>Ga0075423_10000111_pt1 | contig 50523 bp, 51 predicted proteins | sample SoiMethybrSBSTD2_FD_80114 | JGI IMG/M metagenome (GOLD analysis project Ga0075423, IMG submission 80114) | Bulk soil microbial communities from a Populus tree surrounding site in Tennessee, USA - Soil MetaG P. TD hybrid SBSTD2 | ecosystem: Environmental > Terrestrial > Soil > Tree plantation... | reverse complement strand
CGCTCCGGCTTCGTCGGCCTCGCCGGCCGCCCCAACGTCGGCAAGTCGACGCTCGTCAACGCCCTCGTCGGCTCCCACGTCGCGATCGTCTCCAGCCGCCCGCAGACGACCCGGCGGGCGATCCGCGGCGTCGCCACCGACACCGAGAAGGAGCTGCAGCTGGTCCTCGTCGACCTGCCGGGAGTGCAGCGCCCCCGCGACGTGCTGACCGAGCGGATGCAGCGCCGGGTCGAGCGGGAGCTGGCCGATTCGGACGTCGCCCTCTTCGTCGTCAACGGCGAGCAGGGGGTGGGGCCGGGGGATCGGTTCATCGCCCGCGCCCTGCTCGGCGCCGACGCCGAGATGCCGGTCGTCTGCGCGGTCAACAAGGTCGACCGGCTGGGTCCGAACGAGCTGGTTCCGGTGCTGGACGAAGCGGCGGGGCTGGGGGGAGTCGACGAGGTCTTCCCGGTCAGCGCCCGCACCGGCGAGGGCCTGGACGAACTGGTCCGCCGCCTCGGCGAGCTGGTCCCCGAGGGCCCCTACCTGTACCCGCCGGAGGACAGTAGCGACCAATCGAGCGAGGTACTCCTCGCCGAGCTGATCCGCGAGCAGGTTCTCAACCGCACCCGCGAGGAGATCCCTCACTCGGTCGAGGTCTCGGTCAAGGAGATCGCCACCCGCGAGGACGGCCTGGTCACCGTCACCGCCGAGGTCTGGGCCGAGACCGAGTCGCAGAAGGGAATCCTGATCGGCAAGAGCGGCGCCAAGATCGGCGAGATAGGCGCCGCCGCCCGCCGCTCCCTCGAGCAGGAGCTGGGCGCCCACGTCCACCTCGACCTCCAGGTCCGCGTCCGCCGCCGCTGGCGCCGCGACGAGGACCTACTCGATCGTCTGGGGATCGAGTAGCGAGTTGCCGATTACGATTGCTCGATGTTCCCGGAGGTTCAATTCGATGAAAAGGGTCTGGTCCCATGCGTGGCACAGGACTTCGCCACGGGCGAGGTGCTGACGCTTGCCTATGTGAACGAGGAATCCCTGCGGTTGACCCGGGAGACGGGGGAGATGCACTTCTACAGCCGCTCGCGAGATGAGATCTGGCGCAAGGGGGAGACCTCGGGGAACACGATGCGGGTGCAGCAGCTGCGCTACGACTGCGATGGCGACGCGATCGTCGCCCTGGTCGAGCCGGCCGGGCCCGCCTGCCACACGGGCGAGCGGAGCTGCTTCTACCGCGAGGTTGGTGGCTCGGCCGCGCCAGAGAAGGACGCCGCGGCGGCGCTGGGCGAGCCGGCGCCGGTGGCGCACGAGGCGCTGGGAGAGTTGGAGCGCACGCTGCGCAGCCGCGCCGCGGAGCGACCCGAGGGCAGCTACACGGTGAGGCTGCTCGAGGACCCGGAGCTGATCGGCGAGAAGGTTCAGGAAGAGGCCGAAGAAGTCGTGCGCGCCGCCCGCGGGGAATCCGACGAGCGGGTCGCCGAGGAAGCGGCCGACCTCCTCTATCACCTAAGCGTCCTACTCGCCTCCCGCGAGGTGCCCCAGTCCGCAGTCATGGAAGTGCTGAATGCCCGTCGCCGCTGAGTCGGAGCTGCGGCTCGAGCCCGACCTCGCTGGCGCGCGGGAGCTTGCCCGGCGGGGCAATGTCGTGCCAGTGCGGGCGCGGTTGGTCGACGACTGCGAGACGCCCGTCTCCGCCTTTCTCAAGCTCCGCGCCGGCGAGCCGGAGGGGGCGCCCTGCTTCCTGCTGGAATCGGCGGAGCAGGGGCAGGTCGGGCGTTACTCCTTCGTCGGCTACCGGCCGCGCGCGGTGCTGCGCTGGAGCGACGGGGTGCTCTCCGAGTGGCGCGGGGGGGAGGCGGGCTCCGGCGACGCGCCGAGCACCACCCACGACGCGCCCGACCCCTACGCCACGGTCGCCGATTACCTGGAGCGTTTCCGCCTCGCACCCGTCGAGGGCCTGCCGCCGTTCGCCGGCGGCGCGGTCGGCTTCTTCGGCTACGACCTGGTGCGCACGGTCGAGCCGCTGGGCAATCCCAACCCCGACCCGCTCGGCCTTCCCGACATGGCGTTGATGGTCACCGACGTGCTGCTCACCTTCGACCACCTGCGCCACGAACTGACGATCATGGCCTGCGCCTTCGCCGACGAAGACGGTGGGGTCGACGCCGCCTACGCGCGCGCCGCCGAGCAGATTGCCGAGGTGCGGCGGCGGCTGCGCGGCGCGGTTCCCGTCCCCGAGACGCCCTCGGTCGTCGAGCCGCCGCGCTTCGCCTCCAATATGGAGCGCGAGGAGTTCGAAGGCGCGGTCGAGCGGATCGTCGAGTACGTCCACGCCGGCGACGCCTTCCAGGTCGTTCCCTCCCAGCGCTTCTCCGCCCCCGCCCCGGTCGAGGCCTTCTCGATCTACCGCGGGCTGCGCGCGGTCAATCCCTCCCCCTACATGTACTTCCTCGAGTTCGGCGACTTCCAGCTGGCGGGCGCCTCACCGGAGCCGCTGGTGAAGGTGCACGGGCGGCGGGTGGAGACGCGGCCGATCGCCGGCACCTACCCGCGCGGGGCCGGCGAGGACGAGGATCGGCGGTTGGCGGAGCGGCTGGTCAACGACCCCAAGGAGCGGGCCGAGCACGTGATGCTGGTCGACTTGGGGCGCAACGACCTGGGGCGGGTGTGCGAGTACGGCTCGGTCGGCGTCGACGAGCTGATGGTGGTGGAGACCTACTCCCACGTCCTGCACATCGTCAGCCAGGTGTCGGGAACGCTGCGCGAGGGGGTGAGCGCGATGGACGTGTTGCGCTCAGCGCTGCCGGCCGGGACGCTGTCGGGGGCGCCGAAGGTGCGCGCGATGCAGATCATCGACGAGCTGGAGCCGGTGAAGCGCTGCTCCTATGGGGGGGCGATCGGCTACCTGTCGTGGAACGGCGACCTCGACACGGCGATCCACATCCGTACGGTCGTCGTCAAGGACGGGCAGGTGCACGTGCAGGCGGGGGGCGGCACCGTCGCCGACGCGCAGCCGGCCTACGAGTACAACGAGTCGGTCAACAAGGCCAAGGCGGTCTTCCGCGCCGTTGAGCTGGCCTGCGAGCAGCCTGATTGGGTGTGAGGGAGCGAGCGATGCGCGTTTTGGTGATCGACAACTACGACTCCTTCGCCTACAACCTGGTCCAGTACCTGGGGGAGCTGGGGGCTGAGGTGGAAGTGGTGCGGAACGACAAGGCTGGTGTGGAGGAGCTGCTGGAGCGGGGAGTGGACCGGCTGGTGGTTTCGCCCGGGCCGTGCACGCCGGCTGAGGCGGGGATCTCGGTTGAGGCTGTCCGCGCCTTCGCAGAGGCGGGGACGCCGGTGCTGGGCGTGTGCTTGGGGCACCAGTCGTTGGTTGAGGCGTTTGGGGGGCGCACGGTGCAGGGCGAGCCGGTGCACGGCAAGGACGCCGAGATCGAGCACGACGGCAAGACGATCTACGCGGGGCTGCCGAGCCCGCTGGTCGCCGGGCGCTACCACTCGCTGGTCGCCGACCCGGACCTGCCGGATGAGTTGGAGTTGAGCGCTCGGCTCGGCGATGTGGTGATGGGCGCGCGCCACCGGGAGCTACCCGCCGAGGGCGTCCAGTTCCACCCCGAATCGGTGCTGACCCCGCAGGGCAAGTACCTGCTGAAGAACTTCCTCGGGGAGGACTGATGCCGAACGACGTGTTGACCCGGGCGATCGATGCCGTCTGCGCCGGCGACCACCTGACCGCCGATCACGCCTCGGCAGTGCTGGCGGAGATCATGGAGGGGCGGGCCGATCCGGTTCAGACAGGCGCCTTCTTGATTGCGCTGCGGGCGAAGGGCGAGACGGTCCCGGAGCTGGTTGGGCTGGCGCGGACGATGCGCAAGCTCGCCGCCCACGTGGAGACCTCGCGCGTGGAGCTGGTCGACACCGCCGGCACCGGCGGCGGCCCCTCGACCTTCAACGTCTCGACCACGGCGGCGCTGGTCGCGGCGGGCGCCGGTTGCGCGGTCGCCAAGCACGGCAACCGCTCCAAAACAAGCAAGTGCGGCTCGGCCGACCTGCTCGAGGCGTTGGGGGTGAGGATCGACCTCGGGCCCGACGCGGTCGCCCGCTGTATCGAGGAGGTCGGCTTCGGCTTCATGTTCGCCCCCCGCCACCACGCGGCGATGGCCCACGTCGTTCCGGTGCGCAGAGAGCTGGGGGTGCGGACGATCTTCAACTTCCTCGGGCCGCTGACCAACCCGGCCGGCGCCGATCGGCAGCTGCTCGGCGTCTCCGATCGCCACTACCAGGAGACGATCGCCGAGGCGCTGGTCGGGCTCGGCAGCGAACGAGCGCTGGTCGTCGCCGCCGAGGACGGGGTCGACGAGCTCTCGATCTCGGCGCGGACGCGGGTGATCGAGGTCGCCGACGGAGGGACCGAGGAGTGGTTCGTCGAGCCCGGGCAGTTCGGGTTGGGAGAGGCGGCGCTCGAGGAGGTGGCGGGGGGGGCGCCGGAGGAGAACGCGGCCGCGTCGCGCGCCGTGCTGGAAGGAGAGGAGGGGCCGCGCCGCGACCTGGTCCTGCTCAACGCCGGCGCGGCGATCTACGTCGGGGGCCAGGCGGATGGCCTGGAGGAGGGCGTCGCCAAGGCCGCCGCGGCGATCGACTCCGGTGGGGCGCGGGAGATTCTCGACCGCTTAGTTGCAGCGACCGCCGACCTCGCCGACTAGGCTCTGGGCAGTCAAGTGGGAATGATCGAGCAGCTCATCTCCGCGGCGCGCGAAGGGGTGGACGAGCGCCGCCGGGCGGTCCCGCAGGCCGACCTGGAATCCCAGCTCCACTCACGTGGTGAGGACCGGCCCTTCAGCGAGGCGCTGGTGCGCCCGGGGCTGTCGCTGATTGCCGAGTTCAAGCGCCGCTCGCCGAGCGCCGGCGACATCTCCGCGGGGGCGGGGGTGGCGGACCGGGTTGGGGCCTACGAGCGCGGCGGCGCAGCCGCCCTGTCGGTCCTCACCGACGAGACGCACTTCGGCGGCTCGCTCGACGACCTTCGCGCGGCGCGCGCCGCCTGCGACCTGCCGATCCTCCGCAAGGACTTCATCGTCGATCCCTACCAGCTGTACGAGGCGGCCGTGAACGGCGCCGACGCGGTGCTGCTGATCGTCTGGGCGCTGGACGATCGCGCGCTGCGGTCGATGTACGACGAGGCGCGGGCACTCGACCTCGATTGCCTGGTCGAGGTCCACGACGAGGCGGAGCTGGAGCGGGCGCTGGAGCTGGACGCCGACGTGATCGGGATCAACAACCGCAACCTCGACGAGGGAACGATCGACGTCTCCACGACGTACGAGCTGATGCCCGACGTGCCAGCCGGCAAGACGGTAGTCGCCGAGAGCGGCATCTCGGCGCGGGCCGAGCTGGAAGAGCTGGAGCGGGTGGGAGTCGACGCGGTCCTGATCGGCGAGGCCCTGATGGGCGCCACTGACCCCGAGGCGAAGGCCCGCGAGCTAACCGGCGCCGACGAGAACACCCGCGAGCACCACTTGCCCTAACTCACTTTTTAGAAGAACTTTGAGGACGTTTTCGATGATGTCCTCGTGAGACGATTCTTCCGTACTCCCTTCGGTTCGGCGCTTCTTGGGGGCGCCGTCGTTGTTGCTTTTGGCTGGGTAGCGATCGCGGCCGGCTGGATCGAGGCGGAGGGAGGTTCGACCACGACCGTCGCCGCTCCCCTTGCCACTCCGGTTGCCGCCAAGGGCGACTCCAACCTCGTCAACCAGATTTACCGCCGCGATGGGCAGGGAGTCGCCTTCATCGAGGCTGAACAGCCCGCCCAGGCGCCCTCGCCGTTCGACCCCTTCGGCGCGCCGCAGGGAGGAGGAACGGCGACCGGCTCGGGCTTTGTGGTCGACACTGAGGGCCACGTCCTCACCAACAGCCACGTCGTCGAGGACGCCGACCGCATCCAGGTGAAGCTCGGCGCCTCCGACGAAGCCCACTCCGCGGAGGTGGTGGGAACCGACCCGGCCACCGACTTGGCGTTACTTAAGGTCAACGCGCCGGTCGACCAGCTGCACCCGCTGGCGCTCGGCGACTCCTCCAGACTCCAAGTCGGCGACCCGGTGGTCGCGATTGGCAACCCCTTCGGGCTCGACCGCACAGTCACCAGCGGCATCGTCTCCGCCCTGCAGCGCCAGATCCAGGCGCCCAACGGCTTCGCGATCTCCAAAGTGATCCAGACCGACGCGGCGATCAACCCCGGCAACTCCGGCGGCCCGCTGATCGACGCGAGCGGCAGCGTGGTCGGCATCAACTCCCAGATCGAGACCGGGGGCGGCGGCGCCGGCAACGTCGGCATCGGCTTCGCGGTGCCGATCAACACGGCGCGCGACGTCGTCGACCAGCTGAAGAGCGGCGGCAAGGTCGAACACGCCTACCTCGGCATCAGCGGCGCCACCATCAACCAGACGGTGATCGTGCGCGAAGCGGTCGCGGGTGGTCCGGCGGCCAAGGCCGGGGTCGAGAAGGGCGACATCATCGTCGAGGCGAACGGCGAGAAGATCTCCTCGATGGACGAGGTGATCAACATGGTCAACGCAGCCAAGCCGGGAGACTCGCTCGATCTGACGATCCTGCGAGGCGGGAATACGAAGACCTTCACCGTCACTCTCGGCAACAGGCCCCAGACGGTGCGCTAGGCGGGCGGGTCCCGTCGCGGGGTGAGGGGGCACTGCGGGCGGGGTCGTCCTCGACCCCCTCACCCCACGCCACCCGCCCGAGAGTCGCATCTTCAAACCCGTACCCTGGTGGGGTGCGGGTGAAGATCTGTGGACTGACGAATTTGGATGACGCGGCTGAGGCTGTGAGGCTGGGTGCGTGGGCGATCGGGCTCGTTCTTTATGAGAAGAGTCCTCGGCGCTGCGAAGCGGGGGAAGCGGTGCGGATTGCTGCTGCGTTTCGGAGGAAGTGCGAGGTGGTTGGGGTCTTCGTGAACCCTGAGTTGGATGAGGTTGACAAGGCGGTTGAGGACGCTGGGTTGACGATGGTTCAGCTCAATGGGCAGGAGGGGCAGTCGTTCTGCGCCGAGGTGGCGCGGCGGACCGGGGTGAAGGTGATCAAGGCGATCCATGTGGCGAGCGCCGCCGATGTCCATAACGCGGAGGCCTTCCGGACCGACTTCCATCTCTTTGATCGCAAGGGAAAGGGTCTCTGGGGAGGGACGGGTGAGAGCTTTGATTGGGGGCTGCTGGCCGGCCACCGCTCCGAGGTTCCCGCGATCGTCGCCGGCGGGCTGCGGCCCGACAACGTCGGCGAAGCGATTGCCCTCACTCACCCCCACGCGGTCGATGTGGCGAGCGGCGTGGAGGTCGAGCCGGGCCGCAAGGACCACGCGCTGATGGAAGCCTTCTTCGAAGCCGCCAAGGCGGCTAGCGTCCCTGCTCCATGAGCGTTGTGGAGGAGCGATTTGGGCCGTACGGCGGCCGCTATGTCCCTGAGACACTGATCGCGGCGCTCGACGAGTTGACCGCCGCCTGGACGGCGGCGCGAGAGGATGCGGAGTTCCGCGAGCGCCTAGCGCTGCTGCACCGCGACTTCGTCGGGCGGCCGACGCCGCTGTACCGGGCGGATCGGTTGAGGGAGCGGGTGGGGCGGACGGTCTACCTGAAGCGCGAGGACCTCGCCCACACCGGCGCCCACAAGATCAACAACGCCATCGGGCAGGCGCTGCTGGCGCAGCGGATGGGCAAGCCGCGGGTGATCGCCGAGACCGGCGCCGGCCAGCATGGGGTGGCGACCGCTACCGCCTGCGCGTTGCTGGGGCTGGAGTGCGTCGTCTACATGGGGACCGAGGACATCCGCCGCCAGCGGCCCAACGTCGAGCGGATGGGGCTGTTGGGAGCGGAGGTGGTGCCGGTGGAGGCGGGGGCACGGACGCTGAAGGAGGCAGTCAGCGCGGCGATCCGCGACTGGGTCGCCAACGTCGAGACGACCCACTACGTGATCGGCTCCGCCGTCGGCCCGGCACCCTTCCCGGCGCTGGTCCGCGACCTGCAGCGGGTGATCGGCGACGAGGCGCGTGAGCAGGCGCTGGCCGCTGAGGGCGCGCTGCCGGCGCGGGCAATCGCCTGCGTCGGCGGGGGCTCCAACTCGATCGGTCTCTTCGTCCCCTTCCTCGACGACGATGTCGAGCTGATCGGCGTCGAAGCGGCGGGGGAGGGACTGGAGAGCGGGCGGCATGGCGCTTCGCTGCAGGCGGGCGCGACCGGCGTCCTGCATGGGTCGCTTTCCTCGGTGATCGCCGACGATGAGGGTCAGATCTTGGAGGCGCACTCGGTCTCGGCCGGGCTCGACTACCCGGGTGTGGGACCCGAGCACGCCCACCTGCGCGACACCGGCCGGGCCAGCTACTTCGCGGTCACCGACGAGCAGGCACTCGCCGCCTTCGCCGAGCTGTCGCGACTGGAGGGGATCATCCCGGCGCTCGAGTCCGCCCACGCGATCGCCTGGCTGCTGGAGAACGGCGGGGGGGAGGGCTACGACGTGCTGTGCCTGAGCGGGCGCGGCGACAAGGACCTCGCCGAGGTGATGGAGCGGACGGGTGGCTGAAGCGACGGCGGTAGGGGCGGAGCGGATCGCTGCGGTGTTTGACGCCGCGCGCGCCGAGGGCCGCGCCGCGCTGATGCCCTACATGATGGCCGGCTTCCCCGACCGCGAGTCCTCGCTGGCGATCGCCGCTGCCTACGCCAACTCGGGTGCCGACCTGATCGAGCTGGGCGTTCCCTTCTCCGACCCGCTCGCCGACGGCCCGGTGATCCACGCGGCCGCGACGACGGCGCTCGACGCCGGAGCGACGTTGGGCACGGCGCTCGAGGTCTGCGAGTCGGTGTCGAGCCGGGTTCCCGTCGTCTTCATGGTCTACGCCAACATGGTGCTCGCGCATGGGGGGGCTGCTGAGTTCGCGCGCCGTGCCGCCGGGGCCGGGGCCGCCGGGACGATCGTCCCCGACCTGCCGCTCGGCGAGGCCGATGAGGTGCGCGACGCCTTCGCCGTCGCTGGCCTGACGCTGGTGCCGCTCGTCGCGCCGACCACACCCCCTGATCGCCGCGCGGCGATCTGCGCCGCCGCGCAGGGCTTCGTCTACGTCGTCTCCACTGTCGGCACCACGGGGGAGCGCGACGAGGTTCCGGCCGCACTCGCCGATCTGGTCGCTGCCACAAAGGCGGAAGCAGACGTGTCGGTCGCGGTCGGCTTCGGGATCGGTACGCCCGAGCAGGCCGCCGAGGTGGGGGGGATCGCCGACGGGGTGATTGTCGGCAGTCGCCTGGTCCGCGCCGCCGGCGAAGCGGGATCGGCGGAGGCCGCCGCGGAGGCGGTTGCGGACTTTCTGCGCGAGGCGCGTGTCGCCCTCTCCAGTTAGGATCAACGCCGTATGGGACTGGTAGTGACCCTCTTCCTGGCGCTCGCCGCGACGACCATCTCCTACGTCTTCGGCCAGGGCGGTCCCGTCGCCGGGCTCGTTTTCTTGACAGTTCTTTTCATCGGCGCCGCGATCCGAGTTATTTCCCCAGCTCGTTAAAGGCCATCCGGCCAAGCAGATCAAGGACGCAGGGAGCGTGGCGTGCTTCTTCTGCACGCGAGCGACTGAGGACGCCGATATGCGCCGGCTGGAGGGCCTTTAACCTGAGGCGATGCGGATCGGAGTTCTTACTGGAGGGGGTGATTGCCCCGGATTGAACGCGGTGATCCGGGCGATCGTCCGCAAGGGGGTCGGCGAGTACGGGCATGAGTTCCTTGGCTATCGCGACGGGTGGCGCGGGCCGCTGGAGGGCGACAGCCGCCAGCTCGGGGTGCCGGAGGTGCGCGGCATCCTGCCGCGGGGCGGCACGATCCTCGGCTCCTCGCGCACCAACCCGCTCACCGACAAGGGCGGGGTCGAGCGGATCGTCGCGAACCTGGCCGCGGCGGAAGTCGACGGCCTGATCGCGATCGGCGGCGAGGACACGCTCGGCGTCGCCTCTCGTCTCCATCAGGAGGGAGTGAAGGTGATCGGCGTGCCGAAGACGATCGACAACGACCTCAGCGCCACCGACTACACCTTCGGCTTCGACACCGCGGTCAACATCGCGATGGAGGCGATCGACCGCCTCCACACGACGGCGGACAGCCATCACCGGGTGCTGATCGTCGAGGTGATGGGGCGCCACGCCGGCTGGATCGCCTTCCACGCCGGCGTCGCGGGCGGCGCCAATGTGATCCTCATCCCCGAGCAGCCCTTCGACCTCGACCGGGTCTGCGAGCTCGTCGGCCGCCGACTGGAGGCGCGCTTCGCGCCGATCGTCGTCGTCTCTGAGGGGGCGGCGCCGGTCGGGGGCATCCCCGAGGTTCAGGAGGAGCAGCTGGATGAATTCGGCCATGTCCGGCTGGGTGGGATCGCCCACTGGCTGGAGGGAGAGATCGAGCGGCGCACCGGCAAGGAGACGCGGGCGACGGTGCTAGGGCACGTCCAGCGCGGCGGCACCCCGACCGCCTTCGACCGGGTGCTGGCAACCCGCTTTGGCCTGCACGCGATCGACGCCGCCAACGCTGGCAGCTGGGGGACGATGACCGCGCTGCGCGGCACCGACATCGAGCTGGTTCAACTGACTGAGGCGACCGCTGAGCTGAAGACAGTGCCCGAGTCCCTCTACCAGGAGGCAGAGGTCTTCTTTGGCTAGGTGGTGGGCGCCGGCGCTCGTTGCGCTGGCGTTGGGAGCGAGTGGCTGCGGGAGCGGCGGTGTCGCGAAGGACGCGACGGTAACTGTCTACGTCAGCGCTCCTTTATGCGCAGGGGCGAGACAAGAACTGGCACGTAATGGCGATCGAGAGGGAGATGTCCGCGTCCAGGCGCTCTGCCTTGGCGACACGGGGGGCGGCAACAGGCTGGCTGCGATCGGAGCCAACGCCCGCCGCGCCACGGAGGACTCGACCACCGTCGGCTACATCGAAAGCCCCGATCCCACAGCTATCCGCTTCTCCCGTCCAATCCTCGATGAGGCGGACATCGCCCTGGTCGCAAGCAGCTCAGGCACCGCCGCGATGACGCGGCTCCTGCAGGCAATCCGCGATGCCGGAAGCTCCGGAGACCTGAGGAACTCGGTGCACGACGAGCTAGAGCAGGCTCGCTAGCGCCTCGTCGAGACGCGGGTGGCGGAACTCGTAGCCGAGGTCGAGCGCGCGCCGCGGCATCACCCGCTGCCCACCTCGCAGCACCGCCCCGAACTCCCGCCCGAACATCACATCAAGGGCGACTCCCGGCACCGGGAAGACAGCGGGGCGGTGGAGCGCCCGGCCCAGTGCCTTCGACAGCTCGCGATTGGTGACCGGGTTCGGCGCGGTCGAGTTGACGACGCCTCTTACCTGCTCGTTATCCAGCGCCCAGAGCAGGATTCCCACCTCATCGTCGATGTGGACCCAGGACATGTACTGGGCGCCGCCGGCGATCGGCCCGCCGACCCCCAGCTTGAACGGCGTCAGCAGCTCCTTCAGCAGCCCACCGCCAGCGTCGAGCACATGGCCGGTGCGGACGATGGCCAGCCGCACCCCGGCCCGCTCCACCTCCCGCGCTGCCTTCTCCCACTCGCGCACTACGTCGGCGTCGAACCCCTCGCCGGGGTCGGCGGACTCGTCGACGGGCGCCTCCCCCCGGTCGCCGTAGAAACCGATCGCCGACTGGCTGATCAGCACCCTCGGCTTGCGCTCCAGCGCGGCGATCGCCTGCACCAGATTGTGGGTGCCGATGCGACGGCTCTCCATGATCCGGCGTTTGGACTCGTCGGTCCAGCGCTGGTTGATCTTCTCTCCGAGCAGGTTGACCGCCCCGTCGACGCCGTCGAAGGCCTCGGCCGGGGGCCGCTCGCGGGTCGGCTCCCAGGCGTGCCAGGTGACCTCCGGGTTGGCGCGGCGCGCCTTCGCCGGGTCGCGCGTCAATCCCACCACCCCGTCCCCCCTGGCCAGCAGCGCTTCGCACAGCGCGGATCCGATGAATCCGCTGGCTCCGGTGACGAGGACCCTCACGCCCGTCTACTACCCGCCTTGCTGGCTTGTCTCACTCGCCCTTGGGGACCGGGATGGTCGAGAAGGTTCCCGTCTCCTCGCTGAAGCGGGCGATCCCGGCCCGCTTCGCCTCCTCGACGACCGCCTTGGCGACGGCGGGGGCGACGTCGCGGTTGAAGACGCTGGGGATGATGTAGTCCTCGGAGAGGTCGTCGTCGGTGACCGTCTCGGCGATCCCGTGGGCGGCGGCCAGCTTCATCTCTTCGGTGATGTGGGGGGCGCCGGCGTCGAGCGCGCCGCGGAAGATGCCGGGGAAGCAGAGCACGTTATTGATCTGGTTGGGGTAGTCGGAGCGGCCGGTGGCCATGATCCGCACGTAGGGGGCGGCGTCTTCCGGCATCACCTCGGGGTTGGGATTGGCCATCGCGAAGACGATCGCGTCGTCGTTCATCTTGCCCAGCGCATCCGGTGGGATGATCCCGGGGCCGGAGAGGCCGATGAAGAGGTCCATGCCCTCGATGACGTCGGCCGGCTGGCCGCTCAGCTGGTCGGGGTTCGAGCTCTCCGCGTACCAGCGCTTGATCCCACTCATCTCACCCGACTGGTAGTCCTCGCGCTCGGTCGAGAGCGCGCCGCGCCGGTCGCAGCCGACGATGTGGGTGACGCCGGAGGCAAGCATCATCTTGGTCACGGCTACCCCGGCGGCGCCGAGCCCGACCACCAACACCCGCAGGTCCTCGATCGGCTTGCCGGTGATCTTCAGCGCGTTGAAGAGGGCCGCCATGGTGACGACGGCGGTGCCGTGCTGGTCGTCGTGGAAGACGGGGATGTCGATCGACTCCTTCAGCCGGTCCTCGATCTCGAAGCAGCGCGGGGCGGAGATGTCCTCGAGGTTGATGCCGCCGAAGGTGGGCGCGATCAGCTCAACTGCCTTGACGATCTCATCGGCGTCCTGGGTGTCGAGGCAGATCGGGAAGGCGTCGACGTTCGCGAACTCCTTGAACAGCATCGCCTTGCCCTCCATCACCGGCATCGCTGCCTCCGGGCCGATGTTCCCCAGCCCCAGCACGGCGCTGCCATCGGAGACGACCGCGACCATGTTCTTCTTGATCGTGTACTCGAAGGCGCGGCCGCGGTCGGCGTGGATGTCCTGGCAGACGCGGGCGACGCCGGGCGTGTAGGCCATCGAGAGGTCGTCGCGGGTCTTCAGCGGGTACTTGTTGTGGACCTCGATCTTGCCGCCCCTGTGCATCTGCATCGTGCGGTCGACGTAGTCCAGGACCTTGGCGCCGCGAGTCGAGCCGATCCCGCGCAGGATCCGCTCCCAGTGCTCGCGGTCCTGGGCGTCGATCGTGAACTCCCGCACCCGCTTCCCCTCGCTGCCCGCCCCGGGCACGAGGTCGACGCCCTGCAACTGCCCGCCGGCTTCGGCGATCGCAGCCGTCAGCTTCCCCAAGGGCTCCTGCCTCGCATCCAACTCGACGCGGATAGTGACGCTGTACTGAGCGCTTACGGCCATAGGCGGCTATCGAATCAGATTCGGGCGGCGATTACGGCTGTGGGTGCCTCGTGAGGGGGTAACTTTGCTCGTCCAGGGCTTGGAAAGGGGATACTGCCCTGTCCCTTAGGGTATGCAAAAAATGCTCCTACCAAACGTAATTTAAGGATTTCCAATGCCATATACTCTTGACATGGGAAAGCGCACTTCAGTCATCCTCGAACCCGACCTGCTGAATGAGGCGGCGGAGATCCTGGGGACCAGAGGGCCAACGGCGACGGTTCGCAAGTCGCTGGAGGAAGTCGTACGCAGAGAGAAGCTGAAAAGGGTCTCCCAGTGGGAGTTTCCCGACGATGCGCTGGAGCGCCTGTGGGAGATGCGCAAGCCCCGGAAGTTCGATTTCGAGGACTGAAACGTGCCCACCTACCTGGCGGACACCAGCGCCTGGCTCCTGGCTCAGCGAAGGGACGCCTCATCCGAGCTGCGGAAATCCTTCGCCGATTCTGTGTCTTCGGGGGAGATAGCGCTCTGCGGCCCGGTGCAGTGGGAGCTTCTCCATAGCAGCAACAACGCGGCAGAGTTCGAATCTAGACGCGAGGATTTGGACGCATTTGACATGGTGCCCTTCGCCCACGCGGACTGGAAACGCGCATTCGACATCGGTCACGAACTGGCCAAGCTCGGCGGCTCCCTCCCCCGCGCCCCCTCGATGCCCGACGTCATGATCGCCGTCGCCGCGGAACGAGCCAGCCTCACCGTCCTCCACTACGACAAGGACTTCGACCTGATCGCCGGCGTCACCGGCCAGCCCTGCGAATGGGTGGCCCCCAAGGGCTCCCTCTGACGCTTGGGCTCTTAAGATCGAGCCGATGGCCGCGGCGGCGCTAGTTCTTTACGGCATCACTATGAGCCTCACCTTCGGGGTGCGGATCGCGCTGCAGGTGCGCCGCACGGGCTCGACCGGGGTCCACGGCCTCGATCGAGGGGCCGGGCCGTTCGAGTTGTTCGCCAGCGCCCTCTTCGTCTTCGGCTTGGCGATGGGCGCGCTGTCGCCGCTGTTGGTGCTGCTCGATGTGATCGAGCCGATCCCCGCGCTCGATGGGGTTGTCGCCCACACGATCGGCATCGCGATCGCCGTCGTGGGGATCGTCCTCACCTTCTTGGCCCAGCTGGCGATGGGGGACGCGTGGCGAATCGGCGTCGACTCCGAGGAGCGGACAGAGCTCGTCACCGATGGCCCGTTCGAGCTGGTCCGCAACCCGATCTATAGCGCGATGCTGCCCACCGTTCTGGGCCTCGCCCTGATGGTTCCTACCGTTCTTGCCGTTGTGGCGCTCATCGCCTTGGCGATTGGGCTCGAGCTGCAGGTGAGGATGGTCGAAGAGCCGCACCTGCTGCGAACCCACGGCGACGAATACGCGACCTACGCGGCCCAAGTTGGCCGCTTCGTCCCCGGCGTGGGCTTGCTGTCTGCGCCATAGAGTTGGCGGGGATGGCGGCTGACAACCCAGAGCTCTTCTTAGTCGACGGGAACTCGCTTGCCTACCGGGCGTTCTTTGCGCTGCCGGAGTCGATTGGGACTAGCGATGGGCGACCGACGAACGCGATCTATGGGTTGACTTCGATGCTGGTCAAGATCATCGACGAGCACCGGCCGGCCGGGGTGGTCGTGGCCTGGGACGCGGGGATGTCGGGGCGGGAGGTCACCTACGACCTCTACAAGGCGCACCGCCCGTCGCGGCCGGACCTGCTTCGCGAGCAGTGGCCGCACCTGATGCCGCTGGTGGAAGCCTTCGGCTACACCAACGTCAGGGTGGAGGGATACGAAGCCGACGACGTGATCGGCTCGCTCGCGCTGCGCGCCCGCGAGCAGGGCATTCCGGTGATGGTCGTCTCCGGCGACCGCGACGTCTACCAGCTGGTCGGCGAGGGGATCCGGGTGATGACCACCTCGCGCGGCATCACCGACACCAAGGTCTACGACCGCGAGGGGGTGATCGAGCGCTACGGGGTGCCGCCGGAGCTGGTCACCGACCTGATCGGCCTCAAGGGCGACACCTCCGACAACATCCCCGGCGTCCCCGGGATCGGCGACAAGACCGCCGCGCAGCTGCTGCAAGAGTTCGGCTCGCTGGAAGAGGTGCTGGCCAACGCCGACAAGGTCTCCGGCGCGAAACGGAGACAGAACCTCGTCGAGCACGCCGACGACGCCCGGGTCTCGAAGGAGCTGGCGACGCTGCAGTGCGACATCGAGACCGGGATCGACCTTGGCGAGGTGATGGGAGCCGTGCCCGACCGCGGCGCGCTGCGCGAGTTCATGCGCGAGTTCGAGCTGCGGGCGGTGATGGAACGGCTCGAGGAGGCGCTCCCCGAGGGCGAGGCGGTTCCCGGCCGCAGCGTCGAGACCGAGCTGGCGGTCGAGGCCGTGAAGGGGACGCCGGCCGACCTCGACGAGGGCCCGGTCGCGCTGGCGATCGCCGGGGACCATTGGGCTGGCGCCGACGGCGGGCGCACCGTTGCGGGAACCTCGACGCTGGACGCGCTGGCGGTGGCGCTCGCCGGCAGGCCGCTCATCGCCCACGACGCCAAGTCGCTCGGCGGCGGCCGCCACGGGCTGCTCGCCGCGGCCGCCCGCGAGGGCGTCGACCTGGAGCTGGAGAACGACACGATGCTCGCCGCCTACATCCTCGAGCCTCAGCGCCGCACCTACGACCTCGTCGAGCTGGCCGCCGACGCCGGGATCGGCCTCGCCGAGCAGGTTCCCCAGGAGAAAGGAGCAGAGGAGGCCCAGCTCTCCCTGGAGGAGGGAGACGGCGAGGCCAGCCTCGACCCCGCCGAGGAGGGGCAGCTGGTCGCCTCCCTCGCCAAGGTGCAGCGGCCGCGCCTCGAGGAGCTTGACCTGGAGAGCCTGCTGCGCGAGGTCGAGCTGCCGCTCGTCCACGTCCTCGCCGCGATGGAGCGCGAGGGGCTGAAGCTCGACGTCGAACGCCTTGCCGAGGTCGGCGCCGGCTTCGGCGAGCGGATCGCCACCCTCGAGAAGGAGATCTTCGAACTGGCCGCGCACGAGTTCACGATCGGCTCCCCGCAGCAGGTCGGCCAGGTGCTCTTCGAGGAGCTGGGCCTGACCCGCAAGCGCCGCGGCAAGACCGGCTTCTCGACCGACGCCCGCGTCCTCGCCCAGATCCGCGACGAGCACCCGATCGTCGAGAAGATCGAGTCCTGGCGCGAGCTGACCAAGCTGAAGAACACCTACCTCGACTCCCTCCCCGAGCTGATCGACCCCCACACCGGGCGCGTCCACACCACCTTCAACCAGACGACGACCACGACCGGCCGCCTCTCCAGCACCAACCCGAACCTGCAGAACATCCCGATCCGCACGGAGATCGGCCGTCCGGTGCGCGCCTGCTTCGTCGCCGAGCGCGGCGCCCGCCTGCTCTCCGCCGACTACAGCCAGGTGGAGCTGCGGGTGCTGGCCCACGTCGCCGACGAGGAGGTGCTGAAGGAGATCTTCCTGGCCGGCGACGACGTCCACGCGGCGACCGCGGCCGAGGTCTTCAACATCTCCCGCGAGGAGGTCGACGTCGGCCAGCGCTCGAAGGCGAAGATGGTCAACTTCGGAATTGTCTACGGGCTAACCGGGTTCGGCCTCGCCGACCGGCTGAACATCCCGCGCAAGGAGGGGGAGGAGTTCGTCGCCCGCTACCTGGAGCGCTTCCCGGCGGTGCGCGCCTTCCGCGAGCGGGTTATCGAGGAGGCCCAGGAGGAGGGCTACGTCAAGACGCTGATGGGGCGGCGCCGGCCGATCCCCGAGCTGCGCTCCGGCAACCCCAACACCCGCCGCCTCGGCGAGCGGCTGGCGGTCAACACGGTGATCCAGGGAACCGCGGCCGACATCATCAAGGTGGCGATGGTCCGCTGCCAGCGGGCGCTGGGGGAGGCCGGGATGGCGACCCGGCTCGTCCTGCAGATCCACGACGAGCTGCTGTTCGAGGGCCCGCCGGCCGAGATGGACGACGCGACGGCGCTGGTGCGGCGCGAGATGTGCGGGGCCTACGAGCTGGACCCGCCGCTCGAGGTCGACGTTGGCGTCGGGACGGACTGGCTGGACGCGAAGTGAGGAGCTGATGGACAGGGGCGTGGCCGTGATCCTCACCGCGGTTGCGGGTGGGTTGATCGCCCTGCAGGCGCCGATCAACGCGGGGCTGGGCAAGGCGACGGGGAATCTGCCTGCGGCGCTGGTCTCCTTCGTCTTCGGCACGATCGCCCTGGCGGCGATCGTCGCGCTGAGCGGCAAGGCGGGTGGGCTGGGCTCGACCTTCGACGTCAGCTGGTACTACCTGATCGGCGGGTTGCTGGGCGCCGTCTACGTCGCCAACGCGCTGATCGCCGTCTCGACGATCGGGGCGGGCGGCGTCGCGGCGGTGACGGTTGCGGCCCAGCTGAGCGCCTCGGTGGCGATCGACCGGCTAGGCCTGTTCGGCCTGGACGAGGTCGCGCTCACCCCCGAGCGCCTGATCGGGGTCGGGCTGCTGCTGGTCGGAACCGTCCTGGTCGTTCGCTGAAGAGGCGAACCCCGGCGGCGCGATCTTCAGGTAGTGCCCGAAGGACCAGTCGACGAAGCGCTTGGTTCCCATCAGCCGGATCAGTGGGCCAAGGATGCGTGGGGGGATGCGGGGGATCAGTCTCTGCACGCGCAGCATCCAGCGGAACTTCCACTCGTGGGAGTCGTGGAACTCGGCGTAGCGGGCGGCCGCCTGCTCGCGGCTGTGGCGCCCCTCGACGACGCCGCGCAGCTCCCGCCCCAGGGCGATCCCGAAATAGAGCGCGGTGCGAATCCCCTCGGCGCTGAGCGGCAGGCAGTGCCCCGCCGAGTCGCCGGCGAAGAAGACGCCGTCCTCGGTGGCGCGGCGCAGCTTGTGTGGGATCCAGTTGCCCTGGTAGCGGACCCGCTCCTGGCCCAGGTCCTCGGCGAGCAGCTCGGTCGTCTCGCGCACGTGGAAGCGCGGGTCGAAGGAGCCGATCCCGATGCGGAGCTCGTCCTTCGCCGGGAAGGACCAGCCGTAGCCGGCCGGTACGTAGCGGCGGTCGATCCAGATCTCCAGGTCGTCGCCGGCGCCGTTCGGGTGCACTTCGAGCCCGCGGGAGAGCGGCGCGTCGGGCGGCTGGTAGCCGTCGGCCGGCGCCAGTATGCGCCGCCAGCCGAGCGCGTCGATGACCAGTCGGGAGGAGAGGACGCCGCGATCGGTCTCTATATGGAGCATCCCGTCGCCGTTGCCCGGCGCCGCCCGCCCGTTCACCTTCGCCGTCTCGAAGGTCGCGTCGCAGTCGCGCCAGAGCAGCTCACACATCTCCCTGTAGTCGAAGGTGGAGAAGGTCCAGGGAAGGGGGAAACGCTGCGTCCAGTGCGGGGTGTGCATGAGCAGCGAGTCGAAGCACTGGCGCTCGGCATCCATCAGCCCCAGCTGCCGCATCCACTCGGTCGGGATGCCACAGGCGGAGGTCTGCCGCTCGCCGATCTCGTAGCGGTCGACGATCATCACGTCGGCGCCGGAGCCGGCCAGCTCACGCGCCACCGCCAGCCCCGCGAAGCTCGCCCCGCAGATCAGTACGTCACAGGTTCTGTCCAGCGGCGTACGGTCATCGCCGCGCTTCGTCGCTCGTACCGGCATCGCGAACGATTCTGCCATTATCTGCCGCCGTGTCCGCCCCCGACACAGTGACGACCCCTGCCGCCCCTCCGACCGAGGGCACTCCCGTGGAGGGATCCGGCGGTCTCCTCCTGCAGGTCAACGGCCATCTGGTGCCCAACTACGCGGCGACAATGGTCTCCTTCGACGAGGGGGACGTGGTCAGCGGCAAGGTTGTGCGCATCGACAAGGACGAGGTCCTGGTCGACATCGGCTACAAGTCGGAGGGCGTCATCCCCTCCAACGAGCTGTCGATTCGCAAGTCGGTCGACCCCGCCGAGGAGGTCTCGCTGGGGGAGGAGGTGGATGCCCTCGTCCTCACCAAAGAGGACCAGGAAGGGCGGCTGATCCTCTCCAAGAAGCGGGCCCGCTTCGAGAAGGCGTGGCGCCGCATCGAGGCGGCCGCCGAGTCGGGAGAACCGGTTGAGGGAACCGTGATCGAGGTCGTCAAGGGAGGCCTGATCCTCGACCTCGGGGTGCGCGGGTTCCTGCCCGCCTCGCTGGTCGACATCCGCCGCGTCCACAACCTCGAGGAGTTCACGGGCCAGACGCTCGAGTGCAAGGTGATCGAGCTGAACCGCAGCCGCAACAACGTGGTGCTGTCGCGGCGCGCCGTGCTCGAGGAGGAGCGTAAGGAGGTCCGCGAGGAGATCCTCGGCCGGTTGGCGCCCGGCCAGGTCGTCGAGGGCAAGATCTCCAACATCGTCGACTTCGGCGCCTTCGTCGACCTCGACGGGATCGATGGCTTGATCCACATCTCCGAGCTTTCCTGGAGCCACGTGAACCATCCCTCCGAGGTCGTCGCGATCGGCGACACGGTGCGGATCAAAGTGCTGGACATCGACCGCGACCGCCAGCGCATCTCGCTCGGCCTCAAGCAGACGCAGGAGGACCCGTGGCAGCGCGTGGTCAGCACCCACCGGCCCGGCAACGTGCTGGAGGGGGAGGTGACCAAGGTCGTCGCCTTTGGCGCCTTTGTCGAGATCCTGCCGGGAGTTGAGGGGCTGGTCCACATCAGCGAGCTGGCCGACCATCACGTCGAGAACCCGAGCGAAGTGGTTGAGCCGGGGACAAAGTTGAACGTGAAGATTCTCGAGATCGACGAGGAGCGGCGGCGCCTCTCGCTCAGCATCAAGCAGGTTGAGGACCAGAACATGCCGATGAGCGATCTTGGTGCCCAACTTGCCGCCGCCAACGGGGAGACCCAAGAAGAAACTTCAGAGGAATCGGCCGCGGGTCCTGTCGCGGAGTCGGGGGGGCCTGCGGGCGAGGGCGTCCTCGACCCCCCCGACTCCACGCCACCCGCGGAAGATGCGCCTGAGGAATCTGATGAGGGCTCAGCTGTTGAGGCGGAGGCGGATCAGGTTGAGAGCGAAGAGTCCACTGCGGACGCCCCGGCGGAAGACACCGCCGAGCAGGACGAAGCCGACTCCTAATCAGTTTCCATGCCGCTGACGATCGGCCTCACCGGCGGCATCGCGGCGGGGAAGTCCGAGGCGCTGGCTGCTTTTGAGCGGCTGGGCGCGGCGACGATTTCCAGCGACGCGGTCGTCCACGAGTTGCTCGACTCCGAGCCGCTGCTGGATCGCCTGACCGAGCGCTGGGGCGCCGAGGTTGTCTCCGAGGGCCGGATCGACCGCGCCAAGGTCGGCGAGGTCGTTTTCGCCGACCCCGACGAGCTGACCTGGCTGGAAGCGCAGATCCATCCCCTGGTGGGGGAGCGGATCGGTTCCTGGCTGATGTCCCTCTCGGAGGAGACCGAGGTCGCCGTGGTCGAGGTGCCGCTGCTGTTCGAAGCCGGGATGGAGGGAGTCTTCGACACCACGGTCGCCGTCGTCACCTCCGACGAGGTGCGCCGCGCGCGAGCCGAGGCCCGTGGCCATGCCTTGGTCGGCGAGCGGGAGGCCCGTCAGCTGGCGCAGGAGGAGAAGGCGGCCCGCGCCGAGCACGTCATCGAGAACGACGGCTCGGTCGAAGACCTCGAGCAGGCGCTGTCCGCCTTGATCGAGACCCTGAAGGAATGAGGCGGAAGCGGCGGAAGGCGAGCCGGAAGCGGTTGGCGATCGGCGCCGCGGTCGTCGCGGCGGGCATTGCCGCCGGGGTGGTGCTGGGAGTGGTGGGCAAGATCGACAACGTGATCCAGGAGCTGACCCTGCCGCTGCGGCACGAGGACATAATCCGCCAGCAGGCCAACGACAAGGATGTCGACGCCTCGCTGATCGCCGCCGTCATCTACGCCGAGTCCCGCTTCAGCGACCAGACCTCCCACGCCGGAGCGCGGGGCCTGATGCAGATAACGCCGCTGACCGCGCGCGAGATCGAGAAGCTGAGCGGCGGCAGCACCTTCGAGATCGACGACCTCTCTGACCCCGACCTCAACATCCGCTACGGGACCTTCTACCTGCACGAGCTGCTCGACCGCTACAAGGGCAACGAGGTCGCCGCGCTCGCCGCCTACAACGCCGGGCCGGGCAACGCCGACGAGTGGGGAGGGGCGGCGCTGACCCTGGACGACATCCCGTTGGACGAGACGCAAGACTACGTTCTCGAGGTGCTCGACAAGCAGAGCGCCTATCGCGACGAGTACGCCAGGGAGCTGGGGTATTGAGCGCCGAGGGCGAAGCGCGAGCCTGGGCGATGAGCGCTGAGGCGCCGAGGCCGCGGGTCGCCGCGCTGGCGCTTGCGGTTGGGCTGGTGCTGGCGGACTCCTCGATCGTCGTCCTGGCGCTGCCGCAGATCTACCGCGAGCTGGACACCAGCGTCGCCGGGGTGACCTGGGTGCTCGTCTCCTTCAACCTGGTGATGGCCCTGGCCGCGGTTCCCGCCGCGCACGCGGCGCGCCGGGTCGGCCCGGGGCGAGCCGCCGCCATCGGGCTGGCGATCTTCGCCGGCGCCAGCCTCGCCTGCGGGGCGTCGGAGCACCTCTCGACGCTGATCGCCGCGCGCTGCGTGCAGGCGCTGGGTGGCGCGGCCGCGGTCACCGCTGTGCTGGAGCTGCTGCCCGCGACGGTGGGGTCGGAGCGCCGCGCCACCGTGGTCTGGGCGAGCGCCGGGGCGACCGGCGCGGCGCTGGGGCCGGCGGTCGGCGGCCTGCTCACCGAGTTGGTCTCCTGGCAGTCGATCTTCCTTTTTCAGGTGCCGGTGGCGCTCGTCGCCGCGGCGCCGATCCTCGCTGTCGCCCGGCACGAGGCAGCGACCGGGATCGTCGAGACGGAGCTGCGCAGAACAGGGCGGCCGCACGTGATGGCGAACTTGGCGTTGGCGATGGTCTCTGCGGCGATCGCCGCGGCCCTGTTCTTGCTCGTCCTGCTGCTGATCGAGGGCTGGCGGCTGAGTCCGATCGGCGCCGCGATCGTGGTCAGCGTCATGCCGCTCTCCGCCGTCGCGGGCAGCAGGCTGGGCCCGCTGGTCCCCAGCGCCAGGGCGCGCGCCGCCGCCGGGGCGATTCTCGTCTCCGGCGGGCTGGCCGGGCTGGCGCTGCTGCCGAAGGCCGAGGTGGTGCTGACCCTGCCGCCCCAGGTCCTGGTCGGGGTCGGCCTCTCGCTGGTTCTCTCGGCGCTGACCGAGACGGCGCTCGGCGGGCGCGCCCCGCAGGCGATCCACGGCGGCTGGACGATCTCCGCCCGCCACGCCGGTGTTGTCATCGGCCTGCTGGCGCTGACCCCGATCTTCACCGCCGACATCGCCGAGCAGCGCCGCGACGCAATCGCCGCCGGCACCGCGGTCGTCCTCGACTCCCGGGTCGAGCCGCTGTTGAAGCTGGAGCTGGCGCAGCGGATCGACGACCGTCTGGAGGGGGAGCGGGGGAGGGTGCCGACGATCGGCCCGGCCTTCGATCCGCTGCCGGACGATCCAACTGACAGGGCCGAGGTCGTGCAGTTGCGCGACGACCTCCAGGACCAGCTCGATCGCGGCGCCACCCACGCATTCAGCCCGTCGTTCGGGCTCGGCGCCGCGCTCGGCCTGCTGGCGCTCGTGCCGATCGGCCTGGCGAGGAGAATCGAGCTGTGAGCGACGTAGTGAAAGGGCGGTTCTTGGTCGGCGGAGCTGTCGCGGCCGCGCTGGCGCTGGTTGCTATCTACCTTCTCGCGGGCGGTTCTTCATACGCGCCGGCAAAGACCCAGGACCCATGCGAGAACCGACCCTGGCGTGACCCGCAGGGGATCCAGCAGATCGCAGAGCAGTTCTCACTCTCCGCCCTGGACGGGGCCGCCTGTGAGCTGGGGGTCACGCGCGAGACGTTGGCCCGTGCGCTGGCGACGCCCGAGTCGCGGGAGCGCTTCACCGAGCGCTATGACATCGGCGACGCCGAGCTGGCCAGGGCGATCCGTGCCGGCCTGGTGCGGGCGGTCGACGACGCCGAGGAGGCCGGCGCCCTCAGCCCCTTCCTGGCGGCGCCCCTGCGCGAAGCGGTCCAGCAGATCCCGATCGACCAGGCGATCGAGCTGATCCAAAACGCCCGCTCCGCCCTGGACAACCTCCAGACCTTCCTCGGCCCGGCCGGCGGCTTCCTCGATCAGTTCCTGCCCTAAACGCCGACGGCCTAGCGCGTCGCGCGCCAGACCCAAAGCATCGCCAGCGGTTGCAGCGGCAACCGCGCCCAGAGCGCCCAGCGCGGGACGCGGTCCAAGTCGAGTCCGTTCACTTGCTCAGGATTGACCGCCATGTGGACGTTCGCCGGGAAGACGGTGAGCAGCAGGGCGAGCAGCCACCAGCGGGCGAAGCGGCGGGTGCGCCGCGGCAGGACCGCCGCGCCGCCGGCGATCTCGGCGATGCCGCTGACCACAACCGCTTCCTTGTGGAAGGGCAGGTAAGAAGGCATGGTCGCCTCGTAGCTGCGCGGGATCACGAAGTGCATCGTGCCCGCGAAGGCGAAGAAGCCGGCGAGTGCCTTCTGGGAGCGCCGCATCGGCCGGGCAGTTTCACAGATGGGCGCCTTTCTTTCCATAGGGCAAGTTTCGCGCCCCGGTAAGGTCATCCGGTGCCTGAGTTCAAGTTGAACCCCGCTTACACGCCGACGGCGGATCAGCCGAAGGCGATCGCCGGCCTGGCCGAGGGGCTCGAAGGCGGCGAGCATTTCCAGACGCTGCTCGGGGCAACCGGTACCGGCAAGACCTTCACGATGGCGGCGACGATCGAGGCGGTGCAGCGCCCCTCCTTGGTCATCGCCCACAACAAGACGCTCGCGGCGCAGCTCTGCAACGAATTCCGCGAGTTCTTCCCCGAGAACTCGGTCGAGTACTTCGTCTCCTATTACGACTACTACCAGCCCGAGGCCTACGTCCCCGCCCAGGACCTCTACATCGAGAAGGACTCATCGATTAACGACGAGATCGACCGGCTGCGCCACGCCGCCACCGCGGCCCTCTTCGCCCGCCGCGACACGATCATCGTCGCTTCGGTCTCCTGTATCTACGGGATCGGCTCGCCCCAGGTCTACAACGAGAAGATGCAGCTGTTCAGAGTCGGCGAGGAGATCGACCGCGACGAGGTGCTGCGCAAGCTGGTCAAGATGCAGTACCAGCGCAACGACGCCAACCTGGCGCGCGGCACCTTCCGGGTGCGCGGCGAGGTACTGGAGATCATGCCCTCCTACGCCGAGTCCGCCTACCGGATCTCCCTGTTCGGCGACGAGATCGAGGGGATCCAGCACTTCGACCCGTTGACCGGCGAGGTGCTGGACACGATCGACCACGTCTCCGTCTGGCCCGCCTCCCACTACGTGACCAAAGACGAGACGCTGGAGCGCGCCGTCGAGGAGATCCGCGAGGAGCTGAACGCGCGCACCGCCGAGCTGGAGGCCGAGGGCAAGCAGCTGGAGGCGCACCGCCTGCGCCAGCGCACCGCCTACGACATCGAAATGCTGAGAGAGTTGGGCTTCACTTCCGGGATCGAGAACTACTCGCGGATTCTCGACGGGCGGCCGGCGGGCAGCCCGCCGCACACGCTGATCGATTACTTCCCCGACGACTTCGTCGTCTTCGTCGACGAGTCCCACCAGACAATTCCCCAGCTCGGCGGGATGTACGAGGGCGACCGCTCCCGCAAGCAGACGCTGGTCGACTACGGCTTCCGGCTTCCCTCGGCGATCGACAACCGGCCGCTCAAGTTCGACGAGTTCCTGGCGCGGGTCGACCAGCTGGTGATGGTCTCGGCGACGCCGGGGCCGTTCGAGCGGGCGGAGTCGACGCGAATCGTCGAGCAGATCGTCCGCCCGACCGGGATTGTCGATCCGGAGATCGAAGTGCGGGAGACGAAGAATCAGATCGACGACCTGATGAACGAGATCAAGGTGCGCGCCGAGGCGGGCGACCGGGTGCTGGTCACGACCCTGACCAAGAAGATGGCGGAGGACCTGACCGGCTACCTGCTTGAGTACGGGATCAAGGTGCGGTACCTGCACTCCGAGGTCGACACGCTGGAGCGGATCCAGATTGTCCGTGACCTGCGGCTCGGCGAGTACGACGTCCTAGTCGGGGTCAACCTGCTGCGCGAGGGGCTGGACCTTCCCGAGGTCTCCCTGGTCGCGATTCTCGACGCCGACAAGGAGGGCTTCCTGCGCGGCGAGACCAGCCTCGTGCAGACGATCGGCCGCGCCGCCCGCAACGTCAACGGGCGGGTGTTGATGTACGCCGACAAGGAAACCAAGGCGATGCGGGCCGCGATGCGCGAGACCGATCGCCGCCGCGCGATCCAGATCGCCTACAACGAGGACCACGGGATCACCCCGGAGACGGTCCGCAAGGGGATCTCCGAGATGTCCGAATTCCTGGCGATGGAGGACCGGGCGCCGCGCAAACGCCGCCGCGGGCGGGCGGCGGAGATCGCCGACCCGGAGGAACTGGAGCGCACGATCGTCGCCCTCGAGGAGGAGATGCTCGCCGCCGCCGACGACCTCCGCTTCGAAGAGGCGGCGCGCATCCGCGACGAGCTGAAGGAACTGCGCCGCGACCTCGACGGAATGCGAGCGGGGGCTTAGGCGGGGGCCCTAGGCCAGCAACTTCACCGCCTTGGCGGAATCCGTCATGAACTCGCCCCATACGACCTTGTCGTTCTCGAACTTCATCAGGTGCAGGTAGGGAGCTTCGAAGCTGCCGTTGTCGTTCATGGCGCGCTGGGTTCCCTTCACAGTCACCCAGTCGCCGCCGTCGATGAAGTCCTCCGGCTCGACGCTGAACGACGTCCAGTAGTTGGGGATCTGCGCGAAGTTCGCGAGGATCTGGTCGCGGCCGCGGACTTCGCCGCCGAGCGGCAGCTCGTCCGAGGTGACCCAGACCGCGTTCTCGGCAAACGAGTCCTGCAGAGCGGCCAGGTCGCCGCGTCCAAAGGCCTCATAGGCGGACCGGGCGGTGTCGACGTTCGACATGTCTCTCTCCTTGGGTCGATTGGCCCCGCCCATCGCAGACGCTACGCCGATTCGGCCGCCTCCGCAACGCCGATCCCCCACAGCGGCGGGGATTCGCCCCCGGAACATCTGTTCGCCTGCGTAGAATCGCTCGGATGGCAGCCTCGGAGAGAATCGTCATCAGCGGCGCCCGCGAGCACAACCTCAAGGGCGTAGACGTCGAGCTGCCGCGCGACGCGCTGATCGTGATCACCGGGCTGTCGGGCTCGGGCAAGTCGAGCCTCGCCTTCGACACGATCTACGCTGAGGGTCAGCGACGCTACGTCGAGTCGCTCTCCGCATACGCACGCCAGTTCCTTGGGCTGATGGAGAAGCCCGACGTCGACTCGATCGAGGGGCTCTCGCCGGCGATCTCGATCGACCAGAAGACGACCTCGCGCAACCCGCGCTCGACGGTCGGCACGGTAACCGAGATCTACGACTACCTGCGCCTGCTCTGGGCGCGGATCGGCGTGCCGCACTGCCCCGAGTGCGGCGCCGAGATCACGGGCCAAACCCAGGAGCAGATCGTCGATCGGCTGATGACCTTGGAAGAGGGAATCAGATTCATGGTGATGGCGCCGGTGGTGCGGGGGCGCAAAGGCGAGTACGGGAGATTGCTGGAACAGCTGCGGCTGGAGGGCTACTCGCGGGTCGAGGTGAACGGCGAGCTGCGCCGCCTCGACGAGGAGATCGTCCTAGACAAGAAGTACAGACACGACATCTCGGTGGTTGTCGACCGGCTGACGATGAAGCCGGATCTGCGACGGCGGCTCTCGGAGTCGGTTGAGGCCGCGGCGGGGCTGGCCGGGGGGCTCGTGGGGGTCGAGATCATTGGCGACAAGCCCGAGACCATGTTGTTCTCAGAGCAGTTCGCCTGCCTCAATTGCGGCACCTCGATCCCCGAGCTGGAGCCGCGGATCTTCTCCTTCAACTCGCCGCACGGCGCCTGCGAACGCTGCCACGGGCTCGGCTTCCAGCGGGTGATCGACCCTGAGCTGGTCGTCCCCGACCCGACCCTCTCGCTCGCCGAAGGGGCGCTGCAGCCGTGGAATCGCGGCGTCACCGCCTACTGGAAGCGGCTGATCGCGGCGGTGGCGGACGACTACGGGGTGGACGCCGAGAAGCCCTGGTCGAAGCTGAAGAAGTCCGAGAGAGAGATCTTCCTCTACGGGACCGGCGGCGAGCGCCACCAGGTGACCTACACCAACCGCTTCGGCCGCCGCCGCTCCTACCGGGTTCGCTTCGAGGGGATCGTCAACCAGCTGCAGAGGCGCTACGAGGAGACCGACTCCGAGACCAACCGCGAGCGGATCGAGGGCTATATGGCCGAGCAGCCGTGTCCCGAGTGCAAGGGGGCGCGGCTGCGGCCGGAGAGCCTCGCGGTGAAGGTGGGCGGGATCTCGATCGCCGAGTACAGCGAGCGCTCCGCGCACGCCGCCGCCGAGTGGATCGCCGCCCTGGAGCTGACCGAGACCGAGCGGGCGATCGCGCGGCTGATCGTGCGCGAGATCCGCGAGCGGCTCGCCTTCCTGGAGAATGTCGGCATCGGATACCTGTCGCTGGGACGCTCGGCGCGTTCGCTCTCGGGGGGCGAGGCGCAGCGGATCCGGCTGGCGACGCAGATCGGCTCCAGCCTGGTCGGGGTGATGTACGTGCTCGACGAGCCCTCGATCGGTCTGCACCAGCGCGACAACGCGAAGCTGATCGCGACGCTCGACCGGCTGCGCGACCTCGGCAACACGGTGATCGTCGTCGAGCACGACGAGGGAACGATGCGCGCCGCCGACCACATCGTCGACCTTGGCCCGGGGGCGGGCGAGCACGGCGGCCACGTGATCGCCGAGGGCCCGCCGCCGAGAGTCGCCAAGAATCCCGCCTCGCTCACCGGTCAGTACCTCGCTGGCAAGCGGACGATCGAGGTGCCGACGGAGCGGCGCGAGCCGCGCGGCGAGCTGGTCGTACGTGGCGCTCGCCAGCACAACCTGAAGGACGTCGACGCCGCCTTCCCGCTTGGGGTCTTCTGCTGCGTCACCGGGGTCTCGGGCTCGGGCAAGTCGACCTTGGTCAACGAGACCCTCCACCACGCGGTGGCGAACCGCCTGCATCAAGCGAAGCTGCGCCCCGGCGTCCACGACGGCGTCGACGGCCTGGACCAGATCGACAAGATCATCAACATCGACCAGTCGCCGATCGGGCGCACGCCGCGCTCGAATCCCGCCACCTACACCAAGATCTTCGACCACATCCGCCAGCTCTTCGCCCAGACTCAGGAGGCGCGGGCGCGCGGCTACAAGCCGGGGCGGTTCAGCTTCAACGTCAAGGGTGGGCGCTGCGAGGTCTGCCGCGGCGACGGCCAGATCAAGATCGAGATGCACTTCCTGCCCGACGTCTACGTCCCCTGCGAACAGTGCCACGGCAAGCGCTACAACCGCGAGACGCAGGAGGTCCGCTTCAAGGGCAAGAGCATCGCGGACGTGCTGGAGATGTCGGTCGAGGAGGCGGTCGGCTTCTTCGAGAACGTGCCGAAGATCGCCCGCCGGCTGCGCACCCTGCACGACGTAGGTCTCGATTACATCCGCCTCGGCCAGCCGGCGACGACGCTGTCCGGTGGCGAGGCGCAGCGGGTGAAGCTGGCGACCGAGCTCTCCAAGGTGGCGACCGGCGACACCCTCTACATCCTCGACGAGCCGACCACCGGCCTGCACTTCGCCGACGTGCAACGGCTGCTCGACGTGCTAGGACGGCTGGTCGACGCGGGCAACACGGTGGTCGTGATCGAGCACAACCTCGACGTGATCAAGACCGCGGACCGATTGATCGACCTCGGCCCGGAGGGGGGAGAGGAGGGCGGGAGGATCGTCGCCACCGGCACCCCCGAAGAGGTCGCCGCGGTCGACTTCTCCTACACCGGCCGCTTCCTGGCGGACCTGCTGGAGTCGGCCAAGCCGAAACGCGCTCCACGCAAGAGGGAACCGGTCGCTGCATAAAAAGTTTGCACCCGGGTAGGGACAGAGTGGAGAAGGAGGAGGAATGTTCCATTCTGCGTTGGCCCGGCTCTTAGTTGCGCTTGGAGCGTTGCTTGCGAGCGCCGCGGTGGCGATCGGATGCGGGGGCGACAACGGCGGTGGCGGCCCAACCATCGCGCTGCTCCTCCCCGAGAACCAGACGCCTCGCTACGAGTCCGCCGACCGTCCCTACTTCGAAGACGAGGTCGACCGGATCTGCAGCGACTGCGAGATCCTCTACAGCAACGCCACCGAGGACGCCGCCAAACAGCAGGGCCAAGCGGAAGCGGCGCTGACGCAGGGCGCCGACGTCCTGGTTCTCGATCCAGTCGACGCGGCCTCCGCGGCGGCGATCGTCCAGAAAGCGAAGCAGCAGGACGTGCCGGTCGTCAGCTACGACCGCCTCGTCCTCAACTCCGACGTCGACTACTACGTCTCCTTCGACAACGTCCAGGTGGGGAGACTTCAGGCGCAATCGCTGTCGGGCAAGCTCAAATCGGACGGCAACCCAAGCGGGCCGATCGTGATGATCAACGGCGACCCGGCCGACAGCAACGCGGCACTGTTCAAACAAGGAGCGATGAGCGGCTTCCAGGCCAGCGGCGTCGAGGTCGCCCAGGAGTACGACACGCCCGGGTGGCTGGCGAGCAAAGCGCAGGACGAGATGCAGCAGGCGATCACCGCGCTTGGCAAAGAGGGCTTCAAAGCGGTCTACGCGGCCAACGACGACACCGGCGGCGGTGCGATTGCGGCGATGAGATCAGCGGGCATCGACCCGGCCAGCCGGCCGACCACGGGCCAGGACGCGACCGTCGCGGGCTTGCAGCGGATCATCGCCGGCCAGCAATACATGACCGTCTACAAGGCGATCAGACCCGAGGCGTCGATCACCGCCCAGATCGCAGTCGACCTGGCCAGAGGGAGAACTCCTTCGCAGAGCCAGATCACCGACCAGCTCGACAACGGCCAGAAGAAAGTGCCGTCGGTGCTGCTGCAGCCGGTGGCGGTGACGAGAGACAACGTCAGACAAACGGTCATCAGAGACGGATTCGTGACGACCTCCGAGCTCTGCACCGGGCCGTACGCCCAAGCGTGCCAAGAGGCCGGCATTTCCTGACGGGATAGGCCATGGCCTCGAACACCCCGCTGCTCGAGATCGACAGAGTCAGCAAGCGGTTCGGCCCGGTCCAAGCCCTGGACCGGGTCGACTTCGAAGTCCACAGCGGTGAGGTGGTCGGCCTGGTCGGCGACAACGGCGCCGGCAAGTCAACCCTGGTAAAGGCGATCGCCGGGATCCACCAGCCGGATGGCGGCGCCATGCGCTTCGAGGGCGCCGAGGTCTCGATCTCCCGGCCGCAGGACGCCACCACGCTGGGCATCGCCACCGTCTACCAGGACCTCGCCCTCTGCGACAACCTCGACGTGGTGGCGAACCTCTTTCTCGGGCGGGAGGAGATCGCCCCCGGCCCTGGCGAGGTCTCGCGTCAGCTCGACGAGACGCGCATGGAGCACCGGACGGGAGAGCTGCTCGGGAGCCTCTCGGTGACGATTCCCAGCCTGCGCAGCGAGGTGGGGACGCTCTCGGGCGGGCAGCGCCAGCAGGTCGCGGTGGCGCGCTCGCTGCTCGGTGAGCCGAAAGTCGTCCTGCTCGACGAGCCGACCGCGGCGCTTGGAGTGGCCCAGACGGCACAGGTGCTCGAGCTGATCAGACGCCTACGCGAGCGGGGCCTCGGCATCGTGATGATCAGCCACAACCTCGCTGACGTCTTCGAGGTCGCGGACCGGATCGTCGTCCTGCGCCTCGGCCGGAACGTCGGCAGCTTCGAGGCCGAGACGACCACCGAGGAGCACGTGGTCTCGGCGATCACCGGCGCGGGGGCCGGGGCCGAGGAAGGGGGAGAAGCGGCATGAGCGCGTCGGCGGGAGATGCCGCCCCCGCGGTCGCCGAAGGCCAGGTCGCAAGCACCCGCGCCGAAACATTGCGGCGCTTCGTCCAGGGGGACCTCGCCTCGCTGCGGGTGGTCGTCGGGCTGGCGGTGATCTGGCTCATCTTTCAGACCCAGAACGACCGCTTCCTCTCGGCCGAGAACCTCACCAACCTGATGCTGCAGATCACGGCGGTGGGGCTGATCTCGATCGGCGTCGTCTACGTGCTGCTGTTGGGCGAGATCGACCTCTCGGTCGGCGCGGTCAGCGGCCTCGCCGCCGCAGTGATGGCGGTACTCAACGTCAAGCACGGCTGGAGCCCGTACCTCGCGATCGCCGCCGCCGTCCTCGTTGGGACCGCGATCGGGCTGCTCCAGGGGGCGCTGTTCAGCCGCTTCGGGGTTCCCTCGTTCGTCGTCACCCTGGCCGGCCTGCTCGCCTGGCAGGGGGCGCTGCTCCAGGTGCTCGGGTCGACCGGCTCGATCAACATCACCGACCCGAAGATCACCGGCCTCGCCAACACCTTCTACTCGGACGCTGTGGGCTGGGTCGTGGCGGCGCTCGTGGTCGGCGCCTACGCCGCCTTCGCGCTGGTCGGCCACCGCCGGCGCGTCGCCGCCGGCCTCACGGGAGAAGGCCTTGCCGGCGTCGGGATACGAATAGGGCTGGTTGCGATCGTGGCGATCGCCGTGGTCGCGGTCCTCAACGCCGATCGCGGGCTGCCGCTGGCGCTGCTGATCCTGCTCGCCTTCGTGGTGGGCATGGAGTACGTGGTGAAGCGGACCCGGTTCGGCCGCCACATCTACGCCGTGGGAGGCAACGCCGAGGCAGCGCGCCGCGCCGGCATCCCGATCAATCGAGTCCGGGTCGCGGCGTTCGCGATCTGCAGCACGATGGCGGCGATCGGCGGGATCATGGCCGCCTCGCGGCTGCTTGCGGTCAACCAGAACTCCGGCGGCAGCGACCTGCTGCTGCTGGCGATCGCCGGCCCGGTGATCGCCGGCACCAGCCTGTTCGGTGGGCGGGGGTCGGTCTGGACGGCTCTGCTCGGCGCCCTGGTGATCGGCTCGATCTCCAACGGCATGGACCTGCTCGCCCTCTCCTCGGCGGTCAAATTCATGGTCACCGGCGGCGTCCTGCTGATTGCGGTGATCGTCGACGCGATCGCCCGGCAGCAGCGCCAGGCGGCGGGCCGAATCTAGCGAGCGACCAGGAGCGAGGCGCCGATCGCGCCGCCGAGGTCGCCCAGCGAGGCGACGCGTACGGCGGGCGGACGCTCGTCGACAAAGAGGTGCTTGTGCATCTCCTTGGTCAGCGGCTCCATGAAGCGCTCGCCGAGGCGCACCCCGAGCCCGCCGCCGATCACCACCGCCTCCGGGTCGATCAGGTTGACGGCGGAAGCGGTCCCGGTTCCCAGCATCTCCACCGCCCGGTCGATCAGCTTCTCGGCGAGGGGGTCGCCGTGGTCCAGGGCGCGCTCCCAGACGCCGCTGGTCAGCCGGTCTTTGCCGTGTCTCTCCATCAGCTTGAAGAGGTCGGTCTTGTGCCCCTCCTTGTGTAGGCGGCGCGCTTCGGCCTCCATCGCCGAGCGTCCCGCGTAGGCCTCGAGGCAGCCCTTGCGCCCGCAGGGGCACTTGGCGCCGCCGCGCTTGACGACAGTGTGGCCGATCTCCCCGGCGGCGCCGCGCCCCAGCCACGGTTTGCCGTCGAGGACGAGCCCGCCGCCGACCCCGGTTCCCCAGAAGACGCCGATCAGGCTGGAGAACTCGCGCGCGGCGCCGAGGTGGAACTCGGCCTCTGTCGCCACCTGCACGTCGTTGCCGACCCTGACCTGGGTGCCGAGTTCCCTGGCGAGGACGTCGGCGAGCGGGAAGCTCCCTTCCCAGCCGGGCAAGTTGCGGGCGCCGGAGACGACGCCGGTCCGCTCGTCGGCGTCGCCGGGCGAGCCGACCCCGACCCCCGCCAGGGCGCTGGCATCGACCTCAGCCTGCTCCGCCGCTTCGCGCAGCGCCGCCGCCATCTCGTCGGCGACGTCCTGCGGACCGCCGCGGGTCGGCGTCGGCCGCCGCGCCTCGCCCAGCACCTTGCCGCCCAGGTCGACGATCGCCGTCTGGATCTTCGTTCCGCCGAGGTCGATGCCGCCGCGGAGCTTTTCCTTGCGCAGGGTCATTCGCGAGCGACCCTACTTGGGCAGGCTCTGGGAAGCTAGGGGCGTGGCCGGCGAGCAGAGGGGCTGGAAGGTGTGGTGGGCGAAGCGCCGCTGGTATGAGCGCAACCGGCGGCCGCTGCGGCGCTGGCGGCTCAACCGCCACGCGGCGCGCGGCGGCTTCTACATTCGCTTCCCGGTCGAGGGGGAGATCCTCGAAGCCCTGGATGAGGGGCGGCTGACGATTGGGGAGGGAACCCTGCTGGAGCCGGGCTGCTGGCTGACCCTGGCGCCGGAGGCGCGGATCGAGATCGGCGCCGACTGCTTCCTCAACCGCAACACGATGTTCGCGGCCTTCGAGCGGATCTCGGTCGGCGACCACACGATGTTCGCCAACGGGTGCTTCGTCGGCGACGCCGACCACCGCTTCGACGACCCCGACACGCCCGTCACCCAGCAGGGATTCACCTCCAAGGGGCCGGTCACAATCGGCTCCAACTGCTGGTTCGGCGTCAACTGCGCTGTCGCCAGCGGCGTGACGATCGGCGACCGTTGCGTCGTCGGCGCGAACTCGGTCGTTACTCAGGACCTGCCGCCGGGCACGATCGCGGCCGGCGCCCCGGCGAAGCCGATCGGTCAGGTCGAGCTCAGGAAAGCGGCTCCCAGTCCCACGCCTTCGGGGATGCCAGGCTCTCCTGGTCCAGGTAGCGCCTGAACTCCGCCAGCTCTGCGGGTTCGACGCCGTAGACGTGATCAGGTTCTGGAAACTGGTGGAAGCGGACCTCTTCGGTGAAGTCCCGGATCCCGCCGACCATCGTGTCGTGCACGTTCGCGTAGCGCTTGACGAATTTCGCCGTGTGGCCGGTGGTGATGCCGAGCAGGTCGTGGAAGACGAGCACCTGACCCGCGGTCGCCGGGCCGGCCCCGATGCCGATCGTCGGGACTTCGAGCTTTTCGACGATCGCCTCGGTGATCGCGGCTGGGACCGCTTCGAAGACGATCGCGAAACAACCGACCGACTGCAGCGCGAGGGCATCCTCGCATAGCTTGATGGCCCCCTCCACCGTCTTGCCTTGAGTCTTGTAGCCGCCGAGAGCGGTGGCCGTCTGCGGGGTCAGGCCCACATGGCCCATCACCGGGATCCCCGAGCGGATGATTGCCCGCGCCCGCTCGACCGAGGTGCCACCGGCCTCCAGCTTCACCACCTGACAGCCAGTCTCCTTGACCAGGCGCTGGGCGCTCTGGATGGCCAGCTCGTTGCTCGCCTCGTAGCTGCCCATCGGCATGTCGCCGACCATTAGCGGCGCGCGCAGGCCGCGGCGGACCGCTTTGCCGAGCATCACCATCTCGTCCATCGAAACCGGCTCGGTTCCCGGGTACCCGAGCACGACCATCGCGGCGGTGTCGCCGACCAGGACGATGTCGACGCCGGCCTCTTCGGCGACCTTCGCCGAGGGGTAGTCGTAGGCGGTGACCATCACGATCGGCTCGCCGTTCGCCTTCATCTCGGCGAGGCGCGGAAGGGTGACCGGCTTGCGCTCGTCGCTCATGAGAGAAGCACCTCGGGATTGCTGTCGACGGCGACCGTCCGGTTGGCGTCGTCGACGTGGACGACGACTGGCGAGTAGCGCTCCAGGTCGCTCTCGTCGTAGGCGCCGAAGGAGGCGACGATGATCTTATGGCCGGGCCTGGTCAGGTGGGCGGCGGCGCCGTTCACCTGCATCGTCCCGGACCCCGGCTCGCCATCAATCACGTAGGTGACGAAGCGGGCGCCGTTGTCGATGTTCCAGACGTGGACCTGCTCGTTGGTGATCAGGTCGGCGCTCGCCATCAGCTCGGTGTCGATCGTGATGCTGCCGATGTAGTCGACGTCGCAATCGGTCACCGTCGCCCGGTGGATCTTCGACTTCAGCATCTGTCGTTGCATTCGCTCTCCCTCTTGCCGCTGTTCAAAGTTCTCAAGGCTCGATCAAGACGTTGTCGATCAGCCGCGCGCCGCCCACCTGGGCGGCGACCGCGACCAGGACCGGCCTGCCGTTCAGCTCGGTAGCCGACGAAAGCTCCTCGGCATCGCGCGCTTCCAGGTACTCGGGCTCGACGCCGGCGGCGTCCAGCTCGCGGCGGGCGGCTTCGAGGCCGGCGGCTAGCGATTCGGCGCGGACCGTCTCTTCGGCGGCGGCGCGCAGCGCCCGCGAGATCGCGGCGGCCCGCTCGCGATCCTCGGCGCCGAGGTAGGCGTTGCGGGAACTCATCGCCAGGCCGTCGGGCTCGCGCACCGTGGGCAGCACCTCGATCCTCACCGGGAAGTCGAGGTCGCGGACCATGCGGCGGATCGCCGCCGCCTGCTGGGCGTCCTTCTGGCCGAAGTAGGCGATGTCGGGCTGGACGGTGTTGAAGAGCTTGGCGACCACTGTGGTGACGCCGCGGAAGTGCTCGGGGCCGCGCCGCGCCGGGTCGCCGCAGAGGACTTCGGTGAGGCCCTCGACCTCGACGTGGGTCGCGAAGCCCTCCGGGTAGACCTCTTCGACCGGCGGCGCGTAGACGAAGTCGACGCCCGCCTCCCCCGCCAGCCGCAGGTCGCGCTCCTCGTCGCGCGGGTAGCGGTCGAGATCCTCACCCGGCCGGAACTGGGCGGGGTTGACGAAGAGGCTCATCACGACGATGTCGCAATGGGCGTGAGCGGCGCGCAGCAGCGAGAGGTGCCCCTCGTGCAGGTATCCCATCGTCGGGACCAGCCCGATCGAGTAGCCGGTGCGGCGCGGCCAGATCAGCGCGTCGCGCAACTCGCGCTTGGCGCGGATGAGCTTGACGCCGCTCTTTGCGTGCGGAGGGTTCGCGAGTGCTGAGTCCATAGGGTCCATGCCCTTGGGGGTCACGGCCGCGAGCGATTATAAAGACCTCTCAGATGCCGATCTACGAATTTCAGCGCGAGGACGTGTGATGTCGCTCACAGCCGAGGAGCGCCGCGCCAAGCTCGTCGAGCTCTACGAGCAGGTCCAGACCTGCACCAGATGCCCCCTGCACGAGACCCGCGGCAAGGCGGTCTTCGGGGCCGGCAACGCCAACGCCGACCTGATGTTCGTCGGCGAGGCGCCCGGCGCCGAGGAGGACCGCCAGGGGCTACCGTTCGTCGGCCGCGCCGGCCAACTCCTCAACGAGCTGCTGCAGGGCATCGGGCTCTCGCGCGAGGACGTCTTCATCGCCAACGTGCTGAAGAGCCGCCCGCCGGGCAACCGCGATCCCCAGCCGCTGGAGATCGAAGCCTGCCGCCCTTACCTGTTCGAGCAGGTGCGGCTGATCGAGCCGAGAGTCGTCTGCACGCTCGGCAACTTCGCCACCAAGCTGCTGAGCGGCAGCCCGGCCGGGATCACCAAGGTGCGGGGCACGCCGCAGGTTCACACGTTGGGCGGGCGCACCGTCTTCCTACTGCCGCTCTTCCACCCGGCGGCGGCGCTGCGCACCCCGGCGGTCAAGGACACTCTGCGCGGCGACTTCGAGCGCCTGCCGGAGCTGCTTGCGACCCCGTTGCCGGAGCCGATCGACGAGTCCGGGGAAGCGGAGGATCCCCCGCCGCCGCCCGCCGACCAGCTCGACCTGTTCGGTTGAGCTCGGTGGAGAGAGTTGAAACCAGTTCCGCTACGGAGACCGAAGCGCTCGGGGCGCGGATCGCGGCGGAGCTGGGCCCCGGCGACGTCGTCATAGTCAGCGGCGAGCTGGGAGCGGGGAAGACGACGCTGATTCGCGGCGCCTGCCGGGCGCTCGGGGTCGAAGGCCCCGTCACCTCGCCGACCTTCACGATCGGCCAGCGCTACGCGGGCGGGCGGCTGCCCGTCTCCCACCTCGACCTCTACCGGCTGGAGAGTCTCGAAGGGGAGGACCCCGCCCTGCTCGACGACTACCTCGACCCGGCCGGAGTCGCCTTCGTCGAGTGGCCCGCCGCCGCGGAGCCGCACCTGGCGCGACCGGCGCTGGAGGTGCGGCTCCGCCACACGGGCGGCGAGGGCCGGGCTATCGAGCTCGATCGGCGTCCTTAGTAGCCGCCGCCGGAGTTCTTCAGTTGCTCCTGGGCCTGCTGAGAGGCGTCGTTGACGTTGCCCTGGGCCTCGTTCAGCTTCTGGTTGGCCTTGTCGACCTGCTCCTGGGCCTTCTCGGGGATGTCGGCCTCGTTGAGCTGCTTCTTGGTCTTGTTGATCGCCTCATTGGCCTTGTCCTGGGCCTGATCGATCGCCTTGCTGGCCTTGTCCTTGAGGTCGTCAGCCTGGTTGGTGACGCTCTCGATCTGGTCGCTGACGCTGCCCGAGCCATTGCCCGAGTCGTTGTCGTCACCGCCGCAGCCGGCCCAGACGGCGCCGCTCGCGCCGATCGCCAGCACGGCAACTATCGGCGCCGCACGGTGTTTGAATCTCCTCACTGAGTCTCCTTTCCAGGGGATGTAGCATCACACTAGCTCGGCCAATACGGGAAGGAAACGTCGCATGAAGGGACTTAAGACGCTCATGGCAGTGCTGGCGGTTGCCGGGCTGTCGGCGGCCCTCATGCCGTCCCCCGCCGGGGCAGCCACGTACGAGCACTACGTCGGCTGCGGCACTTCTCAGAACGCGAGACCGTCGCACTCCTGCCCGAAGCAGAGCAGAAAGGGTGCCTTCTTCCGCTCCAATCGCGGTGAGCCGTGTGTCGACCCGAGAGGGAACCCTGTCCAGTGCGTCTACTACAGAGTCTGCGTCAAGTTCCCCACTGGGAAGAACCTCTGCGCGAAGCGCCAGCAGGCCATCGAGGGGGTGCTCTACGTCAACAAAATCACCTCGAACATCCCCGGCAAGCACCGCGTGTCCTGGTTCGTGGACAACAGACGCGTGGGGTCCTTCGCCTTCAACGTCCGCGGTTGACGCTGGGCCAGAGCTGGTCGTGTGCCCGTCGTAATCGGCTTCGACACCGCGACCGACGACACCGCCGTCTGCGCCGCACGCGACGGCAAGGTGCTGCACGAGGCGCTGATCGGTCCCGGCCCCGGCGGTAGGCCGCGGCACGCGACGACGCTGCTGGAAGAGGTTGAGAGAGCCGCCGCCGCGGCCGGCGACTGGGAGGCGGTCGGCCTGATCGCGGTCGGGGTGGGACCGGGCTCTTTCACCGGGCTGCGGATCGGGATCGCCACGGCGCAGGCGCTGGGCGCGAGCCTCGGCCTGCCGGCTGCCGGCGTCTGCACGCTGGACGCCTTGGGGCGGGGAATCCTGGAGGAGCGAGGGAAGCGCCCCGCCCTGGCGGTCCTCGACGCCCGTCGGGGCGAGGTCTTCGCGGCGCTCTTCTCCCCTGGGGGCGAGCGGCTCTGGGAACCCCTGGTCGTCCCGCCGGCGAACCTCGCCGAGCGCGCCGCCGGCCTGCCCGAGCCCCCGCTGGCCGCCGGATCGGGGGCGGTACGATTTCGCGATGAGCTGGTCGGGAGTGGCGTCGAGGTTCCCGATGATGCCGACCCCGTTCACCGGGTCGCCGCGCGGCACGTCTGCGCCCTCGCGGCGGCGGCCGGGGACGAGGGAACCGGCCCCCCGGCGCCGATTTACCTGAGGCCCCCCGATGCGGAGCGGTGGCGTGAGCGAGACACTTTCCCAACAGCCGAGTGAGGTCGCCCAGGAAGTCGGGGTGCGGCGGCTCGCCTACAGCGACCTGCCTTCCGTGATCGCGATCGAGCGGCGCTCCTTTCCCACCCCGTGGTCGCTGGCGATGTTCGTGCTTGAGCTGTCGAAGCCGTCGGGCATCTGCCTCGCGGCGACCGTGGAGGACGAGCTGCGCGGCTACCTGGTCTGCTCCCGCTACGACCAGGTCTGGCACCTGATGAACGTCGCGGTGGCGCCTGAGCACCGGCGCGCGGGGGTGGCGGGCCGGCTGATCTCACAGCTCTTCGAGGAGGCGCGGGGGGAGCTGCCCTTCACCCTCGAGGTCCGCGTCTCCAACAGCCAGGCGATCGCCATGTACGAGCGCTTCGGCTTCCGCTCTGCCGGCGTCCGCCCTCGCTACTACCACGACAACGGCGAGGACGCGCTGATCATGTGGCTGGACTAGCGCTGGGGCAACTGCCGTGATCCTCGCGATAGAGACGTCCTGCGACGACACCTGCGCGGCCGTCCTCGACGGGCCGCGCATCCTCTCCAATGTGATCTCCTCGCAGGCGGCGGCGCACGAGCGCTTCGGTGGGGTCGTGCCGGAGGTCGCTTCGCGCCATCACCTGGAGCTGGGGACCCACGTGCTCGACGCGGCGCTCGCCGAGGCCGGCGCCTCGCTCGACGACGTCGAAGCGGTCGCCGTCACCGCTGGCCCGGGGTTGATCGGGGCGCTCTTGGTGGGGATCAGCACCGCCAAGGCGATCGCCGCCTCGCGGCGGCTGCCGCTGATCCCGGTCGACCACCTGCAGGGCCACGTCGCCGCCAACTTCCTCGAGCCCGAGCCGCTGGAGCCGCCCTTTCTCTGCCTGGTGGCGAGCGGCGGACACACGCTGCTGGCCGCGGTCCGCGACCGCGAGGGGCACGAGGTACTCGGCCAGACGCTCGACGACGCCGCCGGGGAGGCCTTCGACAAGGTGGCGCGGATGCTCGGGCTCGGCTACCCCGGCGGCCCGGCGCTGCAGCGGCTGGCGGAGGAGGGCGACCCCGGCGCCTTCGAGATGCCGGTGGCGATGGCCCGCAACCCGGGGCTCGACTTCAGCTTCAGCGGGTTGAAGACGGCGCTCGTCTACCGCTGCCGCGAGCTGGGCCCCGACGAGGTCGCGGAACGCCGCGCCGACCTCGCGGCGGGATTCCAGGCGGCTGCGGTCGGCCAGCTCGTCGCGAAGCTAGAGCGGGCGCTCGACGCGGGGGAAAGGGGAGCGGTCGCGCTGGGCGGCGGGGTCGCCGCCAACGGGCCGCTGCGCGAAGCGGTGGCGGCGCTCTGCGAGCGGCGCGGCCTGCGGCTGAAGCTGGTCCCCCTGGAACTCTGCACCGACAACGCGGCAATGATCGGCTCCGCCGCCCGCTTCGCGCCTCGTATCCCTTACCCGGACTACCTCTCCTACGACGCCTTCGCCAGCGGCGAGACCGCGGCACCGACGCCGATGGGCCTAAAACGGGAGATATAGGACCTTTTAGGCCCATCGGCCATGACCGAGGTTGTTGTCTATTCCCGTCCCGAGTGTCACCTCTGTGAGGAGGCGATCGGGAAGATCGTCGCCCTGCACGAGGAGGGGTATCGCTTCGGCCTGCACGAGGTCGACATCGAGAGCGACGAGTTGCTGCTGCGGCGCCATCTGGAGCGCATTCCCGTGGTCGAGGTCGACGGTGTGGTCGTCTCCGAGCTGATCCTTGACGAAGCCGGCCTGCGGGCGAGGCTCGATACTGTGGGGGCCTATGGAGATCGTCGAAGACCGTGAGGCGGCGAACGGCCTGCTCGCCGAGGGGGAGCGCCTCTCTCTCGGCGTCGCGGCGCGCCTCTCGCGCTACCTGCAGGTGCTAACTCAGGCGCGAAAGATGGGGCGAGAGACGATCTCCTCGCAGGAGCTGTCCGAGTATACGCACATCAACCCGACTCAGATCCGCCGCGACCTCTCCGGCTTCGGCAAGTTCGGCAAGCGGGGCGTCGGCTACAACGTCGACTCGCTGGTCTCGGAGATTCGCAAGATCCTCCGCACCTCGGGACAGCACAACATCGCCCTGTTCGGCGCCGGCAACCTCGGCCAGGCGATCGCCAGCTCCGACATCTTCGCCGACCACGGCTTCCAGATCGTCGCCATGTTCGACGTCGACCCCACCGTCGTCGGCACCGAGGTCGGCGCTATGCGGGTGCGCGACTTCGGCGAGCTGGAATCGGTGGTCGCCGAGGAGGAGATCGTGGTCGGCGTCCTCGCCGTCCCGGCCGATGCCGCCCAGGACGTCGCCGCCCGCCTCGTCGAGGCCGGCGTCAAGATCATCTTCAACTACTCTGAGCAGCTACTCCAGGTGCCACCGGAGGTGACCGTGCACGCCTCGAGCCCCGCCGTCGACCTCCTTTACGCGCTCTACTTCTACCTCGCCTGATCCCCTTGTCCCTGGACCTCGACCTCGTTCGGGAGAGATTCGAGTCCTCAACCGACTTCACGATCGGGCTGGAGGAGGAGTTCGCGATCCTCGACCCGGCGACGCTGGAGCTGGAGCACCGCTTCGAGGACATCTACGCCGCCTGCCAGGAGGACGCGGTGCTGGCCGACGCGGCGGCGGGCGAGCTGATCGCCTCGGAGATCGAGATCCGCTCGGGGCGCTCGGAGAGCTTCGCCGAGGCGGTCGCCGCCCAGCGCGAGCGGCGTTCCCGTCTGTTCGAGCTGGTCGACGGGATGGGGCTGGCGCTGGGGGCGACCGGAACCCACCCCTGGGCCGACTACCTCGACCAGCGGATCATCGACACGCCGCACTACCGCCGGCTCAGCCACGACCTCGGCTGGGTCGCGCAGCGAAACAACACCTGGAGCATGCACGTGCACATGGGTGTGCGCGGCGCCGACCGGGCGATCGCCGTCTGCGACTGGATGCGAGGGCTGCTGCCGCTGTTGCTGGCAGTGTCGGCCAACTCCCCCTTCCTCGACCGGCGCGACACCGGTCTGCATACGGTGCGCACCGAGATCTTCACCCGCACCTTCCCGCGCTGCGGAGTTCCCAGCCCGTTCGTCGACTGGGACAGCTACGCCGAGTTCGTCGGGATGCTGGAGCGGACCGGGACGATCGTCGAGTCGACTCAGCTTTGGTGGAGCGTCCGCCCCCACCATCACTTCGGCACCGTCGAGGTGCGGATCTGCGACGCGCAGACCAGCGGGGACGAGTCCTTCGCCCTGGCCGGGCTGATCGCCGCCTGCATCGCGCAGACCGCGATCGAATACGACGAGCACGGCTACGACGGAGCGGGGCGGCCGCTGGCCGATCGTGAGATCGAGGAGAACCTGTGGCGAGCGATCCGCTACGGGATGAGCGGCAAGACGATCGACTTCCGGCGCGGCGTCGAGGTGGAGGCCAGGGCGGCGCTGGAGGAGGTGCTGGCCTGGACCGAGCCGGCCCGCTCGCGGCTGGGGATCGAGGTCGACCTGCCGGAACGAAACGGCGCCCAGCGGGCGCGCGAAGCGCTGGAGGCCGGCGCCGCGATCGAGGACATCTACCGCGACGCCGTGGGGGAGACGAAGCGCACCTACACCGCCGCGGGGGCGGCGAAACCCGCGTAGGACGGCCCGCAGGGCGAGAGCGCCGCTCGCCTATATAAACTCCCCCGCCGCTAAAGCCAGCCGGAGGGACCTAACTTGACCAGTTTCTTGACCGATTACGGAGTCGTCGTCGCGCTCGCCTGCGCCGGGGCGGCGGTGGTGTACGGATTGATCATCACCCAGCGCCTGCTCGCAAGGTCGCCGGGCAACGAGCGCATGCAGGAGATCTCGGGTGCGGTACAGGAGGGGGCCAAGGCCTACCTGACTCGCCAGTACACGATCATCGCCGCGGTCGCGGTGCCCCTGGCGATCGCCCTCTGGCTCCTGCAGGACTACAAGACCGCGATCGGCTTCGTGATCGGCGGCTTCCTCTCCGGGGCGGCCGGCTTCATCGGGATGAACCTCTCGGTGCGCGCCAACGCGCGGGTCGCCGAGGCGGCGCGCGGCGGCGTGCCGCCGGCGCTCGACGTCGCCTTCAAGGGCGGCTCGGTGACCGGCCTGCTGGTGGTCGGCCTGGCGCTGCTCGGCGTCGCCGGCTATTACGGCATTCTCATCCTCACCGACAGCACCGACAAGGAGGCTGTCGACGCGCTGATCGGCCTCGGCTTCGGCGGCTCGCTGATCTCGGTCTTCGCCCGGCTGGGCGGTGGCATCTTCACCAAGGCCGCCGACGTCGGCGCCGACCTGGTCGGCAAGGTCGAAGCGGGGATTCCCGAGGATGACCCTCGCAACCCGGCCGTGATCGCCGACAACGTCGGCGACAACGTCGGCGACTGCGCCGGCATGGCTGCCGACCTCTTCGAGACCTACGCGGTCACCTCGGTCGCGGTGATGTTGCTCGGCGTCTTGACCTTCACCGGCGCGGGCGGCGACTTCGCTCGCGAGGTGGCGATCTATCCGCTGGTGATCGGCGGCGTGGCGATTCTCGCCTCGATCGTCGGGGCGCTCTCGGTGCGGACCAAATCCGACCGCGTTGAGGGCGCGCTCTACCAGGGGTTGATCGTCTCCGGGATCCTCTCGATCGCGGCCTTCTACCCGATCACCGACTGGCTGATGAGCGACCCGGCCCGGCTCGGCCTCAGCGCCGCCGCCAATGCGGTCAGCGTCACCGACCTCTGGCTCTGCGCTGTGATCGGCGTCGCGGTGACGGCGCTGCTGTTCGTGATCACCGACTTCTATACGTCGACTCGTTTCCGGCCGGTGAAGACGATCGCCAAGGCGTCTGAGACCGGCCACGCGACCAACATCATCCAGGGGCTGGCGCAGGGCTTCCAATCGACGGCGGCCCCGGCGCTCGTCCTTGCGCTGGCGATCCTCGCCGCCAACGAGCTGGCGGGTATCTACGGGATCGGCGTCGCCGTGATGGCGCAGCTCTCACTCTGCGGCCTGATCGTCGCTCTCGACGCCTTCGGGCCGATCACCGACAACGCCGGCGGAATCGCCGAAATGGCGGAGCTGCCGGAGGACGTCCGCAACGTCACCGACCCGCTCGACGCGGTCGGCAACACGACCAAGGCCGTCACCAAGGGCTACGCGATCGGCTCCGCCGCGCTTGCCGCGCTGGTGCTGTTCGCCGCCTTCAAGAGCGAGCTCGCGGACGAGGCGCCCGCCGGCTTCGACCTTCAGGGCCTTTTCAACCTCTCAAGCCCCGACGTGCTGATCGGTCTGATCATCGGCGGCATGATGGTCTACCTGTTCGCGGCGCTGGCGATCGAGGCGGTCGGGCGAGCCGGCGGCCAGGTCGTCGAAGAGGTGCGCAAGCAGTTCCGGGAGAACCCGGGAATCATGGAGGGAACGCAGAAGCCCGAGTACGGGAAGACGGTCAGCATCGTCACCCTTGCCGCCCAGAAAGAGATGATCCTTCCCTCGCTGATCCCGATCGCCGTGCCGGTAGTCGTCGGTCTGCTCAGCGTCGATGCGCTCGGCGGGCTCTTGATCGGCGTGATCGTCGTCGGCCTCTTCGCCGCGATCTCGATGACCGCCGGCGGCGGCGCCTGGGACAACGCGAAGAAGCTGATCGAGGACGGCGCCTTCGGCGGCAAGGGCTCAGAGGCCCACGCCGCCTCGGTCACCGGCGACACTGTCGGCGACCCCTACAAGGACACCGCCGGCCCGGCGATCAACCCGATGATCAAGGTCGCCAACATCGTCGCCATTTTGATCATTCCCATAGTCCACTTCTGAGGTCGCCCGCGAGGTCCCTCGGGCGGCACCACAGCCGCCCGAGGGCCTTCCCGCACCTTCCTGTCAATAGGCGTCAGCGGATCTGAAAGGCCCATCTCGTATGTATGCTTGCGCCCATGCGGGGGAGCAAATTGCTTGGATTGATCGCGATTCTGCTTGTGGGTTTGTTGCTGCCCCCGGCGGCTTTTGCATACACACCAGAGTTCCCACCATGGATCTGGGATGCCGCAGGCCATCCCCCGAACGTGCCGCCCCCTCAGGCTTCCGAGGAAACGAGCGAGGCCCCTCTAGATACCTCTATCGACAAGTCGAAGGTGAAACCACACAAGCGCGCAGTGACGCTGACCTTTCATGCCAGTGAGCCTGGGGTCACATTCCAGTGCAAGCTCGACGGTGGACAATTTCTTGCCTGCAGATCCCCAAAGACCTATGGCTCCCTGAGGCCCGGCAGGCACCGGTTCGCGGTCGCTGCCGTGGACAATGCGGGAACCGTTGACGACTCTCCTGCGGAGACGTATCTCTGGATCCCCAAGCCCAAGAAGACGATCCCCAGCTCTCACGAGAATTAGATCGCTGCGGCTAGGATTGCTGCTTAGGAAGCTCGACTGAGGATGGTTCCTAGGGCGTGGGCAGTCTGCTCCGGCTGGTCAATGACTTGTCGATAGGTCAAGCGAATGACTTCGTAGCCGAGTTCCCGCAATTTGAGATCGCGGGCGCGATCATCTTCGAACGCTTCCTTCCCTCGGTGATATCGGTAGCCATCTGTCTCCACGATCAGCCGTCGCTCTCGCCATAAGAAGTCGACCTCGATTGAGCCAAGCTTTGCGTTGACCTCTGGGCGAGGGAGTCCATGGCGCCTGCAGAGGCGCAGGAACAGCAACTCCAGGTCGCTACGAGTGCGCTTTGTCAGATTTTCGGCACCTGTCACCAAGCCCAGGACCTCTGCTTGCCGGATCGCTCGTCGCAACTCCCAAGCGAAAATCGCTGCAGGGCACCCTCTAGTCGAGGCAGCCCTTCGCAGATCCTCGATGGTGCGTACCGGAGTCGTCACCGGGATGCCTCGATGGCTTGTCACCGTTGCAGAATCGAGTGTCCTGGAGCGATGAACGTGAACGTTCCTGCGTCCTTTCTTTCCGCCGGTTCCGGGCACTGAGACGTTGACGACGCCATTTCCTGGCGGCAGCAGCTGCCACAGTGCAGCTGCACTGTGATGACTAAGGGCTGCACCCCAGTGATCGAGAACGCTGGGGGTCGGCGTGTACGGCATTGAAGCATCGGTCAAGTTGCGCGATGTCTTTGACTCGTCGCTTCCGCAGGCAAGAACGGCTGCCATCCATTTCCCCTCAATGGCCAACCCCACATGCCCTACTGCGTATACGCCGCGATGGACTTGGTGCAACCTGCCCGCCCTAGCGCGTCGTCCAACTCCCGATCGCGTTAGGCCAGCATCGAGGAGCTGCCTTGCCGACACGACGCCGTGCTGGCGCGCGGCGATGGCCGCAACCCGCAAGTCCGCTGTGTCGCCTTTGGGTCGGATACCGATACAAAGGCGACACAGCGCCCGAACTCTCCCCCTCGCGGAAGTCGGCTAGGGTCGCGCGCGGTGAGCGAAGGCCCGATTAACGTTGCGGATTTCGAGCGCGTGGCGGCGGAGCGGCTCGAGGCGGGGGTCCTCGGGTACTTCGCCGGAGGCGCCTGCGATGAGGTGACGCTGGGCGACAACGTCGCCGCCTGGCGTCGCTGGCGGCTGCGGCCGCGGATGTTGGCCGGTGTGGGGGAGGTGCGGACCTCGGCGGAGGTGCTGGGAGCCGAGGTCTCGATGCCGATCCTGGTCGCGCCGGTCGCCTACCAACGGCTGGTCGACCCCGACGGCGAGGCCGGGATGGCGCGGGCCGCGGCGGGCGCCAGCACAGTGATGTGCCTCTCGACCCTGGCGACGGCGCGGCCGGACGAGGTCGCGGCGGCGGCGCCTGAGGGGCGGCGCTGGTTCCAGCTCTACTGCTTTCAGGACAAGGCGGTGACGCGGGCGCTGATAGACGAGGCGGTCGACTCCGGTTTCGAGGCGATCGTCGTCACCGTCGACGCGCCGCGGGGTGGGCGGCGCGAGCGCGACCTGCGGACCGGCTTCAGCATTCCCGAGGGCCTCGGCGTGCCGAGCGTGAAAGCGGCGCTCGGGGTCGACCGCGAGGTGACGATCGAAGAGACCTTCTCGCTAATGGACCCGGCGCTGAGCTGGCGGGACCTCGAGGGCATCGCCGCCGAGTGCAACCTGCCGGTGCTGGTGAAGGGGGTGTTGACCGCCGAGGACGCGGTGCTGGCGGTCGAGCACGGCGCCGCCGGCGTCGTCGTCTCCAACCACGGCGGGCGGCAGCTCGACTGCGTGCCGGCGAGCGCCGACGCGCTGCCCGAGGTCGTCGACGCGGTCGAGGGACGCGGCGCCGTCCTCGTCGACAGCGGCATCCGTCGCGGCACCGACGTGGCGATCGCCCTGGCGCTGGGCGCCGACGCGGTGCTGGTCGGCCGGCCCGCCCTCTGGGGGCTGGCAGTGGGCGGTGAGGAGGGCGCCCGGCGGGTGCTGGAGCTGCTGCGCGACGAGCTGGAGCTGGCACTCGCCCTCTGCGGCTGCTCCTCCCCGGATGAGCTGACCCGCGCTCACGTGCAGAGGGCACCGGCGGCGTCCGTATATTCGGGCTAGATGTCCCTGCATATCCGCCCTTAGATGGCGCAGCGCATCCCCAAAGACGAGTCGCTGAGCCGCGTCCACGGCGTCGGCTCGCTGTTCTCGGCGGCCTACGGCAACGTCGGCTCATCGATCTACTACGCGCTCGGCGTCACCGCCGCCTTTGCGCTCGGCCTCACCCCGGTCGCCTTCGTCATCTCCGGCCTGATCTTCGCCGCCACCGCCGCCACCTACGCCGAGGCGACCGTGATGTTCCCCGAGGCGGGGGGCTCCTCCAGCTTCGCCCGCCACGCCTTCAACGAGCTGGTCAGTTTCATCGCCGCCTGGGGGCAGATGCTCAACTACACGATCACGGTCGCGATCTCGGCCTACTTCGTGCCCCACTACCTGGCGGTCTTCTGGGAGCCGCTCGGCCACGCCCCCGGCGACATCATCGGCGGCGCCGTGCTGATCGCCGGCCTGGCGCTGCTCAACATCCGCGGTTCCCAGGAGTCGGCCAGGCTCAACCTCGTCCTCGCGATCGCCGACCTCGCCACCCAGGTGGTGCTGGTCGGGATCGGCGTTTTCCTGGTCCTCAGCCCGCAGGTGCTGGTCGACAACATCCACCTCGGCGTCGCCCCGACCTGGTCGGACTTCGCGCTGGGGATCGCGGTCGGGATGATCGCCTACACCGGGATCGAGACGATCTCCAACATGGCGGAGGAGGCGAAGGACGCTTCGCGGACGATCCCGCGCAGCGTCGGCTTCACCGTCACCGCGGTGCTCGCCCTGTACCTGCTGATCCCGGTGGTGGCGCTCTCGGCGATGCCGGTCACTCAGGACGCCGCCGGCAACTTCACCACCGCCTTGGGAACCGAGTTCGCCAACGACCCGATCCTCGGCATCGTCGAGAACCTGGGAGTGGGGGCGGGCCTCACCGACGTGCTGCGCTTCTACGTCGGCATCCTCGCCGCGGTGATCCTGCTGATCGCGACCAATGCGGGACTGATCGGCGTCTCCCGCCTTACCTACTCGATGGGCCAGCACCGCCAGCTGCCCGAGATGCTGCGCCAGGTCCACCCCCGCTACCGCACCCCCTACGTGGCGATCATCATCTTCTCGGTGGTGGCGGGGATCACCCTGCTGCCCGGTCAGACCGACTTCCTGGCGACGATGTACTCGTTCGGCGCGATGCTCTCCTTCACGATCGCCCACGTCGCGGTGATCCAGCTGCGTCGCAACAACGCACAAGTCGAGCGCACCTGGAAGCCGCCGCTGAACGTGCGCGCCTTCGGCTTCGAGGTGCCGATCAGCGCGGTGCTGGGCGGGCTGGGGACATTCGCCGCCTGGATCGTCGTGATGGCGCTCAACCCGCGCACCTTGGCGGTCGGCCTCGGCTGGATGGCGCTCGGCATCGTCCTCTACGTCCTCTACCGGCGCAATCAGAGACTGCCGCTGACCGAGACCGTGAAGGTGCTGCTGCCCGAGCCGCTGGGGGTGGAGGAGATCGAGTACCGCAGCGTCCTGGTCGGCTTCGAGGACGGAGAGCCGTTCTCCGAGGAGATGGTCGCGACCGCGGTCAAGCTCGCCTCCAAACGGCGCCGCGGCATCCATATCCACTCGATGCTGAGCGTGCCGACCAATCTGCCTCTGAGCGCCGAGTTGTCCGACCAGGAGGCCGAAGCGCAGAGCAAGATCGAGCAGGCGAAGCTGATTGGCGGGCAGCGGGTGACCGGCCACGTCGAGCGGGTGCGGCCGGGGCAGGCCGGCTACTCGATCTCCGACGAGGCGAAGATGATCAATGCCGCCGCGGTCGTCGTCGGACTTCGCTACCGCAACGGCACGCCGCTCTACGACAAGACGCTGCAGACGGTGCTCGGCGAGCGGCCCTGCCGGGTGATCGTCGTCTCCGACCGGAGCCTAGAATCGCAATGGTGGCATCGCCCGAGCGGATCTACAGCGGCTCCGTCCGTGCCTTCTCGGTCGTCTTCCTGATCCTCGGGGCGGTGATCCTGGTCGCGACGCTCGCGGCGGGCGGCGGGCCGCTCTCGGTCGGGGTGGTGCTGGGGGTTGCCTTCCTCGCGGTTGGCGGCGTGCGGCTATGGGCGTCGGCGCGGATGGGTCGGTGAGCGCTCCCGAACGGCCCCAGCGGCCGAAGCCTGCGCCGCTGATCCAGCGCGGCCTCGGCGTCCCCTGGCTGTTCGCCGCCGTCTACTCGGCGGTCGGCTTCTCGATCTACTTCGCGCTCGGCGTCGTCGCCGACCGCGGCCTCGGCCTGACGCCACTGATCTTCCTCGCCGCCGGGTTGCTGTTCGTGCTGACCACGCTCAGCTACGTCGAGGGCGGCGCGATGTTCCGCGAGCGCGGCGGCTCGTCGACCTTCGCCCGCTACGCCTTCAACGAGTTGATCGCCTTCATCGCCGGCTGGGCGATCCTGATCGATTACCTGATCGTCATCGCCCTGGCGGCGATCTCCGTTCCCCACTACCTGCAGCCGGTGTCCAGCGACCTCGCCAAGCCGGGCTGGGAGATCGCCGTCGCCGCCCTGGTCGTCCTCGCCGCCTGCTGGCTGAACATCCGGGGCTTCACGGGGCGTAGCCGGGGGCGCTCACTCGCCGTGCTCGCCCTTGCGGACATCGTCCTGCAGGTTGCGGTGGTCGTCGTCGGCGTGCTCGCCGTCTGGCACCCGGACCGGCTTACCGCCGAGCTGAACCTCTTCACCGATCCCAACTTCGTCGACATCGTCTACGCGGGAGTCGTCGCGATGCTCGCCTACGCGGGGATCGAGGCCGCCGCCGACCTGGCTCCCGACATCAACGTAGAGGTGCGCGACCTGAAGCGGGTCGTCTCGCTGGG
>Ga0075423_10000110_pt1 | contig 50865 bp, 47 predicted proteins | sample SoiMethybrSBSTD2_FD_80114 | JGI IMG/M metagenome (GOLD analysis project Ga0075423, IMG submission 80114) | Bulk soil microbial communities from a Populus tree surrounding site in Tennessee, USA - Soil MetaG P. TD hybrid SBSTD2 | ecosystem: Environmental > Terrestrial > Soil > Tree plantation... | reverse complement strand
GTGCTCGCGGCATCGAGCGCCTCCCGTGACTGGTCGACGTAGGCGAGCTCGACGGTATCCCCGAGGCGGAGCTTCCCCGCATCCGGGCGCTCCTCACCGACGATCAGGCGGAACAGCGTCGTCTTGCCGGCGCCGTTCGGGCCGACGACGCCCACGATCCCGGCCGGCGGTAGCGAAAACGACAGGCCGTCGAAGAGCAGGCGGTCGCCGTAGCCCTTGGCGAGCCCGTCGGCCTCGATGACCACGTCGCCGAGCCGCGGTCCAGGCGGAATGTGGATCTCGACGCGGTCGAGCCTCACGCTCTGCTCCTCGGCGAACAGCTTCTCGTAGGCGGCGAGACGCGCCTTCGACTTCGCGTGCCGCGCCCGAGGGCTCATCCGCACCCACTCGAGCTCGCGTGCGAGTGCCCTCCGCCGAGCCGATGCCTGCTTCTCCTCGCCGGCGAGCCGCGCCTGTTTCTGCTCCAGCCAGGATGAGTAGTTGCCCTCGAAGGGGATGCCGCGACCGCGGTCGAGCTCGAGGATCCAGCCGGCGACGTTGTCGAGGAAGTAACGGTCGTGCGTCACGGCGACGACCGTCCCCTTGTACTCGGCCAGGAAGCGCTCGACCCAGGCGACCGACTCCGCATCCAGATGGTTCGTCGGCTCGTCCAGGAGCAAGAGGTCCGGCGCGCTCAGCAGGAGCCGGCACAGGGCCACCCGGCGCCGCTCGCCGCCGGAGAGGGTCGTGACGTCCCGGTCGGCGTCCGGCAGCCGGAGCGCGTCGCTGGCGCGGTCGAGCGCCGCGTCCAGCGTCCAGCCGTCGCGGCGGTCGAGCTCCTCCTGCACGCGGGCCTGCTCGGCCAGCAACACGTCGTAGTCGGCGTCCGGCTCCGCGAAGCGGGCCGAGATCGTCTCGAACTCGGTGACCAGGTCGCGCAGCTCGCGGACGCCGTCCTCGACGTTCTCCCGCACCGTCTTCCCGGCGTCGAGCTGCGGCTCCTGCGCGAGCAGCCCGACGGTTGCGCCGGGCGCCAGCTCGGCCACGCCCGAGGACGGCTCCTCCTCGCCGGCCATGATCCGCAGGAGTGTGGACTTGCCCGCACCGTTCGGCCCCAGCACGCCGATCTTGGCGCCCGGGAGGAACGACAGCGAGATGTTCGCCAGTACCTGGCGATCCGGGCCGTAGAACTTATCGGCCCGGAACATCGTGAATACGTAGTCGCTCACGCGCGGCACGATAGCTCCGGCAAGGGCCGTGTCGTTCGGCGGGGCCCTTTCAACTCACGACGGCGCGGAGAAGATGTCGCAGGCCGACGGCTTGCCTGCTCGAACCCAATCGTTAGCCAGTGCTGGCGCTGCGCGTGCCGCCCTCACAGCGCTCAAGTGCCCGGCGCTGATCAACCGAGACCGCGGACTATCCGAGCAGCGCGCGCAGGAACGCCGCCCGGAAAGGCCCAAGCAGCTCACCTGCGTAAGTCTGTCCGATGTGGCCTCGGTCAACGCTTGTGATCGTCCTGTTCACGACCAGCGGACACAGGTACGGGCGGCGGCCTGAAGCGGCGCGGGCGCAGAACCAGCCACGGGTGTCGACGAACCCCGTATGGCGCTTGCGGGCGGCCGCGGCGATCGCATCGTCGGCGCGGAAGTCGTCCCGGCCCGCCGTCGTCGTGCATGTGCGCATCGTCGCCCCTCCCGCGAGCAGGCAGTTGGTCGGGTTGAACCCCTGGTGCGGCGCGTCGCCGATGACGACGACGCGTGCGGAGAACCGCGCCGACGAGGCGATCAGCGACGCGGCCCCGCGGATCGGCGGGCGCGGGTTGCGCGTCCCGGCCCAGCTGCCGATGATCATCGTCGCCTGCGGCCGCGCCGCCGCGGCCCGTGCTTTCGCCCAGCGCAGCCACGCCTCGCACCGCGCCTGCTGGCTGCTCGCGCCGGCGGGTGCCGGCGTCCAGAAATCGGGGATGCAACCGAGCTTCACGAAGGGGATGACGCGCCAGCCGTCCTGCTGGGCCATCCGCAGGATCGTCCCCATCCACATCTGGGCATGCGAGTCGCCTATGACCACGAGCGTCTTCGAGTTCCCTGCAGCTCCCATCCGGCAGACCCGGCTCGTCGTGTCCGTCCACCCGGGCGTGCAGCCGTCGGGGAGGGTGTAGTAGTCGCCGCGGAGGTTCGCGACGGACGGCGTCAGCGGCCTCGGCAGCGGCGCCCCCCGTTCGGCGGCACGCACCGCGGCGACTACGGCGGGCAGCGGCTTCGACGCACGCGCGAGGCGCGGAGCCGTGACGATGGATGCCAGCGAGGCCGGTCGAACGGCCGCGGCGGCCGCGTCGTAGTGCGCCGCGGTGCTGTTCGCCAGGTGGAGTGTGAACACGGCCACCGCGACCGCGCACGCCGCCGTGGCCGGCGTGGCGAGCACGCGGATGCGCCCCGCCCCAGCCGATCGCCTGATCGGGTTCTCGAAGAAGCGGTACGTGAACATCGAGATTGCGAAAGCGCCCGCCAGGAGCGCCAGGCTTGCGGACATCGTCACCTCCCGGTCAGCGTACTGCGCTGCGAGCGCGAGTACGGGCCAGTGCCAGAGATAAAAGGCGTACGAGCGGTCGCCGACGTAGCGAAACGGCTGCAGCGAGAGCGCCGCCCCGACGCCGTGGCGCGGCTGCGGCCCCGGCAATCCGGCCGTCAGGACGAGCACCGTGCTCACCGCCGGGAGGAGCGCCGGATAGCCGGGAAACGGTGTCGCCGCGGAGAAGAGCAACGCCGAGGCAACGATCCCGCAGCCGCCGAGCCAGCCCAGCGCGAAGCGCACTCTCGACGGCACGCGTCCGGCGATGCTGGGAGCCGCGAGCGCCAGCGCCGCGCCGAGCGCCAGCTCCCAGGCCCGGGCGAACGTCGAGAAGTACGCGGAGTCGGGCTCGACGCTCGTTGCGTGGATCGACCACGCGAAGGAGGCCGCGGCACCTGCGCAAACGACGAGCAGCGCTCCCCTTCCCCTCGCCACAGTGCTCGGGCGGCGCACGCGGACGACGGCCACCGTCGCGAGCAAGGCGAGCGCGAAGATCGCCGGCCACACGAGGTAGAACTGCTCCTCGACCGCGAGTGTCCAGAAGTGCTGGACGGGCGACGGCAGCTCGGCCCGTGCGAAGTAGTCGCTGCCGGCCCGGGCGAACCGGATGTTTGCCGCGAAGCCCGAGGCCCAGAGGCTGTCGGCGATCGTCGCTCGAGCCTGGACGAAGTTGAGGAGGACGTAGGCGGCGATATCGGTGACCGCGAGCGTCAGCGCGGCTGCAGGGAGGATCCGCCGGGCGCGCCTCGCATAGAAGTCGACGAGCGCGCGCCAGCCCCGTTCCGGGACGCTCGACGCGAGGATGCTCGTGATCAGGAAGCCCGAGACGACGAAGAAGACGTCGACGCCGACGTAGCCCCCAGCGAGATGCGGAACTCCCGCATGGGCGAGGGCTACGAGCAACACCGCGACGGCCCGCAGCCCCTGGATGTCGTCCCGGTGGGACACCCGGCCCGCCTCACGCTCCCCTGACGACGAGCAGTTCGACGCGGTGGCCGAGGCTCCGGAGCATGAGCACCGCGCGCTGAGCCTCGTCCTCGTCTGCGAAGCGCGCGAATGGACGGCGGCGCTCGCCGAAGTTCTGTAGGAGGTACGAGACGCGCTCCCCTGCGGCGCTGGCCTCCAGGTCCCTCAGCGATCGATTTCCGTTTCCGTCCACGCCTGCTCCTTCGCTGATGGGCGAACGGTGGCGCGGTGCGATAACGCCGCTCTAACACCGGCGTGTGCGGCGGTTTTGTGCGGCGGCGCACAGTGGTACCGTCGATTGCGGCATGTTCGAATTCCGGGTGCTGGGACCGCTCGAAGCGCTGCGGGACGGTGAGGTCCTCGACGTCCGCGGCGCCAAGCGACGCGCGCTTCTCGCCCTCCTCGTGCTGCACGCGAACGAGGTCGTCCGGCGCGAACGGCTCATCGACGAGCTATGGGGCGAGGCGCCGCCGTCCACGGCGACGGCGTCCCTGCACAACCAGATCTCGAGGCTCCGGCGTGAGCTCGGCGCAGAAACGCTCGTCACGCGTCCGTCGGGCTACGTCCTCCGCGTCGACCCCTCCGCCGTCGATCTCCACCGCTTCCAGACGCTCGTAGCCGAGGCGCAGCCGCTGCCCGCGAAAGAGCGGAGCGAGAAGCTGCGGGCGGCGCTCGCGATGTGGCGCGGATCACCGCTCACAGATCTCGGTGGTGACGAGGCCCTCGCCCGCGACATCGAGCGTCTCGAGGACATGCGCGCCAACGTCATCGAGCAGCGCATCGAGGCCGACCTCGAGCTCGGCCACGACGGCGACCTCGTTCCCGAGCTCGAGGAGCTCGTTACGAAATATCCACTGCGGGAACGCCTGCGCGCGCAGCTGATCCTTGCGCTCTACCGGTCGGGCCGGCAGGTCGAGGCGCTCGAAACATATCGGGAGACGAGGCGCATGCTCGTCGAGGAGCTGGGCATTGAGCCGAGCCCCGAGTTGCGCGAGCTCGAGCGGGCGATCCTGCGGCAGGACCCGTCCCTCTCCCGCGGGGAGCGGAGCGAGGGCGAGGCGCCGCCGGATGGTCCGCCCGAGGGTCAGAGACGGCGCCGCGTCCTGCCTCTCGTTGCGCTGGTCGCCGTCCTCGGCGCGGCGGGTGCTGTGGCCGCGGTGCTTGTGGCGCACAGTGGCGGTGCGAACGACTCGGCGGCGCGCGCGGCCCAGCGTGGCACGACCCGCACGTCCGCGAACATCGCCGTTACGACGACCGCGTCGACAGCGTCGAGCACGACCAACGGCACGGGCGCGCGGACGTCGGGGTCGACGAGGGCGACGACGACGTCCGACCACGCGCAGCAATCGACGACCGCCAGGGCGGGCAAGCCGACGGTTGAGACGTCCCGCTCAGCCGGTCCGCGCGAACGGCCGTCAGGAGCACGGCGTCACGGGAAGCCCGCCGTGCCACCAACCGGGGGCGCGACCACTACGTCGACGTCCGCGCGCAAGCGGAACAAGCCCGTTCACGCGGCCGGCCCACGCGTCTTCCTGCTCGCCGACGGGTTCAGCACCGCAGCGTTCAACTCGGCGCTCTGGGACCGTGGCGAGGCCGGGACCGGCGTCGACTTCGTGCAGGACGACCGGCTGGAGGTCTCCGTCGCCGCGAACGCGACGCCGGGCGGCCAGGTCAATCTCATCGAAGGGCAGTACCGGACGAACTGCGGGTTGACGGGCAACTTCGACGCCCGCGTCAACTACCAGACGCTGACGTGGCCGCAGGACAACGGCATCTCGATCGTGCTCGGCGCTGACTATCCGGGCGACTTCATCGTCGCCGCGCGGGCCAGCCTCGACTGGGGCGAGGGCTACTGGTCCAACTTCGGCTCGTGGCCGCGCATTCAGGCCGACGACGCATCCGGCAGCCTGCGGCTCGTGCGCACGGCAGGGATGATCACGTCGTACTACAGCCGCCGCGGACGCTGGGTGAAGCTCGAGTCGCGCGAAACGCCGCGCGCGCCGGCGCACATCGTGCTCCAGCTCGCCTCGTATTCGCCGGCGAAGTACAACGGACCAGTGGTTGCGGCGTTCGACAGATTCCGCGCGACGGCTCAGTACGTGGACTGTCCGCCGGGCGTGCCTGTGCCGCCACGCGTGAGCAAGTAGCGCCAGTGTGCCCGCCGTGTGAGCTGCTTGCTTATACAGACCGGTAGGCGTAGTCTCGCGCCCCCAAGTCGCCTACCCACGGAGGTCCTCCTCATCATGACCACCAGTCTGCTCCCTGACGTCGGGACCGAGCTTCGGGAAGGTTATGCCCAGGTCGGCGATCAGAGCTTGCATTACGTCGAGGCCGGTGAGGGGCCGCTAATCGTGCTGCTCCACGGCTTCCCCGAGTTCTGGTTCGGTTGGCGGCTACAGATCGCGCCGCTCGCGGCGGCGGGTTTTCGGGTGGTCGCCCCCGACACGCGTGGCTACAACCTTTCATCGAAGCCAGAGGGCTTCGAGGCCTACGGCGTCGATCTGCTCGCCGCTGACATCCGCGGCCTGATCGGACAACTCGGTGCCGAGTCCGCGCTGTTGGTCGGTCACGACTGGGGCGGAAGCATCGCCTGGACCGTGGCGATGAACCACCCCGAGGTGGTCGACCGGCTCGCCATCCTCAATGCGGCGCATCCGCGGCGCCTTTCGGAGGGACTGCACCACCCGAGCCAGCTCGCGAAGTCCTGGTACTTCTTCTTCTTCGCGACGCCGGCACTGCCCGAGGAGGTGGTGCACCTCAGGGACTGGCACTTCTTCCGGCACTTCCTGCACGACGCGAACCCGCCGTACACGCCGGAGGAAATCGAACGCTACGTCGACGCGTGGTCGCAGCCGGGGGCAGCAGCCGGGATGATCAACTACTACCGGGCCTCGGTACGACAGTCCCAGAAGGAAGCCGCAGCGAAGCTTCGCCCGATCTCGGCGCCGACACTGGTCATCTGGGGGGAGCGCGATTCCTACCTCGGCTCCGACCTCGCCGAGCCTCACCCCGAGGACGTGCCCAACCTCGACCGTGTCGAGCGCCTGGCCGACGCGTCGCACTGGGTGCATCACGACGGAGCGGAACGCGTCAACCAACTGCTGATCGACTTCTTCGCTGCCGCGCCCGCGGCATAAGCACTCAGCTCGCGCCGAGGTAGGCGAGCACGGCGAGTACCCGCCGGTGGTCGTCCGGCGCCGCCTCGAGGCCGAGCTTCATGAAGATCCGGTGGACGTGCGCCTCGACCGTCTTCGGAGCGAGGAAGAGCTTCCGCCCGATGGCCTGGTTCGTCCGCCCTTCCGCCATCAGGCCGAGCACGTCTCGTTCGCGTTCGGTCAGCTCCTCCAGCGCGTTGTCGGGGCGATGGCGGCCGACCAGCTGCGCGACGACCTCGGGATCCATCGCCGTGCCCCCGCGCCCCACGCGCTTGACCGCGTCGACGAAGTCGTCCACTTCGAGCACGCGATCCTTCAACAGGTAGCCGAAACCGTCGGGATGCTCGCTGAACATGCGTAGCGCGTGGCGGGCCTCGACGACCTGCGACAGCATCAGCACGCCGACGTCGGGCTGCTCCTCGCGGATCGTCTGCGCTGCCTGCGCGCCCTCGTCGGTCTGCGTCGGCGGCATGCGGACGTCGACGACCGCGACGTCCGGCTTGTAGCTCCTGACCTTCAAGATCAGCTCGTCCGCGTTGCCGGCCTCGCCGACCACCTCGAAGCCGGCCTCGCCGAGCACGCGCACCAGCCCCTCCCGCATGAGCACGGAGTCCTCGGCGATCACGACCCGCACGGGAGCTCCCCCACCACTCGGGTCCCGAGGCCGTTCCCGCTCTCGACGCGGAGGCTGCCGCCGTGCGCTTCCAGACGCTCGGCCAGGCCGGTCAGGCCGGAGCCGTCGGCAGGATCGGCGCCGCCGACGCCGTCGTCGACGACCTCGATGACGAGCGAACCGTTGTCGCGCGCAGCCCTGATCTCGACCGACGAGGCGTTCGCGTACTTGACGGCGTTCGTCAGCGCCTCGCAGGCGAGGAAGTACGCGGCCGCCTCGAGCTCCGGTGGCAGTCGCTCCTCGGAGGCCGTCACCTTGACCGGGACGGGCATGCGCACAGCGAGCGACTCGAGCGCGGCGGCGAGGCCGTCCTCGGTGAGGATCCGCGGATAGATCCCCCGGGCGAGCTCACGCAGCTCGGCGACCGCGAGCTGAAGGTCGTCGACGGCCGCGACGAGAATCCGCTCGACCTCCGGATCGACTTCGGTGCCGAGCCGCCGTTGCGCGTTGCGGAGCTCGAGCGCGAGCGCGACCAGCCGCTGCTGTGCTCCGTCGTGGAGGTCGCGCTCGATCCGTCGCCGCTGCTCGTCCGCGGCGGCGACGATGCGCGAACGGGACTCGCTCACCCGGGCGAGCTGCGCCCGGACCTCGGCCTGGAGGCGCGCATTCTCGAGCGCCATGCGGGCCGCAGCGGCGGCGGCCTCAACCAGACGCGGCTCGTCGCGCAATGTTGGGTCGTGGATGAGCGCGGCGTAGCGGTCACCGTCATGCTCGAGCAGTGTCACCGCGCGCCGCGTCGTGTCCTCCGGGAGCGTCACCGGCACGCCGTTCTCATCGACGAATTCCTGCCGCTCGCGAAGCCAGAACGCGACCTCGAGCGTGCGATCGTTGAGCGCCCGCGCGAGCGCGTCGCGGAGCCCTTCAGGCGGCGTCTCCTCGAGCTCGACGACGAGGTCGCCGACACTCGCACGCGCCAACCGCGCGCGCAGCAGCCAGGCGAGGATCGCGATCGGAAATGCCGTCAGCGCTGCGATCTGCCACCAGAAGAGCTCTTCGAGGACGGCCGTTGGCGGGGGCGTGACGAAGGTGAAGATGCATTCCCAAACCGCCCTCAGTCCGGCGATGAGCGCTGCGATCACCAGCGGCGCCAGCGTCCGGCGCGCTCTCGGCGTCGCCCGGACGAGTTTCCGAACGACAAGGGCGATGAACAACGCCGCCAGCACGCCCCACGTGAAGACGACAAAGGCTTTCTGGAGTGAATCGACGAGATCCGCGTCGGCATGAACGAGGATCAGGTTGTCGCGAGGCGGTCGCCCGAGATAGCGAAGGGGAAGCGCGGCGTTGTAGAAGAGAAGGATTGCGAGGGGAAACGCGAGCGTCGCGGCATAAGCCGCCCGCACGAACGCCCGCTCAGCGCGGTCTCCGACACGCCCCGACGGGTACGCGAGTGCGACATGCGCCACCATCGCGTAGCTGACCTCGCCGATCAGGAAGAAGACGGTGAAAGCGAGTGCGTCGTGGCTGTACCGGTATTGCCGCAGCAGCAGCGCGAAGCCTGTCATGAGCATTAGCGGTCCGAGGCGGTTGGACGGTCGCCGCGACCAGGCGACGACACCGGCGATGAGAAACGCCCACGCGGCCGCGACCGTGGCAACGGCGTGGGCCGGCGCGGAGCCCAGGTCGTGCACCTGGACGCGGTAGGCGATGACCCCGAGGGGAATCCCCGCGAGTGCGATCGCGATCCGTACGGCCTTCACTTGTCGCTCCCCAGGAGACTCAGGATCGCTTCGCAAGAGAGCTCGTCCTTCGGGATGAATCCGCGCACCGGGCTGCGCTGGAGCCGCGTGCCGAAATCGGACGGGTCGCGACTGGACACGAGCACGACGGCTGCGTCCGAGGACTCGGCAAGCCGCTCTGCGACCTCGAAGCCGCTGAGGTCGGGAAGCGCCACGTCCAGGAGCACGAGCTCGGGCTCGAGCTCCTCGGCGAGCGCCAGGCCGGAGGCGCCGTCCTCCGCCTCAGCGACGACGTCGTATCCGTCGAGCTCCAGCATCCTGCGAGCGGAGGCGCGAAACGGCGCGTGATCGTCGACGATCAACACGCTCATGTTCATGTGAGTATCGTCGCGTGCCCGCGAGCTGGCAACCAGCGGGTTGACCCTTGCCCGGCCAAGGGTTAACCCGCAGCGGTTGCCAGAGTCGCGCATTTACCCCGGCTGCCAGGTCGCCAACGTTCCGAGCGGATCCGCCCAGATCGCGTGATACGCCGGGCCGACCGGCGACGAAGTGCCGAACGTGACCGTCCCGACCGGCGGCGGAGCGTGGAAGTACTCCAGTTCGCCCCAGAACCCGGGGAACGAGACCCAGCTCGGATGGTCGTCGTCAATCTGCCGGATCGGGCTGACTCTGCCCTCGGTCGTGGGCGGTCCTGCCGCGGCGCCGGTGCCGCTCGCGACGTCCTGTGGCAGCGGTAGGTGCAGCTGCTGCAGGAGCCCGATCACGAGCCCTGGGATGCACTGAACCGGGATCGGATGCGTCCCTGCCGTCAGCTCGTTCGCGTGCGATCCTGCGGCCACATAGACGATGGGGTGCGTGCCGTCGAGGGGCTCGGGCTTCATGGCGTCCCAGGCACGCGTCGTTCCGGTGCAGTGATCGCTGTAGCCGACGAAGACTGGCTCTTCGTCCGCCGAAAGCACGACGTTCACGACCTCCCAGTCCCCCTCGTGGGCCTGCCCGAGGAAGTCTGCGGGCGGGTAGAGGTACGAGTAGACGTCGTCGTAGTAGAAGTACCAGTACTGGAGCACGATCTCGTTGCCTGCATGGGCAACGCGGCCGTACACGACCGGCGCACCGTGGCCTTTGCTCCACGCGGCGGCGTAGCAGTCGAGCCCGCCCAGCGGCAGCGTCGGGCTGCACGGCTGCTCGTTCAGCCGCCAGACCCCGGTGCCAGGCCCCGGCAGGTCTCCCGGCTCCGGAGACGGATCGGCGATCACCCAGCCCGTCTGCGTGAGGCGCTCAAGCGTCGCGTCCGCGATGAACGACTGCACGCTCGTAGGCAGGAATCGTTCCTGCGGATCGAAGCGTGTCACGGGCTGGTACGTGGCGAGCAAGCGGCTTGCCGGGGTATCCGCCGAGGCGGGGCCGGGACCGGCGGCAACGAACACGGCCAGCGCCATTCCCGTGAGCAGCAGTTTGAGTGTGGGCATATCCCCCTCCTTTCGTTGCTCAGCGTAGGAAAGCACCGATAACGCTCCGCTAACAGCGCGCGCCGGAATCCCCGATAGGGACATCCCTGCCCAACGGGCGGGAGAGCCCGGTACGCAAGCGCGGGAGCGCCCCGACGACGCGGAAACCGCCCCCTCCTACGGTCGAGAGCCAGAGCAGATGAGGCCCACGACCGAGGAGGGAGGTGACATCCATGATGGCTCAGAAGGCGCGCAAGGTGCGGCGCAGCCGGCTCGTCGTCGCAGTGCTGGCGGCGACGGCGCTGGTGGCGGCCGCAGCGCCCGGAGCGGCCCTCGCGGACGGCGGTGGATCGACGCCGTCGATGCAGGGCGGCGGTGGCTCCGGCCCGTGAACGGCGGCACGAGGCGACCGGTTCGGTCGTCCGAGCAGCGAAGAGCCCGTTTGGGCTCTTCGCGCTGTGCGCTTGCCTATGCGACCGCGAGTTCGGCGAGCCGGCGCCGGGTCATCTCCGCGCCGACGAGGTTCCCTTTCTGCTCGAAGAGGTCAAGTGCCCGCTCGAGTAGATGGGCGGGCTGTCCAGACGGCTTCCCGATGACCTCCGCGACTGCGAGCAGCGTCGTCGCTTGCTCGTTCAAGCCGTCGGTTTGCTCGACGAGCGCGAGGGCCTTGCGGGCGAGTGCTTCGGCAGCCTGCCGGTCCGACTCCGAGATGATTTTCGCCCTGACCCGGCGCCACTGGATCTGGGCACTCAGGTCAGCGTGCGTCGCGTTGAGCTCCGCAGTCTGCGTCCACCGGAGGGCTTCCTCGCTTGCCCCCTGCCGGAGCAGCGCCTCGGCGAGCTCTGCCGCAGCGGTCGCGAGCCGCGCACTCATGTTGCCGCGTTGGAGGTGGCGACAATTCTCCCGGAGGACTCGCTCGGCCGCCGCCGCGTCGTCCGCCCACAGTTCGATCTCGCCGCGCGCCCACCCCGCCGTCAGCGCGGACTGCTCCACGTGACCGAGATCTCGAAAGGTCTGGATTGACCTGTCCACCAGCTCGCGGGCTTCGTCAAAGTCTCCACATAGGGCATAGAACGCTCCGAGAACCGCGTGGACGCTCGCTTGCGTCACGAGGTCGACCTCGTCCGCGAGGAGCCGTTGACACCGCTCGATCCCATCCGAAGCGGGCGTCGGACCGTGGTAGAGCGCAGCGGCAAGGTTGCTGAGGCAGGTCGAAGGAGGCCATCCCGATCGTTCGTAGTGCGCCCGCGCTTGCTCGGACGCACGCGCCCAGGCGCCGTTCTGACACCGCATTGCGCCTTGCGTGGAGCCGGCGAGGAGCCACGCTCGCCCAAGCGAGCGATCGTCGTGCAGACCCTCGAAGAGCGGGATCGCGCTGTCAGCCAGTGTCAGAAGCTCGTCGGGATCAGCGTCCGAGTCGCTGACGAGCTCGATGGCGGCGAGTTCGATCCTCGCGCGTAACTCGACCCGATGGTCGCGTGCTGTCGTCGAGGCGTCGATCGCCTCGGCGAGCACCTGTTTTCCGAGCTCGATGTCTCCCGCGGCTCGCAACGCCAGGCCCAGCTCGCATAGGAGTTCGCGGCGCAACTCCTCCCTCGAGCGAAGCAGCGAGGTCGCGCGAGTGAGCAGGCTCACGGCCGCGGGTACGTCGGCGCGCTTCCAGGCGCGGATGCCGGCGGCGCCGAGGCGCTTGCCGGCGTCGGCCGCCAGCGCGCGGGCATGCCGGTCCGCGGGGCCGATCGCTAGCCGGCACTGGTACGCCTGTTCCAGGTGGTAGCCGACCAGCTCGTCACGCGCCGACTCTTCGCGCTCGAGCCATTCTGCGACCTGCTCGTGCAGCTCGGCCCGGTCCGACTTCGGGACTCCCCCGTACGCCACGTCGTGGACGAGCGCGTGGTGGAAGCGGAACCCGTCGTCGCGCGCGATCCGCGACGGTGCCGGATCGAGGAGGCCCTTGCGAACGAGTTCCAGCAAGGCTGGGCCGAGACCGGCGACGGCGTCCGGCGGCGACAGGGCGCGGATGGCGGCGGGAGCGAACTCCCGCCCCACCACCGCCGCGCGCTCGAGAGCGGCTCGCTGATCGGCCGGAAGGCGGTCGATCCGGCTCTGCAGCAGCGCGTCGAGCGAGGGAGGAACGACGTCTAGCCCTTCACCCTCAGCGGCCCACGCCAGCAGCTGCTCGGCGAACAGCGGATTGCCCTCCGCGACATCCGCCACGCGTTCTCGGACAGCCCGGTCGAGATCCGAGCCGCCAAGGTCGTCGATCAACGCCAGCGCGTCGGTCTCCGGGAGCGGGCCGAGCGCAAGCGACTTCTCGGCCCAGCCGGGGCGGACGTCGAGCACCTCCGGCCTCGCGACACACAGGACGAACACCGGCGCCGCCGTCCCGAAGCGCTCGAGGTACTCGACCAGATCGAGGAGCGTGGGCTCGGCCCAGTGCACGTCCTCGAGCACGAGCACCACAGGCCGCTCGGCGGCGAGCGTCTCGAGGAGGTGGCGGACAGCCCAGAACGCCTCGCCCGTGGAGCTCGATGCCTCGTCGTCGCCCAGGATTCCGGCGAGGACGGCGGCCACCCGCTTGTCCGTGGCTCTCGCGGCAACGTTGCGGATCGCCTCCGCGACCGGCAGCCAGGTCGCGCCTTCACCGTACGAAACGCAGCGACCGGTGAGCACGGTCGCGAAATGCCAGGCACGGGTTGAGAACTCCATCGCGAGCCGGGTCTTGCCGATCCCGGCCTCCCCGACGAGCGCCGCGACAGCGCAACGACGCGCGCCCTGGACGCGCTCGTACGCCTCCTCGAGCTCGCAGAGCTCGCGCGCGCGACCGACGAGCGGCGCTTCCGGGCGTCGTGGGATGGCGGGTGCGCCCTCGACGAGCTCACGGAGCATCCACGCGCCGCCGACGTTCTCGCCGATCTGAACGGGTTCCCGCCGATCACCCTTCACGGCCTGCCGGACGAGCCGGTACGTGGAGGCACCGAGCAGGATCTCGCCGGGGGCCGCGGCCTCTTCGAGCCGCTTCGCGGCGCTGAGCGCGGCACCCGTGACCAGCGCACCCGATGTCTCTGCGCCGCCGGCGAACACCTCGCCCGTACTGACGCCGATCCGCAGCTCCACCTGGTCGCCGAGCGCCGCCGAAGCGTCCTGCAGCTCGACCGCGGCTCGGAGGGCGCGTAGGGCGTCGTCCTCGTGCGCCTCTGGGATGCCGAAGACGGCCAGCATCGCGTCGCCGATGAACTTCTCGACGATGCCGCCGTGGCGTTCGACCGCGGCGCGGCTTGCGGCGAACGTGCGCTCCAGCAGTCTGCGCAGCGCCTCGGGATCGAGTCGATCGGCGAGGCCGCTCGAGTCGACGATGTCCGCGAAGAGGACGGTGACGGTCTTGCGGACCGGTAGCAGGTCCTCGGCGGGCTTCTGGGGCGCGAGCTTGTCGTCCTGCCGCAGCATTGCCGCCTGTAGCTCCCGCAGGGGCTCGCTCGGCTCGAGGCCGAGCTCGTCGACGAGGAACCGACGTGTCTCAGCGTACGCCTCCAGCGCGTCGGCCTGCCTGCCGGCCCGGTAGAGAGCGAGCATCCGCTGCGCGCGCAGCCGCTCGTCGTACGGGTGAGCGGCGATCAGCGACTCCAGCTCGGGCAGGAGGTCGGCGTGGCGGCCGAGCGCCAGCTGGGCCTCGATCAGGTCCTCGCGTGCGCCGAGCCTCAAATCCTCCAGCCGCGGGCCCTCCAGGAGCGCGAACGGCTCGTAGGCGACGTCGGCGAGCGGCGGCCCCCGCCACAGCGCCAGCGCCTCCCGCAGGACGCCGGCTCGCTGCTCCTGCTCGCTCGACTCGCGTGCCCGGTCGACCAGCCGGCGAAAGCGTTCCAGGTCGAGCTGCTCAGGCTCGATCTCGAGGGCGTAGCCGGACGGCCGCGTGACGAGGACGTCCGGGCCGAGCGCACGCCGCAGCGCGGACACGCAGTTGTGGAGCGAGTTCTTGGCCGTCTGCGGCGGGCGCTCGCCCCAGAGATCGTCGATCAACCGCTCAGCGGAAACGTCCTCGCCGGCGCGCAAAAGCAGCGCAGCGAGCAGCCCGCGCGGCTTGCGACCACCTACCCCAAGCACGCGCTCGCCGTCCCGGACCTCCACCGGTCCCAGCAGCCGGAACTCGAGCATTTTGCGCGTTCTAGCACTATCTCACCCGCCTGTCACCAGTAGGCGTTAGTGGCGCGTTAACGGCGAGGCCGACAATCACGACAAAGATCGAGCAAGGGAGCAAACTGATGGGGCATCGCGAGACACTCACAGTCCAGGGCGGAACTCCACCGCCGGTTCCGTACTTGCCTTCGCCGGTATCGCCGAGCGGCTAACGCGGGTCGATCGTGGTGCACGTGATCGGCTGGGTCGCGGCCGCCGTTTCGAGGCGTAGGGTCAGGCGGTGAGAACAGTCCTCGTTGCCGTGCTGGCGGCGGCCGCGCTGCAGCCGGCCGGTGCGGCGGCGGATCGCGTTGGCAACGGTGTGATCGCGTTCGGTCGCACCCCAGATGTCTTTACGGTCGACCCGAATACGCTCGTCCAGCGGAATCTGACCGCCGACGTGCCGGGGGGCTTTCACGGTGCAGCGCCGTTTGCGTGGTCCCCTGACGGGAAGCACCTGGCCTACGGCGGCGCTGTTCAGGTCAGTCCCGGCAGCTACCGCTCGACCCCTTCGGTCATGAGCGCCGATGGAAGCGGCAAGCGCCAACTCGTCAGCGATCTGAGCCGGTACTTCGAGGTCGAGTGCTGGCTTTCCGACGACACCGTCGTCGTGAAATCGACCGCCCTCGACTCGAGCTCCTCGGACTTCTGGGCCGTCCGAGCAGACGGAACCGGGTTGCGTGCATTGACGTCGGACGGCGGCCAGAAATCGGCGGCCATCTGCTCGCAGCCGACGGATCGTGTCTTCTACGAGCGGACTGCCAGCGCGGTCTCGGTGCCGTATTACGCGTCCGGTACGGGCGGTGCACCGGTGCGGCTGAAGCCGGACGGGATCCTTCCCGTCCCCTCGCCCGACGGCTTGCAGCTGGCCTTCACGACGGTCGACGGCGTCTTCGTCGAGAACCTCGACGGATCCGGACTCGTCAAGCTCTCGAGCACGTCGCCGGCGGGTGGTCTCGCGTGGTCGCCCGACGGGCACCGAATCGCGTTCGCCGACCACCGAGTCGTGGGCTACTTTCGGGGCATCGAGTCGTACACCAGCGACGTCCGGGTGATCGGAGCGAACGGCCTCGCGGAGACCGCGCTCACAACGGCTCCGGGAGACGACCTGCCGATCGCATGGTCGCCTGACGGGACGAGGATTCTGTTTTCGTCCAGTACGCGCGGACTGATGGTCATGAACGCCGACGGGACCTGCGAGACGAGCGTGCTCGGGACAGTGGCGGCCGACACACCGGCCTGGCAGCCGGTTCCGTCGATGGCGCCGCAAGCGGCGATCGTCTGCGTCGATCTGGGTCTCAGCGGCACCGCCGATCCACTGACCGTTGGCATCGGCGGAACCGTCATTTACCGCTTCGAGATCACCAACGACGGCAGCGAGACGGCGAGCAACGTCACCTTCGACGGATCCCACCTGCCGAAGGACGCCGTGAGGGCGTCGATCGACACCAACGCGGGATCCTGCCTTCCAACGTTTGTGTGCCAGTTCGGTCCACTCAAGCCGGGCGCGACCGCCGGGGTGACGGTCGGGCTCATCTCGACGTTCCGAGGCCCGCTGGCGAGCTTCGCGGGCCTGCCGTACCAGGTATCGGTCTCCGGGCCGGAGCCGGACAGCGACCCGACGAACAACCAGACAATGGTGGGCGCGAACGCCTACCCGTGCAGCAAGGTGGGCACGTATCAACCCGACGTCCTACGGGGCACCGGCGGAAGCGACTCGATCTGCGGTCTCTCCGGGGGCGACACCATCTTCGGGTTCGCGGGCAACGACCGGATCAGCGGCGGGCCCGGAACGGACACGATCTACGGCGGCCCCGGGAAGGACGTGATCTTCGGCGGGGGCGAGCGGGACACGATCTTCGCCGACGACGGCCAGAGAGATGATGTCGACTGCGGCACGTCACGTGACATCGTCATCGCCGACAGGCTCGACGTTCTCCACGGCTGTGAGGTCATCTCCCGCAGCCCCGTCAGGTGTGGCCGCATCGGGACGGTGGAAAGCGACAGCATCGTGGGCACGTCCGGTGCAGACCGGATCTGCGGCCTCCCAGGGGGTGACACCATCGACGGTCTCACCGGCAACGACCAGCTGGACGGCGGAGACGGGAACGACACGCTGAACGGTGGGCCCGGCCGCGACCGCATCTACGGCGGCGCCGGCTACGACGTCATCCTCGCCCGCGACGGTGAGCGGGACACGATCGACTGCGGCACGCAGGTCGACACGGTGGTCGCCGACCGCGTCGACCGGGTCGCGCGGAACTGCGAGCACGTCCAGCGGAAGGGGTAACCCGCCGCGACGGCGACCGGGGCGCCTCTCGTTACCATGGCGGTGTGGCTGTCACCACACGCCCGAAGCTCGATCCGCAGCGTGTTCGGTCGGACTTTCCGATCTTCGAGCAGACGGTCAACGGCAAGCCGCTCTCGTATCTCGACTCGGCCGTCACCTCGCAGAAGCCGCGGCAGGTGCTCGATGCGCTACGGCAGTTCTACGAGACGTCCTACGGAAACGTCCACCGGGGCGTCTACTACCTGTCCGAGCGCGCCACGGAGGGATACGAGGGCGCGCGCGAGAAGGTGCGGGCCTTCATCAACGCGCCTTCCGCGCGCGAGGTCGTCTTCACCCGCGGAACGACGGAGGGGCTGAACCTCGTCGCGTACGCGTGGGGCCTGAACAACCTCGGCCCCGGCGACCTCGTCGTCGTCACCGAGTTGGAGCACCACTCGAACTTCGTCCCGTGGCAGTACATCGCCGCCCGGACCGGCGCCGGCTTCCGCATGCTTCGGCTCACCGACGGCGGCGAGCTCGACCTGAGCGGCCTCGACCCGATCGCCGGAGAGGGCAATGTCAAAGTCGTGGCGACGAACCTCGTCTCCAACTCGCTCGGCACCGTGAACCCGGTGGAGCAGCTGTCGGCGTGGGCGCACGAGCACGGCGCGATCATGGTCGTCGACGCCGCGCAGGCGGCGCCGCACCGCGGGTTCGACGTCCAGGCGCTCGGCTGCGACTTCCTCGCGTTCTCGGCGCACAAGATGTGCGGGCCGACGAGCGTCGGCGTGCTCTGGGGACGGCGCGAGCTGCTCGAGTCGATGGAGCCGTTCAACCTCGGCGGCCACATGATCCGCCGCGTCACCTTCGAGAAGACGACGTGGGGCGAGCTGCCGCACAAGTTCGAGGCGGGGACGGCGCCGATCGCGGAAGCGGTCGGGCTCGGCGCCGCGATCGACTACCTCGACGGCATCGGGATGGAGGCGATCGAGGCGTACGAGCACGAGCTCCTCGTGTACGCGCTGGATCAGCTGGCGGCCGTCAAGGGGATCGTGCTCTACGGCCCGCCGGCGGAGCGGCGCGCCGGCATCGTCTCGTTCAACATCGACGGCATCCACCCGCACGACGTCGCGCAGGTGCTGGACATGGAGGGCGTGGCCATCCGCGCGGGCCATCACTGCTGCCAGCCGTTGATGGACCGGCTCGGCGTCGTCGCGACCAACCGCGCCAGCTTCTACCTGTACACGCTTCCGGAGGAGATCGACCGCCTCGTCGAGGGTCTCCACCGGGTGCACAAGGTCTTCGGCTGAGCTAGGAACTCGGATCAGCATGCAGCCTTGTGCCACCGGGCCGCGCTCGGTGGAGCGAGCCTGCGTCCTCAGTCGCGCCAATACTTCCGACCAGTATTGACGCTCCTTGCGTCCTTGCCTCGCACCACCGATCGCACCCCGGCGACGAAGCATCATGTCGATCCGAGTTCTCCTCAGCCGGGCGCGCTTCGCTAGGCTCGAAGCCAGAAGTGAGCGACGATCTTTACAGAGAGGTCATTCTCGACCATTACAAGAACCCGCGCCATCACGGATCCCTCGACGGCGCGGACGCGCAGGCCGAGGGCCTCAATCCGCTCTGCGGCGACGAGGTCTCGATTGCCGTTGCGTTCGACGGCGACGGGGACACGATCCGAGACATTCGCTTCGAGGGCCGCGGTTGCGCGATCAGCCAGGCGGCGACCTCGATGCTGATGGAGCTTGTCGAGGGCCGGAGCGCCCAGGAGGTCGCGTCGATGCCGAAGGACGAGTTGCTGGAGGAGATCGGAATCCCGCTCACGCCCGTCCGCCTCAAGTGCGCCCTGCTGGGCCTCGGCGTGCTGAAGGTCGCGCTGCACCGAGCCAAGGGAACGCCGCTCCCGGAGGAGTGGGCCGGTGGAGACGAGATCGACTTCCGCTGACGGGCGCCGCGTGGCCGAGCTCGACGTGTGCCCGATCGACGAACTGCCGCCGGGTTCGATGAAGATCGTGCGCGCCGGCGAGCTGGCGGTCGGCGTCTACAACCTCGACGGTCAGCTGCTCGCGATCGAGGACCGCTGCTCGCATGACGACGGCCCGCTCTGTGAGGGCGATTGGGATCCGGACGAGGGGGTCGTCACCTGCCCGCGCCACGGATCGAACTTCGACCTGCGCACCGGCGAGCCGCTGACGCTGCCCGCCTACGAGCCGGTGGAGACGTTCCCGGCTCGGGTCGACGAGAACGGGATCGTCAAGATCGACGTGACTTGAGGCGCTGGCGGATCGACTCCGCGAGCTGTTCCGGCCTGGGATCGTCGAATGCGACGACCGAGAACTCGCTGCCCGGCTTGAGATACAGCACGACGGCCCGAGTCCGCTCGCGAATGTCGAGGAATAGCTTCTCGCCGCCCGTCCAGAACCTGCCCTGTCGGCGGTCGGAAAACGGGAAGGCGATGCCGAGTCGCCACGACCACGAGTGCGGCACGTCGGAGAGGCCGACCTCGACCCGGTCGATCATCGAGTAGGAGAGCGAAAGCTCGCTGCGGAAGACGGCGAGGGAGTCCAGGCCCGCAAACAGGATGCGGACGCGGTCCTCGAAGACGTCGACGTAGCGCGGCACGGCGGAAGCCTACCCCTCCGGAACGTGCACGAGCTCGAACTTCATGCCATCCGGGTCGTAGAAGAAGACGGCGTAGTAGCCGGGGATGTAGTCGTACTCCTTCGGCGCGCTCTCGATCGCGGCGCCGGTGGAAACGAGCCAGTCGTGGCGCTCGTCGACGACCGCTCGCGACGCGGCCGCGAACGCGACGTGGTGGACGCCGAGCGCGTAGCGGTCGTAGGTGCCTGAACGCGAATCCGACTGCCGTTCACGGAGGCCGACCGCCGCGCCGAGCCCGCCGAGGTACCAGACGGTCTCGCCGCGCTCGCCGACGATTGTCCCCAACCGCTCCCAGCCGAGCGGGCCGAGGAGCCCGCGGTAGAACGCCAGGCTGCGCTCGATGTCCGTCACGACCAGGTCGACGTGGTGGAACGTGCGCGTCGGCACCGCGTGTAGTTTGCCGCCGTGCTGGACGACGGCGTCCGGGCGGTGCTCGCCCGTCTCGAGGAGGAAGACGCGCGCGAGCGTGCCGAGGGCGTCGAGGCTGCGCGGCGCTCGCGGGCCGTCGCGCGCACGACGGGCCAGTTCCTGTTCGCCCTCGTGGCGCCTCAGACCGACTGTGAGGTGCTGGAGATCGGCGGCTCGCGAGGCTACTCGACGATCTGGTTCGCCGCCGGCGCGCGCTACCTCGGCGGGCGCGTCCTCTCACTCGAGCGCGATCCGCTCAAGTGCGATGTCTGGCGGCAGAACGTCGCCGACGCGGGTCTCGGTGACTGGGCCGATCTGCTCGAGGGTGACGCGGTCGAGTTGCTGCCGGCGATCGACGACGTCTTCGACGTCGTGTTCATCGACGCGGAGAAGGACGACTACGAGCGGCTGTTCGAGCTCGCGCGCGGGAAGGTCGAGCCGGGCGGCCTGATCGTCGCCGACAACGTGCTCTCGCATGCCGAGACGCTCGCGGCCTACTCGGCCGCGCGGCAGGCCGACACGTCGCTCGAGTCGGTGACCGTACCGCTCGACCGCGGTCTCGAGCTGAGCGCGGTTCTGCGCTGAACGGCGTGCCGCAGGGATGCCGTTTTGCGGATCAGCTACAGTTCTCGTACCGCGGAAAGGAGGTGGTCCGAATTGATTTCTGACAGTACGGGCAGTGGAGGTACCAGCGGGTAGAGGCGTGTCCCCGGGACCCACGGGGAATCGCCTAGCCAGCGTAGGGGACTCGCTGTGAGCGCCGCTCGAGGGTGCACTGTCGAGCAGGAAGCGCCTCTACTAATCCACGCTGGTAGCCGAGGCTGAGGGGGCCGCGAGAGCGGCCCCCTTTCCTTGCTACGAGATCGTTTGCGCGGTCAGCGCGAGACGATCAGGAGAACCTTCGTCCCCGGTGCGAGCTGCGTCCCGGCGGCCGGCACTGCCGTCAGGACAGTGTTCGGCGCAGCGACCGAGCGCTTGCGCATTGGCTTCTTGTACGTGCCGCAGAGCGCGCTCTTGAGGACGCGCTTCGCAACCGACATCTGCACGCCCTGGATATCGGGAACGGTGCAGTGCGGGACCCCTTCCCACCCCGGATCCTCGGGCGGCGCTCCGGCCTGCGCGGCCGGAACGGCGAGAGCGCCGACCACCGCCGCGGCTGCCACCCACTTGATCATCTGCCGCGAGAACCTCATCTTTCCCCTCCTCCGTCGTGTATCCGGTGGACGAGTGGGGAGGGTTCGTTCTTCCGAGCAGATTCACAGCGATTCTTAGCGGGTTCTTAACGACATGGCCGTCCGGTTTTGTCACGATTCTCCGATGTTGCGGCTGCTCCCGCTGCTGGCCCTCGTCGCGCTGTTCGTTCCCGCGACGGCGCAGGCATCATCCGGCGACCCGCGGTTTCCCGACATCTCGCTCGCGCAGAGCCTCCGGGTCTCTGCCCTGGCCACATGGGGCGGCGAGTACACGGTGTCGGACGGCTACAAGGTTCGCGTGCTGACATCGGACGTCTATCCGGTCGACGATGCCGCGAACCAGCAGGTCGCGGACTTTCTCGATAGTGCCCTCCACGGGTCGGAGATCGAGACCGTGACGATCTATCGGGTCAGCCCGAGCGAAGTCACGCAGGACTGCGGCAGCGCAGACGCCCTGGCCTGCTACTCGCCGGACATGAAGTCAATTGTCACGCCGGTGGAGCCCGCAACCGCCGACTTCACGCCGCAGGCGGCGCTGCTACACGAGTATGGCCACCATGTCGCCAACTCCCGTCGCAATCCGCCATTCGTCTCGGTCGACTACGGCCCCAAGCGCTGGGCCAGCTACGAGAACGTCTGTGCTCTCACCAGGAGCGGGCGATTGCATCCGGGCGCCGAGAGCTTCCCCGAGTACACGCTCAACCCGGGGGAGGGCTGGGCGGAGGCCTATCGCGTCGTGAACGAGGCGCGGCTCGGCCTGACGCAGGAAGACATCGTTGTCTCTTCGCGCTTCCAGCCGAACGCCAGAGCGGCGAGCCTGGTCACGCAGGACGTCGTCAGTCCATGGAAGCAGGGGCCCAGCTCGACGCTGACGGGCCGACTTGCGGCAGGCCGGTCTCGCACGTACCGCGTGTCGACGCCGCTCGACGGCAACCTCAGCGTCCGCGGGCCAGGGGGCATCCGGCTCTCCGTACTCGGCGCGACGAAGGCGAAGGCAACATTGCGATCGGCCAGCGCGGTGGTCTGCGGTCACCGGTCGGTGCAGGTGCGCGTGACGGCGAAGCGAGCGCTGCGCTACAGGCTCACGGTCACGAAGCCTTAAGGCCTAGACCGCCCGCCGCAGCTGCTCGTCGAGCGGCACGAGCTCCAGGCCGAACGTCTGCTGCGCAGCGTCGTTCGTGACGACGTTGTCGACATGCTCCAGCATCGTGAGCAGGTCGCGGGTGAGCGGGATGTTCCCCGGGAGCCGCTCGGTGACGAGGGCGTTCACGCGCATGAGCGAGACGGGGACGTGCACCGAGGGACGCCGCTGTCCGAGCACCTGCTTGAGGCGCGCCCAGAACTCGTTCCACGACACCACATCCGGGCCGCCGAGCTCGAAGATCCGGTTCGCGGCCTCTGGCTTCTCTACCGCAGCCGCGAAGTACGCCGCGACGTCGTCCGCCCAGATCGGCTGGATCCGCTGGACGCCCGAGCCGATGATCGGCGTCACCGGCGTGAGCTTCGCCAGCTTCCGGAACGTCGGCAGGATGCCGCCGTCCGGCGCGAAGATGAAGCTCGGGCGGAAGATGACGTGGTCGACGCCGCTGCCGGCGACCGTCTGCTCCATCTCCCACTTCGCCCCGTAGTAGGGCACGAGGTCGCGCGTTTCCTCACCGGTGCCGAGCGCGCTCATGTGCACGAAGCGGCGAACGCCTGCCTCCTTCGCGACGCCGGCGAGTGACCGCGTCCCCTCGGTCATCACCCTGTTGAACTCCTCCTGCTTGCCCTGGCGGATGGCGACCAGATGCATGACGGCGTCGGAGCCCTCCACAGCACGGCGCAGACTGTCCGTATCGGTCATGTCGCCCTGGGCCAAATCGACGCCCCACTGCGAGAGGGTCGTCGCCTTACGCGGATTCCTGACGAGGCAGCGAACGGGTCGGTCCTCCTCGCGCAGGCGCCGAACGACATGACCGCCGACGAATCCGGTACCGCCGGTGACAAGGATCACGGTTCGTCCTCCGTCTCCTGGAAGTTCTGCCAGTAGCGGCTCGGCGTCGGGCCTCGTTGGCCCTGATACTTCGACCCGAGGCCGGCGGCGCCGTACGGGCTCTCGGCCGGCTCGGTGAGCTGCACGAAGGAGAGCTGGCCGATCTTCATGCCGTAGTAGATGGTGATCGGCAGGTTCGCCACGTTCGAGAGTTCGAGCGTCACGTGCCCGTCCCAGCCGGGATCGATGAAGCCGGCGGTGGAGTGGATCAGCAGGCCGAGACGGCCGAGAGACGATTTCCCTTCCAATCGGGCGACGAGGTCGCCGGGCAGCCGTATCCGCTCGAGCGTCGAGCCGAGGACGAACTCGCCCGGGTGAAGGATGAACGGCCGTTCCCCGTCGACCTCGACGAGTTCCGTCAGGTCCTCCTGCGGCTCGCGGACGTCGATGAACGGGTATCGCGCGTTGTGGAAGACACGGAAGAAGCGGTCGACCCGGACGTCCACACTCGACGGCTGCATCAGCGACTCGTCGTACGGGTCGATCTCGATTTGCCCCTCGTCGAGCAGCCGCCGGATCGTGCGATCGGAGAGGACCACCGCGCGATGTTACGGCTGCAGCCGCTGGATCTGCCAGCCGCCGCCGCTCGGGGTGTACAGGAAGCGGTCGTGAAGACGGCTCTCGCGGTGCTGCCAGAACTCGAAGCGCTCCGGCGTCAGGCGGTAGCCGCCCCAGTGCTCGGGACGCGCCGGGTCGCCGTCCGCACACTGCGCCTCGACCTCGTGGAACCGTTCCTCGAGCGCCGTTCGGCTCTCGATCGGCTCGCTTTGACGCGAAGCCATCGCCGCCAGCCGCCCGCCGAGCGGGCGCGTCCTGAAGTACGCGTCCGACTCGTCCTCGGGAAGCGGCTCCACCAACCCTTCGAGCCGGACCTGCCGGCCGAGCGGATGCCAGTAGAAGAGGAGCGCCGCATGGGGATTTGCATCGAGCTCGCACCCCTTCCGGCTCCCATAATTCGTGTAGAAGCTGAAGCCCCGCTCGTCGAAGTCCTTCATCAACACCATCCGGACGGACGGTCGTCCCTCCGGCGTCGCCGTCGCCAGCGCGACCGCGTGCGCGAAGGGGACCCCGGCCTCCTGCGTCTCTCGATACCAGGCCGCGAACTGACGGAGCGGGTCGGGATCGAGATCGCCACGGCGCAACGGCCGGGCGCGGAGGTCGTCGAGATCCTCGCCGATCGCCACGGCTCAACACTAATCGCGCGGCGCTCTCCACCCGCTCCGATATCGTCCGCCTCGTGGCGATTACGCGTACCGTCGAACTGCGGACAGAGCTGCCTGGGCCCCGCTCCCGCGAGATCCTCGCTCGGAAGGAGCGGGTCGTCGCGGAGCCCCTCTCCGTTCTGTTCCCGATCGTCGTCGCCGAGACCGCCGGCGCAACGATCACCGATGTCGACGGCAACGTCTTCCTCGACTTCACCGGCGGCGTCGGCTGTCTCAACGTCGGCCACTCGAACCCACACGTCGTCGCGGCTGCGCAGGAGCAGATGGCGCGGTTCAGCCACACCGACTTCACGATCCTGCCGTACGAGGTCTACGTCACCCTCGCCGAGCGGCTCATCGACATCGCGCCGTTCTCGAGCCCGGCGAAGGCGGCGTTCTTCAACGCCGGCGCGGAGGCGATCGAGAACGCGGTCAAATTCGCCCGCTCGTACACCAAGCGACCGGCGGTGATCGGATTCGAGGGCGGCTTCCACGGGCGGACGCTGCTCGCGATGACGCTGACGTCGAAGATGCACCCGTACAAGGCCGGGCTCGGGCCGTACGCGCCCGAGGTCTACCGCGTGCCGTTCGCGAACGAGTACCGTGGGCCGGACACGACCTCCGCGCTGGAGGCGCTCGAGCGCGCGTTCACGACGCACGTCTCACCGGAGAGCGTCGCCGCGATCGTGATCGAGCCGGTGCAGGGCGAGGGAGGATTCGTGGTCGCGCCGCCCGAGTTCATCCGCGGCGTACGGGCGTTCTGCGACCGGCACGGCATCGTGCTGGTCGTCGACGAGGTGCAGACGGGCTTCGGCCGCACCGGCCGGTTCTGGGCGATCGAGCACTACGGCGTCGAACCCGATCTGATGACCGTGGCGAAGTCGATCGCCGCCGGACTGCCGCTCTCGGCGGTTGTCGGCAAGGCGGAGATCATGGATGCGCCTCCGGATTCCTCGGTCGGCGGCACGTACGTCGGCAACCCGGTCGCCCAGGCGGCAGCGCTCGCCGTCCTGGACGTGATGGCCGACGAGGACATCCCCGGCCGTGCCGCCGCCATCGGCGACACGGTGCGCGCGCGGATGGAGGCCTGGGAGCAGCGCTATGACGAGGTCGGGGACGTCCGCGGCCTGGGCGCGATGCTGGCGATCGAGCTCGTGCGAGATCCGGCGTCGAAGGAGCCGGCGCCGGAGCTGGCGAGCGCGATCCTGACCGAGGCGTTCAACTCCGGCCTGCTGCTGTTGAAGTCCGGGATCTACTCGAATGTCATCCGCGTGCTCTGCCCGCTCACGATGTCGGAGACCGAGCTCGACGAGGCGCTCGGCATCTGGGAGCAGGCGCTGGATACCGTTCTCGGGCGGTAGTGCCCTCCACCTTCGCCAACAAACGGCCCAATTCCGGGCAAGATTCGTCCATGGTCGTGGGCGAGGTGGTTGCCGGCCGGTACGAGTTGGAGCGGCTTGTCGGCACCGGCGGCATGTCGAGCGTCTACCGCGCGTACGACCGTGTCCTCGATCGCCGCGTCGCGATCAAGCTCCTGCACGAGCGGCTCTCGCACGACGAGGACTACCTGGTCCGCTTCCGCCGTGAGGCCCGTGCGGCTGCGCAGCTGAACCACCCGAACATCGTTACGGTCATCGACCGCGGCGAGGAGCGCGGCCGGCCGTACATCGTCTTCGAGTTCATAGACGGCGAGACGCTCAAGGGCGTCGTCGAGCGGCGCGCGCCGCTGCCGATCGGCGATGCGGTGTCGATCGCGCTGCAGGTGGCAGAGGCGCTCTCGTTCGCGCACGCGCGCGGCGTGATCCATCGCGACATCAAGCCCCAGAACGTCATGCTCGCCGACGGGCGCGCGAAGGTGACCGACTTCGGCATCGCGCGCTCGCTCGACGGCGACGCCGGCGTGACGCAGACGGGGACGGTGCTCGGGACGAGTGACTACATGGCGCCCGAACAGGCGCTCGGCGAGCACGCCAGTGAGCGGAGCGACGTGTACTCCCTCGGCGCGGTGCTCTACGAGCTGCTGACCGGGGACGTGCTCTTTTCGGGCGAGAGCTTCGTCGCCGTCGCGCTCAAGCACGCGTCGGAACCGCCGCCGAGCGTCCTCGAGCGCCGGCCCGACTGCCCCGTCAGGCTTGCGGCGGCGGTCGACCGGTGCCTGTCGAAGGTTCCCGGCGAGCGCTTCGCGGACATGCACGAGCTGATCGACGAGCTCCACGAGTGCCTGGCCGACATGGAGCGACGGGGCGACGAGGACGCGACCCTGATCGTCGCGCCGCCGCGGCGTGCACGTCCGGTCGCGCGCGAGCCTCGGCGCCGGGGCGTTCTGTCGTGGATGGTCCTCCTGCTTGCAATCGCCGCGCTGGGCGCGATCGTCGCGGTTGTCGTCCTGGAGCGGAACTCGATTCGCGACGCGCTGCCGATCATCGGCTCGAAGAATCTGCCGCTGAAGGCCGTGGGGGCGTACGACCCCTACGGCACTTATGGTGAGAACGGGGGCCTTGCCTGGCGCGCCACCGACGGGAACCTCGACACGTACTGGTCGACCGAGAGGTACATCACGTTTACGAAGCCGGGCGTCGGACTCGTGTTGCGCCCCGACCATTCCGCCCGGATGACGAAGCTGACGATGACGACTAGCACGCCGCACCGCTTCCAGGCGCAGATCAGGGCTGGGACGGCGGCCGGCGGGCCCTTCACGCCGGTGTCGAGCTGGCAGCGGGCGCAGTCCAAAACGACGTTCAGCGTCGATACGCATGGCGACAGCTACGGCTACTACGAGATCTGGCTCCGCCTCCCGACTAACGCTTACGCCGTCGGCGGCGTCGCCCGGATCAACGAAATCAGCGCCAGGGCGCGCTAGAGATAACCGGGGGGAAATGGGGTTTCCCCCGTGTGCCCCCTCCCAGGCCCAGACAGCACACACGACTTCGCGTGCTGTGGCTGCGGCCGGCCAAGCCGGCCTCCGCCGAAGAAATCCTCTAGTTCTTACTGACGGAGCCGGGCTTTGCCCGGCGGGAGTCACGGCGCGGGAAGCGCGTCTGCCTTTGGTTCTGGGAGGGGGCCAACGGGGGAAACCCCATTTCCCCCGTTAATAGCGCAGGCGAGCCCGCCGCGCGTGGCGCTCGAGCGCGAGCTGGATCAGGCGGTCGAGCAGCTCCGCGTAGCCGATCCCGGACGCCTCGAAGAGCTTCGCGTACACGCTCGTCGCGGTGAAGCCCGGGATCGTGTTCAGCTCGTTGACGAGGACGTCGCCGTTGGAGACGAAGAAGTCGACGCGGGCCATCCCCTCGCACTCTGACGCGACGAAGGACTTGACGGCCAGCTCCTGCACCCGACGGATCTGCTCCTCGGTCAGCCGCGGCGGGACGACGAGATCCATGCCGCCTTCGTCGTACTTCGCGGAGTAGTCGTACCAGTCCGCGTCGGTGAAGCCATGCGCCACGATCTCGCCGGGGAGCGACGCGATCGGATCGCGGTTTCCGAGCACGCTGCACTCGACCTCGATCCCGTCGACGAAGTCCTCGATGAGCACCTTCTCGTCGTGCTCGAAGGCGAGGGCGACCGCGGGCCCGAGCTCCTTCGCCGTCCGCACCTTCGAGACGCCCACCGATGAGCCCAGTCGCGCCGGTTTGACGAACACCGGATAGCCGAACGGATTCTCGACCGGCTCGCCTTCGCGGAGCGCGACGCTGCGCGTCACAGGCACGCCCTTGTCGCGCATGACCGACTTGAACAGATCCTTGTCCATGCAGAGCCCCGAGGCCGTGACGCCCGCGCCGACGTACGGAACATCGGCGAGCTCGAGGAGCCCCTGAACGGTGCCATCCTCGCCGAACGGCCCGTGCAAAATCGGCAGGACGACATCGACGTTCGCCAGAGTCGCCGGCACACTCGCCCCGTTCACGGGGACGAGCTCCCGCGACCTCGCCGGCTCCGCTTCCTCGACGAGCTCGCGCCGCTCGCCCGCCGTCACCTGCCAGCGGCCGTTGCGGGCGATCTCGACGTGCACCACGTCGTAGCGGTCCGGATCGAGGGTCTCGAGGACGGAAGCGGCCGAGGCAAGCGAGACCTCGTGCTCGCTCGAGCGGCCGCCCATCAGGACCGCGACGCGCAGCCGCTGCGCCCCGTTGCTCACGGCGTCTGCGGCCCCGGAGGCGGCGGCGTCTCGCCGGGCGTAGTGGTGGTGTCGTTGTTCGGCGTCGGGCTCACGAGCTGACCGACCACGATGACGACGGTCGACCCCAGTTTCGCCTGCGCGCCGGACTGCGGCGACTGCGAGATGACGATCCCGTCCTCGTTCGGATCCCGGGTGTCCTGCTTCTGCACCGAAACCTTGAAGCCCGCGTTCTGGAGCTGCGCCTGTGCCGTCCCGACGGGGAGGCCACTCACGTCTGGCACGGCCGTCGTCGACGGGCCCTTCGAGACGCTGAGCACCACCCTCGTCCCCGGCTGGACGCTGCTGCCGCCGCTCGGATCCTCGCCGACGACCGTCCCTGCGGGGTCGTTCGAGTCGACGTCGACCCGCCCGACGAGGAATCCGGCCGCGGACAGCGTTGCCGATGCCGAGTCGAACGACTGGCCGATCACGCTCGGCACGACGATCGGTTTGGGGCCTTGCGACACGTTGATGCGCACGACTGAGCCCTGCTTGATCCGCTGGCCCGCCGGCGGGTCCTGAGCGATGACCGTCCCGACCGGATCCTTCGAATAGATCTGGACTGCGTTGACGCGTAGCCCTTTGACCTTGAGGGCCGTCGTTGCCTCGTCCTCGTTCTTGCCGACGACGTCGGGAACCGCTACGAGCGGCTTCCCGGTCGAGACCCAGATCGTGACGGTATTCCCGCGATCGGTTTTCTGGCCGGGGTCGGGGCTCTGGTCGAACACCTTGCCCGGCGCGAAGTCGGCGTTCGCCTGTCGATGAACGAGCGGCTGGAGGCCGGCCTTGATGATGTTTTCCCTGGCGAGCGTGACGAGCTGGCCTTCGACCGCCGGTACGGTCACCGGCTTCGCCGCCGCGAGCTCGTCCTGGATCTTGGAGTACGCGTAGTAGCCCCCGACGCCGGCTCCGACGAGGAGCAGGAGCGCCAGCAGCCAGGGCCAGATCGGCCGCCGACGGACGGGCGGGACGTAGTCGTAGTAGGTCGACGGCCCGTAGGGAGACCGGGGCGGAGCGACCGGAGCGGTGCGGATCGCGGTCGCCGCCTCCGTTCCCGAGCCGGCGAGGACGGCGGTCGCCGCTTCGGCCGTCTCGTCGCTGACCGGCAGCCCGCGCTCGATCCGCGCTAGGTCGGCGTCCATCTCGGGCGCGTTCTGGTAGCGCTCATCGGGGTTCTTCGCGAGCGCGCGAAGCACGATCCGATCCAGGTCGGGCGGGACGTCCGGACGCCGGCGCGACGGCGGCTTCGGCACCTCTGAGAGGTGCTTCATCGCGATCTCGAGCGGCGTCGATCCGGTGAACGGAACCGTGCCAGTCAGCAGTTCGTAGAGGACGACGCCGACCGAGTAGAGGTCTGACCGCTGGTCGACTGGGGCGCCGCGCGCCTGCTCCGGCGAGAGGTACTGGGCTGTGCCGATGATCGACCCCGCTTCGGTCATCTGGCTGGGCCCGGAGCGGGCAATGCCGAAGTCGGTCACCTTCAGACGGCCTTCCGCGTCCACGAGGATGTTGTGCGGCTTGATGTCGCGGTGCACCAGGCCGCGCCGGTGCGCGAGCCGGAGCGCCGAGAGGATCTCGCGGGTATACGCGATGGCCGTGCGTATCGAGGGCGTGCCCTGGCGGACGAGCTCCTTGAGGTTCGGCCCCTCGAGGTACTCCATGGCGATGTAGTAGGTGCCGTCGGTCTCGCCGCGGTCGTAGATGGAGACGATGTTCGGGTGCGACAGGGCCGCTGCGGCCTTGGCCTCGCGGCGGAAGCGCTCGACGAACTGGTCGTCCGAGGCGTGTCGATCGTCGAGCACCTTGATCGCCACACGGCGCCCGAGCTCCTGGTCCTCGGCGAGGTAGACGTTGGCCATTCCCCCCGTGCCGAGCTTCCGCAGAACGCGGTACCGCCCGTCGACGAGGGTGTTGATCATCGTGTCAACGGCCATTGGCTCTCAACTCACACAGGTTAGGAGTTCGACGGGGTCGCCAGAAGTGCCTGCATGATGGTCTTTGCGATCGGTGCCGCGACGACGCCGCCCGCCTGCGTCTGGTTCTCGAGGGCGACGGCGACCGCGACCCGCGGGCTGTCGGCCGGTGCAAACGCGATGAACCAGGACGTGTACCGTCCGGGCCGGCCCGTCTCGGCCGTGCCCGTCTTGCCGGCGACCGGGACGTTCATCTGGGCCGCGGTGCCTGTGCCCTCGTTGACCACGCCCTCCATCATCGTGGTCAGCTCGGCCGCGGTATTCGGCTTCATCGGCTTCGAGTAGACGCTCGGCTTCGTCCGCGTCACGACGTCGCCGTTCGGCGCCACGATGCGGTCGACGACGAACGGCTTCATCAGGACGCCGTGGTTGGCCACCGCCGAGGCGACCATCGCCATCTGGAGCGGGGTGACCTGCAGGCGCTCATGGCCGAACGCGCGCCGGCCCGGGTCGACCTGCGTCGCCGGATTCTTCGGGTCGAAGAGCTTTCCGTTCCTGTAGAGACCGCTCGAGCTGCGCTCGTCGGACGGCGTCTCGAGCGGCGGCTTGCGGTAGAAGCCGAACCGCTTTGCGTAGTCGAGGATCCGCGCGGCGCCGATCCGCTTGCCGGTGTTGCAGAAGACGGAGTTGACGGAGTGGATCAGGCCCTGGCTGAAAGTGAGCGTCCCGAAGGTCTCCGGACCGGAATCCGGGTTGCTCGCGTTGTAGATCCGCTTCCCGTACTCGACGCAGTAGCCGGGGTCGGAGAACAGCGTCTCGGGCGTTATCTTGGTCGAGTCGAGCGCGGCCGTCGCGGTCACGACCTTGAACGTCGACCCCGGCACGTAGTGGGCCTGCGTCGATCGGTTGATCAGCGGCGCGGCGGGCGCGCACTGTGCCCGGATCCGCAGGATCCGCCCGAAGTGGCTTCTCGCGTCGTTCGGGTTGAACGTTGGCGAAGACGCCATCACGAGCACTCGTCCAGTGCGCGGATCGAGCGCGACCACCGATCCGCAGGTGTGGTCGAGCCGGCTCTCGGCCAGCTGCTGGATGTGCGGTCGCAGCGTCAGCGCGACGTCGTTGCCGGTGATCGTGGCGCCGCGCAACTTGTCCTTGAGTCTCCGCACGACGGTGCTGAGGTTGCTGTTCTGCCCCGTCAGATAGTCGTTCAAGGACCGCTCCAAGCCGGTTTGCGTGCCCGTTGAGTAGCCCACCGTCTGAGCCGCCAGGCCACCCGTCGGATAGCGGCGGAGGTAATAGGTCTGACCCTTGGTCTTCAGCACGCGATTGGCCGCGAAGACGACCCGCGGGTGGTCGGTGAGGATGAGCCCGCGCTTGATCTGGTAGTCAGCGACGATCTTGACCGCGTTGTCCTGCCGGTCGGCGAGGCTCCCCGCGGCCCACGTCTGCCAGTAGGTCGTCGCGGCGATCAGCGCGGCGATCATCGCCAGCGCAGCCACGGCGATCCTGCTGATCTGCTTGTTCATACGCGCCCCGCGTTCGCGCGATTCGAGATCAACAGGAGCAGCGCCAGCGCGACGAAGTTCGCGACGACGCTCGAACCGCCGTAGCTGACGAACGGCAGTGTGATCCCGGTCAGCGGGATGATCCTGAGAATGCCGCCGACGATGATGAACGTCTGCAGCGCGAAGGAGAACGTCAGGCCCGCGGCCAGGAGCTTCGAGAACCCGTCGTCGGTCAGCAATGCGATCCGGAAGCCGCGCGCGACATACAGCATGTAGACGAGCAGCAGGGCCGCGGCGCCGATCAGGCCGAGCTCCTGCGCGAGCGTGGAGTAAATGAAGTCCGTGTGCGCGTCAGGGATCAGCGGCACCGGATGCGGCGGCGCGGTCTCGACGGTTCCCTTGCCGAAGCCGGTGCCGCCGAAGCCGCCGTTCGCGATCGCGTAGAGCGACTGGACGAGCTGGTAGGCGGTCGTGTGGATGTGTGGCCACGGGTCGAGCCAGATCGAGATCCGCTCCTGGACGCGCGGGATCGCCTGGTACGCCGCGGCGGCCCCGGCGATGAAGAGGACGGCGCCGGCCGCCACGTACGCCAGGCGCGCGGTCGCCACGTAGAGCATGGCCAGGAAGATCCCGAAGAAAAGGAGCGCGCTGCCGAGGTCGTCGGTCTCGATCAGCACGAGGATCGACGCACCCCAGATCACGAGCAACGGCCCGAGGTCCTTGAGCCGTCCCTGCGCCAGCACCTCCCGTTTCTCGCGCAGGTAGCCGGCGAGGAACAGGATGAGCAGGATCTTCGCGAGCTCGCCCGGCTGGAACTGGATCGGTCCGAACCGCACCCACAGCCGTGCGCCGTTGATCTCCTGGCCGATGATTGGCAAGGCAGGCAGGAGCAGTAGGCCCACTGCGCCGATCCCGAAGATGTACCGGTAGTTCTCGAGGACGCGGTAATCGAAGCGCAGTAACCAGAGCGTGACCGCGAACAGCGCGACGCCGACGACGATCCAGCCGGCCTGGCGGCGAGCGTCGTCGGGTTGCAGACGGTAGATCTCCGTGAGCCCGACGGCGGTGAGGAGCCCGACGATCGGGAGCAGGTAGGGGTCCGCGTAGGGGACGCTGACACGCGCAACGAGATGCGCGATCAGATAGAGCGCGAAGAAGTACGCGGCGTACGTCAGCGACGTCCTCGAAATCTGGTCCTGCCGGGCGATGTAGACGCTCGCGAACCCGACGCAGGTCAGGATCCCGACCGCGATCAGGTTCAGAAGCTCCCTGTTGCGCAGGCTCACCGCGAACTCTCCGGGAACTGCAGAGACGCATGATGGACCGGTGCGCGGCCGGGCATATTGCTGAAGCCGGAGGCTGTCCGGAGGCTCACGGCTGGATCCCGAGCCGCTGCTCGAGCTGCTTGACGGTGACCATCGCCGAGTTCTTGCTCTCGAGGTTGTGGTCGAAGATTCGCTTCCGCTCGGGTTGCGTCAGCTGCGCCGCCAGCACAGGGCTGACGTAGACGGCGCGGTAGAGGTGGACGCCGTCGACGATGTCGTATGGGAGGCCCTGGTAGACGGCGACGTGGCCGTCCTTCTGCGCACCCACGAAATGCGCGCGCGAGAGGCCCCAGAGACCCGCGATGACGAGCAGGGCGAGCACGAGGAGCACCCCGACGATGTAGTAAGGCGCACGAGAGCGCCGGCGGCGGGGACGCGGCGTTGCCGGCTCGGGGCTCGGCTCCGTCTCGAGCTCGGCCGGCAGCACCGGGGTCGGCCGGATGGTCGTGATCGAGGCGGCCGGGACGCCCTCGAGCTCGTCCAGCGTGTCCTCCTCCTCGCTGCTCGGCGCGCCCGTGACGACGGTCGGCCCGGTGTGGACTACGCGCTCGGCCCCTTCGAGAGCGATCTCGAAGCAGATCACGGTGATGTTGTCCTCGCCCCCCGCTGCGTTCGCCGCCTGGACGAGCGCGCCCGCGAGTGCGTCGAGGTCGTCCCGTCTCTGTCGGACGACCTCGATGATCCCCTCGTCGCCGATCATCGAGCTGAGACCGTCCGAGCAGAGCAGGAACAGGTCGCCGGGTAGGACGTCGACCGAGAACGTGTCGACGTCGACGCTCGGGTCCGGGCCCAGTGCTCGCGTGATCACCGAGCGCTGGGGATGGGTCTCCGCCTCCTCGGGCGAGAGCTTGCCGCTGCGGACGAGCTCTGCGACCAGGGAGTGGTCGTCGGTGAGCTGCTCGAGCTGGTCGCCTCGAACGAGGTAGGCGCGCGAGTCGCCGACGTGGCCGAAGACGACGCGGTCGCCCGCGACGAGCGCGACGGTCATCGTCGTCCCCATGCCGGTCGCGTCCTCGTCCTCGCTCGCCCGCTCGTAGACGCGCCGGTTCGCCTCCTGGATCAGGGCCACGACGCGCTCTTCGGGACCGGCGCCGTCGGCGTCGCCCCGGTCGCGCAGGGCGCCTGCCGCGAGCTGCGACGCGAGCGCGCCCGCCTGGGCGCCGCCCATGCCGTCCGCGATCGCGAACAGCGGCGGATCGCAGACGTACGAGTCTTCGTTCCTGCGGCGCTTGCGGCCGGGATGGGTCGTGCTGGCGATCCGTCCGATACTCATCCGTCGAAGCGTAGGTCGGTTTCGCCGATCCTGACGACGTCACCCGCCTGCAGGCGGCGGGCGCCGTCGACGCGCTCGCCGTTCACGAACGTGCCGTTCGTCGATCCGATGTCCTCGATCCACACGCCGTCCCGGCGCGGCTCGATGCGCGCGTGCGCGGAGGAGGCGAACTCGTCATCGGGAAGCGGGACGTCGTTCTGGCCCGAGCGCCCGATGGTGATCGGGGCGGAGTCGAGGACCTGCTCATGACCCGGCGGTAGCGCCGGGCTACGAAGCACGATCAGCCGGCCGCCGAGCGGCAGCAGCTCGCGTTCCCCGCTTCGCTGTGGCGTGAGGATGAAGCTTTCCTGCGGCAGACGGAGGTCACGGCTTGCGGTGCGGACGATGCGCCAGATGAACAGGTACAGGAGCACGAGGAAGGCGATCTTCAGCGCGAGGAGAAGTTCCTCGACGTCGACGGACGAGGCCCCGATCACGGAACCGAGCGCTCGAACACGACATCGGTGGCGCCGAGCGTGATCGTGTCCCCGCTCTGGAGCTTCGTGCGGGCCTGGCGCCGGCCGTTAACCGCGACACCGTTGGTGGAGTCGAGGTCGACGATCCAGTAGGTCGTTCCCTCCTGGCGCAGCTCTGCGTGACGGCGTGACACGTTGGCATCCGGCACCTGGACGTCGCAGTCGCGCGAGCGACCGATCACGACGCGGCGCTGGTCGATCTCGTGGCGCTGGCCGTTCACGGTGAGCGTGACGACCTCGCGCTCGGTTGGCACGTCCTCGGGCTCGACGCTTTCCGTCGGCGGCGGGGCCTTCGGCCGGTAGACCATCGTCTGGCCCGGTGCGACGTCGGGAACGAGCGCCGGCGCCTCCGCCGCCGCTGCGGGTGCCTCGGCCGGCTGCTCCAGGCGAGTGGCGATGCCGAACTCGCCCATCGCGAGGTCGGCGTCGGTCTCCATCAGCACCTTCGGGGTCGAGAGCAGCGCGTAGCCCTCGCGGCGGCCATGCTCGACGAGGTACTGCTGCAGCTCGCCCAGCAGCGATCGCTCGTACGGCTCGAACTGGGCTCGGTCGTCGGGCGAGAGGTAGAGCGTGTACTCGTTCGGGACGTAGACACGAGAGACCGAGACGGTCTTGTGGTCGTCCATCTCCTTCGCGAGCTTCCGGGCGAGCTCTACCGGTTGGACATGTGTTCGAAAGGCGCGACCGAACACGCCTTCAAAGAGGCCTTCGATCTTGGTTTCGATGCTGCGCAGGACCGCCATAGCCGGGATACTTCCCTCGTCCGGCGAGTGTAGACCAGCCGCATGTAGGCGAAACCGGTCCCTAGCCCGATTTCGGCGCCTGCGGGCTTTCGCCGCCGTCGGCAGGCCGTCACCCCGCCCGGCGGCGGTCGTAGAGCGCGAGGCCAACGCCGGTCGCGACAACACAGGCGACGAGCGCCACAACCATCGGCTCCGGGAAGAGCAGGACGGCCGCGACGAGGAAGCCGCCTGCGTATGCGGCGAGCCCGCGCGGCCCGTGTTTTCGGGCCAGGGGGAGGAGGGCCGCCGCCGCCGCCAGCAGCGCGGCGAGCGCCGGGAGTCGCGGGTGGTGCGCAAGCGCCGAGGCGAGCACTTTCGCGGCGGCGACGGCGCTTCCGACATCGGCGAGGTCGAGGGGCGGTTGGACTCCCGCGAGCGGCAGGGTCCACCCTTCCACCCCTGCGACGACGGCGGCTGCGAGGACCGCGGTTCCGGCCTGGAGCGCTCTCCGGGCGGCGCCCCGAGCCGGCTGGACGAGGAGCGGCACGAATCCGAGCGCCCCGATCGGCGCGAGTAATGGCCCCCACACGGCGAGCAACGCCCACCGCGGCCGGCGCCAGTGGATCGCGAGCCATGCAGCAGCGCCGAGCACGTAGAGGTACGCGAGCCCGCTCGACAGGTTCCCGAGCGGGAAAACCGGCGCCACCAGCGCGAGAGCAAGCCCTCCGCGCTCGTGGCAGAGCGTCAAAGCGGCTGCGGCGAACGCGAGACCGAGCGCCCAGCCCGCGGGGAAGAACGGAAACGTCGATACCGACCAGCCGGCGAGGAGGGCCGCGAACAGCGCCGGCAGAACGCGAGGTGCGAGGCGGCGGACGAAGGCCGGGCCGCTCCGAGCGGGACTCACGGTCGGGCGGCGCGCCCGCCGGAGCTCGCCTGCCCGCCGCAGCCGGTCCGCGAGCTCGTCCGCCGGCGGGCGGTCGGCGGGGTCACGCTCGAGGGCGCGTTCGACGACGGCGAGAAGAGCACGCGGCAGATCGGGTCGCGCCGACTCGAGCGGCGGCGCTCCGGACTTGATCTTCTTGGCCGTCGCCGTCAGCGACGGCCCCCAGAAGGGATGCCAGCCCGCGAGCGCCTCCCAGAGCATGACTCCGGCCGACCAGATGTCGCTCGCGGGCCCGCCGCCCTCGCCGCGGAGGCGCTCCGGGGAGATGTAGGCGAGCGTCCCTGGAACGTCGCCGTGCTCGGTCAGCGGGTCAGCGCCCTGGAGCTGCGCCAGTCCGAAGTCGAGCAGCCGCACGGACACCTCCTCGTCCTCGACCAGGAGGACGTTGGCCGGCTTCACGTCACGGTGGACGATCCCGCGCGAGTGCGCGTAGGCGAGGGCATCGAGCACCTGCGCGGTCGCCTCGATGGCAGTCGGGTCGTCCACGCCACCGGCCCGAATCGCCTGGCGCAGGTTCCGCCCGGGCACATACTCATAGGCGATGTAAACGTGGTGCTCGTCCGAGGCGAGCTGGTACGTCCGCTGGCAGCGCTCGTGGCGAAGTCGGCGCGCGACGAGCGCCTCCCGCTCGGCCCGCGCGCCGCCGTTGCCCTCGCGGCTGACGACCTTGAGAGCGACCTCCATCCCGCTCCGCTCGTCGACCGCGAGCCAGACGGACCCCGAGCCGCCGCTGCCGAGCGGACGCACCGCACGGTACCGGCCGAGGACCAAACCAGCGAGCGCGTCGACTTTGGCGGGGGCGGCCACCGCCTCAGATGTTCGCGCGAGCGTCGGAAATCCCTCGTAGGGGATAGCTCGGCCAGGGAGGGCCAGCCCTCCCCGGCCGACCTTGACTACTTATGCAGACACGATCTCGTGTTCGGTCGGCTACTAGGCGACCGGCAGGAGCAGGTCGATCTCGTTTCGGCGGCGGTAGTGCTCGATGCTGGGGCGGGATTCATCGGGCGTTGCCGCTTCGAGGAGGGCCTGGAAGGTCGGCGCGATCCAGTCGTAGACCTGCGGGGGCTCGCCGCGCAGGCGTGCTCTCAGGTAGCGGCCGCCCGGAAGCGTGGCGGTCTCGAACCCTAGCGTCGCCGGGTCGTCGCCCTCCTTCACCTGAGCACATACCCGGTACTCGCGCGTAGATGGATAGAAGGCCCCGAAGAACGAGCGGCCGCGAAGCCCGACCGTCGCCTCGAGTTGTTCCCAGCCGCGCCGCATGGCGGGAACCTCATCCTCGGTGCGGATGAACATGATCTGAATGTCCTCCCGCTCGACCGGCGTGGCCACCAGGTCGTCAGAAATGCGCACGCGAAGCACCTTAGCCGGGTGGACGGACTTTCGGCGAGGCCGGCTTCGCCAGCCGTAGCCACGGCGCGAGAAGTCGCGTCTGTTGCGGAAGAAGGGGCACACGGGGGAAACATGGTTTCCCCCGTGACGAGCCGCCGCGGACGCTACAGTGACCTCGCCCGCAGGTGGCAAAACTCCCATGTCCCAGCGCGACGACGACTTCGATTTCGACTTCTTCGACGAAGAGCCTTCGACGCAGGAGACAGCGGTCGGCGGTCGGGTGCTGCGTCGGCCGGGTCCGCCGAAGCCCCCGGCTCGCCCTCCGTCCGGCGTCACGCCGCTCCTGCGTCTCGTCGGGCTGATCGCCTTCGCGATCGTCGCCGTCGTCGTCCTCGTCTTCGTCATCAAGGGCTGCCGCGAATCCGGGAAGGAAGGCGCATATCGCGACTACATGGACAACGTCTCCGGGGTTGCGCACGAATCGGAGACCATCGGGCGAGAGCTGAACACGTTGCTCACGGAACCGGGAGTCACGCAGAGCGACATGGAGCGCCGGCTGAGCGGGCTCGCTCAACGCCAGCAGCAGCTGCTCGCGACCGCGGAAGGGTTCAACACACCTGGACGGCTCGCGGACGAGCAGGACGCCGTCCTCGAGGCCTTCCAGTTCCGGGTCTCGGGTGTCCGCGGTCTGCAGGACGTTTTCCACCGGACGGCGAGCTCCACCGACGCCGACAAGGCCGCAGAGGACCTGTCCGTCCAGGCCCAGCGGTTGCTCGCGAGCGACGTCGTCTGGACCGACCGCTTCCGCGATCCCTCTCGGGCGGAGCTCGTCGCCCAGGGGGTGACAGGCGTCACCGTTCCGAACTCACAGTTCTTGATCAACCCGGAGCTCATCAGCACGGCGACGCTCAAACCGATCTGGCAGCGGCTCCACGGCGCCAAGACCGGCGGCACGCCCGGCGGGACGCACGGCGACGGCATCGTCTCGACGGTCGTGAGGCCGCAGAACAAGACGTTGTCGAGGGACACGGAGACGACGATCAAGTCGTCGAGCGACCTCGCCTTCGACGTGACGGTCGAGAACTCGGGCGAATCGGCGGAGACGTCGGTCGTGGTCACGCTCACGATCCAGGGCACGAAGAGCAACCCGAAGCCGATCTCGAAGACCGAGACGATCGACCTGATCAACCCCAGCGAGCAGAAAGTGGTCACGTTCCAGAACCTGGGGCAGCCGCCGTTCGTCGAGCCGACGACGATCAAGGTCGACGTGAAGCCGGTTGCCGGCGAGACGAACACGTCGAACAACCAGGCCCAGTACCCCGTCATCTTCTCGCTATAACCCGGGCGGGAGCGCCCTGTCCGGGGACTAGGATGCAGGCGCGGTGAGCTTGTCGAGTAGCACGGCTGCCTGGATTGCGATCGGCGCGGCGGCGGTCGCGCTGGCAGCCGTACTCATCGCCCTGCTCGCCTGGAGGAAGCTGCGGCGCGTCCGGGAGGCGCAGAAGGTGTTGCTGGGCAGCGGGAAGGACGACCTCGTCGACTTCGCTGTCTCGCTTCAGGCTCGGATCGATGATCTCCACCGCGCCGTCGACGAGATCGCCGCCGGGCTCGCCCGTGTCGACCGCCGCGTCGACCTGACGCTGGCGAAGACCTCGATCGTCCGCTACGACGCCGTCAAGGACGCCGGCGGTCAACAGTCGGCGTCGGTGGCCTTCCTCGACGCGAGCCGTAGCGGCCTCGTGCTGAGCGCGATCCAGGGGCGGGACTACGCCCGGATCTACCTCAAAGAGCTCGATCGCGGCCGCGCCCCGGTTGCTCTCTCGCCGGAGGAGCAGGAAGCCGTCGAGCGCGCGATGGCTTCCTGAGACCCGTTAGTGGGTTGCGACCTGGACGGCGACGGCGACGAGACCGAGTAGCGTCGTCAGCTGTAAGCCCATCAACCACCGGTGGCCCTCGCGCATCCCGCGCCGTAGGTCGCGGATGTCCTCTCGCATCTCGTATCGAAGCGCTCTTACCTCGGCCGCGAGATCGTCGATTCGGTCGTCAGTGCAGCGAGGGCGCGCGTCCACCCGACCATCCTAGCCCTCGCGCCGTGAGGAATCGTCTCGAATATGTGCCGGTCGCCTGGACCGCTAAATTCTTCCCGGAGTGCAGCAGGTTCTCGTCCTGAACGCGAGCTACGAGCCGCTGAACGTCACGACGGTGCGGCGCGCGTACGTGCTCGTATTCAAGGGGAAGGCAGAGGTGATCGAAGAACTCGACCGACCACTCACCTCGGCCACGGCGACGTTCCCGTGGCCACACGTCATCCGGCTCGTCCAGTACGTCCGCGTGCCGCGGACGGTGCAGCGCAAGATCTCGCGACGGGCCCTGTTCGCCCGTGACGGCTGGGCGTGCGTCTACTGCGGAACCACTGGCGGGCGGCTGACGCTCGACCACGTCATTCCGCGCAGCCGCGGCGGTGAATCGATCTGGGAGAACGTCGTCACGGCGTGCGCGCCCTGCAACCTGCGGAAGGGGGACCGCCTCGTGGACGAGGCCAGCATGGTCCTCCACAAGCCGCCGAAGGCGCCGACTCCCGCGCTCTTCATCAAGCTCGCGGCCCACTCGATCCCGACCGGCTGGACCCCGTACCTGGGACGGCTGGGCGAGGCGGCCGCCGCCGCTGTAGCCGCTGCCTGACTTTCGGCGCTGCTAACACGCCACCGCGTATCCGGGTGCCGGAGTCCGGCTGTTGCCGGGCGGGAGGCACGGCGCGGGAAGGTGTGCGTCTGCATAAGGGCTCAAGCTGGGCGGGAGAGGGCCGGCCCTCTCCCGCCCAGCTACCCCCACGGCGCTAGCAGTCGTAGTAAAGGGCGAACTCCGCCGGATGCGGGCGCAGCCGCACGGCGTCGATCTCGTTCGCACGCTTGTAGGCGATCCAGGTCTCCAGGAGGTCGACCGGGAAGACGCCGCCTTTCGTGAGGAACTCGTGATCGGCCTCCAGTGCGTCGAGCGCCTCGCCGAGCGAGCTCGGAACCTGGGGCACCGCTGCCTCGACCTCGTCGAACAGGTCGTAGTCCGCCGGTGCCCCCGGGTCGAGCGCGCGCTCGATGCCGTCGAGGCCGGCCATCGTCATCGCCGCGAAGGCGAGATAGGGGTTGGCCGCGGCGTCCGGGCAGCGGAACTCGACCCGCTTCGCCTTCGGCGACTCGGAGTACATGGGGATCCGGATGCACGCCGAGCGGTTTCGCTGCGAGTAGACGAGGTTCACGGGCGCCTCGTACCCAGGCACGAGGCGACGGTACGAGTTGGTCGTCGGAGCGCAGAACGCGAGCAGGGCGGGCGCGTGGGCGAGGAGCCCCGCAACGTAGGCGCGGCCGAGCTGCGAGAGGCCGGCGTAGCCCGACTTGTCCGCCATGAGCGGCGTTCCCTCCTTCCAGAGGGACTGGTGCGTATGCATCCCGGAGCCGTTATCGCCGTAGAGCGGCTTCGGCATGAACGTCGCCGTCTTGCCGGCCTCTCGGGCGACGTTGCGGACCACGTACTTGTAGGCCATCACGGTGTCGGCCATGCGCGTCAGCGGCTGGAAGCGCAGGTCGATCTCGCACTGGCCCGCGGATGCCACCTCGTGGTGATGGAACTCGCACGGGATGCCGACGCGCTCGAGCGTGAGCACCATTCGGGTTCGCAGGTCGTGAAGCGTGTCGTGCGGAGCCGGTGGGAAGTAGCCCTCCTTCTCGCGGATCGTGTAGCCGAGCCCGGGCAGGCCCGAATTCCAGTGGCCCTCCGCCGAGTCGAACTCGAAATGTGCGTGGTTCGGCGCCACGTCGTAGCTGACCTGGTCGAAGACGAAGAACTCGCATTCGGGGCCGAAGTACGCCGTGTCGGCGATGTCCGAAGCGCGCAGATAGTCCTCGGCGCGCCGCGCCACCAGGCGCGGGTCGCGGCTATAAGCGTCACCGCTCACGGGGTCGACGATCTCGCAGATCAGGGAAAGCGTCGGCGCCTCCGTGAACGGGTCGAGAATCGCGGTCCCCGGGTCGGGACGGAGCAGCATGTCCGACTCGGCGATGCCCCGCCAGCCGCGAATCGAGGAGCCGTCGAAGCCGAGGCCCTCGTCGAACGCCGATTCGCCGAAGGCGGCGATCGGAAGGGTCATGTGCTGCCACGCGCCGAAGAGATCGCAGAACTTCAGGTCGACCATCGCGGCCCGCGTCTCCTGTGCGAGTTCCAGCGCGTCTCGCGCCGCCGCCGTCGTCTCGGCGAAGCCCGACAGGAAATGCCTCAGCTCGGCCTCGGCCATACAACGTCCTCCTCTCCGTCCAACAAAACGAAAGAGCCCCGGAGCGGGTGGCTCCGAGGCTCCATTGCCTCTCCTGACGCAGCCGTCGCAGGCGGCGTCCTGCGACGCACGCTAACCGATGGCGCGGACGGCGTGTCGGGCCAATCGGCCTTGCGCGGCGGCGGAGCCGTTCGCTACTGTGGCTGGGCGATGTTGCTCCTCGGCTGAGAACCCATAGCTGCGCCCGCGCCCGGCTGGGTTTCTCGGCCGCGCGCGCCTGTCGCCCGTTCTCGTCCTTCCGAAGGAGCTCCATGTCCACGACAACTGCACAGCCGATGACCATCCAGGTGCCGGACCGGCGCGACGGCGTGCCCGCGGTCGAGACTGTCGACCTCCGGAAGGAGTTCCTGCGCGGCAAGCGCAAGCACCCGTTCGCGCGGCGGCGCCGCGTCGCCGCGCTGAAGGACCTCTCGTTCAGGATGGAGCGAGGGGACACGGTCGCGATCCTCGGCCAGAACGGCTCGGGGAAGTCGACGCTCGTCCGCCTGCTGTCCACACTCTTGCTCGAGGACGGCGGCCGGGCGGCCATCTTCGGGCACGACGTCTCGAAGGAGCCGCGGGCCGTGCGTCGCCTCGTCAACCGCGTGTCGGTGGAGGCGAGCTTCTTCAAAAAGATGTCGGCGGCGGAGAACCTGTCGTATGCGGCGAGGTTCTACGGGATGTCCTCGCGGCAGACGCGCGACCAGATCCCGGAGATCCTCGAGCGCGTCGGCTTCCCGCCGGACCGGCGCGGCGAGCCGATGGAAAACCTGTCCCGGGGCATGCAGCAGAAGGTGGCGCTGGCGCGCGCGCTGCTGACGGCGCCCGTGCTGCTCCTGCTGGACGAGCCGACGACGGGCCTCGATCCCCGGTCCAAGCTCGAGGTGCAGGAGTTCATCCGGGAAATCCGCGACACCCACGACTCGACGATCCTGCTCTGCACGCACGACCTTGCCGAGGCGGAGAGTCTCGCGGAGCGCGTCGGCATCCTCGACCGGGGTGAGCTGCTGGCGCTCGAGCCGGCCGACGACCTCAAGCGCCGCTATGACGCGGAGACGCTGGAAGAGGCGTTCTTCGCCGCGACCGGCCGCTCGTTCGAGGAGGAGGAAGACGACGAAGACCGGGAGGTGCTCGCATGACGCAGGGAGCCGCAGCGACGTTTCGTTACGAGTTCATCAGCCTCGCCGGCGTCATCGAGCGCAACGTCTACCTCGTCCGCCGCTACATCTGGTGGGATCTCGCGTTCTTCATCTGGACGGTCGCCAACACGCTCACGATCGTCTTCATCGCCAAGGGCATCGATGCCACGGGCGAGTCGATCGACGTCGACAAGTACACGACGATCCTGCTCGTCGGCGCGGTGATCTGGGCCTATCTCGGGATCATCTTCGAGATCGTCACCGAGACCGTCGCCTGGGAGCGATGGGAGGGCACGATCGAGTACACGTTCATGGCGCCGCTGGCGCGTCCCGTCCATCTGTTCGGGATGGGCCTCTTCTCGGTGGCGTACGGGCTCGTGCGCGCGGCGTTGCTGTTCGTCGTGGCCGCGCTTTTCGTCAACCTCCAGCTGCCGCATGCGGACTACGGGGCGGCGATCGTCGTCCTGCTCGTCGCCTCCGTCTCGTTCATCGGCATCGGGATGATGACCGCGGTCCTGCCGTTGATCTCACCGGAGAAGGGCATGCAGCTGGGGTTCGTCGCGCAGGGCATCCTCCTGGTCGTCTCCGGCGTCTACTACCCGGTGAGCGTCCTGCCCGAGTGGATGCAGTGGATTGCGAAGATCTCGCCGGCGACGTACGCGATCGACGGCTGCCGGAAGGCAATCGTCGACGGCGCGGGCCTCGGCGCGATGTGGAGCGACATCTGGCCCCTCCTGCTGATCGGGGCTGTCGCGATCCCGCTCGGCCTGAAGGTGTTCAGCCTCGGCGAGCGCCACGCCAAGCGCCACGGGAAGCTGAAGCGCTCGGGCTAGCGCGTGCGCCTGCGCGCGACCAGCGTCTACTACGGCCTGGAGTTCTTCCTTCGGTGGCCGACGTGGGTCGTCATGGCCGTCTACCTCGTCCGCGAGCTGCACCTCTCGCCGTTGCAGCTCGTGCTCATGGGGACGGCGATGGAAGCCGCGGTCTTCCTGGGCGAAATTCCGACCGGCGTCGTAGCGGACACGTACAGCAGGCGGCTGTCGCTCATCATCGGGTACCTGGGCATGGGCGCCGCGTGGATGCTCGTTGCGGCCGTGTCGGCCCCGTGGGCGATCATCCTGCTCTGGGCCCTCTGGGGGCTTTCGTACACGTTCACGAGCGGTGCGTACCAGGCCTGGATCAGCGACGAAGTCGGGCCGGGGAACGTCGGGAGCCTGTTCCTGCGCGGCCGCAGATTCGGGTACGCCGGCGCGGTGGTCGGGCTCGCGCTGCAGGTGGGTGTCGGCGTGCTCTCGCTCCGGGCCGGTGTCGTCGCCGGCGGCGCAGTCACCTTTGCGTGCGGGCTCGCGTGCATCCTCGTCATGCCGGAGTCCGGATTTCGTCGCCGGCCGCGTGCCGAGCGTTCATCCGCCCTCGCGGAGTTGCGAACGACTGCGCTAGCCGGGGCCCGCTTCGCCTGGGTGCAGCCGGTCGTGCTCCTGCTCGTCGGAGTGGAGCTGTTCCTGGGCATGTCGAGCGAGGCGTTCGACCGGCTGAAGGAGGCACATTTCCTCCGGGACGTGGGGCTTCCCGCCGTCGGCAACCTCGACCCCGTCGTGTGGTTCGGGATCTTCTGGCTCGTCGGGATGGTCTTCGGGTTCGCCGCGCTCGGGCGCATCATCAGGCGGGTAGAGCGCGGCGGGCTGAAGGCCGTTACGGACCTTCTGTTCGCGTTCACGCTCGTCCAGATGGCGGCCATGCTCGTCTTCGCCCTCACCGGCTCGACCTGGCTCGCCATCGCCGCGCTGCTCGGCGTCTTCTTCACGCGCGACCTGACCGACCCCCTCTACACGACCTGGCTCAACGAGCAGATCACCGAGTCGAGCGTTCGCGCGACCGTCTTCTCCCTGAGCGGCCAGGCCAATGCGATCGGACAGGCGGCTGCCGGGCCGTTCCTGGGCGGCATCGGCAATGTCTGGGGCATCCGCGCAGCGCTGGCCGTCGGCGGCGTGCTGATCGCCCCGGCGCTCGGGCTCTATGCGCGCGCAATCGCCCACCAGGGACGCGCACCGGAGCTACGCCAGCCGGTTGAGGTCGAGGAGCAGCTCGCGCAACCGGGTGAAGCGTCGCGGGCCTAGCTGCCGGCTCCAGCTCGCTTCGACCTCGGCGACGGCCTCGCGGATCGCATCGATCGCGGAGGCGCCGCGCGGGGTGAGTGCAATCCGCTTGGAGCGGAGGTCGTCGGCGTCGGGTCGGCGCTCCAGGTAGGCGAGGCGCTCGAGCTGGCCGAGGAGGTAGTTGAGGGCCTGCTTGCTGGTGCCCAGACGAGCGGCGAGCTCCGAAGGCCTCGCATCCTGCGGTCCCGGGTACTGAAAGACGATCAGGTGCGCCGCGTCGAGGTCGTCGAAACCCCGTTCGTGGAGGCGCGCGAGCATGTGGCGCTGCACGGCCTCCCAGGGGACGCGCAGGAGCGCGCCGATCAGGGGAGGGCCGAACGGCTGTGGATCGGTCGTAAAGGGACTTGACTTTTTGCGTTGTCGCATATAAGGTCAAGTTACTTTACCAAATCGTCACGAGAAAAAGAGCGAGACAATGGACACGATGACCAGCGAAGAGATCAAAGTCGGTCAGGTGGCGGTGCGCTTCTTGGTCGAGGGTGACCAGTCGGCTGGATCGGTTGCCGTCTTCGAGTTCGACGTCCCCGCCGGCGCCAGGGTGCCGGTCGCGCACAGCCACAACGCCTACGAAGAGACGATCTACGGGCTGGAAGGCGTGCTCACCTGGACGGTCGAGGGCACCGCCACCGACATCGGCCTCGGTCAGGCGCTTTGCATTCCCCGCGGCGCCGTCCATCACTTCGACAACCCCGGCCTGGTCGACGCCCGAGCGCTCGCGATCGTGACGCCCGGCATCCTCGGGCCGGACTACTTCCGCGAGGTGGGGGAGATCCTCGACGCGGCGGACGGCGGTGCGCCGGACCTCGCTGCGATCGCGGCCGTGATGGGCCGCCACGGTCTGACCGCGGTGCCGGGCTGAGATGTCGCACCCAGACCCGAACGGCGCCCCTGACCTGACCCCGATTCAGGTGGGCGAGATCTGGGAAAACCCCGTGACCCGCGAGCGCGCCACGGTGCTCGAGCTCCCGCAAGAGAACCCGGACCGCCGCGCCACGGCCGAGCTGACCGCGCGCGTCGGGGCGCGCGTCGTCGGGGAGCATCTCCACCCTGCTCTCGTCGAGCGGTTCACCGTCCTCGAGGGCGACCTGACGCTGAAGCTCGACGGGGCGACCAGCGTCCTGCGCGAGGGCGAGTCAGCCGTCATCGAGGCAGGGGTGTGGCACGACTGGTGGAACGCCGGCGACCGTGACGTCCGGGCGCGGGTCGACGTCACCCCAGGCGAGCGCTTCGCCCACATGATCGAAACCCTGTTCGGCCTCGCTCGCCTCGGCCACACGAATTCGAAGGGAATGCCGTCCCCGCTGCAGCTTGCGCTAGTCGCGCAGGAGTTCAGCGACGTCATCGTCTTTCGCTCCCCGCCGCGGGTGGTTCAGCGCGCGTTGTTCGGCGTCCTCGCACCGGTCGCGCGCTGGCGCGGCTATCGCGCGACGTACCCGCAGCTCTCGCGCACAGTCCTGGCGCCGCGGTGATCGGTGACCGCGCCCGGTAGCTCGGCCGTCTCGACTGCTCGGTCGCAGGGATGGCGCCCGACACGGCCGGACCGTATACTCGTGAGTCAGCAGAGGCGACGGGGCCTCGGGCGTTCGCGCCCGGGGCTTTGAACGTTTAAGGAGGCGAATATGGCGCAGGTTGAGAGCAGGACGCGGGCCACGAGCAAGGTCGAGGACCGCCAGCAGGTTCTGGAGCGAGTTCGCGAGGAGGGCGTCGAGTTCGTCCTCCTCTGGTTCACCGACATCGAGGGCCATCTGAAGAGCTTCGCGATCACGCCGAGCGAGCTCGAGGACGCCCTCGACGACGGGATGGGCTTCGACGGCTCGTCGATCACCGGATTCAACGCGATCGAGGAATCGGACATGGTCGCGATCCCCGACCCGGCGACGTTCCAGCTCATGCCGTGGCGTCCGGGCGAGACGAAGGCCTGCCGGATGATCTGCGACATCGTGACACCCGACGGCAAGCCGTACGACGGCGACCCGCGCTACGTCCTCCATCGTGCGCTCGAGCGGATGCGCGCGCTCGGCTTCGACACTTTCAACATCGGTCCCGAGCTCGAGTACTTCCTCTTCCGCGACAGTGCGGGGACGGAGCCGCTCGACGAGGGCGGCTACTTCGCGATGACGACGATGGATGCCGCGAGCGAGCTGCGGCAGGAGACCGTCCGCGCGCTCGAGTCGATGGGCATCCCGATCGAGTACGTCCACCACGAGGTCGGCCCGTCGCAGCACGAGATCGACATGCGCTACGCGTCGGCACTCGAGATGGCCGACCACACCGTCACCTATCGCCTGATCGTCAAGGAGATCGCCAAGAAGGCCGGCTATCACGCGACCTTCATGCCGAAGCCGATCTTCGGCGAGAACGGCTCGGGCATGCACACACACCAGTCGCTGTTCACCGACGGGCGCAACGCGTTCTTCGACACCGACGACGAGTGGTCGCTGTCGGAGGCCGGAAAGGCGTTCATCGCGGGGCAGCTGCGCCACGCGCGCGAGATCACGGCGGTCTTCGCCCAGTGGGTCAACTCGTACAAGCGGCTCGTCCCCGGTTACGAGGCGCCGGTCTATGTCGCATGGTCGCGGCGGAACCGGTCGGCGCTCATCCGCATCCCGCTCTACAAGCCCGGCCACGAGCAGGCGACCCGTGCGGAGATCCGGTGTCCCGACCCGGCGTGCAACCCGTACCTCACGTTCGCCTGTCTGCTCCACGCAGGGCTCGAGGGCATCGAGCGCGGCTACGAGCTGCCGGAGCCGATGGAGACGAACCTCTACCACCTGACGGCGGAGCAGCGGAGCGAGCGCGGGATCGTCGGGCTCCCGGAGACACTCGGGGAGGCCATCGACGAGCTGGCGCACTCGGAGCTGGCGAAGAAGGCGCTGGGGCCGCATATCTTCGAGCGGTACGTCGAGCTCAAGCGGAAGGAGTGGGACGAGTACCGCGTGCAGCTGACGCAGTGGGAGCTCGACCGGTACCTGTCCGTGCTCTGAGGGTCGACGCGATGGCGCCGGCCGACTGGCCCGTCGTCGCCGAGATCTACGAGCAGGGCATCGAGGACGGGGATGCGACCTTCGAGGTTGCCGTCCCCTCCTGGGCGGAGTGGGACGCGTCGCACCTGCGCCGGCACCGCATCGTCGCGCGGGTCGGGGAGGAGGTCGCGGGCTGGGCGGCGCTCGCGCCGGTTTCCGACCGGTGCGCGTACCGCGGGGTGGCGTGGGACAGCGTCTACGTCCGGCGCGAAGCGCGCGCGCGGGGAATCGGTCAGCTCCTCCTGGAGCGCCTCGTCCGCGACGCCGATGCAGCCGGAATCTGGACGTTGCAGGCCGGGGTCTTCCCCGAGAACGCTGCGAGCATCGCGCTCCACCAGCGGTGCGGCTTCAGGATCGTGGGCGTGCGCGAGCGGCTCGGTCGGCAGGACGGCACCTGGCGCGATGTGGTGCTGCTCGAGCGCCGCAGCCCGTTCGTCCAATAAGAGTGAACGGGGCCGGCATTGGCCGGCCCCGTTTCCTGCCCTTTGTTACGAGGGCTTTGCGCAGATCGCCGACACAGCGACCGAGGCCGGCTGTGCGCTGATGTTCTTGAAAACAAAGTCCCAGCCGCTCTTCGGCAGCGGGCTCGGCGCCGAAACATAGACGCCCAGGGCGACGTCGCTGTCGTAAGTGCCTCCGATCGCCACCTTGTTGTTCGGGCACGGCGCTGGAATGTGGAGTCCGGCTCCGGGCTGGATCGTTTGCTTCGTGGGGACGGCGAGCACCTGGTAGCCGACGAGCCCGTCCGGGCCCGGTTGGCCGGGATCGCCGGCGTCACCCTTGGCGCCCATTTGCCCTTGCGGGCCCGGCTCGTTCCAGTCGAGCGCGCTCTCGGTGGCCAGGCAGTGCTGCCCGGCCGCGGTGTCGATAACGCGGATCGGTCCGCCGCCGCCCTTCCAGGTACAGCCGTGGATCACGCCGTTGCCGTCCGGAATCGCCGCAAAGGCAGCGGAGCCCGCCGCGACCGCGACGACGACGACGATTGCTGTCAGCTTGAGCTTGGTCATCTCTGCCTACCTACGACGCGATGACGCAGATCACCGACACGGTGAGCGTCCCGGTCTGGTTGTCGATGTTCTTGACCTTCAGGTCCCATTCCAGCGGAGCGTTCAGAGTGCCGGGAGCGGACTTCTCGACCGCCAGGACCGCGGTGCTGTCGAAGGCGACTCCGATCGCCGTCTCTCCGGCATTGCAAAGGGTTGGGATGGTCGAGGTCGAGCCCGGGGGCATCTTCCAGGGAATGGGGAACGGATGAGGCACGACCTCGTAACCGCTGATGCCGGCCGGGCCCTGCTGGCCCGGATCGCCCTTTTCGCCCTTCGGCCCCGGTGCGCCCGGAGGACCCTGCTGGCTCCAGTCGAGCGCGTTCTCGTTGCTGTTGCACTTCTGGCCCTGCGAAGGGTCGATGATCCTCAGCTGGCCGGTGGTGCTCTTCCAGTAGCAAGCGTGGATGACGCCGTTGCCGTCGGGGATGGCGGCGTAGGCGGCGGAGCCGGCGATGACTGCGACGGCTGCCGCGGCGATTGCGATGAGCTTGAACTTGGACATCGGTGTGTTCCTTTCGCGTAATGGTTGGGTGATGCGGAGTTAGGGAGTCGCGAGGGCGCCGACCTTGACTGCGGAGATGACCGCATAGCTGGCCAGGCTGTCGAGTCCGCCGCACTCGAGGTTGACGACGCCGCTGATGTTCATGGAAAGCGGAATCGTGAGGGGGATCGTCCCCCCTTCGATGCCGACCTGATCGTTCAGCGACATGCTGCTCACGTCGACTATCTGTGAGCCGCCGAAGTCGAGGACGCATCCGGCAGTGATCGGTCCACCGGAGGCGTGGCTGATCCGCACCTTGGCAGACACGATCCAGTTGCCGGGCGGTAGGTCAAGCGAAGCGACGTTCGTGTACACGAACGGGCCGGAGTAACTGATGTCGGTGTAACTGGCTCCGGTGCTCGTCACGTAGCCGAGGCTCGGGCCAGGCTCGCCCTGTGGGCCCTGTGGGCCCTGCGGGCCGGGGTCGCCCGGATCGCCCTTGTCGCCCTTTGGCCCGGGCGGGCCGGGCTCGCCGGGATCGCCCTTGTCACCCTTCGGCCCCTGCGGACCGGGGATTCCCTGAGCGCCCTGCTGGTTCCAGCTGAGCGCGGTCTCCTTCGGGCCGCAACC
>Ga0075423_10000109_pt1 | contig 51062 bp, 55 predicted proteins | sample SoiMethybrSBSTD2_FD_80114 | JGI IMG/M metagenome (GOLD analysis project Ga0075423, IMG submission 80114) | Bulk soil microbial communities from a Populus tree surrounding site in Tennessee, USA - Soil MetaG P. TD hybrid SBSTD2 | ecosystem: Environmental > Terrestrial > Soil > Tree plantation... | reverse complement strand
TCGAAAATCTCAGGGGTCAGGTAGCGACCGGCCGCGCCCGGCATCCTGTCCGGCGGCGGGGTTCCAAGCGTGGACCGCGCGGTGCTAGCCGCGAAGGCGGCGAGCTAGGGCCAGGGAGCAGGCGCAGCGACGGCCGGGGACCTCGCGCACCGCGAGCCCGCGGTTCAGGCCGAGCGGCTTCGGCGTCGAGAGGCATGCCGCCCACCACTCGCCCACGCGCTCTAGCCCGACGATCTGGGCCTCGGGCTCCGAGACGAGGATGCCCGCGGTGTAAGCCTTCACGGCGGCCATCGTCGGGAACATGAGCGGGAAGTGACGGCGGATGGTGCCGGGCATGCCGCTAACGTATCACGCGCCTAGCGAGCGGAGCGGCTGTCGGTGCGGTAACATCCCCGCGCCATGAGTCGCCGCTCCCAACTACAGTGCACGTCGATGACGTGGTCGAGGCGATCTTCCAGCGGCTTTGTATCCGCCAACAAGACAGTCCACCGGATGCCGACCGCAGCATGAGCCTGGTGGAGCTGCGGCTCGCTCTGGGCGTAACGGAAGCGCTGCTGAACGAGGCGCTATGGCTGCTCACGTTCCCTGGTGACAAGCGCATCACCTATCCCGCCCCGGGGCACGTTGCGCTGGGCCCGGAGTGGCGGGAACGTTGCGAGCGAAAGGAAACCAAGCGTAGGGTAGGGGGCACCGGGTAACTGCCGAGACGCTCGGTCATCGCCCGAAGAGGCTGCACTGAAATGGTCCCTTTGCTAGGGAGGAGGAGGACGCCATGATCACCGACATCGCCGCATACCTACGGTTCTTCGACAGCGTGAGGCGCCGGACGGAACGCGACGTCGCCGCGCTGCCTCCGGCGGCGGTGGCGTGGCGGCCGCCGGCCGCCGCGGGGGAGGCGGGCTGGGGCATCGGCCAGATCGTCGCCCACATCGGCGTCTCGCGGCTGTACTTCGCCAGCGCCTATCGCGGCGAGGGCTGGATCTGGGGAGAGGCCGAGGCCGAGCCGGACGACCAGCGGACGTGGCTACCGTGGCTCGAGCGGTCGGCGGAGCGGTTCGGGGCCCTCCTGCGCGAGACGCCCGCGGCCTGGCTCACCCGCGGCGTGGAGATGATCGATACACCCGGCGGCACGCTCTCGGGCTGGCGCGTGCTCATGATGCACATCGAGCACGAGGTCCACCACCGCTCCCAGATCGACGCTTATGCCGGCCTCGAGGGCTGGCCCGTGCCCGACATCTTCAACCGGTCGGCGGAGTCGATCGACGCCCTCCAGTCCGGGCAGCGCGCCCACCACGGGCGCTGACCGGCGGCCCGCGACCGCCTCCAAGGAGAACCGAGATGAGTTGGAACGGCACGCCGGTGATCGACCTCGATTCCCACATCGTGGAGCGGGCGGACCGCTTCTACGGCGACTATCTCGATCCCGCGTATCAGGACCCGTACCGGCAGCTGTGTGAGGCCCTCAAGCAACAGGCCGAGGCAGGCAACGCGTACTCGCTCTTCGGCAGCCGCACGTCGCTCGTCGAGCCTGTCGAGGCTGGCCGGCCTCTCGGCCGGCGCGACACGTTCGGGCTCACCCGGCGGTCGGGTATGGAGGGCGGTCGCCGGGCGTTCCCGCCCGGGCGCGTGGAGGCGCTGCCGCCGATCCGCCCAGAGGTGAGCTGGGACGTCAAGGCCCGCCTCGAGGACATGGATCGCGCCCGCGTGGACGTCAGCGTGCTCTATCCGACCCACGTCTCGAGCTACTGCGCGCTCCGCGACGTGGGGTTCGAGAACGCGCTCTATCGTGCCTACCACCGGTGGGTGGCCGACTTCTGCGCCCAGGCGCCAGCGCGCCTCAAGTGGACGGTGGTGGCCAACATGCGCGACGTCGTCTCGGGCGTGGCCGAGGTCCGCCACTGGGCGACCCGGGACCCGAATTTGGTCGGCATCTACATCTCGCCGCAGGCCCCCGAGGGCAAGCTGCTCGACAACCCGGACCTCTATCCCCTCTACGAGGTCGCCCAGGAATTGGACCTGCCCCTGCTGGCGCACGGCGGGACGGCGCGGCCGCCGTACGGGCCCGTCACCTTCGATCTCGACGGCGCCTGGTTCCTTCTCCACAGCTTCGCGAATCCGTGGGCGGGGATGGCCGCGCTGGGCGCGCTGGTCGGCGGCGGCATCTTCGAGATGTTCCCGACGCTGCGCGCCGCGATCATCGAGACCGGCGGCGGCTGGCTGCCCCTGGCGCTGGATCGCCTGGACACCCACTACCTCATGTCACCGGGTCACGTCCCGAACCTCAAGCGCCTGCCGCGCGAGGTCCTGGCCGAGGGGCGATATTTCCACGCTATCGACACCTGGGAGCGCTCGCTGCCCTTCTGCGTGCAGGAGCTCGGGGAGGATCTGTGGCTCTTCGCGACCGACTGGCCGCACGGCGACACGGCGTGGCCGGAGGGCCTCGACCAGGTCGTGAATCGTCCCGAGCTCGGCGAGCGCGCCAAGCGGAAGATCCTGAGCGAGAACGCGATGCGACTCTGCCCGCGCCTGCGCGCCTAGGGCGGGCCCGACCTAGCGGCCCAGCGCAACCGAGCGGGCAGGTTCAGCCCAGCGGCACGCCCTCGATGGTGATCCGGTGCATCAGGCGGCGCTGCTCAGGGTAGTCGTTGAGCGCGTAGTGCCAGGTGCACCAGTTGTCCCAGAAGGCGATCGAGCCCGGACCCCACTGGAACCGGCACGAGAACTCGGGCCGCGCGGCGTGCTCGTAGAGGTATTGCAGCAGCGGACGGGACTCCTCGTCGGTCCATCCGTCGATACGGACCGTGAAGCCTGGATTGACATAGAGTGCCTTCCGACCGGATCCGGGATGTCGGACGACGACCGGATGCACCGCGTCCTGGACGGCCATCTCCGGATTGAGCACCCGCCCTTGGAGATCGCCCCGAAGGCAGTAGGTCGAGGTCCCGAAGACGTGGCGGCTCGAGTGCAGCGCACGGAGGCCCTCGAGCGTCCGCTTGAGCCCGTCGGACAGCGCGTCGTACGCGCGGTACATGCTCGCGAACAACGTATCGCCGCCCGACCCGGGGACCTCACGCGCGTAGAGGATCGATCCCATCGCGGGAGCGAGATCGTAGCTGTGGTCAGTGTGCCAGTTGCCCCCGATGTTCCGCTGCTGGTCAGGCTCCTTGCGCACTTCGGCGATCTCCGGGTAGCCGTCGACCGTCTTGAAGAACCGGTTGACGTTGATCGCGCCGAAGCAGCGGGCGAATCCCAGGTGCTGCTCGGGGGTCAGCCGTTGATCCCGAAAGAAGACGACACCGTAGTCCGCCACGGCCTTCCGGATCGCGTCGACTCCGGCCGCCGGCAGCGGCCGAGCTAGGTCCACGCTGTGGATGCTAGCCCCGAGCGCCGAGGCGAATGCCTGGATCTCCATTGTCAGCTCCCTACCCCTTGCCGCGGATCTTGACGCCGGCCTTCTCCAGGATCGCTTCGGCGTCCTTCTGAAGGGACTTCATGCCGTCCGTGATGTTCGTCTGTCCCGAGGCGATCGCGGTCATGGCGATGATGACCCGGTCGCCGATCGGCGGGAACTGTGGCACGGTGCGGTACACCATGTAACCGGCCCCGGCGCGCTTCATCACGGACAGGTGCAGCGCGGCCAGGTCCGAGCCGCGCCACGTGAACTTCTTCCGCACCTCTGGGTGATCCAGCACCGACGCGCGGGTGCACGCCAGATGGCCCTGTTCGAGCGCCGCCGACAGCATCGTCTCCTTGCTCACCGCCCACTTGATGAACTCCCAGGCGGCCGCCTTGTTCTTCGAGGCCTTGTTGATGAAGTAGCCGTGCACCGCCAGCTGAGGGAAATGGCCCTTCGGGCCGCTCGGCGTGTTCGTGAACGCCATGCGGTCGCCGAGCGTCGTCTTCCTTGGATCGATGATGTGCTGGGTGTTCCCCATCCCGTCGAGGAAACAGGCGGCCTTGCCCTGCTGCATGATTGCCTGCGCGATGGAGGGGTCGAGCTTGATGCCGCCGGGCGGCGAGTACTTGCTGAGCATGGTGGTGAAAATCCCGGCGGCCTTGATCGCTTCCGGCGTGTCGAAGCTCGGCGTGAGATCGCTGGGCGGGTTCGCGAAGAAGTTGCCGCCGTAGGAGAGCAGCCAGTTCGGGAAGATCCAGTGGAGGTTGTCCTCGGTGACGAAGCCTGCGACCTGCCGCGAATGGATCTTCGCGGCGGCCTCTTGGAGCGCCTCGAACGATTCCGGGAACTTCGCGTAGCCGGCCTTGTAGAAGAGGTCCGCCCGGTAGCCGACGACCGTGCTGTCGGAGAGCCACGGCAGCGCGTAGATCGTCTCTCCGCGCTTGAACGGCGCCATTGCGCCGGCCACAAAATCGTTGACCTCGAGGGCCGCCTTGTCGGTAAGCTTCGGGTCGTCGATGTAGGCGTTGAGGGGCTCGGCCCACCCGGCGCCGATCCAGCGGCCGCTCCGGATGAAGATCATCTGCATCACGTCGTAGGCGCCGGAGCCGCTCGCCAGCTCCAGGTCCTCGCGCTGGTTCAGGACCGGGAACGACATCTGGTCGATCTCGACCTTGATGCCGGTCTGCTGCTCGAACGCCGGCAGCTTGGCCAGCAGCGCGGCCGCGTAGGCATGCGAGACCTGCGACATCTTGATCCGCGTGCCGGCATAGGGCTTCGCACTCTGCGCGCCGAGGCGAGCGAGGCGGGTACCGCTCGCCGTGAGGCCAGCCGCGATGGCGGTGGATCGAAGGAACCGTCGACGGTTCAGGTGTTCCATGATGACCCCCTCAGCCTTTCAGGGCGCCGGCGGTGAGGCCGCGCACAAGATACTTGCGCACGACCAGCGACAACGCAACGACGGGTAGCATGATCATGGTGGCCGCGGCCGTCACCTTGCCCCACTCCCAGCTCTCGTAGTTCATGAAGTTGACGATCGCTACGGGGGCCGTCACGGCCTCGCTCCGGGTCAGCAGCAGGGAGTAGAAGAAGTCGTTCCAGGACAACAAGAAGGTGAAGATCGCGGTGGTGGCGAGTCCCGGTGCGGAGAGCGGCAGAGCGATCGCGGAGAACGCCCGCACGATGCCCGCCCCGTCGATGTACGCCGCCTCTTCCAGCGAGCGCGGCAGGCCATCGAAGAACGCGCGCATCATCCAGATGACGAGCGAGAGATTGAACGTCAGGTAGATGATCACGAGGCCCAGGCGAGTATCGATGAGGTCCAGCTCCTTGTAGATGAGAAAGAACGGGATCCCGAAGGCGATGGCCGGGGCCATCCGCGTGGAGAGCGTCCACAGGGACACGAGCCCGGCGCCGCGAAACCGGGCCCTGGAGAGCGCATAGGCGGCGGGCACGCCCAGCGCCAGTGAGAGCACCGTAGCCACGGTTGCCGTCACGGTACTGTTGGTCAGGGCCCGCAAGAACTTGCCCTGGAGGACGTCGGCGTAGTTTTGCAGGGTGACCTGGAAGGTGAAGGTCGGCGGCATCTGAAACGCCTCGAGGCCCGACTTGAACGACATCTGGACGATGAAGATGGCGGGAGACAGGACGAGGAGGACGAGCAGGGCCACGGCCAGCATCGCCCACGCGCGCCGCGGGCTACTCAACCTCCACCTCCCATCTGGCCACGTGCAGTGCGACCAGGCTCATGAGCAGCGTGACCCCGAGCATTACCACGATGATCGCGCTCGCGTAGCCCACATAGGTGTAGGAGAACCCCTCGAGGTAGGCATAGAAGTTGGTCACCTCGGTCGCCGTCCCCGGCCCGCCCCCGGTCATGATGAAGATATGAGGGAAGGCCTTGACGCTGTCGATCAGCCGGAAGACGGTGGCCACGACCAGCGCCGGCTTCACCAGCGGCAGCGTGATGTAGCGGAAGACCTGCCAGCGCGATGCCCCGTCGAGGCGCGCGGCCTCCAGGGGTTCTTGCGGCAACATCTGTAGCGCCGCGAGTAGCATCAGCATCACGAAGGGAAACCACTCCCACACGTCCGCGATGATGATCGCCCAGAGCGCGAATCGCGGATCCACGAGCCACGCCGGCTGCGGCAGCCCGAGGAGGCCCAGGGTCCAGTCGAGGATGCTGATGTCCGGCGTGAAGAGGACCTTCCAGATCAGGGCGACGACCACGGGCGGCAGGACCATCGGCACGATGAACGTCGCCCGCACCAGCCCGAGGAGCTTCAACCGGCCGTTGAGGAGCAGGGCAATTGCGAATCCGATGACCACCTGGAGTGACACGGTCCAGAAGGAGAGCTGGGCCTGAATCCACACCGAGTTCCAGAACCGCCCATCGCGCGTGACCTCTCGGTAGTTGGTCAGACCAGCCCAGCGCAGCGAGGCCGGATTCGACATGTCGAGCGAGGTCAAGCTCGTCGCGAGGAGAAAGACCAACGGAAGGATTGTCACCAGGAGGAGGACCAGCAGTGACGGGCCTAGGAATACTAGGAAAACGCGCTGCCGCGCGCGATTCCAGGAGGGCCGGGTAAGGCGCGCGGTCGATAGCCGCCACACCCCGGGGGCGGCCCGTTCCGCTGGCGCAATTGACGCCACCGCGGGCTCCTTGGACACCGGTGTTGTGAGCGCCATGGCGGTCCGGGGCCGAGAATCGTCCGAAACCTGCGCGCCGTCAAGTGATAGAGTCTCGCCAGAGCTTCAACCGAAGGGGGACGCCATGCCTCACGACCTCGTCATCAGGAACGGGATGGTCGTCGATGGGTCCGGGTTTTCGCGCTATCGGGCCGACGTTGCGGTCAGCGACGGCCGGATCGCCGAGATCGGCCGGATCCGGGGATCGGCCCGCCAGACGATCGACGCCGAGGGGCTCTTCGTCGCCCCGGGCATCATCGATCTCCACACGCACTATGATGTCCAGCCCTTCTGGGACCGCCTCTGCACGTCCTCCGTCTGGCACGGCGTCACGACCGTGCTCACCGGCAACTGCGGGCTGACGCTCGCCCCGCTGCGCCCCGAGCACCGCGAGACGATGCTGGGCACCTTCTGCTGCGTCGAGGATCTCCCGGTGACCGCGCTCGGCGCGGTACTGCCGTGGACGTGGCAGAGCTTCGACGAGTTCCTGAAGGCTATCGACATCGGGCTCGGGGTCAACTTCATGCCCCTCGTCGGGCACAACCCGCTGCGGTTGAGCGTCATGGGCGCCGAGGCCTGGGACCGCGCGGCCACCCCCGACGAGATCGCGGCGATGCAGGCGCTCCTGCGCGCGGCGCTCGAGGAAGGCGCCTGGGGCTGGAGCACGACCAATTCGCCGACCCACGCCGGGCCGCAGGGGCAGCCGGTGCCCACGCGGCTGGCCACCGACGAGGAGCGCCTCGCGCTTGGGCGCACGCTGGGCGAGTGGAACCGCGGCGTCATCGAGATCCTGCCGCCCGGCGCCGGGCGGCCCGACGAGGCCGATCAGCGGCACCTCTTCGACGTCGCGCAGGCGAGCGGCCGGCCCGTGTTCTTCCTCGGCTTTGACGCGAGCGCGCGCGACTATGTCGAAGCGTCGACGCGGCAGGGCGCGCAGCTCTACAACCTGCTTCGCGTCATTCCCTTCAACCCGCGCTTCACCCTCAAGAAAACGACCTACTTCGCCAACCTCGACGTGTGGGACGTCATCATGGCCGCGCCGTTCGAGGAGCGCATGGCGCTCCTGACCGATCCGGGTCGGCGCGCGGAGCTGCGCGCGGCGGCCACCCAGCGGCAGCGGCGGCGGCCAGGTGTCCTCGGACGGTTCATCAAGTGGGATGCGATTATCGTGAGCAAGGTCGCCCTCGACGCGCATCGCCCGCTCGAAGGACGCACGATCGCCGAGCTGGCCGAGAGCACGGGCAAGCACGTGGCGGACGTGATGCTCGACCTGGCCGTCGCGGAGCAGCTCGAGACCGAGTTCTTCCTCCAGTCGCGCTCACCGGCGGTCGACGTCGAGCTGGCGGAGTACGTGAAGACCGGCCACGCCATCCCCTCCCAGACGGACGCGGGGGCTCATCTCAACACGAATTTCTGTACGGCCGGCGAGTCGAGCTACGTGCTGGGCGAGTGGGTGCGGGAGCGGCAGCTTCTCACCCTGGAGGACGCCATCCGCCGCTTCACGTTCCAGCCCGCGCGCATCATGGGCTTGAGCGACCGAGGTCTCGTGCGGAAGGGGATGGTCGCCGACCTGATGGTCTTCGATCTCGCCCGGATCAACGTCAAGGAGGACGAGATCACACATGACGGGCCGAGCGGCTCGCCGCGGCGCGTGCAGCGGGCCGAGGGCGTCGAGCATGTGATCGTGGGCGGCGAGCCGGTCTTCCATCATGGTCAGCACACCGGCGCGCTGCCGGGCCGGGTGCTCCGGGCGCCGCGGCGGTCCTGACCCGGCCGCTCGCTACGGGTGCTTCGTCCGGGCGCGATGAGATCCCGGGGGACTGGCCGGCCGACAGTGAGGATCGCGAGCGACCGGAGCGGCGCGGCCCACGCCGAGAGCTGCGAATCGCCCACAGGAAGTCGGGATGCGTGATGCTCCGGGAGCCATACTCTCCTACGAGGCACTGGAGTCGCCGCAGCACGCGGATGGGGTCACACCCAGCACCGTGAGTCGATTCGGCTGGCGATTCCGCTCCTCCTCGTCGCCCTCGAGGTCGTAGTTGAGGTGATACACTTCCCATTCGACGCCGTCGGGATCTTTCACCCAGAACTTGTCCTGGTTGGCGTGGCAGCAGTTGACCCCCATCTCCTCCAACACGGCCAGTCCGGCGACCTTGACGCGAGCCAGCTGCGTCATCACGTTGTCGACGGAATCAACCTGGACGCCGACGTGGTCGATCGTGCCCGCGCCGACAGGGCCGCCCGTCGAAAGCGCGAGGTTGACTGGCGCCCACTCGGGCAGGAACTTGACATACTCCGGCTTGACCTTGACCGGGTCCCCGCCCAGGAACTTCTCGTAGAAAGCTCGGCTTTTGGCGAGATCCGACACGTGCATGTGGAGATGGACCTTGGCGCTCATGGTTCCCCCTAGCAGCATGCGGTGAGCAGGCGCACCAACGCGGTGACCCGTTCCCGCTGCACCGAATAGTAGATGTACCGCTCTTCCTTCCGGCTTTCGAGCAGACCCGCCCGTCGCAGGATGTCGAGATGATGGGACAGTGTCGGCCCCGGGATCTCGACCGCCTCCTGGATTTCGCCGACGGACATCTCGCGACCCGCCTTCACGAGCAGGAAGAAGACCTGGAGGCGGCTGAGATGGGCCAGAGCCTTGAAGGCCTCGACGTGCGTCTCATCGGCGGACAACTGCGCGCGCGGCAGCCGGGTTATCGTCTTCACATTTCTGATAATGTAGAACTATCGAATCGTTGTCAACACGAGTTCTCGGGCTGCGCACCGACTGATCCGCGCTCTTTCCGGCCGGCGGCCGTCAGAGCCCGGAAGGTGAACGGCGTGGCCTGCGTGAAGCGAGACCGGCTTGCTCGGAGCGGGCATCGGCCGTACCATCGGGGCCGGCCGATCGAAGGGCGACTCGCGCGTGCGTGGAGGAGACGGCGATGGGTGACGTCACCGGCGGAAGGCTCGGCAGCCTCGTTGACGTCGAACATGGCATCGTCAGCCGCGAGATCTTCGTGAGCGACGAGATCTACCGGCAAGAGCTGGAGCGAATCTTCGCCCGGGCGTGGCTGTTCCTCGGTCACGAGAGCCAGATCCCCCACCTCGGCGATTACGTCGTGTCCTCCATGGGGGAGGAGTCGGTCATCCTCTGCCGCGACCGCGCGGGGCAGATCCACGTCTTCCTCAACTCCTGCCGGCACCGCGGCATGAAGGTCTGCCGCTACGACGAAGGGAACACGCTCGAGTTCACGTGCCCGTACCACGGCTGGAGCTACGGGACCGACGGTGCGCTCGTGGGCGTTCCGTTCGCTCGGGACGCCTATGGAGGCGAGCTCGAGCGGGCGCGATGGGGGCTCATCGAGGTGCCACGCCTGGAGAGCTACAAGGGGACGATCTGGGCGACTTGGGACCCTGCCGCCCCCGCCTTCTTCGACTACCTCGGCGGCTACCGGCTGTACCTCGACCTGCTCCTCGACGCGTGGGACGGGCGCGAGGGAGGTACCGAGGTGATCGGCGGCACTCACAAGTGGCTGATGCCCTGCAACTGGAAGTTCCCGGCCGAGAACTTCTCGGGCGACCGGTACCACGGGGTGAGCCATCGGTCCGTCGACATGGTCGGCCTGGGTCCGAGCGGCAAGGGGCGCCGAGACACGCAGGAGCGCACCGAATCACGATGGCTCGACGTGTCCTTCCCGGACCTCGGCCACTCGATGATCGCCTTCCTGCGGCCCCACGACGCTCCGATCGCGCCCGCGTACCAGGACGCCCCCGCCGTCGCCGAATACTTCCGCCAGTGCGAGGAGGAGCGCCGTCGCCGGCGGGGCGCGGAGTGGCGGCTCTTCGGCGGGCCCGGCACCGTCTTCCCGAACGCGTCGCCCCTCGCGCGCCAGCCTCGCACCCTCGCGGTCTGGCATCCGCGCGGGCCCCACCAGACCGAGGCGTGGCGGTGGTACCTCGTCGACGCGGACGCGCCCACGGAGGTGAAGGACTTCCTGCGCCAGTACTACATCCGCTATTCAGGGCCCTCCGGCCTCACCGAGCAGGACGACATGGAGAACTGGAACTACGCCCATGCGGCGAGCCGGGGGACAATCGCCCGGCAGTATCCGTACAACTACGAAATGGGGCTCGGGCGCGCCACCCGCGCCTCGAGGACCACGGGCTCGCGCTGCCAGGAGTGATCAGCGACGTGACCGGCAACGCGAGTGAGAACAACCAGCGCGGCTTCTACACGCGCTGGCGCCAGCTGATGGGCGCGCGGAACTGGGCGGAGCTGGACGTTCCGTGACGGAGGGCCCGCCGGAGCTGGCGCGGCTGCTCGTCAAGAGTGCGGTCGAGGAGTTCCTCTACCGGGAGGCGGAGCTGCTCGACGAGCGCCGGTACGAGGAGTGGCTCGGCCTGTTCACCGAGGACGTTCATTACTGGATGCCCCTGCGCCGTAACGTCCCGCGCGACGAGCCCGAGCGAGAGTTCACGCGGCCCGGCGCCGACGTCAACTGGTTCGACGAGGGCAAAGACACTCTCACCCGGCGCGTGCGGCAGATCCTCACCGGCGTCCACTGGGCGGAGGAGCCGCCGTCGCGGACTTGCCACCTCGTCACGAACGTGCAGGTCCTGCGCGCGCACCCCGGGGGGTCGGCACCCACCGAGGTCGAGGTCAAGAGCCGCTTCATCGTCTACCGGAACCGCGTCGAGACGGAGACCGATTTCCTGGTCGGCAAGCGGGAGGACCTCCTCCGGCGCGTCGCGGGGGACTGGCGAATCGCGCGGCGCAAGATCATCCTCGACCAGAACGTCCTGCTCGCCAAGAATCTGACGGTCTTCTTCTGAGCCGATCCCCGCGACGGGGGTATGTTGGAGGGACGAGGAAGCCACGATGAGCGCTCAGCACGGTCCAGGGATCCTGGTGGCCATCCAGACCCGATGATTGCCGGCCCGTGCTACGGTTAGACCAAGTCGACACCGAAGACCAGGCTGTTTGGTTTCGGTGGTTGCGGGCCCCCGATTTGAACCAGCGAAAGGCTCAGGCGTCGTCCACATCGCGCACGGGACGTGTTATGTGCTCTGGCGCGACGAGTCGAAGCGCGAGCCAGACTCCCGGTAGGGGAATCGTAGCGCGGTCCCTCTTGAGAGGCCACCGCCGGTTTGGTAATCTTTTCGACCGAGTCCTCTTGGAGCAAGAGGTTGCCACTGTAGAACCTGCCCAGATTCAATTCCAACAGGCGTTAGAGCTGGCGACTCAGCTTGGCATGCGACCACTCGTTGCTCACTGTCATTTGGACCTGGGACGTTGCTGGCAACGTGTCGGACAGGGCGAGCGCGCCCGAGAACATATCGCCACGAGTGCGGCGATGTACCGTGATATGGAGATGCGATCCTGTCTGGAGTGGGGGGAATCTGCAATGGGATGACGTTAGTGGGGAATGATGACCGAGAGTGTGCCAGATCTGTGACTGAGTCGGGCGTGTCCGGCCGAGAGCTGACCGACGACGCGAACGCTGGCGTTGTCGAGGGGATGCATCCGTGGCAAACGTGAACAACGGCAAGAAACGCATCGCAATCCTGACCGGTGGGGGCGACGTGCCTGGCCTGAATCCGGCTATCCGAGCAGTAACGGTTCGCGCGCTGCGCGAAGGCTACGAAGTCGTTGGACTACGGCGCGGCTGGGCGGGCGTGATCGACATCGTGCGCCAGAATGACTACGACAACAGCAACAACTTCCAGCACCTATCGGAGGAGATCGTCAACCGGGCGGGACGCACGGGGGGAACGTTCCTGCACACCTCGCGCACGCGGCCGAGCACTGTCAAAGCTGACGCAGTGCCGGAACACCTCAAGATTCAGTATCGCGGGAAGGCGAACGACCTGACGCCGGAGGTCCTGAAAAACCTCGATTGGCTGGGCGTGGACTACCTCATTCCGATCGGAGGCGATGATACGCTGAGCTATGCAGTGCGCTTGCACAAGGAAGGCGTCAAGGTCATCGCCATCCCGAAGACGATGGACAACGACGTGCCCGGCACTGACTACTGCATCGGTTTCAGCACGTGCGTTACGCGCACGATCGAGATGGCGAATCAGCTACGCACCACGGCGGGTTCGCATGAGCGCCTGCTGGTCATGGAAGTCTTCGGCCGCTACGCGGGTTTCACGGCGATGCTGCCCACGATGGCGGGCGCCGCCCATCGCTGCGTGATTCCGGAGTACAAATTCAACCTGGACGTCCTGGCCGATATGCTGATGTACGATCGGCGCAGCAACCCGAGCAGGTACGCGATCGCGCTCGTGTCCGAAGGAGCGATGTGTGAGGGCGGAGAGATGGTCTGGCAGAGCAGCACCACCGACGCGTTCGGGCACGCAAAGCTGGGTGGCATCGGCGACCTGGTCTCGGCGGAGATTCAAAAGCGCACAGCCCGATACAACAACGGCAAGGAAGTCAACATCATCAATCAGAAGCTGGGCTACCTAGTGCGCGGCGGGGATCCCGACGCAATCGATTCGATCGTGCCGATGGCGTACGGCAACCTTGCACTCGACCTGGTCCTGCACGGCATCCATGGCCGCCTGGTCGTGCTGAAGGACGGCCGCTACGGCAACCTCCCACTCGACATTGTGACGAGCACCAAGAAAACGGTCAACGTGGAGCGCTTCTACAACACAGAACGATACCGGCCGCATTTCAACAGCTTCGACATGACGCCGTTGTTCATCATGACAAGCGACGGGTGATTGGGACGGTCAGCCGTCCAGGGCGCCCCATGCATCCCGGCTCCGAAGCCACCACCTCGAACACATTTGCACTGTCGTGCCGGACGACCCGCGTCCAGCGGCGCCTGGGAAGGCAGAGGGCAACAGGGCTTCTGGCTCTTGAATCAACGCCGCCGCTACGCCTCCGATGGCGAGGACTCGATAGTCGAAGATCCGACGCGTTTGTGCCAGATTTGTGACCGACTCAGACACATTCTTGATCACTCCAGCGCACCCCAGCGCACGACGCCGTCGGGCACTTCTCTTTCGACCGTAAGCCGTTACGCATACTTACCGGCACACAGGCCTAGGTCTGAAAATCCTGGTGTTGGCGGTTCAATCCCGTCCAGCCCACCATTGTTTTCTCGCCCGCCGGCAGGGACTTAGCACGCTCCGCCCGGGCCCGTCGCGCCCGCTCCGCCCGGCTGGCTCGGACGGTACTCGAACTGACGCGCTTCGTGCGGGGGGCCTTGGTCAGCCGGATGACGGGGGCCAGAGGCGCCTGGGCCTCGTGGAGCGTTTGGAGTTTGGCGGCTCCCTCTTTGAGCATCGCCTCGTACACGATCGCGTAGCGCCGGTAGGAGACCTTTGCCAGGCCGCATAGTGCTGATAGGGGCTTCTGCGCCGTCTAGTGTTCGTGGTTGCGAGGGCCCGCAACCACCGAAATCGAAGATCCTCGAGTTCGAGGTCGAATATTGCGGGGGTCTGGATTTGAAGAAGCGGCGACCTTTAGGTTAAAGCCCCTTTTCAAATAGAGACTGGAGCCAACGCGCCATAAACAATGCCTCGTAAAATAGTGCTTCTCGCGTACGTGGCTTTGGCTTTCGTTGGGAGCTCCTGAGGTCGATGGACTTGTTCAGCAGCACTTCTGACGGTCCTCTTCGTAGCCCTCCGGCCGCGTCACCCATCGCCGCTACAACGATAGGAATCGTCCGTGTCCCTTCTTTCGCGGCGAGTGTGGCCGGCGTGCCAGACGTCAAGATGACATCTGCCTTGAGACGGACCGCTTCAGCAACCAACGCTGGAAACCCATTGTTTCGTCCCTCGGCCCAGCGGTAGTCGATGACGATCTTCTTGCCTTCGAGGTAGTTGAGATTGCGCGATCCCTGGCGAAAGGCATCCACGAGATCGGCTTCGAGCGTAGGGACTTGCTCCTCGCCAACCGCCACGAAACATCGCAGGTGCCGCAGATTCCCAATCCGATACTTCATCGCAATTGGTCCGATAGTAAAAATGTCTTGGACGTACGAGGCGCCTCTCGGTCAAATACGTCCACAATATGTCAAGCGCCGACAACGGTGAAGGCCAAGTCAAGGCTTCCCGCCTGTGTCACATCGCGCAGCAACGAGCCGCACCGGGCGGAATTGAGCGATCAACCGTCCCGCCGCCGGTTTTAGAGGTGGAGTGCGGATGAACACGGACCCAAAGCACGAGTCTCGGTTGAAGACGAAGCTCACGCTCTCCGGTGTTAAGGAGCTCCTGCTCCCGCCGCGTGCGATTCCGAACTCAGACACATGGGCCGCTCGAGCCCGGGCCCTGTTCGGACGGCCGGACACGGTGGCGTCCGAGAGACGCCGCAGCCTGGAGGACTTTCTCAAGGACGTCACCCTCTTCGAAGACCTCCGTCGCGGCGATCTTCGTCGCCTCGCGCGCATTGTCCACGAGCGCGAGTACCACGATGGCGAGTACATCTGCGAGCAAGGGAAGCCCGGTGCGGCGCTCTTCGCCCTGCGGCATGGGCTCGTCGAGATCGTGACGCGCAGCAGTAGCGGCCAGGAAGTGGCCGTGGCCACCCTGGAGCCGCCCTCGACCTTCGAGGAGTGGGCGGCAATGGGAACGCAGTCGACTCGCGTATTCTCGGCCCGGGCGCGCGGCCCGGTTTCATTGCTGGCCCTAGGTAAATCCGACCTGGACGCTCTCATGGTCAATTTTCCGCTGGTGGCGAACAAGGTTCTCATGAGCCTCGCCGGCCTCATGGCCACACGCCTCCAGACGCTCGCCTACGCTCAGTACCTCAATGGACCCGAGGAGCCTCAAGAGTCCAGTCAGTGACTGGTATCACCCGCCTGGTGATCAAGTGGTTCGCGGCCGTTGCCGGACTAGTTCTGGGAGCCTATCTTGTCTGGGGACTGCGGAGCTTGCTCGTGCCAGCTGCGGTGGGCGGTCTGCTCGCGTACATCTGTCGCCCTCTCGCCACTCGGCTCGAACGCTGGCGGGTATCGCGTGGCTTGGCAATCGGGGTACTGCTGCTGGTATTCGTGTTGGCCGCGGTCGTGCTCGTGGATGGGATCCGTGCGGCCATTCCCACCGACACTGGAATGCTCGAGCTGAGGGTCCGTGCCCTCTATACGCTGAACCAGCGCTATCAAGCCTTGATGGAGCTAGATCCATCGTTGACGCGAGGGAATCGGATCTACCAATTGGTGCACGCGGACCTGGACCCCTTGGTGGACCGAATGAATCAACTGCTCGCCCTAGCACCGGACGAGCAGGCGGAGTTCTTCGCCTCGCGGCGGCGAGGCGTCGACCGGCCGACGGCCGGACCGGATCGCCTGGTCGACTACCACCGAGCAAACGTACAGATGCTCGAAACGCACGCACGCCGGACAGCGAGCACTGACCGCGCTGCGAGAAGCGTCGAAGGCGCGTCGCCCACAGCCCCCGCGCCAACGTCTCTCGCGCGGACGCCTCTCACCACGCTGGGCGAGCTCCTCTCCACCTGGATCATCGCACCGCTGGTGTTTCTGTTCCTGCTCCGGGATAACGGAGAGATCAAGCGCGGCCTGCTCCGGGTCGTGCCCAATCGGCTGTTCGAGCCTGCGCTCACTGTCCTCGCGGATCTCGACCGCGCATTGGGCGCCTACTTGCGCGGCATCTTTCTCGAATGCTGCCTGCTCGGTCTGAGCGTGTTGGTACTACTGGTCATCATTGGCATACCTCTCCGCTGGGCGATCGTGATCGGAAGTGTCGCGGGTGCGAGTAACGTGATTCCGTACATGGGGTTCGCGATGGCGTTGGCGAGCGGACTGGCCTATGCGGTTTTGGCCGATGAAGTCCACCCGCTGCTGCCGATGGTCAGCATCGACAATTTCCCCCTGTGGGTCGTCGGGGCTGTGGCGTTCTCCGAATTGCTCAAAAACGTCGTCTATGAGCCGGTCATCCTCGGTAGCGCGGTCAGCATTCATCCGCTCGTCGTAGTGATTGGGATCCTGGGGGGCGCGATCCTCTTTGGGCCGGTCGGGATGCTGCTCGCGATCCCAACCATCACTGTCGTCAAAGTGTTCGTCTCCAGCACCGCTAGGCAGCTCAAAGCCTATGGCCTCTTCTGAGCCAGGCGCTGGATAGCGCCCCGGACGCAGACGACGAAACGCTGGGCACCGCTCGAGCAGTGTTCGGCTTTCACTCACAGATTGGCCATGGCGCGGATGTCACGATTCTCGAAGATTCGGCCTTCGCGTTTCTCTGTATCCCGGACCGCAACGTCCACCATGGCCCGGGCCAAGACGTCGGCGGGGATAGCCTGGTTGGGGAACAGCACCCGAAGCGCCGGGTACATTGCCCGGAGTAGGCGGTAGCCGACCGTCGGTTCATTCCGGGGTTCCACGGGGTAGATATACCCCGGCCGAAATATGTACACGCGGGGGAACCCCGCCGCAAATAGCGCATTCTCGGCCGCTCCCTTATACTGCGCGAAGGCCATCCGACTTTGTCCTGTCGGGTCCGCGCCACTGCCGCTCAGGAATGAGAACGTTGAATCCGGGCTATGTTCGCGAAACACGCGCGCGAACTCGATCGTGTAGTCCACCGTTATTGTGCGAAGCTCCGCGTCCGACACAACCCCGGTATAGGTGCCCAGGCAAAAGACCACCGCATCGTGATTCGAGAGGGTCTCAGCGAGGGCAGAGCAATCCGAGAAGTCTCGATGCAACACTTCTCTCAGCCTCGGGTTCGAGATGCCTAGATTCCTGCGTCCGATCGCTACCACGCCACTGAGCATCGGATGTTCGAGCGCGTAGCGAAGGGCGTATCCTCCGACCATCCCGGTCGCTCCCACTATGACGAGGCTCTTTTGGGCCGACGATCTGCTCATCGATGACACCGCGTGGTTACCGTCATGACAGCGAGCGTTCGTCCAGCCAGTCGACGTACAGAAGGCGCTCCGCAAACAGCCAGGCGCCGTCGATCTTCACAAAGGTGTCGAGGTAGCGAAGCGAGGCAACCATCAGCCGTCGCTTGCCACCGTTGACCGTGACGTGGTGCGCCAAGCAGTAGGTTTCGCCGGTGGCGCGATCGCTCGTCAGCGTGAAGAGCGTACTCTGTCCGACGAAGTGCGTGGTGGTGGCGTACTTAGTGAGCTCCGCGAAGACGGGAGCGAGCTCCTCGCGGGAGTGCAGTTCCTGTGAAGGCGTCGACTCTTTGGCGTCCATGTAGACCGCGAAGTGCGTGTCTTCGGTAAAAAGGGACATCTGGCCGTTCGCGTTGCGACGATCGGCGCAGTGCGCGTAGGCCTCGACGAGCTCTCGGATCGCGTGGCGATCCGCGGTCTCACTTGGTGGCACCGTAGCGTCTTTGCTCATGCCGTGGCTTCCTGGCTGACCCGCGCCCCTGGCGGAGGGGTCATTGAAGGATTGCCCTCGGTTCGAGAGACGCCTCGATCCCAAAGGTACCGAACTCGCGGCCGACACCTGAGTGCTCAAAGCCGCCAAACGGGGCCTGCTGATCGTCAAGCATGCCGTTGATCGCGACACGACCGGCGAGGATCTGAGAGGCCACGCGGCGGGCGCGAGGGACGTCGGTCCCGCCCACGAAGGCGTGGAGGCCGAAGTCGGTGTCGTTCGCGATCCTGATCGCATCGTCTTCGGTGTCGTACGTGATCACGCACAGAACTGGGCCGAAAATCTCTTCTCGGGCGATCGTCATCTGGTTCTGGACATTGACAAACACCGTGGGCTTCACGAAGTGACCCGCCTCAAGCCCTCGGGGATGGCCTTCACCGCCGACCAGGACCTCTGCGCCTTCTGCAATGCCCTTGCGGATGTATGATTGCACTCGCTCGTACTGTTTCTCCGTCACCATGGGCCCAACGGCGGTCTTTGGATCGGCCGGATCGCCAACCTGAAAGGCGGGCATGGTATCGAGGATCGCGCGCTTGACCGCGTCGAGCCGGCTTTTCGGCACGAGGAGCCGGGTGCCCGCGGCGCAGGCTTGACCGCTTTTCAGAAATGCGATGCCGAGCGCCCTCGGAATCGCCTCGTCGACGTCCGCGTCGTCGAGTAGGATGTTGGGTGACTTGCCGCCGAGTTCTAGCGTCACGCGTTTCATCGTCGCAGCGCCCTCACGCATGATCGATTTCCCGACCCCGACCGAGCCCGTGAACGAGATCTTGGCCACGTCAGGATTTCGCACAAGCTCGGCCCCGACCACATCACCGCGGCCCGTGACGACGTTGCAGACGCCTTTGGGAAGGCGGGCTTCGTGTACGCATTCGAGCCACACCTGCGTTTGCAGGGCGCTCAGCTCACTGGGCTTCATGACGACCGTACACCCGGCCGCCACGGCTGAGGACAGCTTGGCGCACAGAAACAACGCATTCGCGTTCCAGGGTGTAATGAGGCCCGCAACGCCGACGGGCTCTAGGGTGACGGTTGTCCCGCCCCAACTCCGAGTAAGCGGCAGCTCCTCGAGTGCCTTTCCGGCCGCGAGGAACGCGCTGGCACCCGCCTGCACGATGGGCGCGGCGAACTGGACGCCGCCGCCGTACTCCCTGACCATGGCGGCCGTCAGATCGTCGAGGCGCGCCGAGACGGCGGCGCAGAGCTGGCGCAGATACGTCAGGCGCTCCTCCTTCGTCGTGCGCCCGAAGGTCGCGAACGCGCGTTTGGCGGCGCCGATGGCGCGCTGCGCGTCCTCCTCGTCAGCGAGCGTGACCTGGCCGATCAGTGTGCCGTTGGTTGGATTGATGAGATCCATCACCTCCCGGCCGTGTGACGCGACGAACGCCCCGTCAATGTAGTGGGTCGAGATTGTGTTCAAAAAGCCGCTCCCTTGCATGAGCGTGAGAGTCAGAACGATGTCACGACGACGCGAGTGAGCAAATCGTCGTCTATGAGCGCCTTCATGTGGGCCTCTGTACGGCTATAATCTTTTGCCGGAGAGCGCCTTATACGTCCAAGACATGTTTACGATCGGATTAATCACGGTAAAGTATCGGAATGGAACTACGGCATCTCCGATATTTTGTGGCGGTTGGCGAAGAGCAACACTACGGCCGTGCGGCGCACCGACTGGGCGTCGCGCAGCCCGCGCTGTCACGCCAAATTCAGGACTTGGAACGGGAAATAGGCTTCAAATTGTTCGAACGCCTCCCGCGCGGGGTGAAGTTAAATGGGGCCGGCACGCTGTTCTTGGAGGATGCGCGGCGTATTCTTCACGCGGTACACGAAGCGGCCGAACGCGCCAGCCGCGTGGCTCGCGGTCGTTCAGGGACGCTGCGCGTCGGATTCACCGAGAATGCGTCGTGGCGGGGCGTGGTGCCTGAATCCTTCCGGCGATTTCGGGAACGGCAGCCGGACGGCGAACTTCAGCTTCAGCCAGCGACGAGTCTCGAGCTGCTCGTTGCCGTCCGGTCCGGCCGTTTGGATGCAGGCTTTATCTTCAACGTGCCAAAGGGCGACCCAGAGTTGGATCGACTCACCGCGGCCAGAGAACGGCTTGAATTGGCCGTGCCCAAGGCAGATCCGCTGGCCAAACTCAAGACACTCCGCCTACGTGCCCTGACCGATGCACGATTTGTGTGGTTTCCAAGGCGCGCAAGCCCGGTGGTCTACGACCGTCTGATGCATGCATGCTTTCGCGGCGGCTTGAAGTCCCCCCGCATCGTTCAGGAAGGCCTAAATGAGGCAACGATCCTGAGTCTCGTGTCGGCCGGGCTGGGTGTGGGATGGGTCCTGGGAACCGCACGCTGGCGGTGCCCCGAAGGTGTCGTCATCAGGTCGGTGGTCGATTTGAACATCCCGCTACTCTTGGCGCTCGCCTGGCGAAGGGACAATACCTCTCCGTTGCTCGCAAGCTTCATAGCGGATGTGCGGCGGTTGCCGGACGTACGAGCTCTCCATGGGGCTGATTCGAGTTCGTCGCGATAATCGCCTCATTGGTGAACCTGAGGACTTCCAATCCCGGGGATCGGTTCCGGATAACACCTAAGCGGTGATGCCCGTCAGTGCGATCTCGGTCGTCGCAGGGGCTGTCAAATCCATCGGCCGCCCGCCTTGCGCGGAATATGCGAAATGCCTGCCGGTGGCCATTCCCTGGAGTCATCGTAGTGTCCAGCGACAATGCCCCGGATCCGGTGAGTTTTGATCTGGCGAGGAGACCCATCGCAACTAGAATAGATGCGTTGTGTCGCGGAGGAGGGATCGTCATGGCCGTGTTTCGATGAGAGATCATGAGACGGCGACGTTCTGGCGGTACATCGCCGGGTCCGTCGACGGCTGGTCGGATCCTCGACGGCCTGAGCGAAGCTGAGACGATGCGACAGCATCCGCGCCGCGGCCCACTGACTGGACGCGAGATCCTGATTGTCGTCGCCCGCCATGCGGCCGAGCCGACACGCGACTTGATGAAGGCCGCCACGGGGCAGTGTGGATGATGGCACTGCCGAAGGCTCGTGGTACAGGAATGCGATGGTCGAGAGACTCCTGCTGGAGGACAACAATTACGCTGGGCGACTTGGAAGTCCGATTTGGTAACGTGTCAGCGCAGCGCACGCATCACACGGACCAGTCTCCAGACTCTGCCGGACGGGCGGGTGCGGATCATCGGCGACACGCTCGGTCACGTGGAGGCGAGCGTCCCACCGCGCCGGCCGGCGTCAGGCCGGATTCGTGCCATGGACTATCGCGTCTACAGTCTGCTCGAGGCGTCGCACGCGATGTGACAGGATCGTGAGCATCCGCCTGATCAGGTCCGGGGTCTCATCCAGCAGTCGCCAGAAATGGAGGCGATCTACGATGAGCAGCCGGAGGTCGGTCGTGGCCGCGATCGTTGCAGATCGAGGCTCCCCATCGACCAGGCTCATCTCGCCAAAAAAATCGCCCGGCAGTAGCTGGCTGCCAGTCCCGACCGGCGTTCGCACCGCCGCCATGCCGTCGATGATGACGAAGAAGGAATCGCCCGCCTCTCCAATCTGCGTGATAACGGTCCCCACCGGAGCCTCGACGACCCTCGAGAGTTCGGCGACTCGACGAAGCTCGTCTTCGTTGAACCCGCTGAAGAGCGGAACTCGCTGCAGATGTCGTCTCTTCGGGTCGCGCGAGGGCTCGGTTGCGCCAGCGCTTACCTGCTCTGCCTCATCAGGATCATGGAAGGGCAAGCGGTCAGTAGATCGTGGGTCGAACTGCATAGCCACCTCCTGCGTTCACCTGTCCGCGGCCCCTCGCTCGGTGCCGCCGCAGGAGCAGTGCATCGAGTGACCAAGGCCCGGGACCGGCACCGAGCAGATAGATACAGGTCATGAATTGGGCGTACTCGGAGCGAATCTCGTGCAGCACGGGATCGCCGGTGCGAGCACCTCGGGCATCGGCATCTCCGGCTTGGTGAACCGCCCACACTTTGGTTCGCATACGCGAACTTCAGCAGGCCCTCCCAGAAGAAGACCGCTTTCTGAAGCATCATGGATCGTCTCCTTCGTTGGCTAGGAGTTCTTCGATGCTTCACCCCACATAACGTCGGACTCGAAAGAGGGTTCCATGCCCCCTCTCCGGAACGGGCCTCAACTTAGACCTCAACGATCTAAGAATTAAGGTGTTATCGGGGGCGGCACCGAGCAAGACACGACCTGTGAGGCCCTTGCCAGCTGCTTCTCGGCACAGTAGGGTCCGTGTTCGGCGTGACGGAATCTAGAAAGCGCGTCCAGCGTTGGAAGTCCTCGGTGTGGCCCGTAAGCACTATTCACGGATTGACCTTGGACGCTTAACTGCGGGGCCAAGACAGTACGATGGGGCAAAGGCGGATCAGCGAAGGCTTTCTGCACAGGATGAACCGGTCGTTCGGGCGGACTAGCCTCACCGGGACCGCAGTGTACGCCGTATGATCCATGTCTAGATAGTTCTAGTTCGACTGGCACAATCCCTGTCTGCTAGGGAGCGAGGAATTGACGACCATGTCCGGCCATGGTGGCCCAGCTGAGTTCTCGCCGCCCCGCGCCTCGATCACGACGGCCGCCGTTTCGTCCGATACCCCACTCCATCTGGACCGGGGGGAGGTCGCGATCGAGTCCATCGCGCACGCGTGCTTCCGCATCCATTCCGCCGGCGGCAACCGTATCCTGATCGATCCGTATGCAAGCCGCGTTTGGCTGGGCTACGACTTTCCGGAGGAGCTCACCACGGAGGCGATCCTGATCACGCACCCGCACTTCGATCACGATGGTGGCGAGTTTATCGGTCGAACCGTGCCATGGACTCCAGAAGTCCGGGTGCTGCGCGACCCGGAGACCTACACGGTGGACGACCTTCACATCAGCGGAATTCGCGGAAAGCACGCGGATCCGTGGGGCAAGGAGTTCGGGCAAAAAAACACAATCTGGCGGATCGAGGTAGCTGGTCTGCGGATCGTGCATTTGGGAGACAATGGCCCGCTGACGGAGAGCAATATCCGCGATCTTGGCCGAGTCGACATTCTGATGATTCCGATCGATGCTCGCGATCACATCCTCAAGCACTACGAAGTCCAGGCGATCCGCGACACGCTGCGGCCGCACGTTCTGATCCCGATGCATTATCGCCATCCGGATCTGGAGAGCGCCGAGGACAGCCCTCACGGGCTCGGTCCCATTGATCCATGGCTAGCTGGGAGACACGGCCTCACGCGGCTCAATAGCAACTACGTTGTCTTCACGACAGGCTCTCTGAGCTCCGGCGAGCGCATCGTCGTGTTCCAGCACTCTCCGAAAGTCCGCGCCGTGAAGTCATGGGCCTCAAGCGATGCCGAGTGAACACCCACCGCTGTCGGACTTCCCGCTCGAGCGGACCGCTTTGGCTCGCATTCGCTCGTCGCGTCAGCTCGGCGCGCACGTTAGATGATTATCCGCCTGTCAGTCCTCGCGTGATCGCTGTCGCGCTGGGAGAGGCCCGCCACTCACGATATATACCCCGATCGAGATGAGAGTGATCGCGACCCACTCGATGGCCGACGGCCACTCGCCAAGGATCGGAATGGCTAACAGCGCAGTCATTGCGGGGCATGAGGCTGCGAACGCGGCTCCGCTGGATGCGCCTAGGATGCTGATGGCGCGACCATACACGAGATACGAGATGACCGCCGTCAAGTAACCCTGCACGAGCGCTTGCAATCCGATGGCGGCTCCCGAGGCGTCAAAGAGGTTGCCACCGGTGAGGACGGCGTAAGCGGGGACGTACAGCAGCATGGAACCGACCGCAGAAATGGCCGCAGCGTGAAGGCCGTCGAGGCGCGCCCACCGCATCGCGACCGTGTAGCAGGCGAACGCAAGCGCGGAAGTGAGAAACAGCAGATGACCAATGTTCTGTGCCGTACCCAGCGCCCCATCGCTGCCCCAGACGAGGCCGACAACGCCGGTGGTGATGACCGCGACGCCGATTCGCCTCGGCAGCGTAAACCGTTCGTTCAACATGGGGACAGCAAGCGCGACGACCATGAGTGGCATGACGCCCGGAAAGAGCGCGCCGGCATGGGCCGCCGGAGCGAACAGGAGGCCTGCGTTCGATAGCAAGACGGTTGGCGCGCCACCGAGCACGAGCGCCGCCAGCCCCATCCAGCCCAGCCGGTCTAGGGCAGCTCCCCGCTGTATCAGATAGGGCAGCAGAACCAGTCCAGCGACACTGAAGCGGATCGCCGCGATGTCCCAGGGTGTGAGACTTGATCGGAGACCAAGACCACCGACGACAATGTTTGCAGCCCAGATGCTCACAGCCAAGAGTCCGCAAAGCGCACCACGGACATACTCTCCGGTCGAGCGTTCGCTTGCGACGCATGTCATAACCCTATAAACTCGTTTAACAGGTTACGATACCAATGACGGATTGACAAGAGACCAGACCAATGAGTAACCCCTTCGAGCGGGCGGGGGGTCATCCCGCCCTCGATTTTGTCAACACGTTAGACGAGCGGTCCTTCGATGAGCCGATCGAAAATCTGGCAACGTATCGTGACCTCGTTCGCTTCGCCGAGTTGGTGGGGCTGGTCGAACGTGCGGTGGCCGCCCGTCTGCGAGGCCTCTCCGGACCGGCATGCTCACGGGTCGCCAAGCGTGCACGTGAGCTGCGAGAGCATGTCCACAATGTCCTGGCGGCGGCGCACGGGCGACTTCCCGTATCGCAAGGCGATCTGGAGCCCATTGCATCCGCCGTCGAGGCCGCGCATGGGGCTCGAGTCCTCGCGGCATCCTCGTCGGGAAGCCTGGCGTCCTACCACTGGTCTCGTTCGAGGTTCGTCGAGACGCCGCTGCATGCGTGCGCGCTCGCCATCGAACATCTGCTGATGAACGTCGATCCGCGACGGATCAGGAAGTGCGGCGCTTCCGACTGCAACGTTTACTTCATCGATAGAAGCAAGGGGCAACGCCGGCAGTGGTGCAGCATGAACAACTGCGGCAATCGTGAAAAGCAGAGGCGGTGGCGCTCTGGTGTAAGTTAACTAGTTAGGCGGGTCGAGGGTGTCCGGCGGGCGCCACAACCGCAGGATGCTCACCGGCCTCGGCGAGATCATCCGCAAGGAGACCTACCTGCCGGTGACCTTGGTCGCCAACCTGCCGCAGTGCGTGGCCATCGGCTTCGGCAAGCTGCTGGACGACATCCGCTTTTCGGGCGCTCTTGGCGACCTCGTTGCGACTGGAAGGCCTTTTTCACAGTGGAACCGTATCCCTCGGCAGTAAGCGACTTCTCGCGCGCCGTCCTATGGACGTGCAATGAAAACGCCGGACTTGAATTCTGCACGTTCGACCAGTTCGTGATCGCGCTCACCTGGCTCGAGTATCGCCGGCTGACGCGCCTCCACGCGCGGGTCTGAGCCGGGCACGGCACAGTACCCCGCCGACTGACTCCTGGCTAGCTCGCGTGCGGCTCGTGTCCCGGACACATCGACACCACCACAGCGGGGTCATAGCGGCTGTCTGAGAAATGCGCGTGGATGTCCGTCAGCTCCGCGCACCAGTTATGGCCGGATACTACCGCTCGGCGCAGCTGGCTCGTGAACAACATCGCCTCAACCAACGTCACGGCGTCGTCAGTCGAAGTGCCCCATACCTGGAGGATCTGCACCGCTGTTCGATTGGCCGTCATCTCTCTTTCGAGCTGACTCACCCCTTCAGCTCGATCGAGATGATGCCCTAGCTCGTGGGCTAACAGCCATTGCATCCCAAGATCCGAGTTGTCCCGACCTAACTCAATGGTTGCCGTTGACCGGGTGTACGCGCCATCCAACGTGGCATCCACCATCACGACGTGAACCGGGAGCACGCCAAAATGTGTCGTCACCTGGTCAGCGCGCTGCTGCCAGTGCAGGCGTAACGGATCATGCTCGATGGCATAGTGCTCAATATTGGCGCAGCCGGACGCTAGCAGGGCAACCGCCAGCATGCTTATACGCCGGATATTCCACACGCCAGGCAAACTCCTTTCAATTCTTTAGATGGCCTGACTGGCGGATAGGCACCGGGCCGCCGTCGATCCATGCGATTGTTTCCTTACATGGTCGGGTTCTTGCCGAATCTGGTTCCGCGTACAATCGCCTGCGGCTCCCAGCCCCGCTCGCCTTCCCGGTAGTGAGCCCCCGGTGGAGAGGGCAGGGTGAGGGGATCTACGCCAGCAGGCCAGCCAGGATCCCGGTGAGGAACACGCCGTCGAACGTGCCCGCCCCGCCGATCGAGAGCACCGGCGCGCCCATCTCGGTCACTCGGCCCAGGTTCATCAGGTCGGCGCCAATCAGCGTGCCCATTGTGCCCGCGACATAGGCCACCGGCGGCGCGCGCCGAAACGCGAGGACCAGTGCCACGCCGGCCGCCAGGATCGGCGGCAGCAGCACCGGTACCGCCACGCCCACGCCGGGGACCACCTGCGCGAGCTGGTTCACCACCACCGCGACCATCGCGGTGCCGATCAGCATGCGGCCGGGCATGCCCAGCGTGAGGAAGAGGTAGAGTGAGAGCAGGGCTGGGATCAGCGCGCCCCCCACGTTGATCGCCACGATCGTGTGTCCGGCCTGCCCGATGTGCGGCATCGCGAACGGTCGCTCGTACCGCCAAGTAGGCGGCGGGGCCACCAGCCGCGAGGCGGGGACCGCGTAGAGGGGGAGGTTCACGTGGCTCCCGATCAGCGTCAGCACCAGGATCAGGAATACGTAGCGCGGACGGACGCCGATCTTCCGGTACGCGTACGAAAGGACGCGCAGCTCGATCAGAATGATGAAGAAGGCCAGCGCCAGGGCGAGCAGGACGAGGAGAAGCATGTGGCAGGAAGACTACCCCATCAGCGCTCCGTACTGTAAGTGGGGACGGACGCTCAAGTGGCTCAGCGGGCTGGGCTGCCTTCATCTTTTTACACCTTCTTGCGAAGGAACCGTGTCGGCGGAACCTCCTGGGACGGGCGGTCCGCTCTAAAGAGACAGGCGAGATCGATCGGGGAGGCCGCTCATGGGGACGAGGATCTTGGCCCACTACCAGAAGCCCGATTGGCTGACCAAGTACCTATTCAATCCGCTGGTCGCCTGGCTGACGAACCGAGGCATCAGTGTGCGGGGGTCCCGCATCCTGGTTGTACGCGGTCGGAAGTCTGGCCAAGTTCGACAAACCCCCGTGAATCCTTTGGAGATGAGCGGGAAGCGCTATCTGGTGGCACCGCGCGGGGAGACGGAGTGGGTGCAGAACCTTCGTGCTGTCCGCGGGGGTGAGTTGCGCCTCGGGCGTCACCGTGAGCCTATTGGGGTCGAGGAGCTTCCGGACGATCTGAAGCCGCGGATCCTGCGTGAGTACTTGCGGCGCTGGAAGATGGAAACGTGGAAGTTCTTCGACGGCGTCACAGCCGAGTCCCCCGAATCGGAACTCCGGCGAATCGCTCCTCGTCATCCTGTGTTCAGAGTTCTGAGCCTATAGGCTACCGGCTGCCCCGTCGCCACGCCCAGCAATGGCCCGAAGGGGAGGAGCCGCCCTCTGCTCAACGAGGGTCCGACACGCGGCGAGGGGGGCCGGTGGGGGCGGAACCCCACACCACGGTGAATCCGAGCGACGGCCACCCATTCGTTTGCCGTTCTCCCTGGGACACGAGGCTTCCCACCGGCGTCGCGGGCGCGGTCCAGCCGGAGAGGCCGTACTTCGCCCCGCCCGACGTCTCGCCCATGAATGGCTCGATGAAGGCGGGCTCATGGCGGACCCGGACGTCCTCCCCGTAGAAGTCGGCCTCTCTGGGGCGGGTCGCCTCCCGAGTGGCGGGGCTCGGCTCGACAATGTGGATCTGCCGAGGCTTTTCCGGAGCAGTGGCGCGGATCTCGACCGGGGCTTGGGCCGCGGCGGGTGAGGTCACCGCGAGCAGCCCACAGCATACTGCTCCGATCAACGGCGACATTGGTGCTTTCATACGAAGCATCTCGAAGCCCTCCGCACGTTTCGCGTCCGTTGTTGCGAGGATCGCACCGACGGTGCCGGTTGCACGCGGAGGCAGATTCGGGCAAGAACGCGACATGCAGGAAGGCATCGCTAGGATCGACAGCGGCCTCGGTGCCGATCCGCCCGGCAGGCAATCTCCTGGCCCGGGTACTAGGTGAAACCAGGTGAACCAGCCGACCATCGCCCGATGGGGAGGGTCGATCAGTGCGTGACGACTCCCGATACCCAGACCGAATCGGACCGGACGCAGGAACAGGGCTCGCCGGGTGGAAGGGAGTACGGCACCGCGCAGATGCCCTCCTGGGTGGAGCACACGCGGATCAACGGATACGGGTAGTTCGCCGGTAGCAGCTCATAGAACGGAGGCGCCGGGATCTTGTCCCCTGCACCCGTGCCCGCTGCGGCCAGGACCAGGCCGACGGCGGTCAGGGTCGCGTTCAGCGCGCGACGGCGCGAAGCGCCATGTCCTCCATCACGGGCTGACAGGTTAGGAGTGTCGTCACCACCAGCCATTCTCTTCCGCTTCATCCCCACCTCATGGTAAGAGAGCCTCGATGACCCCTCCGGGCATGGCAGGCCGCGAAGTCGATTGCAGCGTGCGCCTCCCCAATGGCATCGGCAACTCAATCGCCCGAAGCGGATGAGCCGCCCTCGAGCGGCTGCCCCGTCGGGTTCTTGCTACGGTCGCTTCGGTCCCAAGAACGACACCGATTCCTCTCGCCAGAGTCGGTAACAAGCCTCGTGCGTGATCAAAACCCCGCCTGTGCCGCTGACTTCATGCTGGACCTCCGGCGACATTACTGCCCGGCGACACACGATGCAGGGCCGACCAATGCCCCGCTGCGTCCGGTAGACCCCACGAGCAACGGGGAGACGTCCTTGCGCGAGCCGAACGCGTAGCTGCTGTCTCAACTGCCCTTCGGAGAGCAAGGTGGTCATGGTGATGCCTGTTCGTCTGGCTCTGGCTCTTTGCTTCGATCTTTGGTAGTGCGGAACACAGCCGATTGCTCCCGCCAGAACTTGTAGCAAGCCTCGTGAGCATAGAGGAATACCCCGTGCCCACTGACTTGGCGCTCGACCTCGGTCGGTTCTATGGCACGGCGGCACACGACGCAGGGCCGACCAGTGCCGGGAGGGGACTTCGACACGCCATCGACGGCGGGCAGGCGAGCCTCCGATAGCCGGGCGCGTATCTGCCGCCGCAATTCGTCATCGGGGGGGATGCCTGAAGCACCCGAGATGCTCCAGCCAGACGCGTGGGGATAAGAGCGGCCTTCTTTGGCGAGGATCATGACGAGCCTCCTCACGAATGCGGGGCGACACTACGGGTGTCGTCGAATCTGTCTGCGGGAGGGGCGGGCCAGACTCAGCGGGCTGTGGCGCCCGGGTGCGCCAACCCGAGAGCCCGCAGGAGGCAAGGGGGAGTGTACACCAAAACGCGGGCGACAGCGGCTAGGCGCTAATTCCCAAACGCTACCAGTGCCGACTTCAGCAGGCCTTCGTCCGCATCATTCAGCGTCACCCAGCGTTTGAATTCGGTCCCGCACCCACAGACAACGAGCAGCCGATAGCCGTTGACTGAGGGTACCCCGACGGTGGCATGGCGGGAGCCGAAGGGCGCCCCCATCTCACCCTGAGCCGGCCCGGTCACAGGCCCTGACCGTCTTCGTCAGCTGCTCACGGACCTTCACCCTGCAAGCCCCTGAATGTGCGAGCTGCGGACCCGCTGGCCCTGATCTTGCTGCTGCAAGGGTTATCGGGTGGAGTCCGCCCAGGAGAGGACTTAAGTCGTGCCCAACATCGATCTCGCAGTCGTGCTCTGTACGTACAACCGAGCGCCGCGACTCACTACGGCGCTGCGCAGTCTCGAGCAGGTGCAGCACCCTCGAGGGCTGAACTGGACGCTGGTCGCTGTAGACAATAACTCCACGGACGACACGGCAAGAGTCCTTGAAGAGACCTCTCGCCGTGGCGCACTACCCGTCCAGCGAATGTTCATGGCGACGCAAGGCAAGGCCCATGCGCTCAATCATGCACTCGACTTCGTGCGGGATATCGCCAGCGTGGTGGCCTTCACGGATGACGATGTGGAGTACGATCCGCAATGGCTCGGTGAGCTGTGGCATGCCTTCGAGGAGCCGACCGTGATGGGAGTTGGCGGGCGCATTGTGTCGCGGTGGCCCGCTTCGCTCCCCAAGCCGAACTGGTACCACGGTTCCTTGCACAGTGTGATCATCCAATTTGACAAAGGCAACACGCGCCGGCTGCTCACCGTGCCGCCGTGGGGTCCGAACATGGCATATCGACTCCCTGTATTTCAGCAGGTTGGTGAATTCAACACCGAACTGGGGCCAGTGGGCAAGACGCACCGCCTCGGTGTGGATGTTGAGTTCGGTCAGCGAGTCTTGGACAGCGGACTCCGCATCGATTACGTCCCGAGTGCAGTCGTCTACCATCCGGTCTATCCGGAGCAGGTCACGAAGCGATACTTCCTCCACTGGTACTACGAGCGTGGAAAGTTCGAGCTGAAGGTTAGTGCCCCCTCTGGCAGTCGCATCCTGGGCGTGCCCAGACACTTCATCAGGATGCTCATCAAGAACAGCGCAGCGTGGATGCTCAACTGGGGTCCGTCACGCTTTTATTACAAGCTGGAGTCCACTCACATGTGGGGCAAGATCGTCGAAGCGTTTCGGGAGTCGAGGCGCATCGTAGCGAAAGACGACCTCTAAGAGGACATCCTCGGGTCAGGCGTCAGTCAGGAGGAGCTGGCCGCACGCACCGCGCCCGGCGTCAGCGGGTTCTAAGCAGCGATCACGGGGCGGCAGTCCGTCCATATCAGAAGTTCGGGTAAAGAAGCACACCCCCACGTCTCCGCTCCGTCGGCCTGCGGTGGCAGATTCGCGGCCAGCGATCATCCGTAAGGGATAAACTCAAAATGAGCGAGCATACGGACGCGGATCTCCGCAGGTTCATTGCCGCCTTCCGAGCTACCGCCTTACGCTTCGCCGCCGACAGCTCCTCAGCCCGCGCCGCCCCCCCTTTAGCCCGCCCAAGCTGTGGGGTCAGGGATACCCAGCAGTCGCTTTAACTTCCGCGATCTGTTTGTCGTGCCGCATCGTGTGCAAGGGCACGTAGATGAGCCACTGATAGGCGTTGAGCGTGTCGAAGATGGGGAACGGGTGTACGACCGTATGTTTCTTCCAGGCCATCTCGGTCTCGCGAGCAAAGTCGACTATGTCGATACGCTGCCTCTCAAACCTTTCCTTGACTTGGGTGCGGGTGAGCCCCTGGTGCGGCACGAGCGGATCGGGCGCCGCCGCATTGTCTTTTCCCGACGGCATCACCCTGATGAGGAGTTCTGTTTTGCCCTTCGTCTGCTCCTCCCAAGCTAGGTTTGGAGGAGCGGCCATAGCTTTTCGGACGAAACCAAAGAGCAAAGCTTCGGCCAGAACGATATGTTCTGCCGTCTCACCTACCGACCATTGCTCGGGCGCAGGCTTCCATTTCCACTGAGAGTCGGAGACGCCGTCGATGGCCGCGAGAAATTCGCTATGCGATTCGTCGAGCCACTTGAGGAGTTGGGTATGTTCATCCGCGGTGATATGCGGGTCGGCTGGGTGTAGCGGTATGGCGTCCTCCATTGGAGTCTACCTCCTACCTGAATCGACGAACGAGGGTGGTCAAAATCGACACGCTCGCGGGAACGTCCTTCGCCTGACACCTCAGTCCCTTGGTGCGGCCCGCCAGGTGAAACCGGCGGCTGACCAATGCGTGGGCTGCGCTATGAGCGGAGCCTCAAGGAAACGCGCCCCCCGGTTCGATCGATTAAAGCCCTGGTCTATCTCCGACCCTCGCTACGCTCTCCGCGGTGATCCTCGCCACGGGGCCCTCGGGGTTCGTCGCGTTGCTGCGCGCGTTCGGTCGGACGACGTTCTTCCCATCGCCGCCCCCAGTGGGACTCCCATCGTGGAGCGGCGTCACGCCGCCAGTCCGTCCAGGCCGGTGGGGGCACCCGGTAGTACTGGACCGGAACCAACAAGATAGGCCGCGGAACGAACTCGGGTGCGACGAGTGCCCAAGGCCCGTTGTGCCCGCGACTGACATACCAGCCGCCGTTGGCAAACACGTAGTAGTCAGCTCGGTAGAAGAAGTAATTGGCGCCCACGGCGGGAGCGTACATGACCGGAGTCGCCGGAACGGGTACCAGCTGCGGAGGGGCAGGAAGGTTGATTCCAATATTCACGCTCACCTGAGCATAGGCAAGACTCGGCAGGCAGATCAGTATCAAGCTCGTGATGCCACCGATCAGCATTCGTCGAACCATCTGTGGATCCTCCTTCGCGACAAGTAAGACCCCACTTGTCGTCTGGCTAGGAAGGCAACCGTCGTGCCACGAGGCTCACCCTTCGGCCAGAAAGGAAGTGGAACATGGCAGAAATTCGAGCCTATTTCGCGGTGCGCGAGGACAACGCCTGCGACGTCCGTGAGAGGCGGGAAACCGGCAGGACCGATGAAGAGAAGGCTGAAGATAGAGAATCAAGTGATGTAGGGGAGTTCGATAACGGGGAGCGGTAGGAACTTCCCGGCCCGATCGGAACTTCATTCCCACGGCGAAACGGCCTATCGGCGTCAAACTCGGGAATTCGCAGCGTTGGCCGGCGGCATGCCCCTTGCGCCCTAGTAGGAGCGCGCCGGTATTGCGGTGTGAAAACGGATTCAGCTCGCCGCCTGCAAGGCACCGGCGAGAGAAGCGAGGGCTGGGATGCGGGACAATGGAGAGCGGTTCGAGCGAAAGCAGGGACTACTAACCGTGCTCGTGCGGCGCTTCCTCTTAATCGCATGGAGTGCGATTGCGCTCGGCCTATCGCCTAGCACTGTTCAGGCGGAGGGATATATTTCCCCCTACCGAGATCCCTATTTGGCGACGGTCACCACCGCGATCTTGAATGCCGTTGGCGTCACGCCTCGACTCAAGCGTGAGGCAATCCACGTGCCGGTGCTCGCGGGGCGGAGCCATCTCCCGACGCTCGAGGGACGTGGCCATGTGAGCATGACGCTGTATCGCCAAGATCACCCCGCGCCGTTGCTCTTCGTTCTCGCCGGCATCGGATCTAACTCATATTTTGGGTTGGGCACCTATTTCGCTTGGCTCTTCCATCAGCAAGGGTTTCACGTGGTGATTCTGCCGTCACCGATGAGCTGGAACTTCGCGTTGGCCGCTAGCCGAAGCGGCGCGCCCGGCTACGCGCCGGCCGACGCCCGTGACCTCTACCAGACCATGCAAGAGACCCTGACGCTCCTGCGAACGCGCTACCACGTGGTGACGACGCGCATCGGGTTCCTGGGCGCCAGCCTCGGGCACTGGACGGGGCCTATCTCAGCGTGATCGATGCCCAGGAGCGGAAGGTCGGGATCGACACCTATCTGCTATTGAACCCACCGCTCGACTTAAACTACGCCCTCGAGCGGGTCGACGAGTGGAACGCCCTGGGCAGCAAGTTCGGTCGAACCGGCTCCGAGGCGCTGGTGGCGAGGGCGCTCGCGATCGTCGATGGGTTCTCGACGGAGAGCCGCGACAACCCCGCGGTGTTTGACCGGTTGACCCGGGAGTTCGCGACATTCACGAGAGAAGAGGTTCAATTTCTCCTGGCGAAGGCGTTGCAGACGGCCCTGCCGGAGCTTGTGTATGTCACCGAGGCGATCCAGGACCGGGATGCCCTCCCAGCTACGAGGGGTGAAGCCAGACGACGCATACAGGCCGCGAACCGCGTGACCTTCGTGGACTACGCCGAACGGCTGGCGGTGCCCCTGTGGAGGAAGCAGAGTACTGGCTTGCCGACGGACCTGCAAGGCTTTGCCCGCCGAGGATCATTGACGCCGATTCTGGAGCGACTGCGCGACAACCCACGCGTGCATATCGTTCACAACGCCGATGATATCTTGACCACGAGGCAGTCGATCCGCCGGCTGGAGCAGGCGTTGGGGCCGCGGCTGGCGGTGTTTCCGTACGGTGGGCATCTCGGGAACCTGTGGTACCCGGACAACAAGGACTACATGCTGCGGATCTTCGGGGCGGCCTCTACATCAGTTCGGGCGGTCGAGGGCCAGCGCGCGGCGTACACAGGCAACTGACTGGAAGTGTTCTAGGCCGACCCGAGACTGATGTAGATGCCCATGCTTCCGGCGCAGGGGCCCACCGGTCTGTGCCAGATTTGCGCCATAAACGAACGGAAGCCTAGGCTGATCGAGGTTCCGGATCGCCGTTCGGCGGAAGTAATGCGGGATGCCGAGTGGCCGTTGATGCTACAGCGGGCGGATAAAGTCATCGAGGAGCGGATCCCTCTGCCGCCACCACTGCGCGCGGATCGAGCACATGTCGCAGCCAGTCACCGACGACGTTGATGGCGAGGACGGTTGTCAGGATCGCGGCTCCTGGAAAGACCCAGAGCCACCATGCCACCGTCACATATTCGCGGCTGTCACTGAGCATGCTGCCCCACGTCGGGTCGGGCGGTTGGACGCCGAGACCGCGAAAGCTGAGCGACGACTCGACGATGATCGTATTCGCAAGGGCGAACGTTCCGACGACGATCACGGGCGTCAACACGTTGGGTAAGAGGTGCCGTGTGATGATGCGCACGTCTCCGGCCCCGAGGCTCCGCGCCGCCTCGATGAATTCCCGCTCTTTCAGTGTGAACACCTCGCTCCGTGAGAGCCGCGCGTACGGCACCCATCCCGAGATCCCCAGCACGATGATGAGATGTCCCACGCTCGGCCCGAGGACTGCGACCACGGTAACCGCGAGCAGGATGAACGGGAAGGCGAGCTGGATGTCGGCCACGCGCATCATGAGGTCGTCTACCGCCCGACCGTAGTAGCTGGCGACCAGACCGACGGCAACCCCGAGCGGGGCCGCGATGGCTACCGCCGCAATCCCGATCAGGAGCGAGATCCGTGCCCCATAAAGGATCCGGCTCAGGACGTCACGACCGAGTTGGTCAGTGCCGAGCATGAAGCGCCCAGCCCCGGCCACCGTGAGAGGAGGCTTCAAGCGCCACACGGTGTCCTGGTCGAGGGGAGCGTGCGGCGCTAAGGTCGGAGCGAGCAGCGCCACTGAGGCCTCCGCCAGCAGAATCCCGATGCCGAGAAACCCCAACCGGTGTTGGCGCAAGAGGACGCGCATACGTCTGAGGGCTGGCGTACTCAAGGCCGGCTTGAGCCGAATCGAACCCGTGGATCGATGACCGCGTATAGGAGGTCCACGACGAGGTTGACGACCACAAACATCACGGCCACGACCAACACCGCCGCCTGGACCAGCGGGTAGTCGCGGGCGAAGATCGCAGACACAATCAGGCGACCGACTCCCGGCCATGCAAAGACCGTCTCGGTGACGGCGGCGCCCCCTAGGGTGGAGCCGAGCTCGAGACCCAGGATCGTGATCACCGGCAGCAGACAGTTACGGAGCGCGTGACGGTACAACACGCACGACTCCGTGAGTCCCTTGGCGCGCGCCGTCCGTACGTAGTCCTCGCCGAGTACCTCGATCATCCGGCCTCGCACGAGGCGGGTCACGCGGCCGGTCGACAGGAAGCCGAGGGCGGCAGTGGGCAGCACCAGGTGCCGAATCGTCCCGCTACCCGAGCTGGGAAAGAGGTCGAGCGCCACCGCGAAGATGGTGATCAGCATGATGCCGGTCCAGAAGATCGGCATCGACTGACCCAACAACGCTACCGCCATGGCTGCGTGGTCCCAGACCGAGTTCCGCCGGACAGCGCTCAGCACCCCCAAGGGAAGCCCGATCACGCCGGCGACCGAGAGCGCGGTGAACGCGAGCAGGACCGTGCTCGGCAGGCGATCCAACACCAGAGCGAGCGCCGGCTCCTGAAATCGCAACGAGGTCCCGAAGTCGCCCGTCGCCACCCGTTCCATGAACCGCCACAGCTGGATGTGGACCGGCTGGTCGAAACCAAGTAACTCGCGCAACCGCTGGATGTCTTGCTGGCTCGCATCGGCGGGAAGCATCAGGAGCACGGGATCGCCGCTCAGCCGGATCACCCAGAAGACCACGAGCGTGATGCCGACGAGCACGACTGCGGTTTGCGCGAGGCGCCGTCCGATGTACCACCACGACACCATGAACGGGAACCAGCTACTGTGCCCGGAACTCGGAGGCGTGGAGCCGTTGATCGGACACGACTGGCTCCCAAACCAGGCGTTTCGCCAACCCGAGCGTGGTGGTCTCCCGGTAGAGGAAGATGAAGGGGGCGTCCTCGTGAAGGAATCGTTGCAGCGTGCGGCCGAGCTCCTCGCGCCGGCGCGAGTTCATCGCGGACTGGTACGCGGCGATCATCGTGTCGGCCTCCGGGCTCTGGTAGTAGTAGCCGCGTGTCTTCGAGTACAGGAGGATCTCGAGGATACGCCCGGAGACGTAGTCCGCGCCCCACCCGTAGAAGTACATCTGGAACTGCTTTGCTTGGTAGCGCTCCGTCGCGGCCGCCGGCTCGATCAGGTTCAGCTTCACGCTGACGCCGACCTTCTTCAGGTAGCTGACGACGGTCTCGCCCACGTCTTTCAACTTCATCGCACCCTGGTAGCCGACGGGGACGTCGAGGGTCACGTTGAACCCCTGCGGATAGCCCGCCTGGGTGAGTAGCTGCTTCGCGCGCTCGGGCTCATAGGCATAGGGCTTGAGCGCCGGGTCGTAGCCGATCATCGTCGGGAACATCGGGCCGTTCAGGCGGACCGCTTGGCCTCCGAGTACATCGCGCACGATGGCCTCCACGTCGACCGCATGATTCAATGCCTGGCGAACGCGCCGGTCCCGGAGCGGTTCGACCTTGAGCGTGTCGAGCCCGATGTAGATCTGTTGACCTGGGTAGCTTACGACGCGGGTGTTCCGGCCGAACTCCAACTCCTTCACGCGCTCGGCGGGAACGTCGGCGGCGAGATCGATCTCTCCTTTCACGAGCGCGGCCACGCGGGCCGCCGCCTCCGGGATCGGCCGGTACACGAACGCGCCGAAGTCCGGCTTTCCGCCCCAGTACCGCTCGTTTGCCTGGAGCGTCACCTGCACGTCACGCTTCCAGCTGGCAAAACGATAGGGGCCGGTGCCGTTCGGCTCGCGTGCGAATTGCTCCTTACCGACCGCCTGAAAGTACTTCGGGGGGATAATCGCGCCGCTCAGATAGAGCAGAGCCGGGAGGTCGGGATACGGGGCCTTCGTCCTGATGAGGACCGTGTGGGGATCCAGGATGACGGTCTCGGCTATGTTCTGCCGGAAGCTCGGGCCGGACCGCATCGGCTCCTTGGTATCGGCGAGCCGGTCGAGGGTGAACTTGACGGCATCGGCGGTGAAGTCCTCGCCGTTGTGGAATCGGACTCCGCGTCGTAGCTTGAGCTTCCACGTCCGCTCATCCGCAATCTCCCATGATTCGGCGAGCACTGGGTGGAACTTCCCGTCTCGGCCGAGCGCGACCAAGTGCTCGTAAATCTGCTCGAGAACCTGCATGGTGTTCAGATCGGTATTCTGATGGGGATCGAGCGTGACGATATCGGTGCTGAAAGCAACGGTCAGCGTATTGCCGTCTGCGCCTGCCGGCGTCGCCCATAATACCGAGACGATCGGTAGGGCGGCCAAGAGCAGGACAACCCGCAAAATAGCCAGCGACGCGTTGTTCATTGGCTGGGCCTCGTTCTCGTCAGCGTGCGCATAGGAAGCATCCAGGTCTCTCTTCGCCCGCGCGAGAGGACGAGGCCGCTTGAGCCTCAAGGGGCCAAGCCTAGGCCAAGGCCCATTGCCCAGTTCTGGCGCGGCCGGCAGGCTGATCCTCCTTCTTCGGCCGACGCAACGTCAAGAGTGCAGTTATTCGGTGCTGTTGACCCCTCCGCACGCTCACCCCGCCATGGCTCCGACCGGTTGGAAGGGCTCTACCTGACGATCCCCAATCGCACACGCAGCGACTTGCGCCAAATCTGTGACCGATTTGAGCGCATTCCCGATCACTCGAGCGCACTCCAGCGTATGATGCCGTCGCGAACCTTGCTTGCGGCAGCCAGCACTTACGCTTAACACAAGCCGCTCTCGCGGGTGTCGTCGAGACCGGGCGTGAGCTGGATGACAGGCGCCATCGGTGCCTGCGCGTCGTGAAGGGTCGGCAGTTTCGCGGCACCTTCCTTCAGCATCTTCTCGTCCACGATCGCGTAGCGGCGGTGGATGCTCTCTGTCTTGTGGCCGACCATCTTCATGGCCGTCGACCACGGCACTCCGGCTCGCTCAAGGTTGCGGACGGCCGTACGGGTGGGACGTACTCGCAGGACACGTGCCAGCCGGGCGGCAGTGAGGTCAGCGCGCAACAGATGTGCGAGGCGCCTGGCGCGTCACGATGGCGGGCCGGACCCGCGGCGTCACTTGCTGTGACAGCGCGTCCTGGGCCGGCCGGGCGTCCGCGTCTGGCATTACGTTAGGGGGCGGGCGGCCCCCGGGCCGCGACCGCCGCCGCAGCGTGCCAAGCTCCGACGACCTCCGCGAACTTCGCGGCTCAGTATAAGTGAGGGTTGGTCAATGCCGAGGATTGCGCTTCCCACTGCCGCTGGGCCCGCACCAGCCTTCGGACTTCAGGCGAATAATAGGCCAAGCCGAGTACCGCCTCATTCACACGCCTTAGCCATCCCGGAAGGGGCCGATAGACGTCGAGTAGCAGTACGACACGGACGCCGTTGGTTTCATTCCAGACTTCGTGTTTGTGCGTGTCGTCAAAAATTACACACTTACCTTCCCCCCAATAGACCATCTCATCACCGACCCGCATCCGGACGGCTGTCCGCGGCTCCGGTACGATCAAGCCAAGATGGCACCTGACGACACCTTTGTAGGACCCTCGATGGCGCTTGATGTGCATTCCAGGCGCAAGTACCGAAAAGAAGGCAAGCGTCATACCAGGAATGGAATCGAGAAGTTTACCCGTCTCTGGGCAACGCTTGTAGCTCTCTTCGATCCGATGACCGAGGAGGAAGAAAAAATACGTTTTCCAACCGTCGGTCTTGCTGAGATTCATCTGCCTCGGGGACAATTCATGAATATTGGGCAAATACGCTTGTCCAGAAAGCAAGGCAATCAGTTCTTGCCTGATCACTCCGCTGTTCTCTTCCAGTCGTTTCACCCACTCGAACGCTCGAGCGTCTATGATCGAGCTATTTCCAAATGGCGATTGACCTGCCACCCAGTCCTCGATGGCGTGACCGAGCTTTTTCATCGGCGGTCTGATGGCGCGCCGAAGCACTCTTCTCAAATTCATGCGCGCGCCAGATCCGAGAGATACGTGGGACATGGACAACACAAGCTGCTTGGTAGCCCGGTCATCTCGGCGCTGTTCCAAACGAAGCGAAGGGGGGCGGGGTAGGTCCGGGCAAGACCGGTGCCCGGCATCATGCCGGGATCAAAGGCGTTCACATATACCTCCGAGTGTGGTCGCTACGATCACGCCTTCACAGACACCGTCGCCACGGCGCATTTTGCCGCTCATCCTTGTCGGCTGGGTGCGATAGCCCCAGCTCAGGTCGGAGGCCACGCGAGTCGCTCGATGCGGCCGAGAATCCGCCTAAAGAGGCTTCTCGTCAAGTAGCTCTCGGCCAGTTGGAGAGGGACCAGCTCTGGATGGCGCCCGGCAGAACGAGCCGGCGCAGCAGATTGCCGGGGTTAGCCAGGTCGCGCCCGGATCCCCTCCGCCAGCTATCTGGGCCGGCGCTTCCGAGGCGTACGGTCACGGGTTGCGTGATCTTGCGGAATTCTCACGTGATCCCTGCCGCCGCACGGCGCGTTCGCCTCAGAAGAGACATTCCGGCTTACACGAGGAGAAGTACGGGGCAATGGCGCCTTCGGGCATCTCCCGGGAGAGTGGCTCGAAGGACGTGCGGGGACGTGTTGACGAGCCGACCGACGGGACGGGCGGCTCGGTGGACGCCGTCACGGGGCGGCAGTCGGTCCATATCGGGAATCCCGGTCAAAAAAGGAGGAAGCCATGAGTAAGCCGAGTATCGTCTTCGCTCACGGAATCTGGGCCGATGGCTCATGTTTCCAAAAGCTGATCCCGACGCTGCGGGCAGAGGGTCACGCCGTGATGGCTGCGCAATACGGTCTGGACACGGTAAAAGGCGACGTCGACGGGGTCATCCGCACATTCGGGCGGGTCAGCGGTCCGATCGTTCTTGTCGGCCACTCCTACGGCGGAACGGTCATCACGCACGCCGGCGTGGACCCCCGCGTTGCCGCTCTGGTCTACATCGCAGCCTTGGGTCCGGATGAGACCGAGACGTCGCAGGGTCAACAGGACAAGTTCCCCAAGACAGACGTCTTCAAGTACGTGGAAGTCGCGGACGGCCGCGTCTGGATGCGTCCGGACGGCGTCGCGTGCTTCGCCGGCGACTTGTCCCCCGAAGAACAGGGGGTCGTCTATGCGACCCACTTCGCGCCGGCCCTCGATCTGTTCAACCAGAAGCATGACGGCATCGCCTGGCGGTCGAAGCCGAGCTGGTCGATCGTCGCCACCGAGGATCGCACAGTCCATCCTGACCTGGAACGCTCCGCCGCGAAGCGCATGGGCGCCACGATCGTCGAGGTGAAGAGCAGCCACGTCCCGATGCTCTCCCACCCGCGCGAAGTGCTCGACGTGATCCGCAACGCCGCCGCTGCAGTCGCCGCGAAGCAAGGATAAGCGGCCCTCGACAAGCCGAGACCGGCGGGTTTCCGGAGACACGCATACTTGGGTGAGCCTTCCCTCAAAGGCCACTGCCAAATCTGACCGTCTCGCAAGTACCTCGCAGGCAAACGAAGTCGTTCCGACGGCCGTGCACGTGACCTCTAGTTCGAGTTCGTCGTCCCAGGTGAGCGGTGGGGGCCAGCAAAACCGTCTTTGGTCGCAGTTACGTTTTCGCCCGCAGTTCCGTGCTGTTTCTCTATCAAAGATCCCGCCGAAGCGCGGATCCTCACAACCGCTGTGACAGCGGCTCCTGGGCCGGCCGGCGTCCGCGTCTGGGAGGCTATATCACGGGGACCGGGGCCACGGACGGGGTCACCGCCGCCGGAGGGCGTTGATGTTGGCTATCCTCTGACCCAACGTACCAGGACGTCCGCCAACTCTTGCGGCATCGCCATCCATGCTGTCGCCGCCTGACCTGAGCGAAATGCGCACGGCCCCTCACGTTGCACAATCGTTCAAGACGGCCCCCGCCGCCTTGGACTAGCGTTCCTGGCAATGTCTACGTACGAGAATCGGGCAGTGGGCGGCGGGGCCGCACCGTGACCCCCCTGGAATCGCGAGCCCACTCCGGGCGGCTCCAGCGGCAGTAAAGCCGCTCGTACTAGCCGCCTCCAGCGAGGTCTCTGCGACGCACTCGCTTCGCCCTGCATGGCTATGGAGAGGAGCATGGACAATACCGAGATCGCGGCACGGTTTCAGAATTTGACGACGCCCCATGTCGCTGATGCCTGCCTGAGAAGGGGAGTCGAAGTCCGCTGTGCGCCCTGGAATCTTCGACCCCTGAGCCCATCGAGGTGTTGGATGGCCGGCCGAGTTCAACCGGCCCGGCATTATGGCAGTGTCGATATTTTCCTGGAGGCCCTGGAACACGCGTCACCGGGTGATGTGCTGATTGTCGACAACGGTGGCCGTCAGGATCAAGCCTGCGTCGGGGATTTGATTGCACTGGAGACAAAGATGGCAGGCCTCGCGGGGATCGTGATCTGGGGGTTGCACCGGGATGCGCCAGAACTCCTTGAGATCGGCCTCCCCGTGTTTAGCCTCGGCGCATTGCCAACCGGCCCCCTCCGCGTCGATGAACGGGAAGCGGATGCTCTGGTCTCGGCTTACGTGGGACCCTGGCCGGTCAGTGCCCACGATGTGGCAATGGGTGACGAGAACGGTGTGCTCTTCGTGCCAGTCGCTCGTGCAGAGGAGATCGCAAGGGCCGCACGGTCTATTTGCGAAACAGAGCGCGCCCAGGCAGAGAAGATGCGACAGGGCACGTCCTTACGTGCCCAGTTGGAGTTCTCCGGTTTCCTGTCTCGGCGTGCGTTGAATCCAGGGCTGACGTTTCGTCAGCATCTGCGCCGGATCGGTGGCGCAGTCGAAGAGTAGGAATTGTGGAGGGCTCATCGAGTGCCTCATCGTCTAGTAAGGACGTCTTCGACATGAACGAGGACCGCACTACGACCGACCGCGCCGCGATCGAGCGGTGGCTAGCCGCCGCGGCGTTCAATGCGTACTTCCGTTTCCGCGTCGGCGCCCTCGCCGAAGGAACATGCACGCTCGAGGTACCATTCCACGAGGAGTTCCTACGGCCTGGCGATGTCGTGAGCGGGCCGGTTTTCATGGCCGCTGCGGATGCGGCGACGTGGCTCGCGATCGCAACCCTGCGCGGCACCGAGGAAACGTGGGTGACCGTAGACCTGAAGACGGCCTTCCTGCGTCCGGCGCGGCATGAGCCGTTCAGGTGTACCGCACGCCTCTTGAAAGTCGGCCACCACCTGATCTACGCCGTCGCGGATTGCGTGCGGCGAGATAGCACGCTGCTGAGCCACCACACGGTGACGTACGCGCGGGTGGGGGAGCGGTAGCCGGCAGCAGAGAGAGGAGCTACTTCCGAACCCGACATGATGCTGGCCGACCAGGCCGCGAGGCTGCTGTGGCATCGGCTCCTGTGGTGGCCGGCGTCCGCGTCTGCGAGGTTATGTCACGCGGATGGGGCCCACGGACGGGGCGATCGCTGCCGGAGGCAATGGTCCTCAAGGAAACCCGGGCCAATTCCCAGATCCCCACTCCATTCCCATCAGTGGAAGGACTCTTGGGACAAGATGAGATTGACTCGGCGATTCAGACGATGTCTACCTCGAAGGTGAGGCGAGTCGATTTCGGTGATTGCGGGCCCCCGCAACCATGGACGACGAGGGGTTAGCGGACGCAAGAGCCGCTAACCTCGCGTACGCCGTCTGCTGGCTCCCCTTCCACTCCGGGTCACGAACGGCAGCGTCCGACTTGACGCCACCCGATCGACCCGTGATACTCCCTGCAGAAGGGTCGGTCTGTCGAAGCGATTCCTTCCCGAAAGGAGCCCGACATGGCGAACGTCCTCTTCACGAACGTGCGCATAATCGACGCCACCGGCGCGCAACCCTACCAGGGGGAGCTGCTGGTACAGGGCAACCGGATCGCCCGCGTCGGGCGGGGCACGCGCAGCCTCCCCACCGCCGGGGTGACGGTGATCGACGGGGCCGGCGCGACCCTGATGCCCGGCATGTGCGAGGCGCACACGCACTTCGGCTGGACCAACTCCAAGACGCTGGACGCCATCCAGAAGATGCCGCACGAGGAGCACACCCTGTGGGCGGCGCAGGTGGCCAAGCTCTACCTGGACCACGGCTGGACGTCCTGCGTGGGCGCGGCGACCCCCAAGCCGCGGCTCGACTGCGTGATTCGCGACGCCATCAACGCGGGGCAGATCCCCGGGCCGCGTTATCTCGCAGCGAGTCAGGAGATCACGGTCACCGGCTCGCTCGGTGACGACATGCTGCCGCACCTGCCGTTCCCGGAGATGTCGTTCGGCTGCGTGGTGGATGGCCCCGAAGGGATGCGTAAGGCCGTGCGCATGTTCCTCAAGTACGGCGTCGACCAGGTGAAGCTCAACCTCTCCGGCGACAACCTGGTGCCCGGCGCGGATGCGCGTACCAGCTGGATGAGCGACGAGGAAGTGGCGGTGGCCGCGCGCGAGGTGAAGGTGCGCGGCAAGCGCCTGGCCACGCACGCGCGCTCGAGCGAGTCGGTCAAGCAGAGCATGCGCCACGGCGTCGAGGTGATCTACCACGCGAGCTTCGCCGACGAGGAAGCGCTCGACATGATGGAGGCGCAGAAGGATCGGATCTTCGTCGCCCCCGGCCTTTCCGTGATCATCCGCCTGCTCAACGAGGGCGAGGTGGTCGGCGTCACCAATGCGATCGCCAAGGACATGGGCTACGAGCTCGAGCTCGAGGCGGCGGTGAAGAGCATGAAGGCGATGCTCAGGCGTGGCATTCGCGTGCTGCCCGGCGGCGACTACGGATTCGCCTGGGCGCCGCACGGCGAGAACGCGAAGGACCTCGAGTACTTCGTCAAGTACCTGGGCATGACCCCGATGGAGGCCCTCATCTCGGCGACGCGCTGGGGCGGGCAGATCATGATGTGCAAGGATCTCGGTGAGATCCGCGAGGGCTGGCTCGCCGACCTGCTTCTCGTGGACGGTGACCCGCTCGCGAACATCTCCATCCTGCAAGACAAGTCCAAGCTGCTGGCGATCATGAAGGACGGCGAGTTCGCGAAGCCGCCCGAGATCCGCTCGTCCCGGAGCCGGTTCGTGGCCTGACGCTTTTCCGATGGGGGCTCGCCCGTTGACGTCGGCGACAGCCCGGGCATCGCATGCCGCTCAGCGGCTTGGCGATGCGCTGCGGTCGGTGCCAGAACGAGAAGGTGCGAGAGGCATGGTGGCTCCGCCGGTCCGGGGCCGGGAGTGTCGGCCTGGGGATCTCATGAACGGGGCGAGGGACTCCGTCTCTGTCCGACTGGAGCTTCGCCGCTGCGGCCGGCGCTGGGCGCGCTAGGCTCGGTGATTGTCGCGGCCGTGATCTCGTACGACCGCAGGCGAGCTGACTGATCGTAGATGTGTGATACAACCATCAGCTCGTCGGCCTGGGTGCGCTCCACGAAATCGCGCATCTGCGCGGCCACGGTGCCCGGCGAGCCGACGAACGACACGCGCGAGCGCCGAAGCGGGTCGCCGGGATCGGACAGGTCGCGCTCCCAGTCTTTTGACGGCGGCGGCAATTGGATCGGGCGGCCGGATCGCAGGGCGGCGAACGACTGGCGTCCAGACGACGCCAGGAATCGCGCCTCGTCGTCGGTGTCGGCGGCCACCACGTTGACCCCCAGCATCAGGTACGGCGCCGGAAGCTGGGCGGACGGCGCGAAGCGCTCGCGATAGATGCCGATCGCGTCGGAGAGCATGGCGGGCGCGAAGTGCGAGGCGAACGCAAACGGTAGGCCCAGCGCCGCCGCCACCTGCGCGCCAAACGTGCTGGAGCCGAGAATCCAGATTGGTACCCGCAGGCCGGCGCCGGGCACCGCCTGCACGTGCTGACCGGGTTGAGGGTCGGCCAGGAACTGCATCACCTCGAGCACGTCGTTGGGGAAGTTGTCGGGGTCGGCGTTCAACGTGCGCCGAAGGGCCAACGCGGCGAACCGGTCCGTGCCCGGAGCGCGACCCAGGCCGAGATCGATGCGGCCGGGGAACAGCGACTCCAGCGTGCCAAACTGTTCGGCCACCTGCAGCGGCGCGTGGTTCGGCAGCATGATCCCCCCGGACCCAATCCGGATGCGGGATGTACCAGCTCCCACGTGACCGATCAACACGGCCGTGGCCGCGCTGCCGATGCCGGGCATGTTGTGGTGCTCGGCCAGCCAGAACCGGGTGTAGCCCAGGCGCTCTGCGTGCTGCGCCAGCTCCAGCGTGCGCCGGAACGCCAGTGCCGGTGTGCCGCCTTGGACGATGGGGGAGAGATCCAGGACCGAGAGCGGAATCATGCCTTCCAGGATACACGCTCGGAGTCAGCCCGGCCGGAGCGATCACCGCGGGCGCGAACGGCTCTTGGTCGACCCTTCTGTTCGGAGCGCCCCAGTAGGCTGGGGCGCTCCGTCCTGCTGGCTACTTCAGCGCATCGATGCCGGCCTGGGCGGTCTGAGCGTCCTGGTTGGACTGGACGCCGGAGACACCGACGGAACCGATGATCTTGCCGTCGACGACGATCGGGATGCCACCTTCGAGCACGCTGAAGCCGGTGCTCAAAAACCGGAGGTTGACGCCACCCTGCGCGATCGCGTCCTGGAGGGCCTTCGTCGGCCGGCGCAACGCGACCGCCGAGCGGGCCTTCTCCTTTGCGATATCGGTGCTGCCCCACTGCGCGTTGTCCAGACGCTGCGCCATGACGAGCTGACCACCCGAATCCAGGATAACGATGACAACGGGCCAGTTGTTCTTCTTGGCTTCGGCTTCCGCGCCCGCCATCACCTTCTTGGCCTGCTCGAGGTTGATCGGCAAGCCGTAGGGTGGCGGCGGTGCCGGGGCCTGAGCGCTTGCCGAGGCGGCCGTGAAGAGCAGCGCGGTGCCGAGTGTCAGGGACACGAGCTTCGCTTTCCGCATCGGAATCCTCCTAGGGAGCTGGCAGTTGGAGAGTGCGGCCGCCGAAGGGCCGGCAGCGTGAGCGCCGAGTAGTCAACCACCGACCCGGCCGACCAGTTCCCGCCGGCTCGCCTGCCATACCGGCCGGCGTGTGCCCGCGAGGGGCCGAGATTACCGCGTCCGGGCGGCGGCGTCGAGGCCTCACCGCGTTATTGACCGAGGGTGCAACGTGATGCTACGGTGCCGTCGCCCGGCGGAAGGCTCCTGGGTTGCGTGCTTCTCCCATAGCGCTTGGGACGGCACCCGACGCCGACTGTCCAAGAACCCTAACGGCTGACCAAGACGGGCAAGGTTGAACCACGTGTCATTCGTCCAGTCGCGAACCCGCTCGGCCCGCGAAGGATTCGGCAAGCCGGTCCTGCGCAAGGAGGACGCGCGCCTCCTCGTCGGTGCGGGTTGCTACAGCGACGACATAAACCTGCCAGGCCAGGCCTATGCGTGCTTCGTGCGTTCACCGCACGCGCACGCGCGGATCGGGCGCATCGACACCGGGGCGGCGCTCGCCACGCCGGGCGTGATCGCGGTGCTCACCGGGGAGGACGCCGTCGCCGACGGGATAAAGCCCCTCACCCATAGCCCGATGCCGGGGAATCCGCACGAGGAGATGGTTCGGCCAGGGGATGTGGCCTTCCTGGCCCCGCACCCGCCCATCCCGGCCGACCGCGTGCGCTTCGCGGGGGAGGTTGTGGCGATGGTCATTGCCGAGACGCCTGCCGCCGCGCGGGACGGCGCTGAGTGGATCGCCGCGGACTGGGTGTCGCTGCGCGCGGTGACGGGGAGCCTCGCCGCCGCCGCGCCCGACGCACCCCTACTCTATGAGGACATTCCTTCCAACGTCTGCGTGGATGCCGATGCCGGCGATGCCGCCGCGGTGGACGCCGCGTTCGGGGGTGCGGCCCACGTCGTGCGCCTCGAGACCTGGGTGCACCGCGTCACGGGCGTGCCGATGGAACCGCGCGCCGCGGTCGGGGTCTGGGACCCGGCGACTGGCCGGTACACCGTCCATGCGGGCGCCGGCGGTCTCGGGCGCACCCAGACCGGCGTGGCGGGAGCCCTCGGCGTCCCGGAGCGCGCAGTGCGTGTGACGGCGCGCGATGTCGGCGGGAATTTCGGGACGCGCAACAGCTGCTATCCCGAGTTTGTGCTGGTGGCCTGGGCGGCGCGACGCGTGGGTCGCCCCGTCAAGTGGACGAGTGAGCGCCGGGAGGCGTTCCTTGCCGACTACCACGGCCGTGACCTCGCGGTGCGCGCCGAGTTGGCGCTAGACCGCGAAGGCCACTTCCTCGCGATTCGCGCCACGAACACCAGCAACGTGGGCGCGCACGCCGTCTCGTTCCACCCGCTGAACAAGGGCATGGCCCTGACGGGCACGGTCTACCGCGTTCCCGCCATCTCGATCCGGGGTCGGGCCGTGGTCACCAACACCTCGCCGACCACGCCGTACCGGAGTGCGGGCCGTCCCGAAATCATGTTCGTAACGGAGCGGTTGATCGACCTCGCCGCGCGGCGGCACGGCTTCGATCGACTCGAGCTGCGACGGAAGAACCTAGTGGCGGCGAGCGCCATGCCGTACCGAAACGCCGTCGGTACGCTATACGACAGCGGCGACTACCTGGCCGCCTTCGATCGGGCGGTGACCCTCGCGAATTGGGTGGGATTTGAGGCGCGTCGCGCCGAGGCGCGTCGGCGAGGGCGCTATCGCGGGATCGGCGTAGCAAGCTACATCGAGCTGAATACCGGCTTCCCCCGGGAGCGTGCGCATATCACGGTGCGGCCGGAGGGATCGGTCGACGTCGTGCTGGGGACGCTCTCGTCCGGTCAGGGGCACGCGACCAGCTTCGCGCAGCTCGTCGTGGAATGGCTTGGGGTAGAGTTGTCCCAGGTGCAGCTGGTTACCGGCGATACGGATGTCACCGTCGTCGGTGGCGGTGCGCATTCTGCGCGCGCCCTGCGACTTGCCGCGGTCGTGATGGCGACAGCGTCGGATCAGATCGTGGCCAAGGGCCGGCGGCTCGCGGCTTGGCTGCTGGAGGCCGCGGAGGCCGACGTCGAGTTCTCCGCGCGGCGGTTCAGGGTGAGAGGCACGGACCGCTCGATCGACCTGTTCGAGGTAGCCGCCGCAGCGCAGCGGCATGATGTGCCCGAGACCTGCCGAGGGCCACTCGACGGCCTGAGCGACGAGACGATGCCCGTGCCATCCTTTCCCTATGGCACCGCGGTGTGCGAGGTCGAGGTGGATCCCGAGACGGGCGTGGTCGAGATCGTCCGCTACACGAGCGTGGACGACTGCGGCCGGGCGGTCAATCCGATGATCCTGCACGGCCAGACGCACGGCGGCATCGCGCAGGGGGTGGGGCAGGCACTCTGGGAGGAGTGCGCGTACGACGCGGAGAGCGGCCAACTCCTGTCCTCCACGCTGATGGAGTACGCCCTGCCCCGCGCGGACATGCTGCCGTCATTCACGACGGAGATCAGCGAGGTGCCGTCGACGTCCCATCCCCTTGGCCTGCGCGGCGGCGGCGAGGGCGGGACGACGCCCGCACTCGGCGCCGTCGTGAACGCGATCTGCGACGCGCTGGCCGAACTGGGCGTCGAGCACCTCGAGATGCCCGCGACGCCCGAACGCGTCTGGCAGGCGATCCAGGCCGCGCAGCGCTCGCATGTGTCGCTTCACGCTCACGTCTGCCTGTAGAAGCGGGCCGCGTTGTCCCACAGGAGCTTCCGCCGCGTGTCTGGCTTGAGGCTCGACCATTTCAAGATGTTGTCGACGGAGTCGGGGAACTGGCACTCCGAGTGAGGATAGTCGGAGGCGTACATGAGCACGTCGTCGCCGAACACACTGGTGACGTAGTTGAACAGGTCCTCGCCCTCGTGTCGCTCGATGGTGCAGAAGAAGCGGCCGCTCGTGATGTACTCGCTGGGCGCATGCTTGAGGGGCGCCACGCCGCCCACGTAGACCGCCTGCTCGTCCATGCGCTTTGCCCAGAAGGGGAGCCAGCCGAAGCCGCATTCGAGGACCCCCATGCGTAGCCGCGGGTAGCGATCCAGGATCCCGGCCCCGATGAAGGCGGCCATGAACCGCATCCCGCCCCAGGGGTGCGACGCGAGCCGGCCGAGGAAGATGTTGTCCCATAGATCCTGGTAGCCGGGGAAGTACGGTGGATTCCACGTGTTGCTGTGGTGCACAATTGGCAGGTCGTATTCCTGCGCCACTGTCCAGATCGGTTCCAGGTCCGGATGATCCACCGGGATGTCCTTACCGAACACGGGCAGGACGGCCGCGGCCCACTTCGACGAGCCCCAGTGTGTGATCTCGCGCACCGCCTCGTCGACGTGACGCGTGGAGGCCACGATCGCGGTCTTGAGCCGCATCGGGAACTGGCCGCAGAACTCCTCCGCGTGGCGGTGGTACGCGCGGATCAATCCGACCTCGAGCTCGACGTCCGGGAGGCCGACCACGCTGACCCAGAGGGTTGGGACCATGAAATGCGCGTCGGTCCCCTCGTCCTCCATGTCCTTGATGCGGTTCTCGGCGTGATCGTCCTGCACCCCGGTCCTGGGCGTCTTCGACCCCATCCAGTGCGTGCCGCGGCCAGTGAACGTCTCGTGTGCGCTCGCCTCACCCAGCACCCGGCGGTAGAATTTCGTGGCGATGCGGTATTGATGCGTGTCGGGCGTGCCGCCCATCATCTGGCCAGTGGCAATACGGTGGGGCGCTAGCTCGGCGAGCCGAGGACGAAAGCTCGGATCGACGTATCGCTCGAGCACTTCCGCGGCGGGATTGACGTGTGTATCGGCGTCCCAGGCGCGCAATCCGGCTCTCATGACCGCGACACCCAGAGTATCGACGACACCTCGCCGAACTCTCGCCACAGCTTGCGCCAGGAGTCTCCGCCGTCATCGCTGCGATAGAGATAGCCGTAACGGCTCGCGGCGAACACCGTGTCGGGGTCGGACGGCGAGACGCTTACGGTCCAGACGGCTGAGTTCGGCGGCACCGGCAGCGCGAGGTTCTGCCATGTGACGCCCGCGTCGCGCGAGCGCATCACGGTGCCGACGCGGCCGGGCGTCGAATCGCCAAGCGTCACGAACACCGTCTTCGAATCCCTTGGGTTGACCGCGATGCCACGGGGATAGTGCCACGGGAAGACTTCACGCGCCCGAGCCGGGTGCCAGGTCGTGCCCTCGTCGGTGCTGCGCCACACGTCGTCGTTGACGACGATGAACACGGTTTTCGGCGGGCCCGCGATCACGAGGACGTTGTGCACGTCCTGGTTCGGGATCTGCCCGTTGACCGTGGTCCACGTCTCGCCGCTGTCGGTGCTGTGGCGCGCACCGTCGACCTCGAGCCCGACCCACACGTGCCGGTGATCGGTAGGGTCGATCGCGATCCCGGTGGGTCGAGGGATCCCGACGTTCGGGCACTCCGCGGCGATCGCCACGGGCCGGCGCTCCCAGCTCTTTCCTTCGTCGGTCGAGCGATAGATGCCTGGCGTGCTGGGCGTACCGGTGCCCGCGAACATCACGTGCGAATCGATGGGGTCGATGGCCATGCTCCAGACCATGGACCCGTTCATCGGCGTGTCGAGCCGGCGCCACGTCCCGCCGCTGTCGTCGCTGCGGTAGAGACCCACCTCGGTCCCGGCGTAAATGACCCCCGGGCGCCAGGGATCGGAGAGCAAGGCCTTGACAATGCAGTCGGAATGCATGCCCTGGCGTCCGCTGGCCCTAGTCCAGCTCTCGCCTTCGTCGGGACTCATCATGACGCCCTGGCCAATGGTCCCCACCAGGATGGTTCTCTTCTTCGCCATGGTTCACCCCCTCGGCTCGTGTGGAGGGCCT
>Ga0075423_10000108_pt1 | contig 51147 bp, 51 predicted proteins | sample SoiMethybrSBSTD2_FD_80114 | JGI IMG/M metagenome (GOLD analysis project Ga0075423, IMG submission 80114) | Bulk soil microbial communities from a Populus tree surrounding site in Tennessee, USA - Soil MetaG P. TD hybrid SBSTD2 | ecosystem: Environmental > Terrestrial > Soil > Tree plantation... | reverse complement strand
TGGTGCAGCTCGGTATCCGGGTCTCCGAGTTCTACGAGCACGAGTCGTGCGGGAAGTGCACGCCCTGCCGCGAGGGAACGCGCTGGATGACCACGATCCTCCGCAAGCTCGAGGCCGGGGACGCGAGCCTGGCCGAGCTCGACCTCCTCATCTCGGTGTGCGACCGGATCAACGGAAAGTGCCTGTGCCCGCTCGGCGATACGGCCGCCCAGGCCGTGGCCAGCTACGTAGCGAAGTTCCGTGACGAGTTCGTCGCGCACCTCGACTTCCGCGGCTGCCCGTTCGGCGACGAGTCGCCGCTTCACAACGTGACGGCGCCCGTCGCGCAGCACTTCCATCATCCGACCGTGCAGGTGCCCGGATGACCTGGCACCGGAGCGGTCTGTCCGACCGCGCAGCGGTCGGACCAGTGGAGGGGGTCCGGTCTGCATCAGAGGTCAAGCAGCGAGGGAGAGGGCCTTGCCTTCTCCGGAGCGGCTATCCCCCAGCGGTAACCGAGCGATTCGAGGTGGCCGGTTGACCACGCCGGACCTGGTCACCGTCGCGATCGACGGGCGGGAGATCTCGGTGCCGAAGGGCACGGGAATCGTCGAGACGGCCGCGCTCGGCGGGATCGAGATCCCGGTCTTCTGCTACGAGCCGCGCCTCGGCGCCCCGATCGGCGCCTGCCGGATGTGCCTCTGCGACGTGGAGGGCTTACCGAAGCCCATGGCCGCGTGCACGATGGTCGCACAGGACGGGATGGTCGTCCGTACCTCGCAGACGTCGCAGAAGGCCTACGAGGCGCAGCACGCCGTACTCGAGTTCATCCTGGTCAACCATCCGCTCGACTGCCCCGTTTGCGACAAGGGCGGCGAGTGTCCGCTTCAGGATCTGACGTTCCGCTACGGGCCGGGGTCGACGCGGATGCGCTTCCCCAAGCGGACCTACGAGAAGCCGACCCCGATAAGCCCGCTGATCGCGCTCGACCGCGAGCGGTGCATCCTCTGCTACCGCTGCACGCGCTTCTCCGAGGAGATCGCCGAGGACGGCCAGCTGGTCGCCGAGAACCGTGGCGCCCAATCGATGATCGCCACGTTCGAAGGGCATCCCTACCGGGCGCCGTTCTCCGGCAACGTCACCGAGCTCTGCCCCGTCGGGGCGCTCACGTCCACCGAATACCGCTTCCACGGCCGTCCGTGGGAGATCCAGAACGTTCCCACGGTCTGCGGTCTCTGCCCCGTCGGCTGCAACATCCACGCCACGACGCGCGAGGGCAAGGTGAGGCGGGTCCTGTCGCGGAACCACGAGGAGATCGACGGCGGCTGGCTCTGCGATAAGGGGCGCTACGCCTTTCCGCATTTGCGGGCGCGAGACCGGATCGTCGATCCGCTGAAGCGTGTGCGCCGCCGCGGGTTCGAGGCGATCTCGTGGGACGCCGCGATCGACGAGGCTGAGCGCCTGCTCCGAAATGCGTCCGGCCACACGCTGATCGCGCTGTCCGGCTCGGAGACGTGCGAGCACGCGTACGCGCTCGCGAAGCTCCTCCGCCAGGGCATCGGCTCGCACGCTGCCGTGCTCCCCGAGGAGACGAGCGATGCGCTCGACGCGTTCCGCGCGCCGCTGTCGGCGATCGGTGCGGCCGAGCTCATCGTCGTCCTCGGGGACGATCCACCGGTCGAACGTGCGCCGCTCGTTGATATGTGGATCAAGGCTGCGCGCCGCCGCGGGGCGGAGGTGATCTCGATCGGCTGCTCGGGATCGCTCACGGTTGCGCCCGGGCAGACAGGCGACGCGTGCGCGGAGCTCGCCGATCCCGAGAATGAGCTCGGCAAGCGGCTCCGGAGCTCCGAGCGAGCAGTCGTGATCTGGTCCGGGCCGGGTGGGCACGGAGGCGCCACGCTTGCCGCGCTGGCCCAGGAGCTCGGATTCGCAGACAAGCCTGGCTGCGCGGCGTTCCACCTGCCCGCCACCCCCAACGGACGAGGCGTCGCAGAGGCGTGGGCGGCGGCCGCCGAAACCGATTCAGCCAACCCGCAGCCGATCCGGCTGCTGATCGTGTCGGGTGACGAGGCGGCCGCCGACCCCAACGTGCGAGGGCTTGCCGAACATGCCGAGGCCGTGATCGCGATCACGATGTTCCAGGGCCTGGCCGTCGGCTGGGCAGACCTCGTCCTGCCGGCGACGAGCTACCTCGAGCGAGACGGGACGTACATGAACCTCGAAGGCAGGCTGCAGCGGCTGCGCCGGGCGGTGATCCCGCCGGGGCCGGACGAGCTCGCCTGGATCGCGCCGCTCGCCGAGCGGTTCGGCGTCGAGCTGTCGCCCTCCGCGGCGCACGTCTTCGACGAGCTCGGTCGGCTCGCGTACGGGGGCACCGCGTTCGGCGACGTCGGCGCACGTGCCGAACTCGGTCCGCGCACGCCGACACATCCCGTCGAGGTGCCCGCGACCCCGGAGCCGCCGACGGTCGGGGGCGGGCCGCTCCACCTCGTCCGCTACCGGCCGCTGTTCTCGGGTCCTGCGGTTGAGCGCGTCGACGAGCTCCAGTTCCAGCGCCCGGCCCCTGAGGTCGAGCTTGCCCCCGACGACGCCGCTCTGCGCGGGATCCAGGCGGGCGACACGGTCCGGCTCAGCTCGAACGGCACGAGCGTCGAGCTCCGGGCCACGATCAACAAGGCGTTACGGCCCGGGGCTGTTCGCGCCGCAGAGGAGCATGTCGCCGGCCTCCAGGGCGGCGTGGAAGCGAGCAAAGCACCGGAAAACCGTGAGGTTTTCCGGTGACAGAGCCCTGGTGGATCTCGCTGATGAAGGCGGTGCTCGTGGTCAACCTTGTCATGGTCGCGTTCGCGTTCCTGACCTGGGTGGAGCGGAAGCTGATCGGCCGCATGCAACGCCGGTACGGACCCAACCGCGCCGGCCCGTTCGGGCTTCTGCAGCCGATTGCCGACCTCGTCAAGCTGATCCGGAAGGAAGCCTTCGCGCCGTCCTCCGCGATCGACGCCCTCTACATCCTCTCCCCGGCCGTGGCGGCAGTTACCGCCATCGCGGCATTCGCGGTGATTCCGTGGGGGCCCGGGTGGGACATCGGCGGTTACCGAGTCGACGGCTGGATCCTGAACGTCCCCATCTCGCTCGTCCTCCTGTTCGCGATCAGCTCGCTCGGCATCTACGGCTTCATCGTCGGCGGCTGGGCGAGCGAGTCGAAATTCTCGCTGCTCGGGTCGATGCGGACCTGCGCACAGATGGTCTCGTACGAGGTCTCGCTCGCGCTCTCGGTGCTGGGCGTCGTGATCATGGGGCGCTCGCTCTCGCTCGTCGACATCGTCCACCGGCAGCAGGACACGATCTGGTTCGTCATCCCCCAGCTGGTCGGCTTCCTGTGCTTCTTCGTCGCCGGGGTCGCCGAGACGAACCGCGCGCCGTTCGACCTGCCCGAAGCCGAGCAGGAGCTCGTCGCCGGCTACCACACCGAGTACAGCGGCATGCGCTTCGGCCTGTTCCAGAACGCGGAATACGTGAACATGATCACGCTCTCCGGGCTCGCGGTGACGCTGTTCCTCGGCGGCTGGAGCGGCCCCTGGCATCTCGGCCCGATCTGGTTCCTGCTCAAGCTATCGGCGTTCATCGTCGTCTTCATCTGGTTGCGCGCGACGCTGCCGCGCCTGCGGTATGACCAGCTGATGTCGTTCGGCTGGAAGGTGCTGCTGCCCGTGGCCACGCTGAACGCCCTCGTAACCGCCGCCCTGGTGGTCGCGTTCTGATGCCGCAGCCGCTCGACACCCTCAAGGGCTTCGGAGTCACGTTTCGCCAGATCTTCCAGAAGCCGATCACGCAGCAGTACCCGGAGTACAAGCGGCCGCTCTATCCGCGGTTCCGCGGGCGCCACCGGCTCTGGCGCCACGAGAACGGGCTCGAGAAGTGCGTCGGCTGCTCGCTGTGCGCGGCGGCCTGCCCCGCAGACTGCATCCGCGTGGTCGCCGCCGAGAACACGCCCGACAACCGGGTGTCGGCGGGAGAGCGCTACGCCCGCATCTACGAGATCAACCTCAGCCGCTGCATCTTCTGCGGCTACTGCGAACTGGCCTGCCCGTTCGACGCGATCACGCTCGAGCAGGAGTTCGAGATTTCCGAGTACTCCCGCGACGACCTCATCTACACGAAGGACATGCTGCTCGCGGAGCCGATCAAGCGCGTCCCGGTCGCCGACCGCGACCTGTACGACACCCCGGTCCCCTACTGGAAGGACAATTCATGAGCGCTCGACACGTCTTTGGCGGAGGGGGGCTTTGCCCCGCCGGAGCCACAGCGCGGGAAGCGCGTCTGCTCCTTATGAAGGGGGCTAACGGGAGAAACCTGGTTTCCCCCGTTCGGGAATGAGCGCCGAAGACGTCCTCGTCTGGATCGTCTGGGTGGTCGCGGCGTTCGCATGCCTCGGGTCCGGGATCGCCGTCGTCAGCTTCTCGAACCCGTTCTACTCGGCGCTATCGCTGATCGGGAACCTCGGCTCGCTCGCGGTGCTCTTTCTCCTGCTGTCGGCGGAGTTCGTCGCAGCCGCCCAGGTGCTCATCTACGCCGGCTCCGTGATGGTGATGTTCCTGTTCGTGATCGCCTACCTCGGCGGTCGCGTCGATACCCCGTGGGCCGGGGGGCCGAGCTGGCAGGCCGTCGCAGCGGTGACCGCGGCGGCGGCGCTGCTCGCCGAGATCGTGCTCGCGATCGGGCTCAAGGCGGGCGGGCGGCTCGCCGACCAGGCGGCGATTCCCGACAACTTCGGAAGCCCGGCGCAGATCGGACGGATCTTCCTCGACGAGCACCTGCTCGCCTTCGAGATCACGTCAGTCGTGCTGCTCGTCGCCGCCGTCGGCGGCGTGATCCTCGGCACCCGGCCGGAGGACGAGGACGTCAGCGGGGTGCAGCCGTGACCGGCCCCAATCTCCCCGCGTATCTGCTGATCGCCGGAATGCTCTTCGCCATCGGCGCGCTAGGCGTGCTGATCCGGCGGAGCCCGCTGATCATCCTGCTCTCGCTCGAGATCATGCTCAACGGCGCGAACCTCGCCCTGATCGCCTTCTCGCGGCACGTCGGCAATCACAGCGGGCAGATCTTCGCCCTCGCGGTGATGGCCGTCGCGGCGTCTGAGGTCGTCATCGGCCTCGGCCTGATCGTGGCGATGGCGCGACGCCGCCTCGTGCTGGACGTCGACCTGCTGACGACGCTGCGCGGATAGCTTGACGGCTGCCGCCTGGGTATGTCTATTCTCGCCGCTTGCGGCGGCGGCGCTGATCGTCGCCGGTGGCATGCGGATCCCGGCCCGGGCCGCCGGCTTCCTCGCCACTGCGGCGGTCGGGGTCTCCTTCGCCGCCGCGATCGTCTCCCTCGCCTCGATGCTGACCCGCTCGAGCGGCGATCGCAGCGAGACGTCCACGCTCTGGACTTGGCTCTCCGCCGGCACCTTCCACGTCGGCCTGAACGTGCTCGTCGACCCGGTCTCGGTCTTCATGATGCTCGTCGTCTCCGGAGTCGGCTGCCTGATCGTCGGCTACTCGATCGGCTACGTGGACGCGGTCGCGGAGGAGCGGCGGTACTTCTTCTACATCTCCCTCTTCGTCTTCTCGATGCTGCTGCTTGTCGAAGCGGGGAACCTGCTCATCCTGCTCGGCGGCTGGGGACTCGTCGGTCTCTGCTCCTACTTCCTGATCGGGTTCGAGCACGAGCGCCCTGCGGCCATTGCCGCCGCCAAGAAGGCGTTCATCATGAACGCGTTCGGCGACGCGACGATGGCGCTCGGCCTGTTCATCCTCGTCCAGAAAACGAACACGCTCGATTGGGGCCCCGTCTTCCAGCGCTCGCAAGGCCTCTCGCAGACCGTGATGGTGCTGGTGACGCTCGGCCTGCTCGGCGGTGCACTCGCCAAGTCGGCCCAGCTGCCGCTCCAGACCTGGCTCCCGGATGCGATGGAGGGCCCGACGCCGGTATCCGCGCTGATCCACGCGGCGACGATGGTGACGGCCGGCGTCTATGTGATCGTGCGCGCGCACCCGCTCTTCGAGCTGGCGCCGAAGGTCCAGGACCTCGCGGCCGGACTCGGCGCAGCCACGATCCTGCTCGCCGGGCTCGTCGCGCTCGTTCAGACGGACATCAAGCGCGTGATCGCCTACTCGACGATGTCGCAGATCGGCTACATGTTCCTGGCCGCCGGCATCGGCGCCTACGCGAACGCGCTCTTCCATCTGATGACGCACGCGTTCTTCAAGGCGCTGCTCTTCCTCGCCGCCGGCATCATCATCCACGCGCTCGCCGGCGAGCAGGACATGCGCAAGATGGGGGGTCTCCGGCACCTGTTCCCGCGCACCTACATCGCGTTTCTGGCCGGCGGTCTCGCGCTCGTCGCCATCCCGACCTTCGCGGGCTTCTTCTCCAAGGACTCGATCCTCGCCGCCGCGCTCGACGCCGGCTGGTACGGGGACATCCTCTTTGCAGCGGGAATGCTGGGCGCGTTCCTGACGGGCGTCTACACGTTCCGCATGATCTTCATCGTCTTCGAGGGCGAGCCGTCACCGTTCGTCCGCGAGCACCTCCACCAGCCGCAGCGTGACCTCCCCGGTGTGGCCATGGCCATCCCGGTCGCGGTGCTCGCCGTGCTGGCGACCTTCGGCGGCTGGATCCAGTTCGCCCCGTTCTGGACGCCGATCTCCGACTTCATCAACCCGGTCGCGGCGCCCCTCGTCGAGGCGTCCAATTCGGAAGAGGCGATCGCGAGTGTCGTCGGCGTCCTGCTGGGGCTCGCGGGCATCGGGCTGGCCTGGCTCGTGTACAAGCGACACACCGTGACGCTCCCCGCCGCGCGCCCATGGCGGGCCGTGCTCGAGCACAAGTTCTACTTCGACGAGCTCTACAACTACGTCTTCTACAAGCCCGCCGACCTCGTCGCGCGCGCGTTGGGCACTTACGTCGAGCGGCCGTTGATCGAGGGCTCCGTTGACGAGGTCGGCGAGGAGACCGCGGATCTCGGCTCGCGCGTCAGCGCGCTGCAGACCGGCTTCCTCCGCCTGTACGTCCTTGCCATCGCAGTCGGCGTCTCTCTCTTCGCGCTCCTGTTCGTGATTGTGAAGTGAGCCGCGCTGAATCCCTCAACTGGATCTCGTCTCGGGCTTTAGCCCGGGACGTACGTGCTGCATGAACGACTGGGTCGTCACCGTCCTGATCCTGCTGCCGATGGCGGGCGCGCTCGCCGTCTGGCTGCTTCCGTGGACGCGCCTCGGTGCCGGCGGGTTCGCACTCCTCGTCGCGCTCGCGGAGGTCGGCATCTGGATCCAGGCGGCCGCGCGCTTCGACTTCGACGGCGGCCTGCAGTTCCAGCAGCAGACGCCGTGGTTCCCGGACCTCGGGGTCTCCTGGCACGTGGGCTTCTACGGCTTCTCCCTGTGGCTGACGGGGCTCACGGTGGTCGTCATGGCCGCGACGATCGCGTACGGATTCTGGGCCGGGCGAGAACGCGCGCGGGCGTACTTCGGCCTGATGCTGATGCTGACCGGGGCGATCGTCGGCGTGTTCGCCTCCCAGGACGTGCTGCTGTTCTACGTCTTCTGGGAGGCGATGATGATCCCGCTCTACGTGCTCATCGGCGTGTGGGGCGGGCCGGGTCGCCTACACGCGACCCTGAAGTTCGTCATCTACACCCTCGCGGGCTCGCTCCTGATGCTCGCAGCGGTGGTCGCGTTCGGACTCTCCCAGGGAACGTTCGATCTCGTCGACAGCGGCACGAGCGGTAGCACCATCATCCTGCTCGGCTTCCTCGCCGGCTTCGCAGTGAAGGCGCCGCTCTTCCCGTTTCACGGCTGGCTCCCCGATGCGTATCGGGAGTCGCCGCCCGAGGTGGCAGCGGTGCTTTCCGGCGTCGTCTCCAAGGCGGCGACGTACGGCTTCCTCCGCATCGCGTTACCGAAGTTCCCGGGGCCGGTGGGAGATCTGCGCGTGCCGATCCTCGTGCTGGCAGCGGCCGGGCTGGTCTACGGGTCGCTGCTCGCGTTCCGCGCGCCCGACGTGCGCGGCGTCATCGCGTACTCGAGCCTCGCGCAACTGGGGCTGATCACGTTCGGCGTCTTTGCCAACAACGACCTCGGGCTGGACGGCTCCGTCTTACAGATGGTCAACCACGGCTTGCTCTCCGCCAGCCTGTTCCTGCTCGCAGGCATGGTGGAGCGACGGACGACGACGGGCGAGTTCTCTCGCCTCGGCGGAATGGCACGCGGCCGGCCGCTGCTCGCGACGGTGCTGATGGCGACGGGCATCATCGCCCTGGCCGTGCCCGGCTCGACGGCGTTCGCGGGTGAGTTCCTGATTCTCGCCGGCGTCTTCCAGCAGGGCTGGGCATGGGGCGTGATCGGCGCGATCGCGATCGTGCTGGCGGCGATGTACATGCTGCGGATGATCTCGGCCGTGCTGCACCGGTCCCCCGGCCAGGCGGTCTCCGAGCGCGCGCTCGACCTCCGGCCCGCGGAGCTTGGGGCCGTCGTGCCACTGGTGCTCATCCTCGTCGGGCTGTCGGCATGGCCGGCGCTGATCAGCGACCGCTCGTTCCCGCATGGGGCCGCAAAGCAATCGATCAACACCGGCCTGCAAGCGTCGCCGAGTCACTCGATCACCCAGGAGCGGACGGCCGCGGAGGCGGGGCCGTGAGACCGCCGATCGACTGGTTCGACCTGACGCCCGAGCTCGTGCTGCTCGGCGCCGCAGGCATCTGCCTGCTCGCGGCCGTCCTCGCCCCGCACCGCATGCGCGCCCAGATCGCTGCATGCACGACGGCGCTCGGCTTCGTCGGTGCCTTCGTGACCGGCGTGCTCATCTACGTCCAGACACCGGACGGCGAAAACGTCATCGCCGGCGCGATGCGACGCGACCGCTACGGGGCGTTCGCGCAGCTGATCGTCGCCGGCGCGGGGCTGCTGACCGTCGCCCTGTCGCACGGTGACCGCCGCGAACGGCAACACGGCGGCGAGTACTACGCCCTTCTTGCCGCCTGCGGCGCCGGCATGTGCTTCCTCGTCGAGGCCAACAACCTGATGGTGCTCTTCCTGGGCCTGGAGTGGTTCTCGATCTGCCTCTACATCCTGTGCGCCATCGACCTCGACCGCGTCGGCTCGCTGGAGGCAGGCCTGAAGTACCTCGTCGTGGGCAGCTTCGGATCCGGCGTCCTCCTCTTCGGCTCCGCGCTCGTGTACGGCGCCACCGGCGCCCTGGAGTTCTCCGGGATCGCACAGGCGACCGCGGCGCAGGGGCTAAAGGACGATGCCGTGCTCCTTGCGGGGCTGGGGATGATGATCGCCGGATTCGGGTTCAAGGCGTCGGCCGCGCCGTTCCACATGTGGACACCGGATGTCTACGAGGGCGCGCCGACGCCTGTGACCGCCTTCATGTCGGCTGCGACGAAGACGGTCGCGCTCGTCCTCATGCTTCGGGTGCTCGTCACCGCGTTCCCACAGGAGTCGGAGCTGTGGACAGCCGCCGCGGCGGCGCTCGCCTGCGCGTCGCTCGCCTGGGGCAACCTCGCGGCGCTCGTTCAGAGTCGCCTCAAACGCCTGCTTGCCTACTCCTCGATCTCGCACGCCGGCTTCCTGTTGATCGCCGTCGCGGCGGACAGCCAGCTGGGCGGCAGGGCCCTCCTCTACTACCTGATCCCGTACTCCGCGGCCTCGCTGGGCGCCTTTGCCGTCGTCGCCGCGCGCGAACGTGAGCTGGGACGCGCCGCAACGATCGACGGTCTCGCCGGCTTCGGGTGGGAACGCCCGGTGCTCGGCGTGGCGATGGCGACGTTCATGCTCGCCTTCGCGGGCCTTCCTCCGACAGGCGGCTTCACCGGCAAGTTCTACGTCTTCTCCGCGGCCTACGACGCCGGCAAGAGCTGGCTGATCATCGTCGGCGTGGTCGCTACGATGGTCAGCCTCTACTACTACCTGTCGATCATCCGGGCGATGTTCATGCGCTCGCCCGAGGTCCGGGTCGAGGTCGCGGCCGTCGGCGGATCGCCGCCGCGCGATCCGCTGCTGGAGGGTTCTGTGATCGCATCGCTCGCAGTCGTCTTCGGCTCGTTCTTCGGCCTGCAGCCGCTGATCGACGTGGCGACACACGCCGCCAACACCCTGCCCTTCTAGGTCTCTACAGCTCGGGCTCGAGATTCGGGACGCGCACCTGCTGGCGGACCTGTGCGGCTCCCGCCGCCACCGCCTGCACGAAGAGGGCGACGAGGCAGAGCACGAGTGCAGACGTCGAGATCCGCGGGACGGCCCCTTCGCCGACGAGCGGCGCCCGGGCAGCCGTGCCGACCACGAGCAGAACGAGCGCGGTGCCGGCGCACACGGCTTGCAAAAGCTCGCCCCGGCGATCCCGACCCGCCTCGTCGGCGTCGATCAGCTCGCCGTAGGCGACAAGCGCGGCAACGGCCGCGAACGGAACCGCGACCACGAGCGCTGCGAACGCGAGCTGCGGTGCCGAGAGGACGTCGGCGATTGCCGCGGTGACGACGAGCCCCACCGGGAGCGCACGACGGAACACGGAGACAAAGCTTCGCGGGAGCACCGGACGTTCTTTTACTGCGGACGGCGCGTGAATCCTGTTGGTTACCCTCCGGTCACGCGACAGAAGGGAGGCCGATGGCAGGCCAGCTCACCTGGCTGGGTCACGCCGCTTTCCGGCTCGATACGCCGGGGGGCAAGCGCATCTACATCGATCCGTGGCTGAGCAATCCGAAGTCTCCGGACAACGAGCGCAACCCCGAGCGCGTCGATCTGATCGCGCTCACGCATGGCCACTCCGACCACGTGGGCGAGACGGTCGAGCTGTGGCAGCAGTTCAGGCCGCCGGTCGTGGCGGTGGTCGAGCTCCGTGGCTGGCTGGCCGAACAGGGAGTCGAGGAGAACATGGCTCACGGCCCGAACAAGGGCGGGACGGTTGACATCGACGGCGTGAAGATCACCATCACGGACGCGAAGCACTCGTCGAGCTCGGACGACGGCAGGTACCTGGGTGAGCCCGCCGGGCTCGTCTTCACGCTCGAGGACGGCACCGTCATCTACTTCGCGGGCGACACGAACGTCTTCGGCGACATGGCGTTGATCGGCCGCCTCTACAGCCCCGACGTGGCAGTGCTGCCGATCGGCGACCACTACACCATGGGCCCGCGCGAGGCGGCACTCGCGATCGAGCTGCTCGGCGTCAAGAAGGTCGTCCCCTCCCATTACGGGACGTTTCCGCTGCTGTCCGGCAGCCCGGACGAGCTCAAGGCGCACGGGGTGGACGCCGAGATCGTCGCGGTGGCGCCGGGCGAAAGCATCGATCTGTGAGAGAGCGCTGGTTCGGCGCCACCGGCAGGCGTGTGCCCGAGATCGTCGTCGAGGGGGATCCCGCCGTGCCGCTCGACGAGGCGCTCGTGCTCGACGACGTCCGCGACGCCGATCGTCTCCGCGAGGCGCACGACCACGGGACACCTGTCGTAATCCGGGCCGCGAGCGCCGCCGCCGTCCAGGCGGCACTGGCCCGACCGGAGGTCGCGTCCGTCGTCGTCCCGCGCAGCGCGGCCTCGCTGCTCGAGCTCGATCTGACCGAGCTCACGTACGGCCGCAAGCCGGTGTCGACGTACTCGATCGTCGCCTGCGATCTCGATTCGGGCCAGTGGGGCGTCGCCGTCCAGTCGAAGTTCCTCGCTGTCGGCGCGATCGTTCCGTGGGCCGAGCCACAGGCAGGTGCCATCGCCACCCAGTCCTACGCGAATCCGCGCTATGGCCCGGACGGCCTGGCACTTCTCCGAGAGGGACGGTCGGCGCAGGAGGTGCTCGACCAACTCGTCGCGGCCGACGACGAGCGGACGCATCGTCAGGCGGGCATCGTGGACGCAAACGGCGGAAGCGCGACGTACACGGGCGCGGAGTGCATGGACTGGGCCGGCGGGAGGACCGGCTCCGGCTACGCGGCCCAGGGCAACATCCTCGTCTCCGGGGAGACGGTCGACGCGCTTGCCGACACGTTCGAGGCGACTGCCGGCAAGCCGCTGGCCGATCGACTGCTGGAGTGCCTCGACGCCGCGCAGGCCGCCGGAGGAGACCGGCGCGGCCAGCAGAGCGCGGCCCTGCTCGTCGTCGAGAAGGACGCTGGGTACGCGGGCCTCTCCGATTCACTCGTCGACCTCCGCGCCGACGAGCACGAGCAGCCGATCACCGACCTGCGCCGCATGTTCGAGATCCACCGACTGCTCTTCTTCCAGACGCCACGTGCCGAGTGGCTGGACGTCGACGACGCCGTGGCCGCCGAGCTGAAGGACCGCCTCGGCCGGCTTGGCTACGAAGGCGACCTGAAGCAGGCCTTCGAGAGCTGGGCGGGCACCGAGAACCTCGAGGAGCGCGTCGACGGCGTCGCGTCGGTCGATCCGGTCGTTCTCGACGAGCTACGGAAGATGACGGCGTGAACGGCTTTGCGATCGCGGCGCTCGACGAGATCGAGTCCGCTCCGGACGACGGCCACACCTGGATCAGGGTCCGGAAGCACTTCGGGGTGCAGGGGTTCGGCGTCAACGCCTTCCGCGCCGACAGCGGCGCGCAAGTGCTCGAGACGCACGATGAGCTCGGAGGCACTGCAGGAAGGCACGAAGAGCTCTACGTCGTCGTGGCGGGACGCGCCCGCTTCACCCTCGGCGACGAAGAGCTCGACGCGCCGGTCGGCACGCTGATCTTCGTCTCGCCCGAGATACGGCGCGGCGCGGTAGCCGAAGAGGACGGCACCACCGTGCTCGTCGTCGGCGGGCAGCCCGGCTCGCCCTTCCGCGTGTCGCCCTGGGAAGCGGCCGCCGACGCCTGGGACGCGTACAGGAGCAAGGACTACGAGACGGCCATCCAGGTTTTCGAGCGAGTGCTCGACGACTATCCGCGAGCAGCCGGCGTCCTCTACAACCTCGCGTGCTGCGAGGCTCTGGCCGGTCGGGCCGAACCGGCGGTCGAACATCTGCAGCGCTCCATCGAGCTCGAGGAGCGATTCCGCGAGTTCGCCCGCACCGACGAGGATCTCGATTCGATTCGCGATCGGGACGACGTCCAGGCGTTGCTCAGCGGGTCAGCGCCTCCAGCGTCATGAACGTGTAGCCGCGCCGCCGGATCAGGTCGAGGACGAGCGGAAGCGCGCGGGTATCGACAGGCGGACCGATGTGCATGAGCACGATCGCCCCCGGGCGGAGACCGGCTGCAACCCGGCGGACGGCCGCGGCAACGGTCTGCCCCGGCAGCCAGCCGGCGCTGTCGGTCGTCCAGCCGACCGCCACGTAGCCGAGTCCGTTCGCGATGCGGATCGTCCGCGAGTTCGCATCGCCGTAGGGGAAGCGGAACAGCGGCCGTGGATCGTGGCGCGTGACGGCCCGAATCGCTTCCGCTCCCCGCCGGATCTGGCCGGATACCGCGGAGCTCGAGAGCCTCGTCATGTAGGGATGGCTCCAGGTGTGATTGCCGATCGGAAATCGGCTGGCGACCGCCCGCGCGAGCCGCGGATTCTGGCGCGCGAAGCGCCCCGTGAAGAAGAACGTCGCCGTCGCGTGGCGACGAACGAGCGTGCGCAGGATGCGCCACCCGCCGCCGGGATCCCCGCCGGCATCGATCGTCAGCGCCACCTGCCGGGCCCGGGTCGGCAGCCGGTCGACCTGACGGCCGCGAAAGCCCGGCGCGACCCCGACGGCGAGGGCCGACGCGAGCACGAACGCCGCCGCGCGGATCACGCGTCCCCAGGCAGACGGATGCCGTCGGCGCGATCACGGAAGCCCGGCACGGGGTCCGCTTCCGGCTGCGCCACCAGGAGCACCGCGCCGTAGCCTTCCCCGACGAGCGTGTCGACGAGCAACTGGAGGCCGACCGCGAGCGCGAACGCCTTGTGCGCCTGTTCCCCGCCGAAGGGGACGAGCTCGTCGCGCGAGGCGCGTCCGGCGATCACGTCGCCCCACGTGACAGCGCCCATGGAGACGTCGCTGACGATCGACCGGCCGTCCGAGCTGGGAATCCCGAGGGCGATCGGGTTCGTACCGGCAAGCGGGGGGCCTCCGTCGGGGTGGCCGAGTCGCGCCGGCGACGTCGCGGTGAGCACGGCCACGAGCCCGCCGTCCGCCAGCCGGCGCACCCAGTAGCCGAGCGCTCCGGTCGGGAAGCAGCTCGCGACGACGAGCCTCGAGCGCTCGGGCGGCGCGGCCAGCTGCGCGTCGCAGATCGCGGCGAGCGTCAGGTACCCGACCGCGCCGCGGCCATCCCACCGCTCGAAGGAGGGCTCGTGCACCGTGCGTTCCGGACGCGAATGAGGTCGCAGGTCGGGCAACGTCGCCAGCCAGTCGACGCGCGCCAGGCCGTGCCCGGCCTTCCCGCGCCGCTCGCAGTCGAGGAAGTGAGCGGCAAGGGTCTCGGCGTCCGGGCCGGAGAACCCGAGCTCGCGGAGCCGCGAGACGACGCGGGTCTCGTCGCCGCCGACACCGGTCAAGGCGGTCCTACGACAGGACCGGCAGGGCCTTGAACGACGGCCGCCGGGCCACGATCGCCTCGGCCAGGTCGCGAATCGCCGCTCCCGACTCGGTCTCGGGATCGGCGAGCACGAGCGGCTCGCCGCGATCCCCCCACTCGCGCAGGGCGGGGTCGAGCGGGATCGTGGCGAGGAGCGGGACGCCGAGCGTCTCGGCAAGCGCGGCGCCGCCTCCGACGCCGAACACGTCGCCGCTCATGTTCTCGACCACGCCGGCGAGCCGCATGTTCGTCTTGCGTGCCATCTCCCCGGCACGGACGGCGACCTCCTGGGCGAGCGGCTGCGGCGTCGTCACGATCAGAACCTCGGCGCGCGGCAGGAGCTGCCCCAGCGAGATCGAGACGTCGCCGGTTCCAGGGGGCATATCGACGAGCAGCGTGTCGAGCCGGGGCCAGTGCACGTCGGACAAGAACTGCTCGAGCGCCCGGTGGAGCATCGGCCCGCGCCACATCAGCGGCTGGTTGTCATCGGTGAAGAACCCGATCGACATCAGATGCAGACCGTGCTTGACAGGCGGGACGATCATCTTGTCGACGACAATCGGCCGCTGGCGCACTCCGAGCAGATGCGGGATCGAGTGCCCGTAGACGTCGGCGTCCAGGATCCCGACGCTCTCCCCGGACTGCGAGAGAGCCGCGGCAAGGTTCACCGTCAGCGACGACTTGCCCACACCTCCCTTGCCGGAGGCGACCGCGAGCACGCGCGTGGACGCGTCGACCGAGATTCCGCGCGACCGCTGCTCAACGCCGCCGCGCAAGCGCTGCGTCAGCGCGGCCTTCTCCTCCGGCGACATGACGTCGAAGAGAAGCGTCACGGAGTCGACGCCGTCGAGCGTGCCGACGTGTCGCTGCACCTGCTCCTCGAAGGAGTTCCGGAGCGGGCATCCGGCGACGGTGAGCGCGATCGTGACCTCCACGTCTCCGTCCGCAACGTCGATCCCGCGAACCATCCCCAGCTCGGTGACCGGCCGGCGCAGCTCCGGGTCGATGACCTTGGAAAGGGCCTCCTGGATGTCGTCCTGCAGAGCCATGGAACCCACACTACCAGCGCGTTATCGGGCCCCGAGGAGCCGTCGCAGCCGCTTCGCGTTCTCGACGGCGTAGGCGTTCCAGTCGTTGTTGAAGTACGCGAAGACCTCGACGGATCGGCGCCAGCGCCGGATCGTCTGCGCCCACTCGTCGAGCTCGCGATCCGAGTAGTTGCCGTTTCGCCCGCGGTGGCCGTGGTGGAAGCGGACGAACGTCCAGTCTGCGGTCAGCTCGTGCGCCTGGAACGGCCTGCGCGGCGTGTCGCCGATGACGAGCGCGGTTCCCGACCGGCGCAGGAGCTCGTAGACCTCGGGGCAGAACCAGCTCGGGTGACGAAACTCGAAGCAGTGGCGGCCGCGCGGCAGCGCCTCGAGCGCCGCGCCGAGTCGCGCGTCGTCGCGCCGGAAGTTCCCCGGCAGCTGCCACAGCACCGGGCCGAGCTTCGGCGACTCGACCAGCGGCTCGATTCGCTCGTAGAACCGCTCGACGCCGGTGCCGAGATCGGTGAGGCGTTTCAGGTGCGTCAGATAGCGGCTCGACTTCACGGAGAAGAGGAAGTCGTCGGGCGTCTCCTGCACCCAGGCCGCGACGGCATTGCGCCGGGGAAGCCGGTAGAAGGTCGAGTTGACCTCCACGGTGTCGAAGAGCGTCGCGTAGTACTCCAGCCAGCGTCGTGCCGGGACACCCTTCGGGTACACGCGCTCGCGCCAGTGCGCGTAGTTCCACCCGGAGCAGCCGACGCGAACGGCCTTCACGCCGGGGCCGGGGCGCCCAGGGCGCCCGCGAGCGCAGCGCACACACCCTCGTTCGCGCCCGCGACGACGCGCGACCGTGCAACCGTGTCCAGTGGGCTCGCGTCGAACGGGCGCGCGTCGGGCAGGTCGATCGCGAGCCCGGTCTCGCGGAGCAGGAGCTGCGCCGCCGCGATGTCCACGGCCCTGATCGGCCGCAGCGAGCACACCGCGTCGGCGCGACCGGCGGCCAGCTGGCAGAGGGCAAGCGCCAGCGATCCCATGATGCGAAGCCGGTACGCGAGCCCGACGAACGCCGGCGTGAGCTCGGCGACGTTGTGCGTGAACGTTCCCTCGAGCATCAGGAGCTCGATCTCGGCCTTCGGCCGCTCCTCGCCCAGCCGCGTGCCGTCGAGCCACGCGCCCTCCCCGCGGGCGGCCCACCACTCCTGGCCGGAGCCGAAGTCGCGGAGGTACCCGAACGCGACGTCCTCCATGCGCGCGCCGTCCGCGATCGCGATCGACAGCGAGAAGAAGGGCAGCACGCGCTTCGCGTTCACCGAGCCGTCGATGGGATCGACGACGAACCGGAGCCCTCCGTCGCCGAAGCGCCGCTCGCCGAGCTCCTCGGAGACGAGCGTGAACTGGGCGCCCTCCGCGTGCAGCGCCTCGAGACGTGCGACGACGGCGCGCTCGGCCGCATCGTCCACGAGCGTCGTCTCGTCCCCGCCGACGCCGGTCCCGAGCACGCCCTCGCGGTCGGCTCGAGCAGGGCGCTCGACGAGAACATGCGCCACGTCCTCCGCGCACGAGTGGCAGAGGGCAAGCCAGCGAGCCGTGTCCACGGTGCCTCAGTCGAGCGGGTGAAAAAGAAGCCCGCTCAAGAGCTTCGGATAGAAGTACGTGCTCTTCTGCGGCATCGTCCCTCCGGAGCGGGCGACGGCGGCCACCTGGCCGATCGTCGGCGGCCGGAGCAAAAAGGCGGCCTCGGCGGCCCCGGAGTCAACCGCGTCCACGGCCTCCTCGACGCGGGGTGTGTACGAGACGCCCTGGGGGCGGAAGCGTTCTACGAGGTCGGGATCGAGCTCACCCTCGCCTCCGCGGACGATGCCCGCCTCCCCACGGCGGTAGACGACGACCGCCGACCGGTCGCGCGACTCGAGCTCGATGTGCTCGAGTGCCGCACGGACGTCCCCGTCGGACTCTGGGGCGGGCTCCTCGCCGACCCGGTCGACGACGCGATGCGTCGGGAAGATCGTCAGGCCTTCCTGCTCGGTCGGGACGACGACGGCCAGCATCCAGGCCGTCGCCTCCGTGCCGTCCTCCTCGTGGAACGCGAGCGCGGTTTCGTACCGGTGGTGACCGTCGGCGATCAGGAGCTGCGCCTCGGCGAGCTCGGCCGGCGGCTCGCCGTCGAGTCGCCAGAGCCGGTTGCGCACGCCGTCGAGCTCGACATCAATGTCCGGCCGGCCTTCCGGTCCCCGCAGCCGCCCCTCGAAGAGCAGGAAGATCGGCTCCAGCTCGACCCGGGTTGCCCGGAGCAGGCGGAGGCGCCCTTCCTTGGGTCCCGCATGCGTCCGCTCGTGCGGGAGCACGACGCCTGCCGAGTAGGGCTGCAGCCGAAGGGAGGCCACGAGACCAGCTCGGCTGCGGGCGACCCCGTCCGGTCCGACGTAGTCCTGGACCAGCCACCAGAGCGCCGGCTCGTCCTCGCGCACCAGCACGCCGTCGTCCTGCCAGGCGCGCCAGAGCTCGGCGGCTTCCGGCTCGGAATCGGGAAGCGTGAGACGGACGACGTTGTACGGGCTACGCCCGGCCAGGCGGGCGCGGTCATCGGTCGCGATCACGTCGTACGGCGGGGCGACGAGGCGCTCGAGCGGCCCGGCGCGCGCCGTCTCGTAGCGAGCCGCGCGGAACGGTCGCAGGGTCGCCACGGCGGCGAGCGTAGCAGCGGACCGCATTCCTAGACTTGGCGCGGTGGCCGCGATCGCCGAGCTGGCCGAGGACCGCGTCGTCGAGGGCGTGTACGCGGTCGCCCGCAAGGAGCGGCTGCGCACCCGATCCGGGTCGCCGTACCTCGCCCTCGAGCTCGTCGACACGAGCGGCCGGATCGGGGCACGCGTCTGGTCGGACGTCGAGCTCCTGGACGGGCGCTTCGGCGAGGGCGACGCGATTCGCGTCGTCGGGCGGGTCGAGCGCTTCCGCGACCGGCTCCAGGTCGACGTCCGCTCGCTCGAACGCGCCGCCGACGCCGATCCCGCCGACCTCGCCCCCACCGTGCGGCGGGACCGGGACGAGCTCGACGGCTTCCTCGAGTTCCTCGCCGGAGAGCTCTCCCACCCCGGTCTGCGCGAGACGGTCGGCCGGTTCCTCGCCGACAGGAGGTTCCGCGACGGACTACGGAGCCTTCCCGCCGCGCCGGGTGAGCACCACGACTACGCAGGCGGCCTGCTGGAGCACACCGTTGCCGTGGCCACGATCTGCCGCGACCTGACGCAGCTTCACCCGCGCCTGCGCTCCGACCTGCTCATCGCCGCCGCGGTGCTGCACGACGCCGGCCGGACGCTCGAGCTCGGCCCGCCGCCGTCGTTCCGGCCCACGGAGGAGGGACGCCTGCTCGGACACGTCCAGCTGGGGCTTCGCCTGATCGAGCAGCGTGCGACACCGCTCCCGGTCGACGTCCGGGCGGAGCTGCTGCACGCGGTCGCAGTCCACCACGACCCCCGCGCCGCCCGAACGGCGGAGGCCGCGTGCCTGCACCATGCCAATCGCCTCGATGTCCTCGCCACCACAATGCGGGCATCTGCATAGGTTTCAAGGTCGGCCGGGGAGGGCTGGCCCTCGCTGGCCGAGCTCGAGCATCGACTCGACTCGCTCGACGAGATCGAAGGGGCTGAACGGTTTCTTGATGTACTCGTCGGCGCCGGCGTCGAAGCCGCTCTTGACGCTCTCCTCCTGGACGCTCGCCGTCAGAAGGATCACTGGCATGCCCCTCGTCGCCTCCTTGCGGCGAAGCGCGTGGACGACGTCGATTCCGGTCATCTTCGGCATCCGCACGTCAAGGATCGCGAGGTCGGGCGCGCGCTCGAGAATCAGCTGCAGCGCCTGCTCGCCGTCGCGAGCCGTGTGCACCTCGTGACCGGCCCGCTGCAGCCTGAAGGCGACCAGCGCCAGGATGTCCTCGTCATCGTCCGCGGCGACGATGACGCGACGATCCCCGTTGTCGCTACCGACCACGCGCCGCCACCTTTCCGTCCGTGACGTGGGCCGGCTTCTGGGCCGCCAGCGGGAGCTCGACGGTAAACGTCGACCCGACTCCCTCGGAACTGCGGCAGCGGATCGACCCGCCGTGCGCCTCCACGAGCGCCTTGCTGATGGCAAGCCCGAGCCCGGACCCCTGAATCGCAAGCTCGCGCGCGCTCTCGGTGCGGTAGAACGGCCGGAACAGCTCGTCGCCGATCTCGGGCGGGATGCCCATGCCGGAGTCGGCGACCTCGACGACGGCGCGCACCTGCCGTGATGCGACCCGCAGCGTCGCGTGTCCCCCTTTGCCGGTGAACTTGACGGCGTTCGAGATCAGGTTGTCGAGAACCTGCGCGAGCCGCCCCCGGTCACCGTGGACGATCGGCTCGCCCGAGATCTCCAGCCGGAGATCGATGCCGCCCGCATGTGCGCCGGGCCGCGCGTTCTCGAGCGCTTCGGACCCGAGGCCTGCGAGCGAGACGGGCTCGATCTCGAGCGGGATGGTGCCGGCCTCGAGCTGCGCGACGAGGAGCAGGTCGCCGACGAGCCGTAGAAGGCGATTCGAATTGCGGCCGATCGTGGCCAGGCAGCGCCGCTGATCGGCCGTCAGCGGCCCGACGTCCTCGCGCTCGAGCAGCTCGAGGTAGCCGAGCACCGAGCTGAGGGGAGTTCGCAGCTCATGCGACACGAGCGAGATGAAGTGATCCTTGAGACGATCGGCCTCCGATTCGGCTCGCTTGCGCTCGAGGAAGTGCCCGATCGGCGCTCCGAGCGCGTCAAGCATCTTCAGCAGCTCGTCGTCGGGCCGGGTCAGCGTCCGGCCGAAGAGCTCGACGACGGCAAGCACCTCGCCGCCGCCGACGATCGGAAACGCGACGCCGCAGCGGAGGCCGAGCTCTGCGGCTGCATCGGCTCGCGAGAACCTGGTGCGGTCGACGAGGGCGTCCTCGATCGATACCCACGTCGGCTTCCGGGAGTCGTACGCCTTGCCCGCGAGCCCGAGTCCCGGGCGGAGCGCGGTCGTGCTCGAGAGCTCGCTGAACGCGCTGAACTCCGCCTCGGCGGAGGGGAGCGTCCACTGGTCACGGCAGCGAAGCGATCCGTCCTGGTCGAGCTCCCAGAAGGCGACGAGCTCCCCCCAGCCCATCGTCTCGCCGAGTGTCCGGAGAAGCCTCGGGATCGCCTCCTCGGGAGTCGCCGAATCGGCGAGTACCTCGGTGACGGCGTGCTGGGTCTCGAGGTACCGCTGCGTACGGCGAGCCGGGCCCGCGTCGGTGAAGACGAGAACGGCCCCCTGGACGTCGTCGTCGACGACGATCGGGTTGGTGCTGTACTCCACCTCGAACCACGTGCCATCCGCGCGCCAGAAGCGCTCGCCGTCGCCGTCCGCGCCGTTCCGAGGTAGCAGGACCAGCTCGAGAAACGGCCGCCCGACGAGGTCACCCGCCGTGAAGCCGAGCATGCGCTGCGCGGCCTTGTTGACGAACGTGCAGCGCGCCTGGCGGTCGATGCCCACGATTCCCTCCTGCGTCGACTCGAGCAGAAGCCGCAGGTATTCGACAACCGTCTCGAGGAGGTCCTCACGCTCGCGCACGGCGCGGAGCTCTGCGGCCAGCAGGGTGGAGTCGAGGCGCAGCCGGCGCGGGATGATGAACGGAAACTCGGCCGTCACGCGATCGCCCGTTCACGTGGTCGAGCTGCCGAGCGGGGCCGGTCGACCGGGAGGTGGACGCGGAACGTCGTGCCGATCCCCTCCGCGCTCTCGACCTCGATCGCTCCCCCGTGCGCGTCGACGATCGCCTTCGCAATCCCGAGGCCGAGCCCGGTTCCCGGAATGGCCCGCTTGGTCGCGGCGGTCGAGCGGAAGAAGCGTTCGAAGAGCCGTTCCTGCTCGCCCTGGGGAATGCCGATGCCGCTGTCTCGCACCTCGAAGAGCGCGCCGATCTCGTCGTCTGCGACGACGATCTCGACCTCGCCGCCGTCGCTCGTGAACTTGACCGCGTTGGAGAGAAGGTTGTCGACGAGCTGTTCCAGACGGTCCCGATCTCCGAGGACGGGCACGGCGCCGTTGAGCGTGGTCACGAGCTCGATGCCCTTCTCCTCTGCTGCCGGCCGAGCCGCCTCGATCGCCTGCGTGGCGAGGTCGCGCAGGTCGACGTCCGCCAGCTCCAACGAGAGCGCACCCGCCTGCACCTGGGCGACGAACAGCAGGTCGCCGACGAGGTGGAGGAGCCGGTCGGCGCCGCGCTGGACGACCTCGAGAAACTGCCGCTGATCCTCGGTGACTTCACCGGCGTGTCCGTCCAGGACGAGCTCGAGGTAGCCGCGGATCGACGTGAGCGGGCTGCGCAGTTCGTGCGAGACGAGCGCGACGAACTCGTCCTTCAGCCGATCGAGCTCCAGCAGTCGCTCGTTCTGCTCCGCAAGCTCCAGCCGGGCCTGCTCGGCCTCGGCGCTCGACTGGCGAGCAGCGACCAACAGGCGTTCACGCTCGGCGTCCACGCGCCGTCGCTCGTTGACGTCGATCATCAGGCCTCGCAGAAGCGCCTCCTCGCCGGCACTGTGCACGTGGACGAGGTCACGAACCCAGATCGCGTCTCCGTTGGCGTGGACCGCCCGGTATTCCACCGTGTAGTCCTTCGAGCGCTCCAGCGACCGGCGGCGGAGCGCGCCGACGCGCACGCGGTCCTCGGGATGGACGATGCATTCCCAGAAGTCGTCTTCCTCGAGCCACCGCTGGGTCGGATACCCGAGCAGGTCCTCGACTCGGCCGGCGACGAACGAGAACCTCCGCATGTCTCCCGTCGCTTCCCACACCACGCCGTCGAGGTCGTCCACCACGTCGCGCATGCGCTGGTCTGCCCGCCGCTCGTCGAGCCGCAGCCGCTCCGTCGTGCGCAGCAGCCCGGCCATCCGCAGCACGACGAGCAGCGAGAGCGTCGCGCCGCCGACCGCGATTGCGACGGCGTCGATCGATTGTCCGCGGATCCACTCGATCAGCAGAACGGCAGGGGCGAGCGCGGACGCCACCACGAGCACGGCGAGGTGACGGGTGCTCAAGCGGGTCTCGCGCTCCGGCGCGACCTCGGTCAGGAGGCGCATCGACGGGTACAGCGCCGCGACACCCAACACGCACCGGGAGAGCAGCCAGGCGACGTCCAGCCAATTGCCCGAGGCGTAGGAGTCCGATCCACCGGCGTAGACGAGATCGGCGAACGTCATGAGCAAGACGCCGGCGACCAGCGCGCGGAAGGAGGCGGTCCGGCCCCCCGGCACGAAGAGCAGCCGCGCGAGGACCCCGAGGAGGATCAGATCCATGATCGGGTACGCGACGAGGATGGCTCGCTCGAGTGTCGTCGAACCCACGTCGTGGGCGTTCGGGTCGATGACGAACACCCAGGTGGGAACGGCGATCCCCGCGGTCACGATCAACGCGTCCGTCGTCGCCGCCCAGCCCTGGCCGCGGCCGAGCCGCCGGACGAGGAGGAGCAGCCCGACGAAGAAGCACGGGTACGAGGCGAGGTAGAAGCCGTCCGCCGCCGACGGAAACGGGCTGCGGTTCAGCCAGAGGTCGTAGATGTCCCAGATGACGTCCCCGACCGAGTACAGCACCAGGCCGAGCGAGAACAGGTACCAGGGCAGCGGATACGCCGGCCGGTTCCGCCGGACTCCGACCAGAATCGCCGCGGCCGCGACGAAGCCGAGGGCGTCGTAGACGACGCTCTGAGTCACGCCCGACGGCAGCAGGAGATACGCGCCGGACACGAGGACGGCGAAGGCGAGGCAGATGTTGGCGATGCGTACTGACACTTGCCTCAGCGTCGCCCGGGGTCGGGGCGGGCGAGCCGACACTTCGCGCTCGACTGTAACTGTCCTCCGACCGGGGGACAATGGGCCGCTCGGCCTACGTTGGTGGACCCCCGGGCCCACCCCGTTTCCAGTCCGTTCGGACTAGCGCGGCGGGGTGAAGCGGATGTTCAGCACGTCGCCGTCCTCGACAACGTAGGCCTTGCCCTCGAGTCGCTGCAGCCCGCGCCGGGCAGCCTCGGAGCGCGAGCCGGCGTCGACGAGATCGCTCGACCGGATCACCTCGCAGCGCACGAACCCTTGCACCATGTCCGTGTGGATCGAGGCGGCGGCGTCGAGCGCGGTCGCGCCGTGCCGAAGCGTCCACGCGCGCGCCTCCTTCTCGGCCGCCGTGAAGAACGTGATCAGCCCGAGCGCATCGCGCAGGCGGCGAACGACCTCATCGAGCGCCGACGGGCCGTCCCGAAACGCCGCGGCCTCCTCGGTCGGGAGCTCCGCGAGCTCCTCCTCGAGCTTCGCGTCGATCGCGCCCGGGCCATTCTCGACCAGCACCAGCGGTTTCGTCGTCAGCGGCTCGAGCTGCAGCGGCAACGCACGGTCGTAGGCGACGAGCGACTCACCGGCTTCGAGGTGCCCCAGCAGGCGCTCGAGCTCGGCGACCTCCTCTCGAAGCGCCTGCTCGCCGGACTTCGCCTGCCGGCGGACAGTCTCGAGGCGTTTCTCCACGTGGTCGCGGTCGGCGACCAGGAGCTCCAGCCGAAGTGTCTCCAGGTCGGTCTCGGGGGTCGCGCCCGGCGAGAAGGCGTCGAGGACGGCCAGAAGCGCGTCGGCGCGCCGAAGGTTGCCGAGCATCGCCGCACCCGTGCCCGGGACGTCGGAGACCCGGATGGTCGCCGGAGTTTGCTTCGCCGAGCCCTCGATCCGCGCGACCTCTGCCAGTCGGTCGTCCACGATCGTCGCCATGCCCACGTTCGGCTTCTCCGCATATGCGCCGACGGCAGCGTGCGCTCCGGTGACCGCGTTGAAGAGCGTCGTCTTCCCGCTGCCGGGCAGACCGACGATGCCGACCTCGAGCGCCACGTGTGCGATTCGGCGCCGCTAGCCGGCGAACCCGACGCGGCTCTCGCGGCTGAAGCGCTTGACGTAGGTCACGCGGCCGAGCGCCAGCGTGTACCGGCCGTCCTCCCCCTCGAGCGTGGCCGCGCTCTCGGTTCCCTCGGCGAGGCGCCTCTCGAGCTCGTCCGCCTCGCCCGGAGAGACGAGAATGCTCATCGCCTGCCCGCCCTCGAAGCCGATCTCGATGCGGACGCGCTCCGCGTCGGCCCTAGGCAACGGCGACCAGCTCCGAGAGGACGCCGTGGACGGCGTCGGGGTGGACGAACGCAACCTCGAGGCCGAACATCCCGCGGCGCGGCTCCTCGTCGATCAGCTCGGCGCCGGCGCCGGCGAGCGAGCGGAGCATCCCCGGCAGGTCGTCGACCTCGTAGGCGACGTGGTGCATCCCGGGCCCGCGGCTGGCGAGAAACCGGCCAACCGGCGTGTCGTCGCCGAGCGCCGCGAGCAGCTCGACCCGGCCGTCGCCGACCCGCAGCGACGCCGCCTCGACGCCCTGGTCGACCACCGTCTCGCGGTGCTCGACGCGAGCCGCAAACAGCCGCTGGTAGGTGGAGACGGCGTCGTCGAGGTCGTCGACCGCGACCCCGACGTGGTGGATGCCGAGCGCCTGCACGACCTCGATGCTATCGCTGCCGCCCGGCCCGAGCGGGCTTCTTACACTGGGCTGGTGCTTTCCGTTCCCACGCGCGTTCAGGCCGATCGCGTCGGCGACGTCTGGCGCGTCGAGTACGAGGAGCGGGCCGCGGACGCGGGGGCCTGGGCCACGCAGCATGGCCTGCGGCCGGCGCACGAGGACTCGTTTCGGATCTGCCTCGTCCTCGTCGACGTCCAGAACACCTTCTGCATCCCGGGCTTCGAGCTCTTCGTCGCGGGGCGCACGGGCACCGGCGCGGTCGACGACAACCGTCGCCTCTGCGCGTTCGTCTACCGGAACCTCGACGCGATCACCCAGATCGTGCCGACGATGGACACGCATCAGGCGGTGCAGATCTTCCACAGCGTCTACCTCGTCGGCGAGGACGGCGGGCATCCGGCTCCGTACACGCTCGTGTCGGTGGAGGACGTCGAAGCGGGCCGCGTCACGGTCGACGCGGACGCCGCGCGCTCGATCGGCGCCGAGCCGGACTACGCGCAACGGCACCTCGCGCATTACACGCGAAGCCTTGCTCGCGGCGGAAAGTACTCGCTGACGATCTGGCCCTACCACGCCCTCCTCGGCGGCATCGGCCACGCGCTCGTCTCGGCCGTCGAAGAGGCCGTGTTCTTCCACGCAATCGCCCGACGCAGTCAGCCCGACTTCCAGGTCAAGGGCTCGAACCCGCTCACAGAACACTACTCCGTCCTCGGCCCCGAGGTCCGCGACGGGCCCGACGGCGACCCGATCGCCGCGAAGAACGAACGCCTCGTCGAGCGCCTCCTCGCCTTCGACGCGGTCGTCATCGCGGGCCAGGCGAAGTCGCACTGCGTCGCCTGGACGATCGACGATCTCCTCGAGGCCGGGACGGCACGCGAAGCAGAGCTCGCACCGCGCGTCTACCTGCTCGAGGACTGCACCTCGCCCGTGGTCGTCTCGGGCGTCGTCGACTACACCGACGCCGCAGACGCCGCATTCGAGCGCTTCGCCGACGCGGGCATGCATGTCGTCCGTTCGACCGATCCGATCGAGAGCTGGCCCGGAATCGCCGAGCGCCGGGCCGGCGCTACTCGGTGACCTCGAGGCGAAGGCACTCCGCGAGGGCGGCGCGCGCAACCTCGAGCTGCTCGGGCGTCGGATCCGCTGTCGCGATGCGGTGCTGGAGCTCGTGGCCGGGCATCGCCAGCGCCTCGGAAAGCGGGTGGTCCGGATGACGCACCATCCAAACGAAAAGCTCGGTGGCTACGGCAACCGCTCCCACTGCGACGGCGGCACGCGTGACCGCGGCCATCGGGCCGACAAGGCGTGCGGTGGCGATCCGCCCGAGCCCCGAGGTGAGCAGAAGCGGACCGAGCAGATGCGATCCGCAGCGCTCGTGCTCCTTCCCCCGCTCCTCGCCGTGCTCGTAGGTGCCGATGACGACGTGCTCGGCGCCGTGGTAGGCAGCGAGCTCGGATCCGCGTAGGGCCACCGCGGCAGGCACGAGCGCCAGCGCCGAGCTCACCAGTTCGCGCGTCAGCGGTCCGAGCCGTCGCGAGTCGCGCACGGCACGGACGAGCGTTGCGCTGGCGAGCATCGAGCCGATGACGACGGGTCGCTCGAACGGGAGTCGTACCTGCGGCAGGGCTCGGCGCATCTGCGGCAGGACCGCGAACGCCTCGACCAACCGCGCAGGGCCGCGCAGGATCGGCCGGTCGAGCTCGGCCGCCACGAACCGCTTGCGCGCGCCCGCGACCTTGAGCTCGCCGCTCCGCGTCCGGACGGCCGCCGCCCACGACGTCGGCCCGTGCACGAGCACCCCGTTCGCGAGCGCCATCCCGCCAAGCCGGAGCTTCTCCACGCTCCGAGCATAGCTTCAACGGGGGAAATGGGGTTTCCCCCGTTTGCCCCCTCCCAGACCCACAAGCAGACGCGCCTTCGCGCGACGTAGCTGCGGCCGGCCAAGCCGGCCTCCGCCGGTCGATGCTCTACCAAGCGTTGCGGGATAAGCCGTGTGTGCCTATGGGGTCAAGGTTGGCCGGGGAGGGCTCGGCCCTCCCTGGCCGGGCTGTCACCGACGCTTCTTGCGACGTAGCGGAGGAACTCGACCCCGGTCTCGAGGTCCTCGACGGCGATCCGCTCGTCCGCAGAGTGGATGAGCCGGGCCGCGAGCTCCGGGTCCATCGAACGGCCGGGGAAGAAGCCGTACGCGACCGTTCCGAAACGTTCGCGCACGTAGTGGCTGTCAGTGAACCCTGCGACGCAGACAGGCGCGACCGCCGCATCCGGCTCGATCTCGCGGACGAACGAGGCGACCGCGTCCCACAGCACGGGCTCGAGCGGCGAGCGCGTCCCGCCGTACCCCTGGCCCCACTCGAGGTCGTAGTCGCCCGGCCCGAGTATCCGCCTGACCTCCTCCTCCGCTTCGGACTCGGACTGGCCGGGCAAGAGCCGGCAGTCGACCGTGATCTCGCACCGGCCCGGGACGACGTTGCGTCGCCTCGAGGCCTCGATCATCGTGGGCGACAGCGTCAGCGAGAGGAGCGGCTCGAGGACTTCGGCAGCGTAAACGCTCGCTTCGCGTACACGGTCGACGGCCTGCTCCGGCGGCGGCCGCTCGCCGAGCATCGCGTCGACGAACGCTTCCGTCTCGGGCCCGTAGACCGGGACAGGCGCGGACTCGCCAAGACGCGCGAGCAGCGCACCCGCCTTCACGAGCGCGTTGTCGGCGATTCCGGGCATTGAGCCGTGGCCACTGCGCCCCCGGACAATCAACGTCAGCGGCGAGCTGCGCTTCTCGGCCGTCGAGCACAGGTAGACGCCGCGGCCGTCGACCGACACACGGTCCCCGGCTCCCTCGTTGATGGCGTACTCCGCCTCGATCGCCTCGGGATGCTCCTCGCAGAGCCATGCGACGCCGAACTGCTCGCCTTCGCCGACCTCCTCGTCCGCACAGGCGGCAAAGACGAGATCGCCGGCGGGAGCGAACCCCTCGCGCGCAAGCGAAGCGACGGCGACAGCCGCTGCAGCGACGTGACCCTTCATGTCCAGCGCGCCCCGGCCCCAGACGTAGCCGTCACGGAGCTCCCCCGACCAGGGGTCGCCCTGCCATTCGTGCGGATCAGCGACGACGGTGTCCGTGTGGGACAGGAGCAGCAGGCGCGGGCCGTCTCCGCGGCCGCGGATCCGCGCCACGAGGTTCGCCCGCTCCGGTGCCCGCGCGTAGAACCGGCACTCGACGCCGTTCGGCTCGAGGTAGTCCCGCAGGAGCTCGGCCGCCTGCGTCTCGTTGCCCGGCGGGTTGACTGTGTTCAACCTGATGAGCGCCTGCAGAAGCTCGACGGCTTCGTCGCGCAGGCTCAACGGCGCGTCCCGAGGATGAGCAGGTACGGGCCGGGCGCGCGAATCTCGTCGCCCGACCGCTCGCTCTCGAAATACGAGATTGCCGCGTCGCGGAGCTCGCGACGCCGCTCGTCGTCGAACGACTCGTAGAGCCGCTTGACGGTCCCGGCACCGTTCATCTGCCGCTCCCAGAGCTCCTCGCCGGTGCTGCCGACGAACGCATTCTCTCCGTCCTCGAAGCGGAGATCGAAGGCGGCGCCGAGCAGCCCCTGGACCACGTCTTCGCGACCCCAGTCCTCGCGGTCGCCGACGCCCCGTTCCGGGGGTGGCTGGAAGCGCCGCATCAGGCTGAAATAGCCGACGCCGGGACGCCACGCGGTCAGCCCGAGCCGGCCTCCGGGCCGGCAGACGCGGGCCAGCTCGGCGGCCGTCGCCTCCTGGTTCGGCGCCAGGATCGCGCCCACGGCGGACGCGACGACGTCGAACGAGCCGTCGTCGTAGGGCAAGTTCTCGGCGTCGCCAACATCGAACCGGATCCCGAGCCCGCGATCGGCGGCAACCGCACGAGCGCGCTCGATCATGCCTGGTGATAGATCTTGCGCGGTGACGTCCGCGCCGGCCTGCGCAGCCAGCACGGCGGTCGCGCCGGTCCCCGTGGCGACGTCCAGCCAGCGCTCGCCCGGACGAGGCGCAACGCCTCGGACGAGGTGCTCGTGCATCGGCGCAAGCTCGCGAGCGACCAGTTGCCAGTCCCCTTCGCCCCACGCTTTCGCCATGCGGGCCTTGAGCTCGTCGAAGGCCACTACTGCTCGCGCTGCGCGAGCGCCGTCAGCTCGTTGCGAGCCTGCCAGAGCTCCGGATACATCCGATGGCCGATCAGGCGACCGAGCAGCTCGACGGGCGTCCCCTGGGTGCCGACCACCTCGTCGCCGATCACGCGCGCGACGACCTTGTAGTGCCGGTAGCGCCAGACGGCCACGCGCTCGTCCCACTCCGTCAAGAGCTCGGCGACCTGGTACAGCTGCTCGTGATCGCGGCCCTGCTGGTACAGCTCGACGACCGACAGGCCTTCGGCACGCCGCAGCGCGTGAAACGCCTCGCCCAGCGGAGGCGACACACGGCGAACGCCGTTGAACCCCGGGGAGTCGAAGCCGCTGCCGTGCCCGAGCACGGGCCGGATCCAGCGCGTGTACTCCCACGGAGACATGTGCTCGAGCATGTCGAGATTGCCGTGCACGATCTTCAGGCAGTCGTTGGCGCGTCGAAGGAGCCTGATCGCCGCATCAAGCTCCCCGTCACGGAGCAGCGCCGTCGCCTCCTGAGCCTCGGCGACTCCGAGCTTCAGCCAGAGCTCGGAGGACTGGTGCACGGTCTGGAAGAGCAGCTCGTCGCGATGAGCCTGCTCCTCCGGGGTCTTCTGCAACGACAGGAGCTCGTCGGTCCGCAGGTACCGCTCGTAGTCGCTCGCGCCGGAGCCGTCGAGAAGTGGCTGCGAATAATCCTCGGCCTGCGCGGGATCGGTCACCGCGAGCAGCATACTTCGACGCGTGGGAGACCTGTTCTCCGACGCGGCGCAGGAGCGCATCGGCGAAATCGCGCCGCTCGCGCTGCGACTTCGCCCACGAACGCTGGACGAGTTCGTCGGCCAGGAGCAGGTTCTCGGCACTCGATCGGCACTGCGTCTCGCGATCGAGGAGGACCGCATCGGCTCGTCGATCTTCTACGGCCCGCCGGGCAGCGGAAAGACCACGCTGGCGCGCGTCGTCGCCACCAGGACCGGAGCGGCGTTCGAGGAGTTGTCCGCGGTCTCCGCCACCGTTGCGGACGTCCGCGCAGTGCTCGCGCGGGCACGTGAACGCCTGGGCGGCAGCCGTCTACGGACGATCCTCTTCCTCGACGAGATCCACCGCTTCAATAAGGCCCAGCAGGACGCGCTGCTGCCCGCGGTCGAGGAGGGACTGATCACGCTGATCGGCTCGACGACGGAGAACCCGTTCTTCGAGGTCAACTCCGCGCTGCTGTCGCGCGTCCAGGTCTACGAACTCGAGCCGCTCACCGAGGACCAGCTGGCGACGATCGTCCACCGCGGCGCGGAGGAGCTCGGGGCAGACGTACCGGGGGAGCTGGAGCGGCTGATCGCCTTCAAGGCCGGCGGGGACGCGCGCAACGCGCTCAACATCCTCGAGCTCGCGTGGCAGACGGCAGGCGCCGAGGGCGAGCCGCTCGCCGCGCGGCACATCGACGACGCCGCCCGCAAGCCACCGCTCCGCTACGACCGAGCCGGCGACGCGCACTACGACTTCGCGTCCGCGTTCATCAAGTCGATGCGGGGATCCGACCCGGACGCGTCCCTCTACTACCTCGCCTCGATGCTCGAGTCCGGCGAGGATCCGCGGTTCATCGCGCGGCGCATGATCATCCTCGCCTCCGAGGATGTGGGCAACGCCGATCCGCGCGCACTGCTCGTCGCGGTCGCGGCCGCGCAGGCGGTCGAGCACGTCGGCCTGCCGGAGGCGCGGCTGAACCTTGCCCAGGCCGTGATCTACCTGGCCCGGGCGCCGAAGTCGAACGCGGTCGTACGTGCGCTCGGGGAGGCGACGCAGGACGTGCGCGATCGCGGCAACCTGCGCCCGCCGAAGATGCTGCGCTCGACGGGTCATCGGCTCGCGGCCGAGCATCTCGGGCATGGAACCGGGTACGTCTACCCACACGACGACCCGCGTGGCTTCGAGCTCGACTACCTACCCGAGGAGCTCCACGGCCGCCGCTACTACCGCCCGAGCGGGAGCGGCGAGGAGGTCGAGGACGACGATTCCAAGTAGGCTGACGCGCCGGTGAAGGTGATCGTCCTCGTCAAGCAGGTCCCGCATCCGCCGGCAATCGAGTTCGACGAGGAGACGCACTCACTGAGACGGGAGGGCGTCCCGCTCGTCCTCAACGCGTTCGACCGCGAAGCCGTCGCCCGCGCGGCAGCGATCGGCGACGAGGTGGTTGCGATGACCATGGGGCCGCCGCAGGCGAGCGAAGCGCTTCGCGAGTGCTTTGCCCTCGGCGCGCACCGCGCCCTGCATCTGTCGGATCGAATGTTCGCGCTCGCGGACACGATCGGCACCTCCCGCACGCTCGCCCTGGCAATTCGCAAGGAGGGAGCAGATCTTGTCCTCTGTGGTCGGAAGACGATCGATTCCGAGACGTGGCAGGTGCCGCCCGAGGTGGCAGCCCAGCTCGGCTGGCAGCACCTGACGAACGCCACCGCGCTCGAGCCTGCCGGGAGCAAGCTGCGGGTCACGCGACAGACCGACGCCGGTGAAGACCTCTACGAGGTCGAGCTGCCGGCGGTCGTCTCGATCGCCCGCCCTCGCCTGGATCCTGCCCAGCCCGTGGACGGCGACATCACGGTTTGGGCGGCGAGCGACCTGGCCTCGGACGTCCGCGACAACGACAACCGGTTCGGCCAGACCGGCTCCCCGACCCGCGTCCTCGCCGTGCGCGACGTGTCACCCGAGCGGGCGCGAAGGCGCGCGCGGTCGGTGGATGAAGCGGTCACGGCGACCCGCGAGCTGCTGGCCGATCGGGCGCGCGAGCCGTCGACGTGGGACAAGCCCGAGGACGTCGCCGAGCAGCCGGGCAAGCGGTACGACTCCTGGGTGTGGGTCGAGCTCGCGAACGGCCGTCCCACGAGGCACTCGCTGGAGCTCGTCGCCCGGAGCCGAACGCTCGCCGGCAAGCTCGGCGGGCAGAACGTCGCCGCCGTGCTCGGTCATGGCCTCGCCGGTCTGGCGGGCGAGCTGCACCGGCGCGGCGCGGAGCGCGTTGTCGTCGTGGACGACGAACGACTCGATGCCTACCGTCCGGCGATCTGGGTACACGCGCTCCGGCAGCTGGTCGAGCGCCACCGGCCGCACGTCCTGTTATTCCCGGCAACCGCGCGGGGCAGGGACCTGGGGCCGCGGCTCGCCGGTGAACTCGAGCTTGGCATGACAGGCGACTGCGTCGGCGTCGACATCGTCAAGGCGGGCCGCCTGCTCCAGCAGAAGCCCGCCTACGGCGGCAACATCGTCTCCGTGATCATGGGCTCGACGAGCCCGCAGCTCGCGACGGTCCGACCGCGCATGTACGAGCCGCTCGATGAGCGGGACGCCGACGGCGAGGTCGCGGTACTCGAGCTCGACGGCGTTCCCTCGGAATCGGTCGAGCTTCGCGAGCAGCTCGAACGCCCGGGAACCAGCGGCTTCGCCCTCGACGCAGCCGATGCCGTCGTCTGCGTCGGGACAGACGCGGGCGGCGCCGACGCGCTGGCCGAGATCGAGGCCGCGGCCGCGCCGTTCGGTGCGGCGGTCGGCGGGACGCATGACGCATGCGCGCGCGGGTGGCTTCCACACACTCGCGAGATCGGGCTCTTCGGGCGGCCGGTGGCGCCGCGACTGCTCCTCGCGGTGGGCGTGGGCGGTGACTTCTGGGACGTGACCGGGTGGGTCAAGGCGGATGTCGTCGTGGCTGTCAACCCCGGTCTCACCGCCGGGATGCACGAGACCTCCGACGTCGTCCTCGCAGGTCACTGGCGCGAGGCGCTCCCCGCCCTGCTCGAGACGGTTTAGAGGATCCGCGCCCCGAGCGCGCTCGCCACCAGCTCCACCGCGAGCTCGGCAGTCGCGTTCTCGCGGTCGAGGATCGGGTTGACCTCGACCACCTCGAGCGAGCCCGCGAAACCGGACTCCGAGACGAGCTCCATCGCGAGGTGCGCCTCCCGGTATGACAGGCCGCCCTTGACCGGCGTACCGACGCCCGGCGCGATCTCGGGGTCGAGGGCATCCATGTCGAGACTGACGTGCACGAACCCGGCCCCGGCGACGTGCTCGAGCGCCTGCAGGATCGACTGTTCGACGCCGACGCGGTCGATGTCGCTCATGGTGAAGACGCGAACGTCGAGCTCCTGCAGCAGCCGCCGCTCACCGGGGTCGAGCTGACGCACGCCGGCAAGCGCCGCGCGCTCGACGGCCGGGAAGCCCCAGACGCCGTCGGCGAACTCCTCGCCTGCCAGGCCGAGCGCCGCCGCCAGCACCATTCCGTGCACGTTCCCGGTCGGGCTCGTCTCCGGCCGGTTAAGGTCGCCGTGCGCGTCGATCCACAACACGCCGCCCGGGCCGTGGACGCGGGCAAGCCCGGCCAGCGTCCCGAGCGCAACGGAATGGTCGCCGCCGAGCACGAGCGGCACGTGCTCGTCGACCAGGGCGCGCTGGACGAGGTCTGCGATCTGGCCGGTCGTCTCGGCGATCTCGCGCAGGAACCGCACCCGCTCGTTGCCGACCGGCACCGCCTCCGCGATCGCCGCCTCGACGTTGCCCCGGTCGACAGTCGTGCACCCGATCTCGGCGAGCCGCGCCTCCAGGCCTGCGTAGCGGATCGCGGACGGGCCCATGTCGACGCCCCGCCTGCCGGCCCCGAGGTCGAGGCTTGCTCCGACGACGGCGACGCTGCGGCCGCTGCCGCCCACGTCTCCGCCGTCCGACTCGCGCGACATCGGGCGAAGCTTGCCCTAAACGCCCTGCACGTCGGCCGTGCGAAGCCGGCGGGCGGGACGTTCTGGCGCCCCGCCCGGCTTCGCACCTGCCTAGTTCTTCTTCGCCTTCTTCACCTTCGGAGAGGCGAACTGCACGACCTCGAAGGTGTTCTTCGGATTCGGACGGTTGAACTTCGCGTTGACGGCATAGAGACGCTTTCCACGATCGTCCATGGTCGTCGGGACGACGAAGTCAGGGTCGGAGATCCGCGTCACGACCCGACCGCTGCCGAGATCCTTGGCGAGCGCAATCACCGCCACCCGATCGAGCTGGTTCTGGACGACGAACAGCGTCTTGCCCTTCAGCAGCAACCCGTCTCCGTTCGGCACGCTCTCGCCGTTAGCGAGCTCGATCTTGTTCGTCACGCCCGTCTGCGGATTCACCGTGAAGAGCGACGCCGTCGAGGTCTGCACCACGACGAGCGTCTTGCCGTTCTTCGGCGCGTCGATGCCGTTGAGGTTGAACCCCGCCTGGTGCTGGTAGTCACCTGTGAGGTCGATCGTCTCCACGGCGCCTAGCGCGCCGCCCGCGGCGATCGGCACCTTGAACAGCACCGGCTTCATCGAGTCTGTGAAGTACGCGGCGTGCTTCGTCACGACCACGTCGTTGATGAACGTCGGCGCAGACGTGAGCGTGACCTCCTGGACGAGCGCGCCCGTCCGGACGTTGTAGGCGAACGCCTTGCCGGTTCCTGCGCCGGCGACGATCAGGCGATGGCCCTTCGAGACCTCGATCCCGGTAGCGGCCCTGCCCGCCACGCCCGGCGCGAGGATCGCGCCCTCACCGCTCTTCAAACTGCCGCTGTAGATCGCCCCGTTGGCGACCGACCCGGTGAAGAATCGCGACCCTCTGATTTCAATTCCCTCCGGCTGGAAGCCGGTAGGCAGCTGGATCACCTCTGGGTTTGCTTCTCTCTCGGCCTGCGCGCCCGTGGCAAGAGCCACGAATGACACGGCGGCGGCGAGGAGCGTTGGAACAGCACGAAGCATGTCGCTGAAGACCCCCTTTACGGTCGGTGACGTAGTCGAGATACGGTCGAGGCACGGTCCTGGATGCCCCGGGAGCGGTGCCTAGAAACGATGGCGAGGGCCGGAATCGAACCGGCGACTACGCCGACCGGAGAGGGCCAACCCTCTCCCGCCGACGTTGGAAACATAGGCACAGACTCGCCCAACGACGAGTGGCGAGGGCCGGAATCGAACCGGCGACACCACGGTTTTCAGCCGTGTGCTCTACCGACTGAGCTACCTCGCCGAGCCTTCTCGGGAGGCAGTGTAGCCTGGCGACGAAGTGACGCCCGCGCACGTTCGGTGCCCGGGCGTCAGGCGAAGCGTCCGGACCGGTGCTACCGCGCCGCGGACGTTCCACAGCCAGGTTAGACGCTGGGCCGCACCGATGCCAAGCGAGAGCCGTGCATGCCGAGAACCTGGATGCCGATCGGCTGTCCCGGCCGGGCCGCGAGCATCGCCGCCGCATTCCCTCGGTTGATGGCGACGGCGATGTTCCGGTACGAGTCCTCGTACAGGATGATGTCGCCCGGCCGCGCATCGGCAAAGGTCCTGGCTGCCGTCGCGTAGTAGCGCTCGCCCTGGAACTCCAGCTCGAGACGTGTGCCGGGCTGCGCGCCGATCCGCTCCAGTTCCGCCCGGGTGAGGTTAAGCTGCATGTTCCCGTAGCGGTCGATGTCCAGAACCACGGCATCGATCCCGTCGTCGCGAATGTCAGGTTCCGGGAGGTCGAGCCGGACCAGCGCGTCGGGCGCGACCGGAGGGCCGACCTCGCCGAGCGGAACGCCGAGCGCAAGGTGTGCCGCCGCCGGCGCGAAGAGATCGCGGCCGTGGAACGTGCGCGAGACCGGCTCGAGCGCGTAGCGGGGGTTGGCCAGTTCGTGCGCGTCGGCGATGCCGCCCATCGCCTCGATGGCCGGTAGGAAGAGGCCGTTGTCGGGGCCGACGTACAGTCGGCCCGCTTGATCCCTGAGCGCGAGCGGCCGCCGGGGGCCGCCGACACCGGGATCGACCACCGCCAGGTGGACGCCCTCGGGCATGTACGGCAGCGTGTTGCGAAGCACCAGTGCGCCCTGCATGACCGCCTGGGGCGAGATGCCGTGGGTGATGTCGATGATCTGGACGTCGGGAGCGATCCGCTTCATGACGCCGTGGCAGGTGCCGACGAAGTCGTCCTGCAGGCCGAAATCACTCAGAAACGTGATGAACACGCGCGCGGCAATCTACTGCGCCCGCGGCCGCTTCGCGCCTGGGCTCTCGGCCGCGGCCAGGCCGACCGCGGCGGCGAGGCCGTCGAGATCGTGCGGCCAGGCCTCCGCGACGACCGCCGTGCCTGCGGCCTGCGCCGCCGCGGTCGTCTGAGGCCCGATGGTGACGGACGGCGCCGCCCGCCGCAGCGCCGCGTATGCGCGCGCGGCCGAGGGCGATGCGAGCACGACCAGGTCGGCATCCGGAAACGCGGCCGGCCGTAGCTCCCGCGTCCGGTAGAGGGGGACGAAGTCCGCGTCCAGCTCCTGCACGAGCAGGCGTCGAGCGTCCTCCGCCGCCGCGAGCAGCACCCGACCGGCGGGCCGCGGCATCGCCTCGAGCAGCCCTTCCTGCGTCGAGACCTCCGGCACGAGATCCGGCTCGAGCCCCTCTGCCGCGAGCGCGTCCGCGGTGCCGGGTCCGACGGCAGCGGTCATCCGGGCGCGTCCCTGCAGTCGGCGTCCGAGCTCGCGCGCCCCGTTGACGCTTGTCACCACCAGCCAGTCGTGGCCGGACGCATCGACGACGGGCGGCCCGATGGGCTCGACCGCAATCAGCGGACAGACGATGACCTCGTGCCCGAGCTGCTCGAGCCGCCGAACGAGCTCCGCCGACTGCTCCGCCGGACGCGTCACGACAACCCTCACAGCAGGCGTCCCGTCGGTGTGCTCGCCTCGAGCGCCGCGCGCCCCGCAACGCTCCCCAACTGCCCCCAGGGGATGCCCGAGATCCCTGAAGTCACGGTACCGAGAACTTCCGCAGGTCCGGGTGCCGATTCGCGAACGACTTGGTCAGAGATCACCGCACAAGTCACGGGTTCACCGGCGCCGCTCGGGTTCGGCATCAGCACCGCGCCGCCGCGCCTCGGCGACATTCATAAGCTCGGCCGCCAGGCTCAGCGGGTCCTCGCCCGTTCGCCGCTCGACCCACTGCCCATCGTCGCCGGCGACGAGCGCCGTCAACGCCGTCCCGTCGTGGAACGCGGCGACCGGAGCCAAGCAGCCGCCGCCGATCGCGAAGACGCAGCTTCGCTCCGCCTCGACGCGCCTCCGCGTCTCCGCGTCGTCGACCGCCGCGACGAGCTCCTCGTCGCCGGAGCGAACCTGGAGTGCGAGCGCGCCCTGGCCGGCTTCGGGCAGCAGTTCGTCCGGCGAGAAGCGATGCCCGATCTCCGCCGACAACCCCAGGCGATCGAGACCGCACGATGCGAGAACGACCGCGTCAAGGCCACGCTCTCGACGTTTCCGCAGCCGCGTGTCGATGTTCCCGCGCAAGGGTTCGATGGATAGCGTCGGCTCCAGCGCCAGCAGCTCGGCGCGCCGGCGGATGGACGCCGTCCCGATGCGCATCCCCGGCGACACGCGATCGGCGCCGCACAAGGCGTCGCGGGGATCGTCCCGGGCCAGATATGCGCCGACCGCGAGCCCGTCCACCGGCGCCGAGGTCATGTCCTTCGCCGAGTGGACGGCCACGTCGATGCGCCCGGTGAGCAGCGCGTCCTCGAGCTCCTTCACGAACACACCACGAGCGCCGAGCTCACCGAACGGCCGCGTCCGATCCCGGTCGCCGGTGGTCGTGATCGGGAGGAGCGCGATCTGCAACCCGGGCTGCCGTACCCGCTCGGCGGCGCGCTCCGCCTGAACCAGGGCGAGCCTACTGCCGCGGGATCCGACCCTGAGAACCGTCATCGTCCCCGAGGCCGAAGAGGTCGCGAACCGCGTCCGCGTACGACGAGCCGTCGGCCGTGGCCGCAGCCTCCTTCAGGCGAACGGTCGGCGGGTGCAGGAGCTTGTTGACGATCGCAGCGGTGACCGTCTCCACGACTCGCCGCTCACCGTCGGAGAGCTGCGCAAGCCTTCCGTCTGCCTTGGCGAGCTCGGCGGCCCGAACCCCCTCGGCCCAGGCCCGCAGCGACGCGATCGCCGGGACGACGTCGAGCGAGGCGTGCCATACGCGGAAGCGCTCGGCCTCCTCCGACGCAATCTCTTCGGCGCGCTCGGCCTCGCGCCGCCGCCCCGCCAGCGTCTCGGCGACGACCGCCTCGAGATCGTCGATGTCGTAGAGGTAACAACCGTCGATCTCGTTGACGCCGGGGGCAACATCACGCGGAACGGCAAGGTCGATCAGGAAGAGCGGCCGGCCTCGCCGCCCGCCCACCGCCTGCGCAACGTCCTGGGAGCGCACGACCGTCCCCGGCGCGCTCGTCGAGGAGACGACCACATCGACCTGGGAGAGCACCTCCGCGAGCCCGTCGATCGCCACCGCCTGGCCGCGGAACTCGCGCGCCACCTCTTCCGCCCGCTCCCGCCGGCGGCCGGCGACGAATGCGATGTGCGCGCCGCGCGAGGCAAGGCTGCGCGCCGCGAGCTCGCCGACCTTGCCGGCTCCGACCAGAAGCACGGAGGACGAGCACAGATCGCCGAAGACCTGTTCCGCGAGCACGGCGGCCGCCGAGGACACCGACGCCGGGCTCTCGCCGATGGCCGTCTCGGCTCTCGCCTTCTTCCCCGCATGAAGCGCCTGGCTGAACAGCCGGTCGAGCACCCGGCCGGGTGCGCCCTGCTCGGCAGCGCCGCGGACTTGCCCCAGGATCTCCGCCTCGCCCGGCACCAGCGAGTCCAGCCCGCCCGCCACGCGGAAGAGGTGCAGCGCCGCGGCCTCGTCATGCAGCCGGTACAAACGCGGGAGGACTTCGTCCATCTCGAGACCGGCGATCCCGGCCAGCAGCGCAACTCCGGTGCGTTCCGCGACCGCGGGGTCCTCCGCGGCGAGGTAGAGCTCCGTGCGATTGCAGGTCGACAGGCAGACCGCCTCGAACCCGTCCGCCGCGAGCCCCCGCGCCAGCTCTCCGGCGCGCTCCTCCGTGACCGCCATCTTCTCCCGCAGCTCGATGGGCGCGATCCGGTACGAGGTGCCGATGAGGACAAGCGCCGTCATGAGAAGTGCGTCAGGGGAAGGCCGAAATGGACGGCGAGGACGAGGACGAGGCCGGCAACGGCAACGTAGGCAACGCGCCGCCCGCGCCAGCCGAGGCCGAAACGGAGAATGAGAAACGCTCCGTACAGGCCCCAGGCGGCCAGGGTCACCGCCATCAGGGCATCGGGGCGACCGCCGTCACGTGCCAGCCGAGTCAGGCCGACGGCGATCCCGAGCGTGAGCGCGGGCAGCGAGACGGCAATCGTGCGCGCGGTCAGCTCGTCGAGCGTCAACAGCGGCGGAAGCGGCACCCGCAGGATCGCGCTCTCGTGGCGCTTCAGACGCCGCTCCTGCCACAGGTAGAGACTGGCGAGAGCCGCCGCGAGCGTTAGCCCCGCGAAGCCGACGGACACCAGCCCCACGTGCACCGCCAGAAAGAGGCTGGAGTAGCGGCTTCCCCCGGCCTCGTCAGTGCCGCCTCCCGCATACGCCAGGAGGAAGAGGATGACGGCGAGCGGCATCACGGCCAGACCGAGCAGCCGGAAACGCGAGCGGCAGCCCCAGAAGAGGTACGCCGAGACGACGAGCCAGACGAAGAGGTTGAGGCTTCCCGCCCAGGTCGTCCACGGGAAGCGCCCGGCGCCGGCCGCCTGGGCGATCAGCAGACCGGTCTGCGCAAGCCAGCCGACCCGTACACCCCACGTGGCCAACCGTCCGGCGCGCCCACCAGGACGCCGCGTCGCGCCGGCGAACGCGACCGCGGCCTCACCGTACGCGACGAGCGCCGGCCAGAAGAGAAGCTCAACCAACGCGCGACTCCTCTCGCTCTTCCTGCTCGTCTTGCTCCTCCTGCCTGGGCGCCGGGGCTTCGATTCGACGCCGCGTCAGGTCCACGAGCGTCGAAAGGTCGCGATCCAGGCGGGCGAGCTTGAGACCGATGATCGCGACGTACACGAGGATCACGACCAGCACCACGAGATAGGCCGCGGCGAGGTAGTCGCCGCCGCTCATCGCAGGAGGCCCCGCAGCTCACGCACGCGCGAGTCGAGCCGCTTGCCGGCCAGCTCGACGTGGTAGAAGGCCGCCGCCAGGGCGAGGATTCCCGCCCAAGCAATGCAGAACGTCAGGAACATCGACCCGGTCATCGCCGGGCCTGAGCGCTTGAACACGACCGGGTGCACAAAGTCCTCGGCGAGCCGGATGGCGAGGAAGCTGACCGGAATCAGCGCGACGCCGAAGATCGCGTAGACCGCCGACAGATTTGCCCTCGCCGGCCCCGGGTCGATTGAGAAGCGGAGCATGAAGTACGCCGCATAGAAGAGGAACAGCACGAGGAAGAGGACAAGCTGGCGCGAGCTCCACACCCACCAGTGCCCCCAGGACGCCTTCGCCCAGATCGAGCCCGTCAGGAGCGTGAGCGCCCCGAAGATCACGCCTTGATGAATGGCGACGTAGCTCTCCATATCCGCCCCGGGCGTGCGCTTCCACAGGTGGAGGTACGCCTTCCACGCGCCCCAGGCGAAGCACGCGTACGCCGTGAGCGCGCAGGGCACGTGGATGTAGAAGATCTTCTGAGAGATTCCCTGGTCCGCGTCCACCGGCGCGAAGAAGAACACGAGCCCGACGGCCGTGCCGAGGAGCGTCGCGGCAAGCACCGGGACGGCGACGAGGGGGTCGACCGCACGGTGCGCGGGCCGGAGGTCCGCGCCCCGCTCGACGACGGGTTCATTCCGTGACCACGTACTCAAAGGATGCCCACGAGATGATCGCAAAGATGGCGTCGTACACAGCGAGAAAACCGAGGTAACGGCCGGGTTCCTCGACGATGCTCGCGCCCACTCCGCCGACGACGATCGGGATCGCCAACGGCAGGAAGAGCAGCGGGAGCAGGAGCTCGCGCGTCCGGCTGGCGGCAGCCATTGCTGCGAGCAACGTCCCGACCGTGCAGATTCCGATGTCGGCGAGCGCGACACCGGCGACGGTCTCCCAGGAGACGTCGGCGAAGAAGAGCGCAAACGCCGGCAGGGCAACGGCCTGGGTCAGCGCGAGGAAGGCCAGCATCGCCAGCGCTTTTGCGAGCCAGATCGTGCTCCGGTCGACGGGAGCGAGGACGAGGGCATCGAGAAGCCCCTGGTCGCGCTCGGCGGCAAAGCCGCGTACGAGACCGAGCAGCGACGTGAAGATCAGCGCAACCCAAAGGAGGCCGTAGGCGGCAAGGTCGCCGCTCGCGGCCGGGAGCGCGAAGTGGAACACCACGAGCGTCGCCACCACGAACAGCACCATCGCGGGCACGGTGTCGCGGGCACGGAGCTCCAGCCGAAGGTCTTTCCGGGCCAGCGTCAGAACGTCCCCGGCGTACGCGGTCATGCCAGCACGAGGCGACGGCTCGCAAGCGGCTCGACCCGAGCCGGATCGTGTGTCGCGACGAGGAAAGTGGCGCTCCCACGGCGCTCCGCAAGCTCGCGATCGAGGAGTTCGGCGCCCTCCGTGTCGAGCGCGTTGAACGGCTCGTCCAGCAGCAACAGCTCGGGCTCGTGGAGCAGCGCCCGGCAGAGCGCCAACCGCTGCAGCATCCCCCGTGAGAACGAGCCGGCGCGCTCGGCGCGGACGCGCCACAGGCCGAAGCGCTCGAGCAACATGCCGATGCGCTCGCGCCGTTCGGAGACACGGTACAGCCGGCCGTAGAGATCGAGGTTCTCCACTGCCGTCAGCTCGCGATAAAGCAGCGGCTCGTGCGCGAGGAAGCCGATCTGCGCGCGGGGGACATCCACCTCGAGCTCGCCGCCGGTCGGCGCGGCGAGGCCGGCGATCAGCCGCAGGAGCGTCGTCTTGCCGGAGCCGTTGGGACCCGTAACGAGCGCGAAGTCCCCCTGTTCGAGCTCGAGATCGAGCGCGTTCACGACTGCTCGGTCGCCGAAGCGCTTCGAGAGTGACCGCGCGTGCACCACGGACGATCACTCTAGTGGCAGCGCGAACGGGCCCGAAGGCCCGCTCGCGCTCCCCGCCGCCCACGTCAGGCGTGGGCGCGTTGCCGAGACCGCCGCACGGTCACGGCGAGCCCTGCCGAAACCAGCACCGCGAGGGCGGCTCCCCCAAGCGCGCCCCCGACGATCCCCCAGTTGGTGCCCGAGTCCGGCACGGAGCTTGCGGTCGACTGGAGCCCGGCCTGCTGCCGGGTGATCAGGTTGGTGAACCACGGGTCGTACGGAACCCGCTCCCGCGCGATGAGATTCTGCATCCACGGGTCGTACGAGTTCGATCCCGGTCGGGCCTGCGCCGCGGGGACGAGCAGGAGCGCTGCCGTCCCGCCGATCGCGATCGCGAAAAGAATCCGCTTCATCGTCTCTGTCCTTCCACCTGTCCACCGGTCGTGTCCTCAGAATGGCGCGCGGGGCCGAAGGAACCCCAAAACGCCGCTGAAGGATCGCTAAAGACCAGCCGTGGTACGGTCCGCCGCTCGGGGGGCGACCGGTGGAGATCTCGCTACTCGGGCCGTTCGAGGTGCGCCGTGCCGGACGGCCGATTCCTCTCGCAGGCGCAAAGCAGCGAGCGCTGCTCGCGTTGCTCGCCCTGCACCCGAACGAGGTGCTCTCGACCGACCGGCTCGTCGACGAGCTGTGGGCCGGGCAGGCGCCCGACACCGCCGGATCCGCGCTGCAGGTCTACGTGTCCCAGCTCCGCAAGTCGCTGGAGCCCGACGGTCCTCCGTACACGCTCCTCGTCACCAGGACGCCCGGATACGTGCTGTCGGTCGGGCAAGGCGAGCGTGACGTCGATCGGTTCAGCGAGCTGGTGCACGCCGCCCGCGAACAGGACGCGGGGGCCGCGAGCGCGACGCTGCGGAGGGCGCTCGACCTCTGGCGTGGGCCACCGCTCGCCGACCTCGCCCACGAGTCGTTCGTACAGACGGAGGCAATTCGCCTGGAGGAACTTCGACTCGAGGCGCTCGAGGCGAGGATCGATGCCGACCTCGAGCAGGGACGCCACCGAGAGCTGGTCGGCGAGCTCGAGGCGCTCGCCGCGAACCACCCGCTGAGGGAGCGGCTTCGAGGGCAGCTCATGGTCGCCCTCTACCGGTCCGGGCGCCAGGCGGAAGCACTGGATGGGTACCGCTCGTTCCGTCGTCTGCTCGCGGACGACCTCGGGCTCGAGCCCAGCCCGCTGCTGCAGGACCTCGAGCGTCGCATCCTCCGACACGACCCCACGCTCGACCCCGCGGCTGCGGTGCCGCCGGGTCGACGCGCCGCCGGCGAGCTCGTCGGTCGCGAGGCCGAGGTAGCGCTTCTCCTCGCTGGTCTCGACGACGCGCTCGCAGGCCGGGGACGCCTGTTCCTCATCGAGGGACCCGAGGGTTCCGGCAAGACACGCCTGGCGGATGAGGTCGCCAGCCGAGGCAAGGCCCGGGGAGCGCGAGTGCTGTGGGGCCGTGGCTGGGCGGCCGCTGACGCGCCGCCGCACTGGCCGTGGGTGCAAGCCATGCGCTCGCCTGCGCAGCAGGAGGCCGCGAGCCTGGCCGCGCTCGTGGGAGCACCGGCGACGGCAGACCGGTTCGCCCTCTTCGACGCGACGCTCAAACACCTCGCGAGGCTCGCGCGCGAGCAGCCGCTCGTCGTCGTGCTGGACGACCTCCACGCGGCGGACGACGCATCCGTTGCGCTGCTCGAGTTCGTGTCGGCGGATGTGGCCATCGTGCCGCTGCTGCTGCTTGCGCTGTCGCGCTCGGAAACGCCCGCGCCGGCGGAGATCGCACGCCTCGCAACCGCCCGCATCGAGCTCACCATTCCGTGATGTGCAGGCGCCGCGCGGCTGCGGTGAGGCAGAGACCCCGGCCGCGTCGTTCGAGAGCCACCGCCTGTCGGTAGGCGAGGCAACGGAACTTTCACGATTTCGGCACAGTGGGGTCGCGAGCGGCCGGGTACGATCGAAGGCGGGTGGTGGGTGGAGCCCACACCCCACCCCGGGAGGGGAGAGTGCTTCGTTTCGGGCGCCGGCCCGCAGACCGCAGCCGTCAGAGGACGTCCGCGAGGACGAAGAGGAAGAACGTCACGCTGATCACGCCGTTGACGGTAAAGAATGCGGCGTCGAGCCGGCGGAGGTTGCCGGGGCGGATGAGTGAGTGCTCGTACAGGAGCAGGAGTGCGACCGCAGCGACGCCGAACCAGTAGAGGACGCCAACTGTGAGGCCAAGTCCGGTCGCGACGAGCAGCGCTACCGTCGCAGCATGGAGTGCGCGGGCACCCCGGAAGACGCCGCGCTCACCGAACCTCGTGGCCCATGAGTGCAGGCCCAGGCGCTGATCGACCGAGAGGTCGAGCAGTGAGTAGAAGAGGTCGAAGCCTGCGACCCAGCACGCGACCGCACCGCCGAGCGTCCAGGCCGGCCAGGGCAAGTGGCCCGTGATCGCAACCCAGCCGCCCATCGGGGCCAGGCCGTCCACCGCACCGAGCCACAGATGCGACAGCCAGGTCCACCGCTTCAGATACGGATAGACCACGAACCCGATGACCGGGATCGGCCAGAGCCACCGGACCACGGGGTCGAGCTGGAACACGGCCACGAGGAACACCGCCAGAGAAGCAGCCGAGAACGCGACCACCTGCCCGCGCCGAAGTAGCCCGGACGGCAGCTCCCGCCTGGCAGTTCGCGGGTTGCGCGCGTCGATCTCGGCGTCGATCAGGCGGTTCAGCGCCATCGCGAGCGAGCGTGCCCCGACCATCGCCACGGTGATCCAGACCAGATCGTGCGCGCTTGGGATGCCGTCAACGGCGAGGAACGCTCCCACGTAGGCGAACGGGAGCGCGAATACCGTGTGCTCGATCTTGACGAGCGACGCGAACCGGCGCGCGTAGACGACCGGCCCCGGATGCGTCCTCGTCACCACTGTCTCGGCCTCATGTCTGCCGGTGGGCGGTGTGCTCCCCCGCCAGCAACGCCAGCGCGTGCGAGAGTGCAGGACGAAGAACCTCGAATCCGTCCCGACACCCTCCGGGCGAACCGGGCAGGTTCACGACCAGCGTCCGGTCCCGGATGCCGGCAACGCCTCGGGAAAGCAGAGCATGCGGAGTTCGCGCCCGGGCGTCGGCACGGATCGCCTCCGCGAGACCCGGAACGTCGCGGTCGACGACCTCGAGCGTCGCCTCGGGCGTCACGTCCCGTGGCGCGACGCCCGTGCCGCCGGTCGTGAGCACGAGCCGTACGTCGTCGGCAAGCTCGGCGATCGCATCTGAGATCGCGTCCGCCTCGTCAGGGACGACGCGCCGTTCGACCTCGTAGCCCTCCCCCGCCAGTAGCCCGGCGAGCAGCTCGCCGCTCCGATCCTCGCGCTCGCCGACGAAGACACCGTCGGAGACCGTGAGGACGGCGGCCCTCACGTGTCCCCCTTCGTCTTCTCGACCAGCCTGACGTCACCGAGCACCATCGCCTTGTCGACCGCCTTGGCCATGTCGTACAGCGTCAGGCCGGCCACGGCGACGGCGACGAGCGCTTCCATCTCGACCCCGGTCTGCGCCGTCGTCTCGACCCGCGCGACGATGTCGACTCGATCGTCTCCGACCTCGAGCTGGACGTCGACGACGGACAGCGGCAGCGGATGGCAGAGCGGGATCAGGTCGCTCGTCCGCTTGGCCGCCATGATGCCGGCGAGCTGGGCGGCGGCCAGGCCGTCGCCCTTCGGGAGCTCACGCAGGCGCCGCGCGGTCTCGGCGGCCATGCGCACCTCGCCTGCGGCCACGGCTTTCCGTCTCGATACCGGCTTCGCTCCGACGTCGACCATCCGGACGGTCCCGGACTCGTCGAGATGCGAGAAGGAGCTCATCGACGCGAAACGTACCGCGCGGCGAGACTCAACAGCGGGCCCCGGTGCCGCCAGGCGGCGTCCACCTTCCGCGCGACGCCCGGCCGGTACAGGACTTCGAGCAGCCCGGCAAGGCCCTCCCGCGCGCCGCGATCGTACGGGTACCACCACGGCACGACTATCCGGCCGCGGTCGGCGTCGACGAGCTTTATGTTCACGAGGTCGTAGAGCCCATGGCGCGAGTGCGTCCGGCCGTAGCCGGATGCGCCCCGCCCACCCCATGGTGCCGATCCGAGACCGTAGGAGTACGCGTGGTCGTTCGTCCAGACCATGCCCGCGCGGAGCTGCCCCGCCAGCCGAGCGGCACGATCGAGGTCGCTCGTCCACACGCTCGCGCCGAGTCCGAAGCGCGAGGCGTTGACGCGCTGGACCGCGTCCGCATCGGTGGCAAACGGCTCCACGCTGACGACCGGCCCGAAGACCTCCTCGTCGCGCAGGCCGGCGCCGGTGACGACGGTGGGGGCGTAGAACCAGCCCGGGAGACCGACATCCGGCCTCCGCCCGCCGGCACGAACCTCGGCGCCGCGATCGAGCGCCTCGCCGAGCAGCGCCTCGACCCTGGCACGCTGCTCCTCGGCGATCAGTGGACCCACCTCGGTCTCGAGCTCCTCGCCCGAGCCGACGCGAAGCCTCTCGGCGCGCTCGATGAGCGCCTCGACGAAGGGGTCGAAGATCGCCTCCTCGACGTAGATCCGCTCCACGCCTGTACAGAGCTGCCCGGAGCCCGCGAACGCTCCCCACGCCGCACCCCGGCTGGCACGGTCGAAATCGGCGTCGGCGAGGACGACCATCGGATCCTTTCCGCCGAGCTCGAGTGTGACCGGGCAGAGCCGGTCGGCCGCGGCAGCGGCGACGGCGCGGCCACTCGCCGTCGATCCTGTAAAGAGGACGCGGCCGATCTCACCAGACCGCACGAGCGTCTCGCCGACGCCGACGCCCCCCTGAACAACGCGAACGAGACCCTCCGGCGCGCCTGCTTCGGCGAAGAGCCCTTCGATCCATGCTCCGGTGAGAGGGGCGCGCTCGGACGGCTTTACGAGCACCGCATTCCCGGCCGCAACGGCCGCCGCGGCCTGGCTGAGCGCGATCGCGAGCGGGACATTCCACGGGCCGAGGACGGCGACGACCCCGAGCGGCTCGTACACCACCCGCGGGTGCTTGTGACGGAGCCAGAACGGCGACTCCACACGCTCGTCCTGGAGGATCGACCGGGCGCGACGCGCGAGCCAGACGAGGTTCTCGAGCGCCGTGAACACGTCGATCGTGAACGATTCGACGAGCGGCTTCCCCGTCTCGGCGGTGATCGTGCGCGCGACCGCATCCGCGTGATCCAGCAGCGCCTGTGCGACGTCGGCGAGGAGCGACGGCGCGCGTGCCCGGTTCCAGCGGACCTGTGTAGACACGGCCGTTGCGACCGCGTCGGCGATCGCGTCCGCCGATGCAACCTCCGCGCGACCTACCTCCTCGAGCGTCGCCGGATTGACCGACACGAGCTCGCGCACGGCCGCCGCCATGCCGCCGATCTTAGGCTCGCAGCACCGCCGGGAGGGCGGCCAGGAGCCGATCGACGTCGGCGGCGGTGTTGTATCCCTGGATGGACAGGCGAATGAGCGGTGTGCCGTTCCAGGCCTGGGCGCTCACCTCGATGCCGTGCTCACGCGCCAGCCGCAGGCCGAGCGCTGCCGCATCGCAGCCGGGCGGCAGCTCGGCGGCGACCATCTGGCCGAACCATTCCTGCGAGTCGGGCTGCAGGGGGTCGCGCCCGGTGAGCGCGGCGAGCGAGCTGCGCGCGTCCGAGGCGAGCTCGTGGCAGTCGGCGCGAACGTCGCTCCAGCTCCACTCCTCGCAGAAGTCGACTGCTGCGCCGATCGCCAGGTACGCCGCCGGATCGCGAGTGCCCTGCGCCTCGTTCCGCTGCAGGAACGTCGCGTCGTCCTCCGCCCAGCCCCAGCCGACCACCAGCGAGTCCACGCGCTCGTGGAGCTCCGGCCGCACCCAGAGGAAGCCGGCGCCTTTTGGCGCGCACAGCCACTTGTGGCAGTTTCCCGCGTAGGCGTCCGCTTCCAGCGAAGCGAGGTCCAGCGGCACGTGGCCCGGGGCGTGCGCTCCGTCGACGACGGCGACGATGCCGCGCTCTCGCGCGCGGCGGCACAGCTCCGCGACCGGGAACACGATCGCGGTCGGCGAGGTGACGTGGCTGACGAAGAGCACCCTCGTCCGCTCCGTGACTCCGGCCCAGACCGCTTCGACGACGTCCTCGGACGACGACACCGGCACCGGCACGCGACGCCGGACGTACGTCGCGCCCGCTCGCTTGCACACGAACTCCCACAGGAGCGTGGCCGCGCCGTACTCGTGATCGGTCGCCAGCACCTCGTCACCGGGCTCGAGCTCGAGCGAACGTGCAATGACGTTTAGCGCCGAAGTGGCATTTGGCACGAGAACGAGTTCGCCCTCGCCGGCACCGACGTACTCGCCGAGTCGGTATCGGGCTTCGGCGAGCAGGCCCGGGAGCCGCCGCGCGAGGAGGTCGACCGGATTCCGCTCGAGCTCGATCTGCCACCGCCGGTATGCCTCGAAGACCGGCCTGGGACAGGCGCCGAACGCGCCGTGGTTGAGGTAGACGAGACCCGGATCGAGGAGGAACTGGTCGCCGAGCCGCGTCAGCTGGCGGCCGCCCGGGTGCGATCGACGTGTTCGAGCTGCGAGCCGATCCAGGCACCCAGATCGTGCGCTCGAACGCGTGCCCTGATGCCTTCCAGCCGCTCCCGCCGCACGGCCTGGGGGAGCTGGAGCGCCTCGTGGATCGCCTCCGCCTGCCCGGAGACGTCGAACGGGTTGATCGTGATCGCATAGGGCGCGAGCTCCTCGTGCGCGCCGGTGTTTTCGGAGAGCAGGAGTACGCCGTCACGCTCGTTGACGAGGGGCGCCTCCTTGGCGATCAGGTTGAGTCCGTCGAAGATCGCGTTCACGAGCAGCACGTCGAACTGCTTGTACCCCGCGACCGCCTTCGGGAAGTCGTCGTCGATCTGGAGGTCGATCGGAATCCACCCGTTGCGCTGGAACCGGTCGTTCACGCGGCGTGCCCCCCGCTGGACGGCACCGAGATACTCGGAGTACTCGGGGATCTCCTGCCGCGACGGGTCGAGAAGGGCGAGCATGCCAACGCGCTCGTGCATCTCAGGGTGGGCGTCGAGGTAGATCTCAAATGCCCGGAAGCCGCGGACGACGTTCTTCGAAGGGTCGGTCCGGTCGACGCGCAGGACGAGATACTCGGGACGCCGCTCGGCGATCTGGCGCTCGGCGTCGAGGACGGCCTCGCTGACGGCGAGCTCGGCGAACTCGTCCGGATCGACCGAGATCGGCGAGGCCGTCACGAGCGTGCGGGTGCCGGAATGCTCCACGACTCCAGCGTCGAGGTCGGTCTCGGCGCCGACGATGTCGTCGCACGCGTGCAGGAAGTTCTTCCGCCACCGCGCGCTGTGAAAGCCGACGACGTCATTCGCGAGCAGGCCGTCGTGGATCGCGCAGCGGATCGACGACGGCAGCACGTGCCATGTGTCCGGCTCCGGCCAGGGGATGTGGACGAAGTGGGAAAGCGTCGCGTCCGGCCGCTCGGCGCGGACGAGCCGAGGCGCGAGATAGAGGTGGTAGTCGTGGAAGAACACGGTCGCTTCGGGCTCGTGGTCGAGCTCGTCGAGAACGACCTCGGCGAACGACCGGTTGACGGCGACGTATCCCTCGTTCCACGCGTGGTGGAAGCCGGTGTCGAGCTGCGGCGCGTACGCGAGCTCCCAGAGGTAGTGCTGGAGGAACCACAGCATCGGGTTGGCGACGACGTTGTAGTACCAGTCGTACGCGGCCTTGTCGTGGCGCACGAACCGAAGCCGGTACGGAGAGCCGTCCCGGGCGATCTCGTCGAACGCCTCGCCGCCGGCCTCCTCGGCAGCCGTCCGATCCTCGTCGGTCATCGCGCTCGCGATCCATGTGACTTCGTGGTGCGAGACGAGGCTTCGGAGCGCCGTCACCAGCCCACCGCCGCCGCGGCGCGCGACGCGCCCGCCCTTCTCGCGGTAGTACGACATGGGGCCGCGGTTGGAGACCACGATCAGCTTCCGACGGTCCTCCATGCGCCCAAGCCTAACGGCGGCAAGTCGCGCCGAGAAAGCGCGAGCCGGGCGAGGCCTAGGCGGAGGCGACCACGGCCAGCTCGTCGCCGGCGGTCTCGTTGCCGCGCAGGCGGTTGAACAGCGCAAACCAGTCGCGCAGCAACCGCGGCATCAGGAAGTTGCGCCGGACGACCTCCTTGCCGCGAAGCGCGCGGGCACGCGCTCCAGCCGGATCCGCCAGGATCTCCCGGCACGCGGCCGCGCACTCGAGCGACGAATCCACGAGCCAGCCGGTCTCCCCGTCGGTGATCTGGTCGACGATCCCGCCGACGCGACCCGCGACCATCGGTCGGGCCTTCCACAGCGCCTCGCTCACCGTCAGCCCGAACCCCTCCCGGATCGACTTCTGGATCACCGCCGCCGAGTGCACCTGGAAGGCGTTGACCTCGACGGAGCCGATGTTGTTCAGGTTGGAGAGGATGAAGATGTCTGGGTCGCCGTCCGCGTAGCTGACGGTCTTGTTGTAGAACTCCCAGCCTTCCGGGTCGTCGTGCGCCATCGAGCCGACGAGCGCCAGCTGGACGTCCGGATGCTGCTGCTTCACCTCGCGGTAGGCGTCGATCACTCCGAGCGGGTCCTTCCAGGGGTCGAAGCGCGACACCTGGGTGATCAGCGGCCGGTTCACGTCGATGCCGAACTGATCCACGATGTACGAGGCGTCCTCGGCCGAGAGCGCCATGTTCTTCGGGTTCAGCGGGTCGATCGCCGGCGGCCAGATGTACGCCTCGGGCAGCCCGCCGTGGTTGGGGACGTACTCGTGCATGTGGTAGATGTGCGCGTCGAAGCGCGCCAGAGAAGGCAGCAGGAACTCGAGCACGTCCGGGTTCGGAGTCGACAGGTCGATGTGGCAGCGCCAGATCCAGGGTGCCTGCGAGTCGGGGAAGTGCTCGATGATCGAAGCCGGCTGTGGGTCGTGGATGCAGACGAAGTCGTAGACGTCCTCGAACTCCTCGGCGTTCAGCGCGTTGTAGCGCTTGAAGATCTCCTGCTGCTCGG
>Ga0075423_10000107_pt1 | contig 51147 bp, 38 predicted proteins | sample SoiMethybrSBSTD2_FD_80114 | JGI IMG/M metagenome (GOLD analysis project Ga0075423, IMG submission 80114) | Bulk soil microbial communities from a Populus tree surrounding site in Tennessee, USA - Soil MetaG P. TD hybrid SBSTD2 | ecosystem: Environmental > Terrestrial > Soil > Tree plantation... | reverse complement strand
GTGGACCAGGACGTCGTCGGCGTCGTGCGCCAGGGCAGCGACGCGTGCGTCGAGCTTTTCTTCGTGCGCAAGGGGCGGCTGGTCGGCCAGGAGCCGTTCTTCTTCGACAAGGTCGCCGGCTGGACCGACGGCGAAATCCTCTCGGCGTTCGTCCGCCAGTTCTACGGCAAGGCGGTCACTCCGGCGCCCGAGGTCCTGCTCTCCGAGGAGCTGCCGGAAGCGGAGCTCACGACCGAGTGGCTCTCGACCCTGGCCGAGCGGCGCGTGCAGGTGGCGGCGCCGCAGCGCGGGGCCAAGCGGCAGTTCGTCGCGATGGCCGAGGCCAATGCCGCGATTGCGCTCCAGAACCGGCTGCTCTCCCGCGACAACCGCCAGCAGCTGGTCCTCGAAGAGCTCCAGCGCGCGCTCGACCTGCCCGGCCTGCCCAATCGCATCGAGGGGTACGACATCTCGAACATCCAGGGCACCGAGCAGGTCGGCTCGATGGTCGTCTGGGAAAACGGCGGGATGAAGAAGGACGACTACAAGCGATTCCGGATCCGCACCGTCGCGGGCGCCGACGACTTCGCCTCGATGGCCGAGGTCCTCACGCGCCGCTTCGGCAAGGCCCTGGAACAGGGAAGCGTGCTACCGGACCTGGTGCTGATCGACGGCGGGCGAGGCCAGCTCAACGCCGCGCTCAAGGTGCTGCAGGACCTCGGGCTCGACTACATTCCGGCGGTGGGGCTGGCCAAGCAGGCCGAGGAGGTTTATCAGCCCGAGCGCCTGCACCCGTTGGTGCTCGACCCGACATCGCCGGCGCTCCACACCCTGCAGCGCATCCGCGACGAGGCGCACCGCTTCGCGATCACGTACCACAAGAAGCTCCGGTCCAAGCGGACGATCCAGTCGGTGCTCGACACGATCCCGGGAATCGGCCCGTCGATCCGCACGAGCCTCTTGAAGACGCTCGGCTCAGCGCGCCGCGTGCGCGACTCGTCGGTGGCCGAGCTCGCCTCGGTGCCGAAGGTCACGCCAAAGCTGGCGCAGCGCATTTTCGACCACTTTCATCCGCCCGCCGAGATGGAACCGGAGCCTCCGACCGACTGTTACAATGGCCGGAGCCAACCGGGCTCAGAGGGGGGTGACAGCACATGAGAAAGCTCATGGCAGTCACGGCAGTAACGGTCGCGCTGGCCTTTACCGCGGGCGGGGCGTTCGCGAGTTCCTGCCCGAAGGTGATCAAAGAGACGCGGGAATCCGCCGCGAAGATGAAGGCCGACGATCCCAAGGTGAAGGCGGTGGTCGCCAAGCTCGATGAGGCGCAGAAGCTTCACGACGGGGGTAAGCACGCCGAGTCGCTCAAGCTGGCCAACGAGGCCGCCGCGGATCTAAAGAAGTAGACCATCTCGGTTTGGGCGTGACGCGGCGGGCGAATGGCCGCGTCACGCCGAGTCCTTCCCAGAGAGGTGTCACGATGCGATTCCGTGTCGGATGCGCCGCATTCCTGGCCGTGACGCTCGTGTCGTCGGCGGCCTCCGCGTCGATGTGCCCGGTCCTGATCAAGCAGGGGCGGGACGCCGCGGCGACGATGAACCAGAACGACCCGAACGTGAAGAACGCGCTGGCCAAGCTCGACCGCGCCGCGCAGCTGCACAAGGACGGCAAGCACGTCGACTCGATGCGAGAGGCCAACGAGGCGCTCTCGATGCTCGGGATGAAGAAGTAGGTCTTCGGACGATCCGGCGCGCCGGCTCCGGCCGGACGGCCCGCCATCTTCTTGCCACTGCTGGCTAAGTATGTTAAAAATTTAGCCTAATTATGTCGACCGACCGCTATCCGTTCCGCGAGATCGAAGCGAAGTGGCAGCGGATCTGGGAGGAGTCCAAGCAGTTCCGGGTCCAGGAGGATCCGAGGCGCCCCAAGTTCTACTGCCTCGAGATGTTCCCGTACCCGTCCGGTCGGATCCACATGGGCCACGTCCGCGTCTACGCGATCGGTGACCTCCTGGCCCGCTACAAATGGATGCGCGGCTACAACGTGCTGCATCCGATGGGCTGGGACGCGTTCGGGCTTCCCGCTGAGAACGCCGCGATCGAGCACGGCGTGCATCCCGTGATCTGGACCTACGAGAACATCGACTACATGCGCTCGCAGCTCCAGAAGATGGGCATCTCCTACGACTGGGACCGGGAGGTCGCGACGTGCGACCCCACGTACTACAAGTGGGAGCAGCTCATCTTCATCAAGATGCTCGAGCGCGGCCTGGCCTATCGCAAGCGGTCGACCGTGAACTGGTGCCCGTCCTGCCAGACCGTCCTCGCCAACGAGCAGGTCGAGGACAGCCGCTGCTGGCGCTGCGGCTCCGAGGTGACGCCGCGGGACATCGACGCCTGGTTCTTCAAGATCACCGCGTACGCCGAGGAGCTGCTGGCCTGGTGCGATCGGCTGCCCGGCTGGCCCGAGCGCGTGCTGACGATGCAGCGCAACTGGATCGGCAAGAGCGAAGGCGCCGAGTTCGACCTGAAGGTCGAGGGCCGGCCGGATCTCGCGATCCGCGTCTTCACGACGCGGCCCGACACCGTCTTCGGCATGACGTACGCGGTGCTCGCCCCCGAGCATCCGCTGGTCGACCAGATCGTGCGCGACGGGGCCGAGCGCGATGCGATCGCGCGCTTCCGGGCCGAGGTCTCCCGGCAGTCCGAGATCGAGCGGACGGCCGCGGATCGACCCAAGCGCGGGCTTCGCCTTTCCGCAAAGGTCGTCAACCCGTTCAACGATCAGCCGGTTCCGCTGTTCATCGCCGACTACGTCCTCATGGGGTACGGCACCGGCGCCATCATGTCCGTGCCGGGTGAGGACGAACGTGACTGGGAGTTCGCCGAGCAGCACCGCCTACCGATCATCGAGACGGTCAAGCGCCCCGAGGGCTGGACCGGCAAGGCGTACAGCGGCGACGGCGTGAAGATCAACTCCGGTTTCCTCGACGGTCTCTCGGTCGCCGACGCCAAGCGCCGGACCACCGACTGGCTCGTCTCGCGCGGCCTCGGCACCGCGAAGGTGAACTATCGCCTGCGCGACTGGGGCATCAGCCGCCAGCGCTACTGGGGCGCGCCGATCCCGGTGCTCTACTGCGAGAAGGACGGGATGGTGCCGGAGGCCGAGAAGAATCTGCCGGTCGCGCTGCCGCGCGACGTGCAGCTCTCGGGCAAGGGCGGCTCGCCGCTCGCGAACGTCGCGAGCTTCGTGAACGCGACCTGTCCCAAGTGCGGCGGGCCGGCGAAGCGCGAGACCGACACGATGGACACGTTCGTCGAGTCGTCGTGGTACTTCCTCCGCTACTGCTCGCCGCGCTACGACATCGGTATGTTCGAGGAGAACGCCGCCGCCTACTGGATGCCGGTCGACCAGTACATCGGCGGCATCGAGCACGCGGTGCTTCATCTCCTGTACGCGCGCTTCTACACGAAGGTGCTCCGCGACCTCGGGCTCACCAAGATCGACGAGCCCTTCATGGCACTGCTCAGCCAGGGCATGGTCATCAAGGACGGCGCAAAGATGTCGAAGTCGAAGGGCAACGTGGTCTCCGACGACTACGTGCGCGAGAAGTACGGCGCCGACACCGGCCGCCTCTTCGAGCTATTCGCGGCTCCGCCCGAGAAGGACCTGGAATGGAACGACCAGGGGATCGAGGGCGCCTCGCGCTTCCTGAACCGCGTCTGGCGCTTCGTGATCGCGCATTTGGCTGAACTCGGGGGGGGCGAGACGCCCCCCCCGAGTGCCCCCCCGGACGGTTTGCGGGCTGACACCGTTCCGACGACGGAGCTGGGGCGCGCGTTTCGGCGCACGATCCACGAGACGATCCAGCGCGTCACGAACGACATCGAGCGCGAGTTCCACTTCAACACCGCGATCGCCGCGATCATGGAGCTCGTCAACGCGTTGCAGGCCTTCGAAGTTGCGACCAGCGACGGCGCCCGTGGCACACCGGAACGCACCCCGCTCTTGCGCGAGGCGGTCGAGACGACCTTGCACCTGCTCGGCCCGTTCTGCCCGCACGTGACCGAGGAGCTCTGGTCCCAGCTCGGTCACCGCGAGAGCCTGTTCAAGCAGCGCTGGCCGGTGGCCGATCCGGCGGCACGGCAGAAGACCGAGGTCACGGTGGTGGTCCAGGTCGACGGCAAAGTGCGCGGCCGGCTCGTCGTGGACGTCGACGCCGCGGAGGATCGAGTGCGCCAGCTCGCCCTCGGCGACGACAAGGTGCGGCCCTGGGTCGAGCAGCGCCGCGTGGAGAAGGTGGTCGTCGTTCCCAATCGGCTCGTCAACATCGTGACGCGCGCGTGAGCGGAACCGGCCGCGTGCCGGCCCTCGGCCTCGGCCTGCTCGCCGTCGTCCTCGCGGGCGGCTGCGGCTATTCGTTTCGCGGCAACCTGCCGGACCACATCAAGACCGTCGCGGTCCCGGTCTTCACGAACAAGACGGCCGAGCCCGCCGTCGAGACCCTCCTGACCAGCGCCGTCGTCGAAGCGTTCGCCTCGAACGGCCGGCTGCGCGTGGTCAAGCCGGATGAGGCCGATGCCGTCCTCGACGGCGAGGTGATCGGCTACAGCGTGCAGTCGATCGCGTTCGACAACCGGGCAAACGTGCGCCAGTACCGGCTGATCGTGACGATGAACCTGCGACTGCGCGACGTGAAAAGGAGCGCGATCCTCTTCGAGGAGCAGAGCCTCAAGGAGAAGGCCGACTTCCAGGTGCTCGGTGCCGTGTCGCAGACCATCGGGGCCGAGGAGGGCGCCGTCCGCGCCGCGGCGATCGAGATCGCCCGCTCCATCGTGAGTCTGACCGTCGACAGGTTTTGACGCTGGACTACGCCACGTTCATCAAGCAGGCCGAGCGCGGGGATGCGCCGGCGATCATCCTGCTGCACGGCGGCGACGTCCAACTGCTCGACGATGCGCTCGACGCCGCGACTCGCGGGCTCTTCCCGGACCGCTCGCTGGCCACCTGGGGCCGCGAGGTCTTCGACGGGCGTGAGTCGAGCGCCGACGACATCGTGCGCGCGGCGGCGACGATGCCGCTCGGCGTCGACCGGCGGCTCGTCGCGGTGCGGCGGCCCCAGGCCCTCGCCGCCAAGAGCGCGGAGACGCTCGGCGCCTACGCGAAGAGTCCCAACCCGGCCACCTGTCTCTTGCTCTTGGCCGACGAGCCGCTGCGCGCCTCGCGCGAGCGCCGCAACGACCACTGGCTGATCGGCGCGGTGCCGGCCGCGGCGATCGTCGAGCTGCCGACGCGCGGCGCGCGCGACCTGGCCGGCTGGGTGCGCCAGCGCGCCGCGCTCGAGGGCCTGACGATCACCGACGAGGCCGCGCGGCTCCTGGTGGAGCTGACCGGCGAGGACACCGCGACGCTCCTGGGCGAGGCGCGCAAGGCCGCGCTCGCCGGCGGACCCGACAACAAGAATGTCGGCGTGAAGGACGTCGGCGCGATCGTCGGCGAGCAGCGGTTGGACGAGATCTTCGACCTCACGCGCGCCGTCGAACGGCGCGACCGCGCCGGCGCGCTCAAGATGCTCGATCGCCTGCTCGCGACCGAGGACGCGATGCTCCTGCTCACGGTCCTGGCCCGCGACGTGAGGACGGCATGGACCGCGGTCGCGATGCGACGGCGCGGTCGGTCGGTCGAGGAGATCGCGCGGGCGCTACGCCGGCCGCCGATGGTGATCGAGACCTTGACCGGCTCGACCGGCGGCTCCGAGGGGCACTTCGCGTGGAAGCTCCGCCGGTGCTGGGACGCCGAGCGACGGCTCAAGAGCAGCGGCGAGCCACGCGCCGAGATGGTCGCCCTGGTGGCCGACCTGTGCGCCGCGGAGAGGTGATCGGCCGCTGGCTTCTTCTCGGCCTCCTGCTGGGAGGCGCCGGGATCACGGGAGTGGCGACGGCCGCGGAGTCCTGCGCCGGCTGCGTGACCGCCGGCGCGGCCTCGACGACCGTGCCCGTCCCGCCGGGAACCCCGCTCGCCGGCTACGGCGGCACGAAGCGGCGGCTCCTGTTCCCCGACGTGCTCGGCCGCTACGCCCACGCGTTCTGGCTCAAGCCGTCGATCGGCGCGCGCGATCCGATCACGGCGCGAGCGCTCGTGCTCGAGACGCCGGCGGCCCGCCTGGCGTGGGTGACCCTCGATCTCATCGGCGTCGACCGCGCGTTCGTGCGCGCGGTCCGAGAGCGCCTGAGCCGCGAGGGGGTTCGGCCGGCCACCCTGGTCGTGTCGGCCTCGCACACGCATTCGGGTCCGGGGGCCTTCATGGACTCGGGGCTCATGGGTCTGGTGGCGGTCGACCGGCTCGATCCAGCCGTGAAGGACGCACTCGTGGCGAGCGCGGCGTCCGCGGTTCAGCAAGCCGACCGCGCCCGGGTCCCGGCGCTCGTCGGCGCCACGACGGTCACGGCACCCGACGTCACCGCGAGCCGTCTGGGCCGGCCGCTCGATCGAGAGATCGTGGTCCTGAAGCTCACCGACGCCGGCGGCGCGCCGCTCGCGCTGGTGTGGAACTTCGCGATCCACGGCACGATGCTGTCCCCCGCGGATCTTCGATTGTCGGGCGACGTGACAGGCGTCGCCTCGGCGCGGCTCGAGCAGAAGCTCGGGGTGCCCGTGCTCTACGTCAACGGAGCGGTCGGCGACGTGAGCCCGGCCCGCCACGGCGAAGCGTCGATGCTCGAGACGGCGGGCGCGCTCGCCACGGCGGTCGAGGCCGGCTGGGAGCAGGCGCGCGTGGTACCCGTCTCGACCTTGCAGATCGCGGAGCGGACGATCGCGATGCCGCCGGCCGCGATCTCACTCGAGCGGTGCCTTGGAAGCTGGCTGCCGCCGTTCTTCGCGATCCCGCTCGGTTCGGCCATGCCCCGTGATGCCTCGCTCGTGGCGGCGGCGCTCGGCGATACAGCGTGGGTCACGTTCCCGGGCGAGCTCCAGACCGCGCTGGGTCTGGCGATCAAGCGCGAGGTGCGCGGGCGCTTCGGCTCGGCCTTCGTCGCGGGCGTCTCGAACGACTATCTCGGCTACTTCACGACGCCAGCGGACGCCCGCGGCGCCAAGTACGTGGCGTGCGCGACGATCTACGGCCCTTGGGCCGGCGGCTGTCTAACCGACGCGGCGATCGACCTGGTATGGAGCCTCCGCGGCCCGACGCGCACGAGCGCGCGCGTCTCATCGGGCTGCGCGTCGTGACCGGGGGCGACGCAGGCGGAGGACTCCGGCGCGGGCCGAGACGGGACCCGAGCGGGACGGCGAGCTACTTCGCGGCGACCAGACGCCGGGCGAGCGCGGACTTCTTGCGCGCCGCCGTGTTGCGATGGACGATGCCTTTGCTGACGGCCTTGTCGAGCGTGCGAATGGCCTCGAGGATCACCTCGGGCCGTCCGGCGCCTTCGGCGGTCCGGGCGGTCTTGATCGCGCCGCGGATCTTCGAGCGTATCGCGCGGTTGCGCAGGCGCCGCCGCTCGGCCTGCCGTATCCGCTTCATTGCCGACTTCGTGTTTGCCAAATGAGAGCTCCTCGTCGATCGAATCGATGTCGAATCCGCGCAGCATCATGCCCGAGCGGCCTGGGAATTTCAAGGTGAGCAAGAGCGAGGGGCAGGTCGTCCGGGCGCTCGGCGGGATCGCGAGCGCGACTTTGCTGAGCCGCCTGCTGGGATTCGTGCGCGACGCGGTCGTCGCGCGGGCCTTCGGCGCCGGCCCGATCACCGACGCGTTCTTCGTCGCCTTTCGCATTCCCAACATCCTCCGGCGCCTCCTCGCCGAGGGCGCACTCTCCACCGCGATGATCCCGGTCTTCACCGACTATGTGGCCCGCGACGATCGGCCGGAACTCCACCGCATGCTCCGAGCCGTGTTCGGTCTGGCGCTCTTGGCCCTGACGGTGACGACGGTGCTGGGCATCGCCGGGGCGCCCTACATCCTCCAGGCGATCGCGCCGGGCTTCATGAACGACCCAGCCCAGGCCTCGCTCGCCACGTCGCTGACCCGGATCATGTTTCCGTACTTGTTGCTGGTCGGCCTCGCGGCGATGGCCACGGGCATCCTGAACTCGGAGGGGCGCTTCTTCGCCAGCGCGATCGGGCCGGCCGTCCTCAACGTCGGGATGATCGCGGCCGTGCTGTTGCTCGCGCGGTACGTCGAGCCGCCGATCGTCTCGCTCGCGATCGGCGTGCTCGCGGGCGGCGTCGGTCAGCTCCTCGTCCAGATCCCGAGCCTGTCGGCGTGCGGGCTCCTGCTGGCGCCCTCGCGCGACCTGCGCCACCCGGCGATCGTGCGGATCACGCGGCTGCTGCTGCCGGCGGTCTTCGGCCTGGCCGCGGTGCAGCTGATGGTGTTCGTCAACACGCTGCTGGCCTCGCTCCTGCCGCTGGGCTCGATCTCGTACCTCTACTATGCCGACCGCGTCATGGAGTTCCCGCTCGGCGTGTTCGGGATCGCCCTGGCGTCGGCGTCTTTGCCGGTGATGTCGCGTCACGCCGCGGCCGAGGATCATCGCGGGCTGGCCGACACCTTGAATTTCGCGCTGCGGCTCGCCTGTTACGTCTCGGTGCCCGCCACGGTCGGCCTCGTCGTGCTGCGTACGCCGATCGTACGCGTGCTCTTCGAGCGCGGGCGCTTCGGGCCGGCCGAAACGGTGGCGACCGCGGAGGCGCTCGCGTGGTACGCGATCGGGCTCGCCGGCTTCTCCGGCTCGCGCATCGTCGCGCAGACGTTCTACGCGCGGAGCGAGGCGGCGACGGCCGTGCGTTGGGGCGTCGTCTCGATCGTCGCCAACGTCGTCGCAGCGCTGGCGCTGATGGGCCCGCTCGGACACGCCGGGCTCGCCGGCGCTGCCTCCATCGGCGCGTACGTCAACCTGATCTCGCTCCTGGTGATCGCGCGCCTGCGGCTAGGACGCCTCGGCGGGCGCGCCCTCGCGGGCGTCGCGGTGAGGACCCTGATCGCATCGGCGCCGCTGGCGGCGCTCTGCTGGCTCGCGCTGGCGCGGTGGCCCGCGCATCCGTCGTTCGTGATCGACGTCGTGTGGCTCGGCGCGACGATCGTCGGCGGCGCGGGCGTGTTCTGGGCGGCGAGCGCCCTGCTCGGCATCACCGAGCGCACCGCGCTCCTGAATCTCTATCGTCGGCGCGGGCGCGACCGCGAAGCCTGACGCGCGCGACCACGTCGCGCGCTCGCGGCGCGGGCGTGCCTTCTCGATCGTCGGGCGTCGTGATAGAATCCGACGTGGTCACTCTATGACCGATGTGGTGGTCGAGTATCTCGGCGCCCTCCAGGCAGAGAGGGGGGCCTCCCGAAATACTCTCACCGCCTACCGCCGCGATCTCGCCGACTTCACCCAGTTCCTCAACGCTCAGCGCCGCACGCTGCGTCGCGCCGGCCCGGACGACATCGTCGGATATCTCGAGCGCCTGCGTACGCGCGGGCTCCGCCCGGCGAGCGTCGCGCGGCGCATCTCGGCGCTGCGCGGCCTCTACAAGCATCTCGTGCGCGAGGGCGAACTGCGCCGCGATCCCACCGAGAACCTCGAGGCGCCGCGCCGGGCGCGCTCGCTGCCGCGCACGCTCTCGCGCGAGGTCGTCGCCGCGCTCGTCGAATCGCCCGATCTCGGCGAGCCGCGCGGCGTGCGCGACCGCGCGATCCTGGAGCTGCTCTACGCGACGGGCATGCGCGCCTCGGAGTGTCTGGGCCTCACCCTGGACGACGTCAACCTGAGCGCGGGCTACGTCGTCTGCATGGGCAAGGGGCGCAAGCAGCGCCTCGTGCCGGTCGGTGCCGAAGCCGCGCGATGGGTGAGCCACTACCTCCGTGACGTGCGTCCGCGATACACGCGCGTGCGCGACAGCGGCCGCGTGTTCGTGAATCCGCGAGGCGGGCGCCTGTCGCGGCAGTCGCTGTGGACGATCGTGCGCCACGCCGCCGCGCGCGCCGGCGTGCGCCAGCACGTCTCACCCCACGTCCTCCGGCACTCGTTCGCGAGTCATCTGCTCGAGGGCGGCGCCGACCTGCGCTCGATCCAGGCGATGCTCGGCCACGCCGACATCGCGACCACCCAGATCTACACGCACCTGCCGTCGTCGACCCTCCTGTCGATGTACCGGCGGTTCCACCCGCGGGCGTGATGACGGCCAAGCGCGCGCACGCGTATCCGCAGGTGAGCCTCGCGGCGGCCGACCTCGTGGATGTCGCGGTCGCGACGGCGCCGGCCGGAATCGGCGTCTCCGAGGCGCTCGTGCTCGCCCGCAAGCGAAACGCGGGCGTGATCGCGGCCGGCGCGGCCCTGGTGCTGCGCGACGACCTCGTCCGGGCGGCGGCGCTCGGCCTCGGCGCGCTCCGCGCGGCCCAGATCGCGCGCCGGCTCCCGCTCGCCGACGGGGTCACGAGCGAGGTGACGATTCGCCGCCTGCTCGCCGCCGGCGCGCCCTTCGTCGTCGTGCGCGCCGCGCGCGGGCTGGCCGGCGCCATCAGCGGTCGGCTCGCCGGCGGACGTCTGGCCGAGGCGTCGGCGGCTGGTCGCGTGAGCCGTGGTCTGACGGCCCCGGTCCGCGAGCTGCTCGGAACGATCGGGCGACTCGCCGAGGAGCAGGACGGCCGCGCGTATCTCGTCGGGGGGCTCGTTCGCGATCTCTGGCGCGGCGCCACGCTCCATCGGCGCGATCTCGACGTCGTGGTCGAGGGCGACGGGCCGGTGCTGGCGCGCCGCCTCGCCGAGGTGTGCGGGGGCTCGGTCGTGGAACACCGGCGATTCCTGACGGCGTCGGTCGAGACGCCCGCGTTCGGCCGCATCGACGTGGCCACCACGCGCTCGGAGCGCTACGAATCGCCGGGCGCGCTGCCGCGCGTCTTGCCCGCCGGGATCGCCGAGGATCTCCGGCGGCGCGACTTCACGGTGAACGCGCTGGCGATCGAGCTCTCCTCGGGAGACTTCGGGCTGATCGATCCCTTCGGCGCACGGGACGACCTCGCGCGGAGGCGGCTGCGCGTGCTGCATCCGCTGTCCTACGTCGAGGACCCGACGCGCATCTTCCGCGCGGCGAGATATGCCGCGCGGCTCGGTCTCTCGCCGGACCGGAGCACCGTGCGGGCGCAGGCGCTCGCCCTTCGCCTCGCGCCGTATTCGGCACTCTCCGCCCAGCGCGTCGCCGCCGAGCTCGCGCTGATCCTGAGCGAATCCGAGGTCGGACTCATCCTCCTCCGACTGGGTCGCTCGGGTGCCTTCCGTCTGCTCGATGCGGGTTATCGCTTCACCGAGACGCGCGGTCGCCGTCTGCAGGCGCTGCCCGAGGCGCTCGCCTGGGCGAACGGGCACGGACTCGACGTCGACGGCGTCGGGCTCATCGCGCTCGCGCTGGCCGACTCGCGGCCCGCCGCCTCGGCGCTCTTCACTCGGCTCGGATTCACCGGCGGCCCGCTGGCCGTCCTCGAGCGCGCACACAGTGCCACCCCGGGGCTCGCGGCGAGGCTCGCCGCCGCCGCGGTGCCCAGCGCGCGCGCCCGGGACTTACGGAGCGCCGCGCCGATCGAGCTCGCGTGGCTCTGGCTGACCGGCGGCCGCGAGGTCCGCGCGACGGTCGACTGGTTCGCGGGCCTCGATCCGCGGCCCGTATCGCTGAGCGGCGACGACGTGGTCGCCCTCGGAGTTCCGCGCGGTCCCGCGGTCGCGCGAGTCCTGGCCGAGGTGAGGGACGCGCGCCTGGACGGGACGTTGACGAGCCGAGCCATGGAAGAAGCGCACGTTCGAGAATGGATAGCGAAAGGAGGGTGAGTTGGCGCCGAAATACATCTTCGTGACCGGCGGCGTCGTGTCATCCCTGGGCAAGGGTCTGGCGGCGGCCTCGATCGGGGCGTTGCTGGAGGCACGCGGCTTCCGAGTGACCTTGCAGAAGATGGATCCGTACATCAACGTCGACGCGGGGACCATGAGTCCCTACCAGCACGGCGAGGTCTTCGTCACCGACGACGGCGGCGAGACCGATCTGGATCTCGGCCACTACGAACGCTTCACGTCGAGCCGGGTGACCCGCGACCACAACGTGACGACCGGCAAGGTCTATTACTCGGTCATCCAGAAAGAGCGGCGCGGCGACTATCTGGGACGGACGGTCCAGGTGATCCCGCACATCACCGACGAGATCAAGGCCTCCATCCGAAAAGTCTCGCGCGACACCGACGTGGTCATCGTCGAGGTCGGCGGCACCGTCGGCGACATCGAAGGGCTGCCGTTCCTGGAGGCCGTCCGCCAGTTCCGGAAGGACGTCGGACGCGAGAACGTCATCTACGTGCACCTGACGCTCGTGCCGTTCATGCAGGCCGCCTCCGAGCTCAAGACCAAGGCCACCCAGCACTCGGTCAAGGAACTGCGCGCGATCGGTATCCAGCCGGACATCCTGCTCTGCCGCACCGACCGCTACTTGCCGCCGGGCATCAAGTCGAAGATCGCGCTCTTCTGCGACGTCGAGGAAGAGGCGGTCATCACCGCCAAGGACGTCGAAACGATCTACGAGGTCCCGCTCAACTTCCACCGCGAGGGCCTCGACGAGATCATCGTCAAGCTGCTCGGCCTCGAGCCGCGGCGCATCGATCTGTCGCGCTGGGAAGCCGTCGTGCGCCGGGTGAAGTCACCGCTGGTCGAGACGCGCATCGCGGTGGTTGGCAAGTATGTCGAGCTGAAGGACTCCTACAAGAGCCTCGTGGAGGCGCTCGCGCACGGCGGCATCGCCAACGAGGCGCGCGTCGACGTGCAGTGGGTCGACGCCGAGCACATCGAGCGCGACGGCGCCGAGGCGCAGTTCGCCGGTGTGCACGGGATCCTCGTGCCGGGCGGCTTCGGCGATCGCGGGATCCAGGGCAAGATCGCGGCCGTCCGCTATGCGCGCGAGCGGCGGGTGCCCTATCTCGGGATCTGTCTGGGCATGCAGTGCGCGGTCATCGAGTACGCGCGCAACGTCTGCGGGCTCGCCGGCGCGAGCTCCTCGGAGTTCGATGCGAGCGCCCCGCATCTGGTGATCGACCTGCTGCCCGAGCAGCGCGGGCTCGCCGACAAGGGCGGCACGATGCGCCTGGGCCTCTATCCGATCGTGCTCGGCGAGGGTAGTCAGGCCTCGCGCCTGTACGGGCAGGGGATCATCCAGGAACGCCACCGCCATCGCTACGAGGTCAACAACGACTATCTGCCGCGGCTGGAGAAGAACGGACTGCGTGTGTCGGGTATCTGGGCCGAGAAGCAGCTGGTCGAGATCATCGAGATCCCGGAGCATCCGTACTTCGTCGCCGGCCAGTTCCATCCCGAGTTCCGCTCGCGGCCGTGGGAGCCGCACCCGCTTTTCGCCGGCTTCGTGAAGGCGGCGCTGGAGCACGGCGCCCAATGACCACGCGAGCGGTCGCGGTCGGACCCATCACGATCGGCGCCGGGGCGCCGCTGGCGCTGATCGGCGGCCCGTGCGCCATCGAGAACGAGCGTCATGCGCTGATGACCGCCGAGCGGCTGGCCCGGATCACCGCCGATCGGCGCGTGCCATTCATCTACAAGTCGTCCTACGACAAGGCCAACCGCTCCTCGGTGAACGGCTATCGCGGTCCGGGGCTCATCGACGGCCTCCGGATCTTGAAGAAGGTGCGCGAGACGCTGAAGCTTCCGGTGCTCTCGGACGTCCACCAGGTGAGCGAGGTCGATCCGGCAGCCGAGGTGCTCGACGTGATTCAGATCCCGGCCTTCCTCTGCCGTCAGACCGACCTCATCCTGGCCGCGGCGGCGACCGGCAAGCCGGTGAACGTCAAGAAGGGGCAGTTCGTGGCGCCGCGCGACATGAAAAACGTCGTCGACAAGGTGCTGTCGAAGGGCAACGAGTCGATTCTGTTGACCGAGCGTGGCTCGAGCTTCGGCTACAATAATCTCGTCGTCGACATGCGCGCCCTCGCCATCATGCGATCGTTCGGCTACCCGATCGTCTTCGACGCCACGCACTCCGTGCAATTGCCCGGCGGCGCCGGCGATCGCTCGGGCGGCGAGCGCGAGTACGTTCCCGCGCTGGCGCGCGCGGCGGTGGCCTTCGGCATCGACGCGCTGTTCATGGAGATGCACGAGGATCCGGACCGTACCCTGCCCGACGGCCGCCCGCTCTCGGACGGACCGAACATGCTCCGCATCGACGACCTGCCGCGTCTCCTCGATCAGCTCGGCGCGATCGGCGCGGCGGTCCAGCCGTGAGTGGCGCGCCGAAACCCGATCTGCGCCGCCTGGCCGAGCGCGTGCTGCGCATGGAGGCCGACGCGATCCTCGGACTCATCCCCAAGCTCGACGAGCGGTTCGAGCAAGCGGTCGAGCTGCTCCGGGGCTGCGCCGGGCGCGTCATCGTGACGGGCATGGGCAAGTCCGGGCTGATCGGCCGCAAGATCGCCGCGACGCTCGCGTCGACGGGGACGCCGGCGTACTACCTCCATCCGGCGGAAGGCGTCCACGGCGACCTCGGCATGATCGCGCGCGGCGACGTCGTGCTGGCGCTGTCGAACTCGGGCGAGACGGACGAGGTCCTGGCGATCCTGCCGCCGCTCAAGCGCCTGGGCGTCCCGATCCTGCTGCTGACCGGTAATCCGACGTCGTCCCTGGCTCGGCAGTGCGAGGTGGTGATCGACGTCAGCGTGTCCGAGGAAGCGTGTCCGATGAACCTGGCACCCACCTCGAGCACCACCGCGGCGCTGGCGCTCGGGGACGCGCTCGCGATGGCCCTCCTCGAGCTCCGCGGGCTCCGTCCCGAGGACTACGCCGCGCTGCACCCGCGCGGGTCGCTCGGCTGGCGCGCCCTCTTCCGCGTCGCCGATCTCATGCTCACCGGGGAAGCGGTCCCGGTCGTGCCGGAACAGACGCCGCTCCGCGAGGTCATCGTCGAGATGACGCGCAAGCGCAAGGGCGTGACGACTGTCGTCGACGGATCGGGCCAGCTGGTCGGCATCGTGACGGACGGCGACCTGCGCCGCCTGCATCTGACCGGAAAACCCATCGACGATCTGTCGGCGGGCCAGGTGGCGAGCCGCGAGCCCAAGACGATTGGCGCCGACGAGCTGGCCGCCAAGGCGCTAGAGGTGATGGAAACCTGGCAAATAACCAGCTTGGTCATCGCGGACCCGGCCCGGCGGCCCATTGGCCTGATCCACATGCACGACATCCTACGGGCAAAGATCGTATAGTTTTCAAGGTGTTTCCGCTTTCTCGCGCCGCGAGTCTGTGATAGCGTGGTACCGAAATTGCATTCCGGTCCGACTTCCCTTTAGAATCGACAGAGTGATGAGAACACGACTCGTGGCGGCGGCGATGCTCGGAATGGTCGTCGTCTTCGTTCTGGCGGTGGCGGGAACGCTCATCGCGAAGAGCCGGGTACCACCCACCGAGGCGACCGGATCGGTCGCGTCGAGCGCCGATTTGCGAATCAAGGAAGCCCACATCGAGGAAGAGACGGGCGGCGTGCGCTGGCGGCTCAAGGCCGAGCAGGCGCTCATCTTCGAGGTCGAGGGGCGCACGACGCTCCGCTCCATCACGGTCGACGTCTTCGAGCGAGACCGCACGTGGACCATCGTGGGCGAGGAAGGCGATCTATTCCAGGCGACCAAGAATCTCGAAATCCGGAAAAACGTCGTGCTCACATCGAGCGACGGCATGCGCCTGGAGACGAGCGTGCTCCGCTGGCAGGGCGCCGAGAAGCGGATCTGGACCGACGCGCCGGTGCGACTCTCGCGCGGCGGAGCGGTCGCCGACGGCACGGGGCTCGAGGTACGGATGGCCGAGGAGTACACGACCTTGGCCGGGCCCGTCCACTCGGTCTTCACGGATTCGCGCCAGTGACGTCGAAGACGGTCCTCGTCGCGCTCCTGCTGCTCGTGGCGCCCGCGCTCGCCGGCGCGCAGGCGGCGGCCCCCAAGGCCGCGCCGAAAACCTCGGCCGCGCCCGCCGCGCAGCCGTCCGCGACGCTCGGAGCCCCGAACGCGAAGGGCCCCAAGCCCGACGATCACCTGCCGCTCACGGTGGACGCGGACAAGATGGAGCGCTTCGGCAAGGCGAGTCTCGTGATCTTCAGCGGCAACGTCGTGGCCCGGCGCGACAACTCCGTGCAGTACGCGGATCGCGTGGAAGTCTACATGGACGAGAAGGGCGATCGCGTGCTGAGAACGATCTCGACCGGCGGCGTGCGGATCATCACCAAGGACTGCCGCACCGGCACGGCGCAGCGCGCGGAGTACTACGATCTGGAGCAGCGCGTCGTGCTCTTGGGTAACGCGCGCGTCTGGCAGGACGACAACGTCGTCTCCGGCGACACGATCACGATCTACATCGCGCAGGACCGGACCATCGTCGAAGGCGGCAAGCAGGAGCGCGTGAAGGGCATCTTCTATTCGCAGAAGGACGACACCGCCAAGCAAGACGGTCAGCCCGCGCCGCGCCGCGCGGCGGAAGTCTGCCAGAACTGAGCGATGGAAGGCCTGGTCGCCCAAGGGCTCATGAAGTGGTTCAAGACCCGCAAGGTCGTCGACTCGGTGTCGCTCGACATCCAGCGCGGTGAGATCGTCGGCTTGCTCGGGCCCAACGGCGCTGGCAAGACCACGTCGTTCTACATGATGGTCGGGCTCCTGCCCGCGGACGGCGGCCGGATCTTCCTCGAAGGGCAGGAGATCACGAAGCTCCCGATGTACCAGCGATGCCGGATGGGCGTCGGCTATCTTCCACAAGAGTCGTCGGTGTTCAGAAAGCTGACCGTCGAAGAGAACCTCCTCGCGATCCTCGAGACGCTCGATCTGACGCGCGACGAGCGCCGTGAACGCGCGCGCGAGCTCCTGGCCGAGCTGGACCTGACGCCGCTCGCCCGCTATCCGGCCTACACGCTCTCGGGCGGCGAGCGCCGGCGGCTCGAGATCACCCGCGCGCTCGTGACCTCGCCGCAGTACCTCTTGCTGGACGAGCCGTTCACCGGCATCGATCCGATCGCGATCGGCGACATCCAGGAGATCGTCGGCCGGCTGCGTGAGCGCGGTATCGGCATCCTCATCACCGACCACAACGTGCGCGAGACCTTGGCCATCACGGATCGCGCCTACATCCTCTACGACGGCAAGATCCTGGTGGCCGGCACCGCCACCGAGATCGCCCACAACCCCGTGGCCCGGGAGATCTACCTGGGCGAGCGGTTCGCGCTCTAGGCGGAGGGGAAGACCCCTATGGCCATGGAGGCGCGCCTCTCGTTACGGCAGAGCCAGCGGGTCGTCATGACCCCGCTGCTGCAGCAGGCCATCCAGCTCTTGCAGCTGTCCACGCTGGAGCTCCAGGAGGTCGTGCAGAAGGAGCTCCTCGAGAATCCGCTGCTCGAGGAGGTCACGCCCGACGTGCCCGAGACGCCCACCGACGCGCCGGTCAGCGCCGACACGCCGCCCGCGCCGACGGTGGAGCAGCTCACGACCGACGCGCCGCCGAGCACCGAGCGGCAGACCGACGAGCTCCCGTTCGACTTCACCGCGGTGATGTCCGCCGACGACGATCACGAGGAGCGCTCACTGGTCTCGCAGGAGGACCGCGAGGACCTGCCGTTCGAGAACGTCGTCCGCAACCAGGTCTCGCTGACCGATCATCTCGACGAGCAGCTGCGCTTCGCCAGCGAGGACCCGGTGGTCCGGCGCATCGGGACGGAGATCATCGGCAACCTCGACGAGGACGGCTACCTGCGCGCCGAGCTCGAGGAGCTGGCCCAGCGGTGCAGCGTCACCGCCGACGAGGTCGGCAAGGTGCTCGAGCTCATCCAGGGCTTCGACCCGCCGGGCGTCGCGGCGCGGAACATCCAGGAATGCCTGCTGCTCCAGCTCAAGCGCGATCCGCTACCGGATCCGGTTTCGGTCGAAATCATCGAGGTGCACTTCGACGACCTGAGCCGCCGCCGCTATCCGGATATCGCGCGCGCCATGAAGCTCCCGGTCGACCGGATCATGGAGTCGGTCGAGGAGATCATGGGGCTGGAGCCCAAGCCGGGCCGGCGCTTCGGCGGCAACGACTCGCGCTACATCGTCCCCGACGTTTACGTCTACAAGCTCGGCAACGAGTACACGATCGTCCTCAACGAGGACGGCGTCCCGCGCCTGCGGGTCAACTCGCTCTACCGCTCGCTGTTGCGGGGCTCCGGCGTCGACGAGGCGCGCCAGTACGTCGAGCAGAAGCTGCGCTCGGCGCTCTGGCTGATCAAGAGCGTCGACCAGCGCCAGCGCACGCTCCGCAAGGTGACCCAATCGATCGTCAAGTTCCAGCGCGACTTCCTCGACCGCGGCTTGCCGCACCTCAGACCCTTGTCGTTGCGCGACGTCGGCGAGGATATCGGCATGCACGAGTCGACGATCAGCCGTGTCACGACCAACAAGTACGTTGAGACGCCGCAGGGGCTGTTCGAGCTCAAGTTCTTCTTCCACAGCGGCATCGCCTCGGGCGACGGCGAGATGGTCTCGTCGGTCTCGGTCAAGAAGATGATCCAGGACCTCCTGGCCGCGGAGGATCCGGCCAAGCCGCAGTCCGACCAGGAAGTCGCGCAGGCCCTGCAGAAGCGGGGTCTCACGATCGCCCGGCGCACCGTCGCGAAATACCGCGAGGAGCTCGGCATCCTGCCTTCGCACCAGCGCCGTCTGGCGCCGCGCAAGCGATGAAGCGTCGCGGGGCCTAGCGATGCCGGGCCCGCTCTCCTTCGTCGTCATCACCGGGCTCAGCGGCGCCGGTAAGAGCTACGCGATCAAGTGCTTCGAGGACATGGGATTCTTCTGCGTCGACAACCTGCCGACGACGTTGATCCCGACCTTCGCCGACCTGATCATGCGCTCCGAGCAGGCGATCCACCGGGTCGCGCTCGGCGTGGACGTACGCGAGGGCGCGTATCTCTCGCGCCTGCTCGACACGATCCGCGAGCTCCGCGCGCGCGGGCACGTCGTCGAGATGCTTTTTCTCGAGGCGAACGAGGAGGCGCTGGTGCGCCGCTATCACGAGACGCGGCGTCGCCACCCGCTGGCCGGCGAGGGTAACGCGCTCGACGGCATCCGTGCCGAGCGCAAGACGCTCTCGGATCTGCGCGAGATCGCCGATCGCATCCTCGACACCTCGGCGCTCACCGTCCACCAGCTCAAGGATCGGCTGGTCGAGCTCTATGTCGCGCCGAAGGCGCGGCCCGGCCTGGCCACGTCGCTCGTGTCGTTCGGCTTCAAGCACGGCGTGCCGTTCGACGCCGATCTGGTCTTCGACGTCCGGTTCCTGCCCAATCCGCACTTCGTCGAGGCGTTGCGCCCGCTCGACGGGCGCCACGAGCGCGTGCGCGCCTTCGTGCTCGATCATCCGGAGAGCAAGGAGATGCTGCGGCGCCTCGAGGATTTCCTGAAGTTCGTCCTGCCGTGCTACGAGCGGGAAGGCAAGGCGTACCTGACCATCGCGATCGGCTGCACCGGTGGCCGCCACCGGTCGGTCACGCTCGCGGAGGAGCTCGGACGATTCCTCTCGGGGCTCGGCTACGCCCCGTCGCTCGTCCATCGCGACCTCGAGCGCGAGTAAGGCCTCGTGGTCGATGGACCGTCTGACGTTCTGCTTCGGCATCCACAATCACCAGCCGATCGGCAATTTCGACCATGTGGTGGTCGAGGCCACCGAGCGCGCCTATCGGCCCTTTCTCGAGCGCCTCGACCGCCGGCCTGAAATTCGTCTGAGCGTGCACTGTACGGGCAGCCTGCTCGAATGGCTGCGCGAGCGCGCGCCCCGAACGTTCGATTTGCTCGGCACCCTCGCCGCGCGCGGTCAGGTCGAGCTCTTGACCGGTGGCTTCTACGAGCCGATCCTGGCGGTGCTGCCCGACCACGACAAGATCGGCCAGATCGAGCGGCTCACGACCTTCCTGAAGTCGAATTTCGGGGTGCGCCCCCGGGGCATGTGGCTGGCCGAGCGCGTCTGGGAGCCGCACCTGCCGCGCGTTCTGAGCGAGGCCGGCGTCGAGTACGTGCTGGTCGACGACCGGCACTTCGCGCTGGCCGGCCTCGACGTCGAGGCGCTCGGCGGCTATTACCTGACGGACGAGCAGGGCCAGAGCCTTCGCGTGTTCCCGATCAACCAGCGCCTGCGGTACCTGATTCCGTTCGCGTCGGTCGACGACGTCTTCGAGTATCTCGAAGGCTGGCGCGGCCGCGCGCCGGCGGTGACGATGGTCGACGACGGCGAGAAGTTCGGCGTCTGGCCCGGCACCTACGCCCACGTCTACGAGGCGGGCTGGCTCGACCGCTTCTTCGACCGGGTGCTGTCGACGCCGTGGCTCGAGCCCGCGACGCTCGCCGACGTCGTCGAGCGCGTACCGGCGAGCGGGCGCGCGTACCTGCCGACCGCCTCGTACGGCGAGATGGGTGAGTGGGCACTGCCGGCCGACGCCGCGCGCGCCCTCGAAGACGCCAAGGCCGAGATCGGCCGGCTGGCCGACGGCGAGCGCTTGATCAGCCTGTTGCGCGGCGGCTTCTGGCGAAGCTTCCTCGTGAAGTACCCCGAGGTCGGCGACACCTACTGGAAGATGCTGCGCCTCTCGCGCGCGATCCACGCCGCCGTCGCGCGGCGGCCCGACGACGCGCGGCTGGCGCGCGGCCAGGTCGCGCTCTGGCGTGGCCAGGCCAACGATGCCTACTGGCACGGGGTCTTCGGCGGCTGCTATCTGCCGCACCTGCGCCGCGCGGTGAAAAGCTCGCTGCTCGAAGCCGAGCGCCTCCTGATCCAGACCGGCGCGGCCCCCGAGACCGCGTGGACGCGCGAGGATGGCGACGGTGACGGCCGCGCCGAGGTGTACGTCCGCACGCGCGCGCTGTCGGTCACGGTCGAGCCCGACTCGGGCGGCATGATCACCGAGCTCGGCTACTACCCGGCGACGCTGGACGTCGCCGACGTGCTGGCGCGGCGGCCCGAGTCCTATCACGACAAGGTGCGCGCGCACGTCGCCGCCGGCGGCATCGCCGAGGCGGCCCGGACGATTCACGACGCGGCTCCGCCCAAGGAAGCCGGCCTCGACGCGCTGCTGGCCTACGATGAGCTCCGGCGCGGGGCGCTGATCGAGGGCTTCTTCGCCGGCGGTGACGCGCCGCTCGACCCGGTCGCGCCCTGGGCCGCGGCGCACACGGTGATCGGAGCCGAACGGCTCGACTGTGCGATACACGACGACGCGGGCGGCGTCGCGATCGTGCTCTCGCGGCCGGCGACGAGCGCATCGCCGGTGGCGCTCGAAAAGCGCCTGATCGTGCGCGATGCGACGATCGAGGTCCGCTACCGTCTGCGGCCGCCGGCCGGGCGGCGGCTCACCGGGCGCTGGGCGATACAGTGGAATCTCGCGCTGACGGCTGGCGCGGCGCCCGACCGCTATTTCGACCTCGAAGGCCGGCCCACGCTCGGCAGCTCGGGACGCGCCGCGGACCGCTCGGCCGTCACGATGGTGGACGAGTGGGCCAAGGTTGAAGCGCGGCTCCGGTGGAGCGCGGGCGCCGAGCTTGCCTGGGGGCCGGTCGAAACGGTCTCGCTCTCGGAGGGCGGCTTCGAGCGGATCTACCAGGGCACGGCGCTCCTGCTCGTCTGGCGCCTCGATGTCGCGCCCGGCGACGAAACGGTGCTCGAGACCGCGGTGACATTGGTCCACCGGTGAGTCGCGAGGCGCCGAGCCTCTTAGCCACGCTCGAAATTCGTGTTACAGTTGCGGCGCTTGCATCGCATGACGCGATGCGCAGGAGGTAGTCGATGGTGCGGGACGAGTATCTATTCACGTCGGAGTCGGTGACCGAGGGTCACCCCGACAAGATCGCCGACCAGATCTCCGATGCGGTGCTGGACGCGATCATCTCCCAGGATCCCACCGGCCGCGTCGCCTGCGAGTCCCTCTTGACCACCGGACTCGTCGTGGTGGCGGGCGAGATCACCACGTCGTGCTACGTCGACATTCCGCGCATCGCGCGCGACACCATCAAGGAAGTCGGCTACACGCGCGCGAAGTTCGGCTTCGACTACGAGACCTGCGGCGTCATCGCGGCGATCGACGAGCAGTCCTCGGACATCGCGCAGGGCGTCGACAAGCTGGGCGCCGGCGACCAGGGACTCATGTTCGGCTACGCCTGCACCGAGACACAAGAGCTGATGCCGATGCCGATCATGCTCGCGCACAAGCTCGTGATGCGGCTTTCCGAGCGGCGCAAGTCCGGCGCGCTCGACTATCTCCGGCCCGACGGCAAGTCCCAGGTCAGCATCCGCTACGTCGACGGCGTGCCGCGCGCGGTCGAAACGGTCGTCGTCTCCACCCAGCACAGCCCGGACGCCGGCGCTCAGCGCATCCGCGAGGACGTCATCGAGCAGGTGATCAAGCCGACGATCCCCGCGGAGCTGATCGACCTCAACAAATGCGTCATCCACGTGAACCCGACCGGCCGCTTCGTGACCGGCGGGCCGATGGGCGATACCGGCCTCACCGGGCGCAAGATCATCGTCGACACCTACGGCGGCTCGTGCCCGCACGGCGGCGGTGCCTTCTCGGGCAAGGATCCGACGAAGGTCGACCGCTCCGCGTGCTACATGGCGCGTCACGTGGCCAAGAACGTCGTCGCCGCCGGCCTGGCCCAGCGGGCGCAGGTGCAGGTGGCCTACGCGATCGGCGTCGCTGAGCCTGTCTCGATCATGGTCGATACGTTCGGGACCGGGAAGGTGCCGAACAAGGTGCTCGAGGCGATGATCCGACGCCACTTCGATTTCACGCCGGCCGGAATCATCAAATATCTCGACCTGCGCCGGCCGATCTACAAGAAGACCGCCGCCTACGGGCACTTCGGGCGCTCCGAGCCCGCGTTCGCGTGGGAGCGGACGAACCGCGTCAAGGATTTGCGCGACGACGCGGGCATGTAACGCCACACACCGATAGGCCCGCGCGCGGCAAACCGTCGGGGCGTTCCGCCGGTCGAGACACGACGACAAAGGACGGCATTCCATGGTCGAGCACGACGTCAAGAATGTGTCGCTCGCTCCGGAGGGGCGACTCAAGATCGAATGGGCCGAGCAGTCGATGCCGGTCCTTCGGCAGGTCCGTGAGCGCTTCACCCGCGAGCAGCCGCTCAAGGGCATCCGGCTCGGCGCGTGCCTGCACGTGACCACGGAGACGGCGGTCCTGATGCTCACCCTCAAGGCGGGCGGCGCACAGCTGGCCCTCTGCGCGTCCAACCCGCTCTCCACCCAGGACGACACGGCGGCGGCGCTCGTGCGCGAGTTCGAGATTCCGGTGTTCGCGCACAAGGGGGAGGACAACGAGCGCTACTACCGACATCTCTCGGCCGTGCTGACGACACGGCCCCAGGTCACGATGGACGACGGCGCCGACCTCATCTCGCAGATCCACGGCGCGCGCAAGGAGTTGGCCGCCGACGTCATCGGCGGCACCGAGGAGACGACCACCGGCGTGATCCGCCTGCGCGCCATGGAGCGCGAGGGCGTGCTGGCGTTCCCGGTGATCGCCGTCAACGACGCGGATACCAAGCACCTGTTCGACAACCGCTACGGCACCGGCCAGTCGACGATCGACGGAATCATGCGCGCGACCAACGTCCTGCTGGCCGGCCGCACCGTCGTGGTCGCCGGCTACGGGATGTGCGGCCGCGGCGTCGCCGCGCGGGCCAAGGGGCTCGGCGCCCACGTGATCGTGACCGAGGTCGAGCCGATGCGCGCGCTCGAGGCGGTGATGGACGGCTTCCCGGTGATGCCGATGACCAAGGCGGCCGCGCACGGCGATGTCTTCGTGACGGTGACCGGCAACACCTCGGTCATGTCGAGCGACCACTTCGGCCAGCTGAAGGACGGCGCCATCCTGTGCAACTCCGGCCACTTCAACGTCGAGATCGACCTCGAGACGCTCGGCGCGATGGCGCGCGGCCGGCGCGTCGTGCGCCCGTTCGTCGAGGAGTACACGCTCGACCGCGGCCAGCGCGTCTACGTCCTAGGCGAGGGCCGGCTGATCAACCTGACGGCCGCCGAGGGCCACCCGGCGTCGGTCATGGATATGAGCTTCGCCAACCAGGCGCTCTCGGCCGAATACATGGTCAAGCACGGCCGCACGCTGGCCAAGAAGGTGTTCGTCGTGCCGCGCGAGATCGACCTGGAGATCGCCCGGCTCAAGCTCGCCTCGATGGGCGTGACGATCGACGAGCTCACGTCCGCCCAGCGCGAGTACCTCGCCTCCTGGACCCACGGCACCTGATCGGGGCGCGCCGAGGCCAATGAACAGGCCGCAGCCGATCCTGCTGCTGCTCCTGCTGCTCCTGGTCCTCGGCGTTCTCGCCCAGATCGTCCCGCTCTACACCGACTGGCTCTGGTTCGTCGAAGTCGGCTACGTCCAAGTCTTCGTCAAGACGCTCTCGCTGCGCGGATCGCTTTTCGCGGCGCTCGCGATCGGCGTGCTCGCCTTCCTCTACGCGAACCTGACGTTCGCCGCGCGCACGGCGGCGCCGGACGTGATCTGGGAGCTCGAGGACCAGCTCGGCCTGCCCAGCCGCGTCATCATCGAGCCCTTGATCCGCCGCTTCCTGCCGATAGTGCTCTTGCTGATCGCGCTGGCCTCCGGGATGCGCGCCACCGTCCACTGGGAGACGGTGCTGGGCTACCTCAACGCCACGCCGTTCGGCAGCGTCGACCCGTTGTTCGGCTACGATTTGAGCTTCTTCGTGTTCGTGCTGCCGCTGTGGCGTCTCGTGCACGGCTGGGCGCTCACCCTGGTGACCGCGACGATCGTGCTGACCCTCGCGATCTACGTGCTCCAGCGAAGCCTCGTGCTGACCAGTCGCGGGCCCCGGCTGGCCGCCGGCGCGCGCTCGCACCTGCTGGTCCTGGGGGCGATGGCGCTCGGCCTCAAGGCGGTCGGATTCTGGCTCGACCGGTTCGAGCTCGTCTTCTCGCCCCGCGGCATCGTGTTTGGCGCAGCCTACACGGACATCTACGCGTCGTTGCCGGTGCTGGGCGCCCTCGCGGTGTTCGCCGCGCTCTGCGCCGTCGCCTGCCTGGCCCAGATCGCGCGGTCGGGGCTGCGCCTGGTGGCGGGCGGCCTGATCGCCCTCGCGCTGGTCTGGGTGGTGGGGCTCGGCGTCTACCCGGCGCTGCTGCAGCGCTTGCGGGTCACGCCCAACGAGCTGGCGGCCGAGCGGCCGTTCATCGGCCACAACATCCGGATGACGCGCCAGGCCTATGGCCTGGACCGGATCGTCGAGCGCGAGTTCCCGGCCGACGAGGCGCTCGACGCACGCGCGCTCGAGCAGAACGGGGCCACCATCAAGAACATCCGCCTGTGGGACTACCGACCCCTCCTGCGCACGTTCGCGCAGCTCCAGGAGATCCGGACGTACTACAAGTTCGTCGATGTCGACAACGACCGCTACGTCGTGAACGGCGAGTACCGCCAGCTGATGCTCTCGCCGCGCGAGCTCTCGTACCAGCACTTGCAGTCCCGGATCTGGATCAACGAGCACCTGACCTTCACGCACGGCTACGGCGCGGTCGTCGGCCCGGTAAACCGCATCACGGCCGAGGGGCTTCCGGAGTTCCTGGTCAAGGACATCCCGCCGCAGTCGAGCGGCAGCTTTCCGAAGATCACGAAGCCGCAGATCTACTACGGCGAGGTCTCCAACGAGTACGTGCTGGTGAAGACGAAGTCCCAGGAGCTCGACTACCCCTCCGGGGACCAGAACGTCTACACGAGCTACGCGGGCGTCGGCGGCATCCCGCTCTCGTCGTTCTTCCGGAAGGTCGCGTTCGCGATGCGGTTCGGCGAGATCAAGATCCTCCTGTCCAACGATCTCACCGACCAGAGCCGGATCATGATGTACCGCACGGTCACCCAGCGCGTGCGGCAGATCGCCCCGTTCTTCCGCTTCGATCGCGATCCGTACATGGTCGTCGACGACGACGGCCGGATCGTCTGGCTGCTGGACGGCTACACCACCACCGACCGCTATCCGTACTCGGATCCGGTCCCGGGCTTGGGCAACTACATCCGCAACTCGGTGAAGGTGACGATCGACGCCTACGATGGCACGGTGACGTTCTATCGCGCCGACGAGGGGGACCCGATCGTGCGCGCCTACGGCGGCGCCTTCCCCGGGCTCCTCAAGCCGCTCGACCGGATGCCGGAGTCGCTGCGACGCCACATCCGCTATCCGGAGGACCTGTTCGCGATCCAGGCGCGGAAGTACGCGACGTATCACATGCTCGATCCACAAGTCTTCTACAACAAGGAAGACCTGTGGGCGCTGCCGCGCCGGATGATCGAGGGCCGCGACCGCGACATGGAGCCGTACTACACGATCATGCGGCTGCCCGCCGAGCAGAAGGAGGAGTTCATCCTGCTCACGCTCTTCAACCCGGCGCGCCGCGACAACATGATCGCGTGGATGGCCGCGCGCTCGGATCCGCCGAACTACGGCCGGCTGATCGTGTTCAACTTCCCCAAGCAGAAGCTCGTCTACGGCCCGCGCCAGATCGACGCGCGGATCGATCAGGATCCCGTCATCTCGCAACAGCTCTCGCTCTGGAACCAGCGCGGCTCGACGGTCATTCGCGGCTCGCTGCTGGCAATCCCGATCGACCAGTCGTTGATCTACGTGCAGCCGCTCTATCTCGCGGCAGCCGAGCAGGGGGCGCTGCCTGAGCTTCGCCGGGTGATCGTGGCCTACGGCAACCAGATCGCGATGGAGCCGACGCTCGAGCAGTCGCTCGCGCGGATCTTCGGCGGCCGCTCCACGGCGACCGCCCCCGCGACACCCCAGGCGGCGGCCGCGCCGGCCAATGGCGACGCGAGTGCGCGGCAGCTCGGCCAGCGCGCGCTCGAGATCTGGAACCGCGCGCAGGAGGCGCTCCGCCGCGGCGACTGGGCAGCCTATGGGGCCGAACAGAAGCGGCTGGAGGACGCGTTGCGCTCGCTCACGCAATCGAAGTAGGAGAGAGGACTCGCCAGCCGCCATGCCCAACGTGCTCGTGACGACGGCCTTCGACGATACGCAGATCGACCGGCTGCGGCGAGTCTCGCCCAAGCTCACCGTCACCCGCGCCGAACCCGCCACCGCGGACTACTCGACCGCCGAGATCCTTTACGGCGGCGTGCTTCCGCGCGATCGCGCGCGCGCGCCGCACCTCAAGTGGGTCCAGGTGCATATGGCCGGCGTGAACGGCCTCTACGAGCATCCGCTCTACGCCGACCCGGCGCTCGCGCTGACGACTGCCAGCGGCGTCCACGCGGCGACCGTCGCCGAATACGCCATAACAGCGCTCCTGGCGCTGGCGCACCGCGTGCCGCGCATGGTCGAGTGGCAGGGCCGGGGCGTGTGGCCGCCGGACGAGCAGCGCTGGCCGCTGTTCGTGCCGACCGCGGTGCGCGGCGCGACGCTCGGCATCATCGGCTACGGCAGCATCGGGCGCGAGCTGGCCCGCATCGCCAAGACCGCCTTCGCCATGCGGGTCCTGGCGTGCAAGCGCGATCCGGCGCGCCGGGCCGACCACGGCTATTGTCCGACCGGGACCGGCGATCCCGAGGGGCGCCTGCCGGACGCGTGGTTCTCCCCGGCGCAGCTGGCCGAGCTACTCGCGGCGTCGGACGTGGTCGTCATGTGCGCGCCGCTCACGCGCGAGACCCAGCATATGATCGGCGCGCGCGAGCTGAGCGCCATGAAGCCGACGGCCTATTTCGTCAACGTCGGGCGCGGTGCCAGCGTCGACGAGACGGCATTGGCGCGGGCGCTCACGGAGCGCCGCATCGCGGGGGCCGCGGTCGACGTGTTCGCGCAGGAGCCTCCGCCCGCTGGGCATCCGCTCTACGGGATCGGCGACCACGTCATCCTGTCGCCGCACGTCTCGGGCTTCGTCGCGAGTTACGACGAGGACTGCTGCACGTTGTTCGCGGAGAACCTGCGGCGCTACCTCGAGGGCGCGCCGCTGCTGAATCTCGTCGATCGCGCGAAAGGCTACTAGCGCGGGCCGGCAGGAGCGGTCGCGAGCGGGGGGCGCGGTACCGGGATCGGCGCGCCGCGGTCCCAGAGCTGGCGCAGGAGGCGGTGGCGCTCCTGCTCGAGCTTCTGCATCGCCTCCACCGCGGACGGCGCCTCGGCGGCGCAGCCGGCCAGCTCCGGGTACTCGGCACGCCGCACCCACTCGCCGCCGCGCTCGACCGACTCGAGCACGAGCAGATAGGGCACCGCCTCGTAGTAGGCGAGGTCGCGGACCGCCTCGGCCTCGTGGCTCGCTTCGCTCACTGCGCGAACGGCACCCAGGCGATCGGCACGCCGGCATCCGACTGGCGCGCCTTCTCGGTCGCCGTGATCCAGCTGTCGCCCTCGGGCAGCAGCACCGACGCCGGACGCACCCGGCACTGGCTCGCGTCGTCGACGTTCGCTGGCACCACGCCCTGCTCGGAGAGGGCCCGGGCGGCGTCGAGGAGCCGCCGCCGGACGTAGATGACCATCGCGTCGGTCGTACCGAGATGCTCCTGGGTGCGATCGTAGATGGGTCCCATCGTCTCGGTCATCGCCCGGTCTTGCAGGTTGACCAGGAACGGGATACCGATCATGAGCTCGTTCTTGGCGAGCTGCCGATCGACCAGGTAGTCGTTGTGGATGTTCGCCTTCGTGTAGTAGCGCGTGTGCGGCTCGCTGGTCGCCTCGAGATACCCGCCCCAGCCCTTGAACGGGTCGCGCGTCTGCTCGCGCTCCTGCTCGGTGACCGGCCGGTCGAGCCGTCCACGCATCATGATCTGGAGGTTGTAGTTGTCGTCGAGCGGTACCCACGCGCGCGCCGAGACGAGATTGGGATCGCTCGCGGCGATCATCGAGTAGAACGGCAGGATGAACTGCGTGATCCGGTGCCAGTAGAGACCGTCGACGTCCCAGCGGCGCCGCGCCGAGTAGCAGGCGCCGTAGTCGGTCGGTAACACCTCCAGGCGCGGCCGCTTGTCCGGATGGAACGTCCCGCGCTGCTTGCTGTCGGGCCTGATCTTGGCGTGGACGTAGTCGATGTGCGACGAGTCGATGTCGCCCTCGAGCGCCTGCACCCAGTTGCATTCCTCGAGCATCATCAGCGGCGGATAGACGTGGTCGGCCGGCAGCGTGTTGACCTCGAAGGCCGGGAACGCCGGCGCCTCGGCGCGGGGCCCCATGTAGGTCCACAGAACGCCGTTGACGTCGCGGCAGGGATAGGCGCGCGCGCGCACCTTGTCCTTGAAAGTGCTCTCGGCGGGCTCGTTGGGCATGTCGACGCACCGGCCGGACACGTCGAACTTCCAGCCGTGATAGACGCAGCGAATCCCGCAGTCCTCGTTGCGGCCGAAGAAGAGCGAGGCGCCGCGATGAGGACAGTTGGCGGCCATCAGTCCGACCTGGCCCCGCGTGTCCCGAAAGGCGATCAGGTCCTCGCCGAGGAGCCGCACCTTCTTCGGCGCGCCGTCCGCCTCGGGCAGCTCCGTGGAGGGCATGAACGGCATCCAGTACTGGCGGAGCAGGTCGCCCATCGGCGTCCCGCGCCCGACCCGGCACATCAGCTCGTTGTCTTCTCTGGAAAGCATTGGCTCTCTCCTCAGTGCTTGCCGTTCTCGACGGTCGCGCGCTCGATCGCCAGGAGCTTCTCGAGGTCGATCACACCGAGCATGTCCTTCTCGATGGGGCTCCAGTCGGGCTTCGTCTTCGCGTTCGCGCCGAACCCGTCGGCGAGCTCCTCGTACACCTGCTTCCACGCGGCGTAGGCCGCCAGCAGCGGCGTCGAGGGATCGGCGACGATCTTGTAGCCGAGCCCGCCGAGATCCGCGAGGCTCAGGCCGAGGCCGGCCAGACCGCCGCGGCCGGCGAGGTACATCAGCGGACCGCCGAGGCGCTCGGCGATCGTGCGCAGCTGCTCCGGCTTGTGCGCCATCGAGAGCAGCAAGAGATCCGCGCCCGCGCGGCGATAGGCCTCGCCCCGCCGGAGCGCGTCGTCCATGGTGCTGGCGCGGATCGCGTTGGTGCGGGCGACGATCAGGAAGTCCGGGTTGCGCCGTGCCGCGACGGCCTCTTTCACCTTGGCCGCCATCAGCTCGGCGGGGATCATGTGCTCGATGCCGGCATGGTGGTGAGCGCGCTTGGGGACGAGCTGATCCTCGATCTCGATCGCCTGGAACCCGGCGGCCTCGCTCATGCCGATCGTCCTGTGCATGTGCATCGGATCGCCGTAGCCGCACGCCCCGTCGAGGATCAGCGGGAGCGAGCAGACGGCGCCGATGTCGACGGCCGTCTGGCACATCTCGGTCACGTTGAGATTCGCCTCGAGCGCGACCTTCTGGTAGCCGGTCGAGCCGCCACCCAGATAGCCGGCCGGGAAACCGGCCGCCTCGGCCATCCGCGCCATCAGGGGATTGAGGACCAGCGGCGCGGTGACGGGCGTCGAGCGCTGGATCAGCTCACGGAGAGTGGGACGCTGCCGTCCGGCCGTCACGGGGCACCTCCTGCAGGATGATACACCGAGCCCGCGGCCGGCTCAGACGCTCCCGCGCAGTCGCGGGTCGAGCGCGTCGCGCAGCCCGTCGCCGACCAGGTTGAACGCCAGCACCGCCACCATGATCGCGACGCCGGGCACCGTGGCCACGTGCGGGGCGACCAGCAGCACGTCGCGCCCGGTCGAGACCATCAGGCCCCAGGACGCCGTCGGCGGCTGGACGCCGAGCCCGAGGAACGAGAGCGCGGCTTCCAGGAGGATCGCGTTGGCCATGAAGAGCGTCGCGTAGACGACCAGGCCGGGCACGATGTTGGGCAGGATGTGACGCCGGAGCAGCGCCGGCGTGGCCGCGCCCAGCGCCCGCGCGGCGCCGACATACTCGGTCTCGCGCAGCGCCAACACCGAGCCGCGGACCATGCGGGTCACCGTCGGGATGCCCCACACGCCGACCGCGATCGTCGTGTTGAGCGCGCCGGTGCCCATGGCCGCGACGATCGCCAGGGCCAGCAGCAGATACGGAAACGCCAGCAGGATCTCGATCCCGCGCATCATGATCGCGTCGAGCCAGCCGCCGGCGAAGCCCGAGATCGTGCCCAGTACCAGTCCGCCGACGAGCGCGATCAGCACCGAGACGACGCCCACCAGCAGCGCGACGCGCGAGCCGTAGATGACCCGCGAGAAGATGTCGCGGCCGAACTCGTCGGCGCCGAGCCAGTACTTGCCGCCGGGCTTCGCGCGCTTCTCGATCAGGCTCTGCCGCGCCGGATCGTAGGGCGCGAGCCAGGGCGCCAGCACCGCGCTCAGCGCCAGTACCATGATCAGCGCCAGGCCGAGCACCGCCAGCCGATTGCGGCAGAAGCGGTCCCACGCAGTCACGCCCGCGCCCTCCGAGATGGACGAGAAACGCTCATCCCTGGCGCCCGATGCGCGGATCGAGCAATCCGTACGACAGATCGACCAGGAGGTTGATCACGACGAACGCGAGCGCGAACACGAGCACCGCACCCTGAAGGAGAATGTAGTCGCGCGCGAAGATCGCCTTCACCATCAGCCGGCCGAGCCCGGGCCACGCGAAAACGGTCTCGGTGAGCACGGCGCCGCCCATGAGCTGGCCGGACTGCAGGCCGAGCAGGGTGAGGATCGGAATGAACGCGTTGCGTAGCGTGTGCCGCGCGAGCACCCAGAACTCGGCTACACCCTTGGCGCGCGCCGTCCGCACGTAGTCCTCGCGCAGCACGTCCAGCACGGCCGCGCGTGTCATGCGCGAGATCATCGCGATCGAGGGCAGTGCCAGGGTCACCGCCGGCAGGATCAGGTGGCTCAGCGAGCCGGCGCCGCCGACCGGAAGCCAGTTGAGCCAGAGCGAGAACACCACGATCAGCACGAGCCCCGTCCAGAAGATCGGCATCGAGAGCCCGAACAACGAGCCCAGACGGGCGACCGCGTCGAAAAACGAGTTGGGCCACACCGCCGAGGCGACGCCGGCCACGATGCCGGCCGCGGCGGCCAGCACCAGCGCGGCGATGGTCAGCTCCAGGGTGGCCGGCCACGCCTCGGCGAGCTCGGCGGCGACCGGACGATTCTGCTGGATCGAGCGGCCGAGGTCGCCGCGGACGACCCGGCCGACATAGTCCAGATAGCGGACGACGAACGGCTTGTCGAGACCGAGGTGGTCGCGCAGCTTGGCGACGGCGTCCTTGGTGGCATGCTCGCCGAGCATCAAGGTGACGGCGCCGCCCGGCAGCAGATCGATGGTGAGCATGACCACGAACACCACGCCGAGCAGCACCGGCACGGCGAGAAGGAGACGGCGGACGATGAACGTCAACATCCGCCGCCTCCGGGACGCAAACCTACTTGTCGATCCAGGTCTTGGACAGGGTCAGGTTGTATTCGACGGGGTGGATCTTGAAGCCCTTCACGCTCGCGCGGGCGGCGATGATCTCTTTGGTCGTGTAGACCGGGATCCACACCATTTCCTTGCCGACGATGTCCTGAACCTCACCGTAGAGCTTCTCGCGCTCGGTCTGATTCAGGCTGCGCCGGGCCTGTTCAACGAGAGTGTCGACCCTCGGGTTCGAATAGCGCGAGGTGTTCCAGCCGGTCGGGGGCACTTGCTTGCTGTGGAACAGCGCGTAGAGCGAGTAGTCCGCGTCGGCGTTCGACGTCACCCAGCCCAGGGTGAACATATGGTGGTTGAGCGGGTTGCCGCGCACCTGCTGGAACACCGCGGCCCACTCCAGCACTTGCACCTTGGCCTCGACGCCGACCTCTTTGAACATCGCCTGGATCGCCTCGGTGATCTCGCCGTCCTTGGGATAGCGGCCGCGCGCGGCCAGCCACGAGAGCGAGAGCCGCTGGCCGCCCTTGACCATGATTCCGTCCGGGCCCGGCGTCCATCCGGCCTGGTTCAGGAGCGCCTTGGCCTTCGCCCGGTCGAATGGATAGAGCTTGTCGAGCTGCATGTCCTTGAAGCCGAACACACCAGGGGCCAGCACGCCGAGCGCCGGGCCCGCCGAGCCCTCCATGATGTTGTCGAGAATGGCCTTGCGATCGACCGCGTGCAGCAGCGCCTGACGAACGCGCACGTCGTCGAGCGGAGGCAGGCCCGCGTGCAAGCCGGCGAAGACGACGCGGATGCCGGTCGTCTCGTGCACGGTGAACTTCGAGTCCTTCCGGAGCGCCGGCAGCTGAGCCGGCGAGGGGAACAGGACCATGTCGGCGTCGCCCGTCTGGAGCGCGATCATGCGCGCGCCCTCTTCGGGGACGACCTTGAAGATCACGCGGTCGACCAGCGCCTTGTCGCCCCAGTAATCGGGATTGCGCTCGATGATCACGTGGGTGTTGGTCTTCCATTCGACGAACTTGAACGGCCCGGTCCCGACCGGCGCGCGGCTGAAGTCCGAGCCCATCTTCTGCACCGCAGTCGGTGAAACCATCCCCATGCAGTACATGGCCAGGGTCCGGAGGATCGGACCGTACGGCTCCTTGGTGACGACGTCGACCGTGAGGTCGTCGACGACCTCGGCGCCGTCCAGCGATCCGGCGAGGCTCGCCCAGCGGGCGGGCGGCGTGCCGCGAAGCGCCCGATCGAACGTGAACTTCACCGCCGCCGCGTTGAACGGCGTGCCGTCGTGGAACTTCACGCCCGGGCGGAGCTTGAAGCGCACCTTGGTCGGCGACATCACCTCGTAAGAGGTCGCCAGCGCCGGCTTGACCTGCATCTTCTCGTCGAGGGTCAAGAGCCCCTCGAGCATGTTGAAGTAGACCCACGCACCCGGCGCCGTCGTCTCGAGGTTGGGATCGAGCGAGACCGGGTCCGTCGGGCGGACGATCGTCAGGGTCCCGCCTCGCTTCTGCGCGTCGGCCGCGGGCACGAGCGCGGCCGCGAGCCCCACCACGAGGCACCCGATCATAAGGCGTGAGCGAAGGGTCGATCGCATTCGGTGGCTCCTTTGAGTTACCGCCCGTCCGGGCCGGTCATTGACGCAAGAGATCATCCGCCGCCGAGGCGGCCGCATCGAACGCGTGAACGGCGCGGTTGCGCTCGCGCACGAGCGCCGCGCGCGCGAACTTGAACGCATCGGTGTCGGCGTCGAGCGTCGCCAGCTCGCGCACGAGCTGTAGCCCCGCGAGCGGCGGGATCGGCAGCGCCAGGTCGTGAGTGAACCGGTCGCCGCTCGTATAGGCGAGCGGCACCAGCACGCGGGAGAGGCGCATGAGCCCGCGGTTGATGGTCTCGAGTCGGGCCGCCGGCGTCCGCGCGTCGACCGCGCCGATCACGGCACCGACGCGATCGAGGCGATCCACGAGCGCGCGCGCCGCGTCCACCGCGGGCGCCAGGTCGAACCGGGCGCCGGCGCCGGCCTGCAAGCTCTCCAGCTCGGCCAGGAGGGCCCGCGCGGCCCGGCCGTGCTCGAGGGGCAGGACCGGCGCGTTCAGCCAGCGCAGCGCCGAGGCGAGGTAGACTCTGGTGTCTAGCGTGAGCACGTCGGGATCGATCTTGTCGATCGTGTCGTCCTTCGTGTGCCACCACCACGGAAAGCCGGCACTGCCGACCAGCCGCTCCATGGCGCGCGAGAGGTCGGTGTCCTGCTTGGGCAGGCCCGAGAGCGACATGAACGCCGAGGGGACGCCGGCGCCCCAGAACGACTGATCGCCCGCGCGCGAGAAGCGCCGCCCGCGGCTCTTCTGCCCGGTGACGTCGGCCACGATGGTCTCGGCGAAGCGCTGCGCGTCTTCGGTCGCGTGCAGCACGGAGTAGTCGGTGGCGCCGCGCGCGCCGGTCGAGTCGACGTTCAGGTGCAGCACGCAGCGCTGGTGCAGCTCGCGCCAGGCGTGATCGGCGTACCACGCCGATCCGGCGTAGCGCCCGTGCGAGTGACCGGACCAGAACGCGAAGCGGATCCCGCGGCGCAGCGCATCGCGGCGGCCGGCCAGGAGCCGCGCCACTTCCAGCATCGTGGCGTTCGCGGTCCCGTTGTCCATCGCCCCGTAGTGCCACGAGTCGACGTGGCCCGAGAACAGCACGAACCGATCCTCCTGGCGCCCGGCCAGCTCGCCGACCAGATGCGGAATCGGCATCCAGCCCGTGCGCACGCGCGTCGTCATCCGCACCTTCACCGGCCCGCGCGCCAGGAGCGCGCGCAGGCGGTGGCCGTCGGCGCCGAGCACGGACAGGCACGGCACGGCCGGAATCCGCCAGGCGGTCTCGGGCGAGGGCGTGCCCCAGATCGTCGTCACGATCATGTTGTGCAGGTGATCCATGAGCACGAAGATCTGGCCCAAGGTGCCCGCCTGCTGCGCGGCCCAGGCGCGGCCGGGGGCGGGGAGCCCGTTGACGAGCGCGATCTTGCCCGCCGCGTTGGCGCGCGCGTAGTCGGCGGGGCGGCCGTCGCCGACGTCGACGAGCTCGCCCTCGAGCGACTCCACCGACGTCGAGAACGAGTGCGTCAGCCCCTCGATCTGCGCCCCGTCGGGGAGCTGCACGCGTCCCTCGAGCGGCAGGCTGATGTAGGCCTCGATCTCGCGCCGCTCCACCTCGACGCCATAGGATTTCAGCATCCGCTCGATGTAATCGAAGGCCTGGGCCTCGCCCGGGCTGCCCGACTCGCGCTCCAGCGCGCCGATGGTCCGCACGTGCTCCATGAGCGTCTTGTCCGAGATCTGGGCGCACAGCGCCGCCTCCAGCGGATCGCGATAGTCCCACGCCGCGGTCATGCGCTCCTCCGCCCGGCCGTCACGAGCTCGTCGATGTTGCCCCAGCTCATGACGCGCCGGCCCTCCTCGAGATCCTCGATCATCGCGATGAGCCGCTCGGTCAGCGGCATCGCGATGCCGAGCGTTCGCGCCTTCGCCACGGTCGCGCCGAGCAGCGCGCCGACCTCGGTCTTGCGCCGGCGCACCGCGAGGTCTCGCCAAATACCGGTCTTGGTCTTGGTGTGCTGGTGATAGTGCTCGGCGATGATCGCCATCGCGCGCTGGCGGGCCGCTACATCCCCGCGTGCGGCGGCGCGATAGTCGGTCGGCGCGTACTCGTCGAACGGCTCCAGGCGAATGCCGGCGGCATCGGCGACGCGCATGTTCTCCACGACGAGGCTGGTCAGCATCTGCTGCACGCTCGGCGAGCGCTCGACGACCTCGTACACGTGGGCGTCGACGACCGCGGTGGCCACCAGCAGCGCGCCGTAGACGTGCTTGGCCCACGTGTAACCCAGCACGTTCCCGCTGACCTCGGTGGGCGCGACGACCGCGAGGAGCTTGGCGAGGCCCTGCACGCGATCACTTACACGCCCGTCGAGCTCGCCGAGCACGAGGGCGCCGTGGCCGCCGTGGAGGATCCGGCCCGGCGCGATCCAGTCCGCCGCCCAGTTCACCAGGCAGCCGACCGTGCGAGCCGCGCCGATCTTCTCGGCGATCAACTCCTCGTTCAGGCCGTTCTGGAGCGAGACGATCGCACCGTCCGCGGCCAGCCGAGGCGCCAGCACCTCGAGCGCGCCCGGCGTGTCCTGCGACTTGACGGCCAGCAGCACCAGGCCGAGCCCGTGACCGAGCGCGGCGGGAACGATCGCGCGCACCGGCACCGTCACCGTGCCGTCGCGGCTCTCGATGGTCAGCCCGTGGGCGTTCATGGCCGCGACGTGATCGTCGGCACGGTCGACGAGCAGGACATCGTGGCCCGCGCGCGCGAGCGCGGCGCCGGTGACGCCGCCGATCGCGCCGGCACCGTATATCGTGATCGTCATCGAGTCTCTCCCGAGCGGATGAACGACATATGATCAGCGCCGCGGACCGTCGGGGAGGTCCCCGGCGGCCGGCGCAACGGTCGAGCGATGTGGAATGATGCGGCGGTCCGGCGGAACTGTCAACGGGACAGCGGAATCAGGTGCGGGCGCGCAACAGGAGCGAGACGCCGATGCCCATGAAGATCACGTTCGCTGTCCACGCCGCGATCAGCGGCGGCAGCAGGTCGGCCCGCGCGAAGGCCAGGGCGACGTAGTGAACGACCAGGTACCCGGCCATGATGATGATCGCCAGCCCGATGCCGAACAGGCGTCCGCCGCGCGGCGACTGCAGCGCGAACGGGATCGCCACCAGCACCATGACCAGATTCACGAGGGGGAACGAGAGCTTCGAATAGAGCTCGACCAGGTATTTGCGAATCTGAAATCCCGCCGCCTCGAGCTGCACGATGTAGTCGCGAAGCTCCCAGAAGCTCATCGCGCTCACCGGCTTCTGGATCCGGAGAAAGTCATCCAGCTCCTCTTTCAGGTCCATCGCGGTCCACCCGAACGGGACCGTCTGCACCTTGCCCTCCGGCCCGACCTCCCGGTACGCGCCGTCGCTCAGCTCCCAGCCACCGGCCGCCCAGTGCGCGCGACGCGCGTCGAGCCGGCCCGTCAGGCGAAACTCTCGGTCGAGCTCGAGGATCGTCACGCCGTAGAGGTCGCTGGTCGCGGGATTCAGGAGCTCGACCCGGTAGAAGCGGGTGTCCGCGCTCCGGACCCACAACCGCTGCCGCGACTGCAAATGCCGCGGCGCCTGGCCGCGGATCTTCACGCGATCGACCTCGTCGCCCCGCTCGTTCAGCACCGGCAACGCCAGCTCCTGGAAGAGACCCGCGCCGATCGCCACGACCAGGCCCACGCCGAGCACGGGCGCGCTGACCCGATACAGGCTCACGCCGGCCGCCTTCAAGGCCGTCAGCTCGTGGTATCGGCTGAGCGTCAGGAACAGGAAGATCGTCGCCACCAGCATCACGACCGGCAGACCGTCGTGCAGCGCCGCCGGCAGCCGGTAGACGAAGTGCTCGAAGATGTACATGAGCGGCGGCTTCACGCGCAGGTACTTGTCGAGCGTCTTCAAGAGATCGATCACGACGAAGAGCGACGCCGCTACCGCCAGCCCGATCCCCATGAACGTGACGTATTCGCGGATCAGATAGCGATCGACGATGTGCGTCGAGTCGCGCGCGCCTCCGGTGCCGTGACGCTGGCGCCACTCGGGCCGTCCGGGCATCGCGCGCCGGATCGCTTGGATCACCCGCCAGAGCGCCGGCATCGCCGGCCAGCGCCACTCGCGCGCCGTCGCGATCAAGAGCCCGAGTCCGACCGTGCCGAACACCGCGTTGGGCGCCCAGATCGCCGGCGTGACGGGCAGGCGCGCGCGCAGGGCCGCGCCCTCGAGCGAGGTCATCATGAGATAGTAGGTCACGAGGATCGCGAGGCTGCCGACGAGCGCGATGCTCCGGCCGCCGCGGTGCGAGCGAATCGCCAGCGGGAACCCCACCAGCCCGAAGACCAGCGCCGCCATCGGCAGCGCGTAACGCTTGTGGCGCTCGATCTCGAACGGGGCGCGGCTGTGCGGGTCGTCGCGATACTCCGCGATCTTCGCGTAGAGGTCGCCGAGCGAGAGGTCCTTCTCCGGCTTCTCGACGCGGGGCGCGCCCTTCAGCGGCGAGTCGACCGACAGGCTCATGTCGTAGATGTCGAAGCGCGTGTAGCGATAGCGCGAGGCGCCCGCGGCGCCGCCGGTCGGCGCGGGCGTGCCGACCGTCGTCTTCGGCACGTCCACCGGCAGGATGTCCGCTTCGTTGACGGCCCCGTTCATCATGCGCAGCGTGATGCGCCGGTTGGCCTCGTCGGTGAGCAGGCGCCCCTCGCGCGCCGAGATGATCCGCGATAGCGTCGGGTCGCGCTCGTCCGACACCAGGATGCCCCGAAGCGCGACCTGCGAGGTACTCACGTCCTCGACGTAGATCGTCAGATCGCCGAAGGTCGAGTTGAAGATGCGCTCCTGGAGGCCGCTCACCGCGCGTGCCTGGAGGATCCTGAACAGCTGCCGCTGGAACTCGCCGTTCGCGGCCGGGTTCACGATCAGGGTGAGCACCGCGGTCGCGCCGGCGATCAGCAGCGACGCCGCCAGCACCGGACGGAAGAGTCGTATCGCGCTGACGCCCGCCGACTTGAAGGCCACGATCTCCAGGTCGCTCGCCAGCCGCCCGCCCGCCAGCAGCACGGCCACCAGCAGCGCCATCGGCAGGGTGTGAGCGAGGAAGGACGGCATCATGAACAGGAGCAGCTCCATCACCAGGAAGAACGGCACGCCCTTCGTGATGACCAGGTCGGTCAGGTGGTAGATGCGATCGATCACGAGGAAGAACGTCAAGAGCGCGCAGGCAAAGGCAAACGGCGAGATCAGCTCGCGTGCGATGTACCTATCCAGAACCGGGAACCGCACGAGTCTGTTGTACCATAGGCGGGTGAGCCGGCTTACGAGTGGAAGGACGCGGAAATTACTCGCCGGCCTCGCGATGCTCGGCACCGCAGCCCTCCTGATCGACCCGGTGGACGCGGCCGGTCCGCTCGACCGTCTGGACCAATTCAGGATGCTGGCACGGGCCCGATCGATGGCCAACGGCTCGGCCGACGCCTCGCCGGACTCCTATCGCGAGATGTACGCGCTCCTCGACGAGGAGATCGTCGAGAGTCTCGGCACCGGCGGCCTCTACGCCTCGACCGGCTTCCTTCAAGATCGGCTCGACGCGTTCGGCGAGGCGTGGGGCGCCGCGGCGGTCGACGTCGTGCGCGTCGGTCGTCTCATGGTCGCCGCGTTCCAGATGAGCGACGTGCCCGGTGTCAACTCGGTGCGGATCTATGGCCGGCTCGGCGGGGAGGCCGCGCTGCTGTCGACGCTCTCGCGCGAAGGCCGTCCGACCGTCTATCCCTGGGCTCCGGCGCCGGGTGGCGCCGCGCAGTTCGTGACCGCGTGGGAGGGCGCCGCGACCGGCCGGGGCATCCGCACCTTGCGCCTCGAGCTCGTTCGCCAGCACGGCGACGATCTGCGCGTCGTCTGGTCTTCGACCGACCTGTTTCCCGAAGGATTGACCGTGCGGACCTACTCGATTCGCGGCGACGAGATCCGCGTGCGCTACGAGCCCGATTATCCGGGTCACACGCCCGGGTGCGAGGGGCAAACCGAAACCGAGGACCTCTATCGCACCTCGCCGGAGAGCGGCACGCTCGTCCGTCGGTCCACTCGCGAGGTCAACGGCTGGCATCGCGAGCTGCGCGCCGCGGTGGCGCGGCTGTTCGACGCGCTGGCCGCCCGGGACGAGCCAAGCCTGACGAAGCTCGTGACCGACGCGCAGCTCCGCCGGCGTCTTCCGGTCGATCTGCGGCCGGACGCCGCGTGCGACGCCGCCGACTCGACGGCCAATCCTCAGTCGGTCTCGGTCGCGGCGACGGTCGAGCAGACACCGTGGTCGCTGACCTTCCAGCGCGGCGGTGTGGCCCGATGGCGCGTGACCGGCGCGGCTCCGGTGCTCCCGTGAGTGAGAATCCACTGAACGCGCCCGGTGGCGACATCTCCGACCGCTACGATCCGGCGGCGGCCGAGCGGCGCTGGTACCCCATGTGGGAAGAGCGCGGCTACTTCCGCGCCGACCCCACAGCCAAGGGCAAGCCGTACTCGATCTCGATGCCGCCGCCCAACGTGACCGGCTCGCTGCACTGGGGCCACGCGCTGACGATGACGCTTCAAGATGCGTTGACGCGCATGAAACGCATGGACGGCTTCAACACGCTCTGGCTGCCCGGAACCGACCACGCCTCGATCGCGGTCCACGTGATCCTCGAGCGCATGCTCGCCGTCGAGGGGAAAACCAAGGAAGACCTCGGCCGCGACGGGTTCCTGGCGCGCGCCTGGCAGTGGAGGGAAGAGTCGGGCGGCACGATCGTGCGCCAGCTGCGGCGCCTGGGCGCTTCGTGCGACTGGTCGCGCGAGCGCTTCACGATGGACGCGGGGCTCTCGCGCGCGGTCCGCGAGTCGTTCGTGCGCCTCTGGGATGAAGGGCTGATCTACCGCGACGACTACATCGTCAACTGGTGCCCGAAGTGCCAGACGGTGCTGTCCGACATCGAGGTCGAGCGCGAGGAGCGCGACGACGAGTTCGTCTACATCAAGTACGGGCCGGTCACGCTCGGCACGGTGCGGCCGGAAACGAAGCTCGGCGACACCGGCCTGGCCGTGCATCCCAAGGACAAACGGTATCGGCACCTCGTGGGCCAGACGCTCGAGGTGCCGTCGGTGGACGGCACGATCACGGTGAAGGTCGTCGCCGACGAAGCCGTCGATCCGAAGTTCGGGACCGGCGTCATCAAGGTGACGCCCGGGCACGACCCGATCGACTTCGAGATCGGGCGCCGCCACAACCTGCCGATCAGGACCGTCATCGGCTTCGACGGCCGGATGACCGCCGAGGCCGGACGCTACGCCGGCATGGATCGCTTCGAGTGCCGCAAGCGGATCGTCGAGGACATGAAGGCACTCGGGCTGATCGAGAAGATCGAGCCCTACCGCCACGCCGTCGGTATCTGCTATCGCAGCAAGACCGTCGTCGAGCCGCTCGTCTCCAAGCAGTGGTACGTGCAGGTGAAGCCCCTGGCCGAGGCGGCGATCAAGGCGGTGCGCGAGCGGCGCATCACGATCTTCCCGCGCAGCTGGACGAAGACCTACTACCACTGGATGGAGAACATCCGGCCCTGGTGCATCTCGCGGCAGCTCTGGTGGGGCCATCGCATCCCGGCGTGGTACTGCGACGCCGACGGCTCGGTGCACGTGTCGAAGGAAGACCTGCACGAGTGCCCGAAGTGCCGGGGCCCGCTGCGGCAGGACCCGGACACGCTCGACACGTGGTTCTCCTCCGGCCTCTGGCCGTTTTCGACGCTCGGCTGGCCGGACGACACGGCCGATCTGCGCACCTACTATCCCACCTCGGTGCTCGTCACCGGACCGGACATCCTGTTCTTCTGGGTCGCGCGCATGGCGATGCTCGGGATCCACTTCATGAAGGACGTGCCGTTCCGCGACGTCTACCTGCACGCGATCGTGCGCGACGCCGAAGGCCAGAAGATGTCGAAGTCGAAGGGCAACGTCGCCGACCCGGTCGTGGTCATGGAGAAGTACGGGACCGACGCCTTCCGCTTCACGCTCGCGGCGCTCGCGCAGGGACGCGACATCCGGATCTCCGAGGAGCGCATCGAAGGCTACCGGAACTTCGCCAACAAGATCTGGAACGCCTCGCGCCTGGTGCTCTCCAACCTCGGCGGCTTCGATCCGGCGCTCGCCAAGAAGACGCCGCCGGCGCTCGCCGACGTCTGGATCGAGAGCCGGCTCGCCGCCACCATCGCCGAGGCGCGGACGGCGCTCAAGAAATACCGGTTCAGTGACGCGGCTTCCGCGCTCTACCAGTTCCTGTGGCACGAGTTCTGCGATTGGTATCTCGAGATCGCCAAGCTCACGCTCTACCAGCCCGAGAATCCGGGTCAGCGCGCGCGCACCCAGGCGACGCTCGTCCGCGTGCTCGAGGCGACTCTGCGGCTCCTGCATCCGTTCATGCCGTTCATCACCGAGGAGCTCTGGCAGCGGCTGCCGCACAAGGGCGAGTCGATCATGCTGGCGCCGTACCCGAAGCCGTCGAAGAAGGAGCGCAATCCGGACGCCGAGCGCCAGATGACGGCGGTCATGGACGCCGTCACCGCCGTCCGGAACATTCGCGGCGAGATGCGGATCGCGCCTTCCGCGGCGCTCGCCGCGACGCTTCGCCCGGCCCCGGAGGCGGCGGAGCTCTTCGCGGCGAACCGCGCGCTGATCGATTCGCTCGCGCGGGTCCGGCTCACGATCGACCCGGCCGCCACGCGGCTTCGCAATTCGGCGATGGCCGTCCTCGGCGGCTCCGAGCTCTACGTCGACCTCTCCGGCGTCGTGGACCTCGCCGCCGAGCGCCAGCGGATCGAAAAAGAGATCGCCAAGGCCGTCGAGCGCGTTGGATTCTTGAAGGCCAAGCTGTCGAAGCCCGACTTCGCCGAGCGCGCCCCCGCCGAGATCGTCGCCAAGGAGCGCGAGCGGCTCGTCGAGCAAGAAGCGCTGCACGCCAAGCTCGTCGCGAGCCTCGGCTGGGTCGACGACGGTGGCCGGTAGCACCCCCGGCGTCGTCGTTCGCCTCGACACCGTCGACTCGACTCAATCCGTCGCCTTCGCGCTGGCCGAGCGCGGCGCGGCCGACCGCACGGTCGTCGTCGCCGACCAGCAGATCCAGGGCCGGGGCCGGCGGGGAAGAACCTGGCGCGCACCGGCCGGAACCAGTCTGCTGGCGTCGATCATCGTTCGCCCGCAGCTTCCGCACGCGCTCCTGCCCACGCTCTCCCTCGCGACCGCCGTCGCCGCCGCCGAAGCGCTGCGACGCATGGCCCGCGTGGACGCCAAGCTGAAGTGGCCCAACGACGTGCTCGTCTCGGGCCGCAAGATCGCCGGCATTCTCCTGGAGTCGCGCGCCGCCGCGCGCGCCGCGGCAAGCCCCTCCGAGGCCGACCCGAGCTCGCTCGTCACGATCATCGGGGTCGGCATCAACCTCGGCCAGCACGAGTTCCCGCCCGACCTCGCCGAAACCGCGACCTCGGTGGCCATCGAGACCGGGCGCGCGCCGAGCCGCGAGTCGATGCTGACCGCGCTGCTCGACGAGTTCGACATCTGGCGCGCGCGTCTCGAGAGCCAGGGCTTCGGTCCGATCCGCGAGGGATGGCGGCGGCTCAGCGACACGCTCGGCCGGAAAGTCACGATCGACGCGGTGACGGGCGTCGCGGCCGATCTCGACACGGACGGCGCGCTGCTGGTCGACGTGGGCGGCGGCTCCCTGACGCGCGTGCTCGCCGGAGCCATCAGCTCAAGCGACGTGGTGGGCGTGCCCGCGCGAAGCTAGGGCGAAAGGAGAACGGCCGATGCTGCTCGTCGCCGACGTCGGCAACACCAACACGAAAATCGGCGTGTTCGAGGGCCAGCGCCTGCTTGCCTCGTGGCGCCTCACGAGCCGGCGCGAGCAGACGGCCGACGAGTACGGGCTTTTCATCCAGACCATGCTCCAGTCGCGGGGCGTGCGCGCGCCGGACATCGACGGGGTGTCGATCTCGAACGTCGTGCCGCCGGTCCAGCAGACGCTCGAGTGGATGTGTGAGAAGTACTTCAGCCGGCCCGCGTACTTCGTCGAGCCCGGGCTCAACACGCGCATGCCGCTCGCGGTCGACGCGCCCCGCGAGGTCGGAGCCGACCGCTACGTTGACGCCTTCGCCGCGGCCACGAAGTACGGGCCGCCGCTGATCGTGATCGACTTCGGCACCGCGACCACGTTCAACTGCGTCAACGGCCGGGGCGAGTTCATCGGCGGCGCGATCGCTCCGGGGATCGTCACCTCCGTCGAGGCGCTCGTGAACCGGGCGGCGCGGCTGGCCAGGGTCGAGCTCGTCAGGCCCAAGGAGGCCATCGGCCGCAACACGACGACCAATCTTCAGTCCGGCGCGATCTACGGCTACGCGGGCCTGGTCGAAGGTCTGGTCGAGCGGATGCAGACCGAGCTCGGGGGAGGGGCCAAGGTGATCGCGACCGGCGGTAACGCCGCGCTCCTGACCGACGTGGCGCGGTGCATCGAGCGCGTCGACGACAACTTGAGGCTCGACGGTCTGCGCATGCTCTACGAGGAAGCCCATGCGACCTCGCCCGGCCGTTGACACCTCCGGGCCTCGTGGTTATACTCTACGAAATCTAGCGGGTCCTGGCGGGGCCGACCCCTATATACAGGACATCCAGGCGAAACCGGCGGACGGCTCGAAGGAGGCTTAGCCGATGGGGATGTGGGTCGGGCGAGGGCGCAAGGCCAGGGTCGCGTACGGATTCGATGACATCGCGCTTGTGCCCGGGGCGGTCACGGTCAACCCGAACGAGGTCGATATCTCCTGGGAGCTCTGCGGGCACCGTTTCGAGCTCCCCATCATCGCCGCGGCCATGGACGGCGTCGTCGGGCCCCGGCTCGCGACCGAGATGGGCCGGCATGGCGGCCTCGCGGTCCTGAACCTCGAGGGCATCTTCTCCCGCTACGCCAACCCCGCCGAAGTGCTCGAACGGATCGTCTCGGCCAGCCAGGAAGAAGCGACCAAGATCATCCAGTCGATCTACGGTGAGCCGATCAAGGAAGAGCTGATCCATCAGCGAATCGGCGAGATCAAGAAGGGGGGCGGCCCTGCCGTGGTCTCCTCGATCCCGCAGCGCGCCGAGCGCTTCGCCCAGATCGCCCAGGAGGCCGGCGCCGATATCTTCGTGGTCCAGTCGACGGTCACGACCGCCCGCCACATCGCGACCGAGTACACCCCGGTCGATCTGCGCAAGCTGAAGAAGCAGCTCGCGATCCCGCTCGTCATCGGCAACGTCGTCACCTACGAAGCATGCCTGGAGCTGATGGACGTCGGCGCCGACGCGCTGCTGATCGGCGTGGGCCCGGGCGCGGCGTGCACGAGCCGCGAGGTGCTCGGCCTGGGGGTGCCGCAGGTCACCGCCACCGCCGACGCCGCGGCCGCGCGCGACTTCTACTGGAAGCAGTCCGGGCGCTACGTGCCGATCATCACCGACGGCGGCATGACGACGGGCGGCGACGTCTGCAAGGCGTTCGCGTCCGGCGCCGACGCGGTCATGATCGGCTCCGCCTTCGCGCGCGCGATCGAGGCGCCCGGGCGCGGCTATCACTGGGGCATGGCGACGCCGCACGCAAACTTGCCGCGCGGCACGCGGATCCGCGTCGGCATCGCAGGCTCGCTCGAGCAGATCCTCTTCGGGCCGGCGTTCACCGAAGACGGCACGCTCAACCTGGTCGGCGCGATTCGGACGTGCATGGGTTCGGTCGGCGCGCGCAACATCCGCGAGCTGCAGCAGACCGAGCTGATCATCGCGCCGACGATAAAAACCGAAGGCAAGGTGTTCCAGCAGGCTCAGAAGCTCGGGCGCCCGCGGTAGGCGGGCGCCGATGTCGGCCGGCGCCGGCAAGATCGCGGTCCTCGACTTCGGCGGTCAGTACACCCAGCTGATCGCGCGGCGGGTCCGCGACATGTCCGTCTACTCCGAGATCTTCTCGTGCACCCATCCGCTCGGCGAGATCCTCGCCGCGGGCTATCAGGGCATCATCCTCTCGGGCGGTCCGTCGAGCGTCTACGAGGACGGCGCCCCGCTGCCGCCGAAGGAGCTGTTCGACGCCGGCATCCCGGTGCTCGGCATCTGTTACGGCATGCAGGCGATGGGCTATCTGCTGGGCGGCCACGTGATCCCCGCCGAGCGTCGAGAGTACGGCAAGGCCGAGATCACCCTGCAGGGGACAAGCCCGCTCCTGCGCAACGTAGAGCCGGAAGCATCGGGCCGAGTCACGGTCTGGATGAGCCACGGCGATACCGTGCTCCGACCGCCGAAGGGCTTCACCGCGCTCGCCAACACATCGAACTGTCCGGTCGCCGCGATGGCGGATGAAGACCGCCGGCTCTACGCCGTCCAGTTCCACCCCGAGGTGCTCCACACGCCGCAGGGCCGGACAATCCTCGACAACTTCCTGACCCTGTGCGGCGTGAACCGGGCCTGGTCGATGGCCGGCTTCATCGACACCACGATCGATACCATTCGCGCGCAAGTCGGAAACCAGCGCGTGCTGTGCGCGCTTTCGGGCGGTGTGGACTCTTCGGTCGTCGCTGTGCTCGTGCACCGGGCCATCGGCGACCAGCTCACGTGTGTGTTCGTCGACAACGGACTTCTGCGAAAGGGCGAGGCCGGCGCGGTCGTCCACACGTTTCGCGACGCATTCAAGATGAACCTGATCCACGTCGACGCATCGCAGCGCTTTCTCGACGAGATTCGCGGCGTGACGGACCCGGAGATCAAGCGCAAGCGTATCGGCGCGGAGTTCATCGCCGTGTTCGAGGACGAGGCGAAGAAGCTCGGCGATATCCCGTTCCTGGCGCAGGGTACGCTGTACCCGGACGTGATCGAGTCCGTGTCCTTCCGCGGGCCGTCGGCGACGATCAAGACCCACCACAACGTCGGCGGGCTTCCGCTGAAGATGCAGTTCAAGCTGGTCGAGCCGCTGCGCGAGCTCTTCAAGGACGAGGTCAGAAAGCTGGGCGAGCTCCTCGGGCTGCCGCCCGAGATCGTCTGGCGCCAGCCGTTCCCCGGCCCGGGCCTCTCGATCCGGGTGCTCGGTGAGGTCACGTCGGATCGGCTCGATCTCCTCCGCGAGGCCGACGCGATCGTGCAGGAAGAGGTGCGGCGGGCCGGGCTGGAGCGCACGGTCTGGCAGGCGTTCGCGGTGCTCTTGCCGATCAAGACCGTCGGCGTCATGGGCGACTTTCGGACGTACGCCCACGTGATCGCGCTGCGCGCCGTGATGAGCCAGGACGCCATGACGGCGGACTGGGCGCGGCTGCCCTACGATCTGCTCGGCACGATCAGCAACCGGATCATCAACGAGGTCAAGGGCATCAACCGGGTCGTGTTCGACATCTCGTCCAAGCCGCCTTCCACGATCGAGTGGGAGTAGCCGGGAGCTCGATGCAGCACAGCGAATTCGTCCACCTGCACGTGCATTCTGAGTACAGTCTGCTCGACGGCGCCGCCCAGCTCGAGAAGCTGGTCGACAAGGCCAAGGAGCTCAAGTTCCCGGCCATCGCGCTCACGGATCACGGCAATCTCTTCGGCGCGATCGACTTCTACAACGCCGCGCAGAAGGCGGGCGTCAAGCCGATCCTCGGCTGCGAGCTCTACGTCGCGCCCGGAGGCCGGAAGGACCGCGGCTCCCAGGACGGCGGCTATGAAGGCGCCAACCATCTGACCGTGCTCGTGCGCAATCGCGCCGGCTACAAGAACCTGGTCAAGCTGGTGTCGCGCGCGTTCCTCGAAGGGTTCTACTACAAGCCGCGCGTCGATCGCGAGCTACTGGCCCAGCACGCCGACGGCCTGCTCGTCCTCTCCGGCTGCCTGAACTCCGAGGTGTCGCGGATGCTCAGCGCCGGCGACGCGGCGAAGGCGCGGGAGACCGCGGGCTGGTATCAGGAGGTCTTCGGCAAGGACCACTACTTCATGGAGGTCCAGGCCCACGGGATCGAGGAGCAGGAGCGGGTGATGGCCGAGACCATCCGGATCGCCAAGTCGATCGGCGCGCCGGTGGTCGGCACGAACGACTCGCACTATCTCGAGAACGGCCACTCGCGCGCTCACGAGGCGCTCCTCTGCATCCAAACCGGCACGAACCTTCAAGATACGGGCCGCTTCCGGTTCTCAACGCAAGAGTTTTACATCAAGTCCGCCGAGGAGATGGCCCGCGTCTTCGCGGAACTCCCTGAGGCCTGCCGAAACACTCTGGCGGTGGCCGAGCGCTGCAATCTCACGCTCGAGGTCAACCAGTTCCATCTGCCGCGCTACGTCGTGCCGAGCGAGCACACCCTCGACAGCTATCTGCACGAGCTCGCCCACGCCGGCCTCAAGCGCCGGTACGGCGCGAGCCCGGGCGACGCGATCGAGGCGCGGCTGGCCCACGAGCTCGCCGTCATCGAGAAGATGGGGTTCGCGGGCTACTTCCTGGTCGTGTGGGACTTCATCCGCTACGCGCGCGAGCAGGGGATCGCGGTCGGCCCCGGACGCGGCTCGTCCGCGGGGTCGCTGACCGCGTACTGTCTCGGCATCACCAACGTCGATCCGATACGTTACGGCCTCCTCTTCGAGCGATTCTTGAACCCCGAGCGGATCTCGATGCCCGATATGGACATCGACTTCTCGGACGACCGCCGGGACGAGGTCATCCGCTACGTGGCCGAGCGCTACGGCCGCGACCGCGTCGCCCACATCATCACGTTCGGAACCCTCGGCGCCAAGGCGGCGATCCGCGACGTCGGCCGCGTGCTCGGCATGCCGTATGGCGACGTCGACCGCATCGCGAAGCTCGTGCCGAACTTCCCGCTGAACATCACGCTCGACGACGCGTATCAGAAGTCGCTGCCGCTGGCCGAGATGGTGCGGAGTCAGGCCAATGTGAAGGAGCTCTGGGACATCGCCCGTACGCTCGAGGGCTGCACGCGGCACGCGTCGGTGCACGCCTCGGCCGTCGTGATCTCCGACGAGCCGCTCGAAGAGTACATCCCGCTTTACAAGGATCCCAAGCGGCCGGAGCTGATCACCGGTTACGCGATGGGGCCGATCGAGAAGCTCGGCCTGCTGAAGATGGACTTCCTCGGCCTGCGCACGCTGACCGTGCTCGCCAACACGGTGGCGCTGATCAAGGAGTCGCGTGGGATCGCGCTCGATTTGGACCGGCTCCCGCTCGACGACAAGAAGACGTACGAGATGCTTTCCGAGGCCAAGACGTTCGGCGTGTTCCAGCTGGAGTCGTCGGGCATGCGGGACGCGCTGCGTGGCCTCAAGCCCGAGCAGCTCGAAGACCTGATCGCGATGGTCTCGCTCTACCGGCCCGGCCCGATGGAGCTGATTCCGGACTTCATCCAGCGAAAGCACGGCCGCTCGAAGATCACGTACGAGCATCCCGCGATGGAGAAGTTCACGCGGGAGACGTACGGGATCATGGTCTACCAAGAGCAGATCATGCAGATCGCCTCCGAGATGGCGGGCTTCACCATGGGCGAGGCCGACATCCTGCGCCGCGCCATGGGCAAGAAGGACCGCGAGCTCATGGCCAAGCAGCGCGAGAAGTTCATCGCGGGCTGCCGCGAGCGCAACACCGTCCCTGCGAAAGCCGAGCGCGTCTGGGAGTTGATGGAGAAGTTCGCGGGCTATGGGTTCAACAAATGCCTCACCTCGGACGCTCTGATCGAGATGGCTGACGGCAGCCGCAAGCCGATCGCCGAGGTCTGTGACGAGGACCTCGTGCTGACGAAGGATGGTCCATTCCGGGCGTTCGGAGCTAGGCCAAGCGGAAATCGGCAGGTCGGCCGTCTCGAGCTCGCGAACGGGATGATGCTCCGGTGCACGCCCGATCATCCGATCTTCACGCAACGAGGCTGGGTCAACGCTGAGGACCTGGCCGACGACGACTTCGTCGCAGTCTCGCGCGAGCTTCCGTGTGGGCGGACGAGCGTTCCCGACCATCTGCCGGCACTACTCGGCTACGCACTGTCGGAAGGCAGCCTCGGCGACGACAGCCACTTCTATCTGTACTCGACGGTGGACGACGAGCTGGAAGACATGCAGTGCGTTGTCTCTGCATTCGACAACACGATCGCGCGCCTCGAACGCCGTTCGAAGCCCAAGGCTTCGTCCGTTCGCCCAAGCCGGATCGATCGAACAAGGCCGGCGGAAGCAGTCACGTTCCTCTTCGGGGACTGCGGCCTGCAGGGGCGGACCGCGACCAACAAGCGGATCCCTTGGCTCGTAGACGGTTGGGACCGGCACGCAATCGCGGTTCTCATTGGGAAGCTGTTTCAAGGGGACGGCTGCGTCCACCCCAAGACGGCGTCGATCTACTACGCAACATCCTCTGAGGGCTTGGCCGGCGACGTTCGCCGCCTGCTCTTGAAGCTCGGCATCCCCAGCACGATTCATCGGAAAAGCTTTGCCTATCGCGGCTCGCGCCGCATCGGCTACACGGTCGATCTCATTGGGGGCCGCAGAGCTTACGCCCGATTCGAGGAACACGTCGGCGCGCATCTAGTCGGCGCGAAGCGGGCCGCCCTCTTCACGCTCGTGGCGTCGTACGCGGGTACGCGAGTTCTCCTTGCACGAGGAACCGTCGATATCATTCCGACGTCGATCTACCGAAGAGCTCTGCAGGAAGCGATCCTCAAGCGCTATCCCACACTGAAGGCCGGATGTCAGGCGCTGGGGCTTGCCTATCGACTCGTCTCGCCGGATCGAGCCAAGCGTGGCATGCGGCGTGACACGCTGGAGCATCTCGCCGAACGCCTGGAGTCGCCGGTTCTCGAAAGCTTAGTCGACCCAGCCATGGCCTGGTCGCGACCGAAGCGATTCGTCATCGACGGCGTCGAGCCGACGTACGACATCGAGGTGCCGGGTGCGCACAGCTTCATCGCGAACGGCATCGCCGTGCACAACTCGCACGCCGCCGCGTACGGGCTCGTCGCCTATCAGACCGCGTACTTCAAGGCGAACTACCCGGTCGAGTTCATGGCGGCGCTATTTACCTCTGAAATGGGCGACACCGACAAGATCGTGAAGTACATCGAAGAGTGTCGCGCGATGGGCATCCAGGTGGTGCCGCCGGACGTGAACGTCTCGGCCGTGCAGTTCAGCGTCGCCGGCGACACGGTG
>Ga0075423_10000106_pt1 | contig 51423 bp, 54 predicted proteins | sample SoiMethybrSBSTD2_FD_80114 | JGI IMG/M metagenome (GOLD analysis project Ga0075423, IMG submission 80114) | Bulk soil microbial communities from a Populus tree surrounding site in Tennessee, USA - Soil MetaG P. TD hybrid SBSTD2 | ecosystem: Environmental > Terrestrial > Soil > Tree plantation... | reverse complement strand
TCCTTCGCGTAGGCCTCGAAGCAATACTTGACGTCCGCCGCGGTGAGCTCGCGCCCGTTGAGCGGCGCGACGTTCTGCCACTTCACGCCCTGCCGAAGCTTGAACGTCCACACCCGGTACGCGGAGTCGCTCTGCCACGACTCCGCGAGGTCACCCTTGAGCGTCATGTCGCTCGGGCCGGTGGCTTCGTCGGACAACGGGTAGCGGAGAAGACGGTTGCTCGTGAGCCCGACGAACTGGTAGAGGCCGACCGACTGCGTCAGCCGCGGATCGATCACCGGCGGATCCCAGGCCGAGGCGCGGGTGAGAACTCCGCCCCGCTTCGGCGGCTTGGTGCTGGCCGGAATCCAGTCGGGATAGGACGTCCCCGGCTGGGCCCAGACGCGGGCGTGAGGGATTCCGGAAGCCAACGCGGCGACGCCAGCGCCGGTCACCCCGGCGCGCTTGAGGAACTCACGTCGGCTCACGCGCCGACGCGCAGGATTACGAGGATCGGTGGCGGGCATCGAGGTCTCCTTCTTCTCTGGGAGAATGGTCGAGCGAACCGGCCACGAGTGCGGCGAAATTCCCACACGCACCCAGGGAAGTCAAGGGAATCCAGGCACACCGCGCTACTTGTCGATCCACAGCCGAGCAATGGCCGGCGAGCCATAGCCGATGGTGCCGCGCAGGACGCCGCCGGCCACGTTTCTGAGGTGCGGCTGGAAGAGCACGAAGTTGGAGCCGTGAGGCATCCACATTCGCAGGACCTGGTCGTACTCCCGGTCCACGATCCTCCTGGCGGTCGCGCGCTGATCGGCCCGGTCGGGCGCCTGCCGGAGCTTCACAGTCAGCTCGTCGATGACCGGATCGTTGACGCGGAAGAAGTTCTTTGTGGACTTCGAGTGCATGTACACGTAGGTCCGCTCGTCGAGGCCCACTGCGTGTCCGGACTGGAAGCCCCAGGCCATCCCGTCCCATTTACCCTCGACGTACCGGCCGTAGTAGCTCGTGTAGTCGAGCTTGCTGATCTTGACGTTGATGTTGAGGTTCTTCTTGAGGTCTTGCTGGACGAGCTGGACCTGGGACGACATCTGCGGAAAGTACTCGTAGTAGAACAAGGTCGTCTCGAATCCGTTCGGGTGGCCGGCATCGGCCAGGAGCTTCTTGGCGTCCGCGGGACGGTACTGCCACCACGGGCCGAGGTCCTTCGCGGTCGGCTTGGCGTCCTGGTAGTAGATCCACGGTACGCCCGCGGTGACGATACCGTGGCCCTCGAACACCGTGTCCACCTGCTTCTGGCGGTCGATGGCCATCGAGAGGGCGCGGCGGACTCGCACATCGTCGAACGGTGGCTTGTCTTGCGCCAACGCGAGCCCGAACGGTGTGATCGAGGGCGTGAGCGCCTGCACGACGGCGGCCGGATGTGTCTTGCGAATCGCCTCCACCTCGGAAGGGCTCTGGAGCGGCAAGAAATCGCTCTGGCCCGTCCGAAATGCCGCCGCGCGCGTGGCGGAGTCGGGCGCCGAGAGAATCACGTACTCGTCGATGTAGGGGCGCCCCGTGTCGAAGTAGTCAGGATTGCGCTGCAGCACGATGCGCACTTTGCGGGTGTGCTCCTTCAGGATGAACGGCCCCGTGCCGATCATCCGCTTCTTGAGATCTCCATCCTCCTCGAGGACCTCACGCGAGAAGATCACGGCAACGGGCTCGGCGACGTTCTGAGGGAACAGGGCATTGGGCGTCCTGAGGTAGACGCGCAGCGTATGTGTGTCGGGCGTCTCCATGCCCTCGATCTCCTGGAACGTGAACGCCTGTACGCCTTCCTTCGCGTATGCCTCGAAGCAGTACTTGACGTCGGCGGCGACCAAATCTCGCCCATTGAGCGGCGGCACGTTCTGCCACTTGACGCCTCGGCGCAGCTTGAATGTCCACACGCGCTGGTCGGGGCTCCCGTGCCAGGACTCGGCGAGGTCGCCTTTGAGGCTGAGGTCCGTGTAGCCAGTCGCCTCGTCGGCAAACGCTTGGCGCAGGAGACGATTGCTGGTCAGCCCCGCGAACTGGAACAACCCGACCGATTGCGTGAGCCGCGGGTCGATCACCGGAGGATCCCAGGCCGAGGCCCGCGTGAGCACCCCGCCTCGCTTCGGCGTCTTGGAGCTCGCCGGAATCCAGTCTGGATAGAGCGGTGCGGCGAGGGACGTGCGCCAGCCGCCCCCGACGGCGAGCGCGGTCATCCCGACTCCAGTCACGGCTGCGCGGCCGAGGAAATCACGTCGAGTGGTGGTGGGCATCGAGGTTCTCCTCCCTGTCCGGGCGTTAGACAAAGGGAACGACAAAGGCCTCGAGTGCCGGCGAACGTCCCACGAGCACCGTGTGGAGTCAAGGGATCTTCCTTGACGCGAGCGTCCGCCTGAGGCCATTCTCGGCACCATCGCAAAGCCAGTTGACAACAATCCCTGCACTGGAGGGTTGAACATGCGGTCCTTTAGTCGCCAGTTCGCACCAGTCGCGGCTGCTGCCGTCCTCATACTCGGGTATTTCCAGGAGGCAAGCGCCCAGGCGGCGCCGGCCGGCGAGGTCACCATCGCCTGGCACGTCACGATCGCGCCCACCTGGTTCGATCCCTCGAGCGCGCCGCCCCAGATCACGCCGTTCGGCACGCTCTACGCGATCCACGACGCGCTCGTGCGCCCGCTGCCGAACCAGAAGATGGGCCCGAGCCTCGCCGAGTCCTGGACCGAGAGCCCCGACGGGCTCACGTACGAGTTCAAGCTGCGCCGCGGGCTCAAGTTCCACAACGGCGATCCGCTCACCACCGAGGATGTCAAGTTCAGCTTGGAGCGATACAAGGGCGCCGCCGCCAAGGAGTTCCAGTTGCGCGTCCGGGCAGTCGAGATCGTCGATCCCCTCACCATTCGTTTTCGTCTCCACTCGCCATGGCCGGACTTCATGACCTTCTACGGCACGACCGCCAGCGGCGCCGGGATCGTCGTGCCCAAGAAGTACCTGACCCAGGTCGGCGACGACGGATTTCGCAAGCACCCGATCGGCGCCGGGCCCTACAAATTCGTGAGCCACAATCCGGGTGTCGAGGTGGTGCTGGAGGCGTACACCGGCTACTGGCGGCGCGTGCCCAATGTGAAGCGGCTCGTCATGAAGTCGGTGCCCGAAGTCGGGACGCGGCTGGCGATGCTGAAGACGGGCGAGACCGACATCGCGGTCGCGCTGGACGGTCCCGAGGGCCTGGACGTCAAGCGCGACTCTCGCCTGCAGCTCGTCGCGAGCAAGCACGCGTCGATCTTCTGGGTCGAGTTCGCGGATCAGTGGGATGCGAAATCGCCGTGGCACGACAAGCGTCTCCGACAGGCCGTCAACTTCGCGCTCGACCGCAAGACCACGAACGAGGCCGCGTGTCTCGGCTTCTGTCCGCCGGCTGGCGTCATCGTGCCGCGCGTGATGGACTTCGCGCTGCAGGTCGAGCCGCCGCCCTACGACCCGCAAAAGGCCAAGCAGCTGCTCACCGAGGCGGGCTATCCGAACGGGCTCGAGGCCGAGTTCACGGCGATCCCCGGATTCCCGACGGTTGCCGAGGCGGTGGTGAACTACCTCAACGCGGTCGGCATCCGCGTGAAGATGCGGCCGATGGAGCGCGCGGCCTTCTACGCCGCATGGCGGGAAAAGAAGCTGCACGGGCTCTTCATGACCGCGGTGGGCAACTCCGGCAACGCCGCGAGCCGGGTGGCCGAGTTCATCAGCTCCAAAGGCGCCTACGCCTACGGCGGCTATCCCGACATCGACGATCTCGCCCAGGTGCAGGCCAGCGAGCGCGACGTGAAGAAGCGCGAGGCGATGCTCCACAAGATCCAGCAGATGACGATCGATCGCGTGATGTTTGCGCCGATCATGGACCTGCGCGCGCTGATGGGCGTCGGACCCAAGATGGCCGACCACACGATCAACCTGGTGCCGATGACCGTGTGGCCGTCCTACGAAGACATGAAAATCAAGGGTCTGTGATGGACTTCGGCATCTTCATGGAGTTCGAGATCCGCCGCGGCGGCGACCAGGCCTCGGCGTTTCGCGAGGGCTTCGACCTCGTGGATGCGTGCGAGGCCTGGGGGCTCGACGGCGTGTGGCTCGGCGAGATGCACTTCACGCCGGCCCGCTCGGTACTCTCGGCGCCGATCGTCGTCGCCAGCTCGATCGCGACGCGCACCAGGCGCCTGCGCATCGGGATGGCCGTCCAGGTACTCCCGCTCAACAACCCGCTGCGCATCGCCGAGGAAGGCGCGACGGTCGATCAGATCAGCCAGGGACGTTTCGACTTCGGGATCGGGCGCAGTGGGTTCCCGCGCGTGTACGACGTCTACGGAATCCCCTACGCCGAGAGCCAGGCGCGCTTCCGCGAGGCGCTCGAGATCATCCTCGAGGCGTGGAAGGGCGAGCCGTTCAGCTACAAGGGCCAATACTGGAGCTTCGAGAACGCCACCGTCGCGCCGCGTCCATACCAGCTCCCTCACCCGCCGCTTCGCATGGCCGCGACGACCGAGGAGACGTTCCCGCGCGTCGGTCAGATGGGGCTCCCGATCTTCGTCGGTCTTCGCGGCATGGACATCTCGACCCTGCGCCACCACGTGCGGGCCTACCGCCAAGCCTGGCGCGAGGCCGGGCACCCCGGCGCGGGCAACGTCTACCTGCGCATTCCCGTCTACGCCGCCGACACCGAGAGGGCGGCGCTCGAGGAGCCGTGCGAGAGTGCATCGTTCTACTTCAGCCGCCAGGCCGATCTGCAGCAAGCGGCCGTCGGGCGAACGGGCGCCGGCCCCGCGGAGCGACTGCAGGCGCGCGTCGAACGCCTCGCCACGCTCTCGTACGAGCAAATCCTGGCCGAGCGCGTCGCGTTCGGCAGCGCCGCCAGCCTCATCGATCGGTTCAACCGGCTCCGCGAAGAGCTGACCCTCGACGGGGTCGTCGCCGAGCTCGACGCCGGTGGGCTGATTCCCGCCGAGCGCGTGAAGCGAAGCCTCGCCATCCTCACGCGCGAGGTCATGCCCGCGCTCAAATAGTCGATGCGTCACGCACTCGCCGCAGTAACATGCTGGGCGAGGAGGACAACGATGACCATCGATCGCTACACGAAGGCCGTCCTGACCGTCATCGCCGTCGCGCTCGTCGTGATCGCCGTGCGCCCGTACGCGTCGTCGACGAGCTGGCCCCAGGTGGTGAAGATCTCGCCGGCGGAGGCGCAGACCTCGGCCGCCCGCGAGGCCACGATCCCGAAGGGCTGGGGTAAGTTCATGACGTACGCGGGCGGCAACCTGTTCCTCGACAAGGGCGGGAATACGTACAACATCGTCGACCTCGACGGCAAGCCGCCGGAGTACCCGAAGCTGAAGTGGACTATTAAGTTCGAGTAGCTCCCACCGCGCCGACCTGGAAGTGCGGAAAACGCGCTCGCAGGCTCGGGATGTCCGGGAGCATGCGGACGTCGACGAACCCGGCGGCCTCCATCGCGCTCTGCCATTCCTCGGGCGCGAGGAAGCCGCCGTTCGGTCGGTAGCGCGGATGCAGCACCGGTGAGCGAAACGTCTCCATCAAGTTGAAGATGAACTCGATGTAGATCGCCTGCGCCGGCGCCGTGCGGATGCACTCGGAGACGACCAGCCGCCCGCCGGGCGCAAGCACGCTGAAGACTTCGCGCAAGGTGAAGTCCAGATCGCGCGCGACGTGCAACGTGTTGACGGCGTAGACCAGCGACACGCTCCCCGGCGCCACCCCCTGCTCGGCGAACGGGCGATTCATGTCGAGCGCGCCGAACTTCAGGAACTTCGCGTCGGGGAACCGCGTCTCCAGCGCCTGCTGGCCCCGGCGCATGAAGAACGGCACGAGCTCGGTGAAGCGATACTCGCTGACGTCGGCCCACCGCCCGGCGCGCCGGAGCTCGTCGAGCAGGGCGGCCGCGCCGCTGCCGAGCCCACCGCCGAGCTCCGTGATCTGCACCGGCGCCGGCGGCAAGAGCTCGAGCACGGCGGCCGCGCCCACCAGATTGTTCACGACGTAGAGACCGTTGTCGTTCGAGAAGAAGTTCACCCAGAGGCGGAGCCGGCTCGGCGAGAACAGCACCTCCTCGCCCGTGCGCTCGCCGCGCAGGAACACCGGATAGTCCTGGGCTACCGTCTCGGCCAGCACGTAGGACGGCTGCCACGAGCCGTCTTGCTGCCGCTGGGCCTCGACGATCTCAGCCGGATCGAGCTCGGGCAGCTCACCGCGCACTCTGAAGCGCGGGCCGTCGGTGGCGTCGACCTGCTCCACGATGCCGCGATGGCCGAGCCGGCGCAGGATCCAGTCGACGGGCACGCGCGCCCGGCCAGGCTCGAATCCGACGCGCGCGATGAGCTCGTCGACGGTGCCGGGCGTCTGGGCCGCCTTCGCCAGCCCGGTCGTGCGGAAGATTCCGAGCGTGAGCCGCAGGACGTATTCGTCGTAGAGCGTCGCCGAGCGGATGAACGTGCCCGTGAACGGCGGGCTGATCCGCGCCGGCAGGATGGCCGCCAGCTCGCGCGATCGTCGCTCGGCCTCGGCGAGCTCGACGACTTCGCTCACAGGCCGAAGGGGTTCCACACGTCGAAGAAGTTGAACCACTGAGTCGGCTTCTCGGCCACGATTCCCTCGAGCGTGCCGACCCAGGCGGCGAGCGCCTCCTCCTCGCCGCCGCGCCTGATCTTCATCGGCGCCAGCACGCGCAGCACGTACCGTCGGTCGACGTCGAGTGTACAGAACGCGGGAACGACCGGGACGCCCGCCGCCCGCGCCAGATGAAACGGGCCGACCGGAAACGGCGCGGGGCGCCCGAAGAACGGGACCATCACGTCGCCGCGATTACCGAGCGCGCGATCCCCCTGCAGGGCCACCGCCTCGCCGCGCCGGAGCGCCGCGATCAGCGTGAGCGAGACCGTGGGATGGGTGCGGGGCACGAAGCGCAGGCCGCTCCCGTCGCGCCTGAGCCACCGCTCGAGCGCGCGCGCCTCCTCGACCGCCACCACCACGTTCGTCGTCCGCGCCGAGTGCTGGGCCAGCACGCGACCGGCCAGCTCCCAGTTGCCGACGTGGGCCGTGAGCGAGATCAGCGCTCCGTCGAAGCCTTGCAGGAGCTCGCGCCCGCGGATCACGCCGAGGTACGAGCCGATCCGGGTGGGCTGCCGGCTGGCCGTGATCAGGTCGCTGAAGCACATCGCGAACTCGCCGAAGACCTCACCGGTGAGCCTGTCGAGCCGCCGGCCGCTCGCCCCCGTCATGATCTCGAGCGTCTTGCGGATCGCGGCGCGCTCGACCGGGAGAAACGACTGGGCCAGGCGCCCCACGCGACGCGCGAGGGCGAGACGCAAGCGGCGAGGCAGCCAGCCCATCGCCGCCGCCAGGCGATAGAGCTCGGCGCGGTTGTACCCGTGGGCGTACCATTGCGGCCGCGCGCCTTCGGTCAGCGCCGAGCTTTCCATGGAACGAACGCAGTCTAACCAGCCCTTGCGCGCGAGACAAGGTAGGATGGGGTCGTCGATGACCCGCGTTCTGATCCTCACCGCCAGCTACGGCTCAGGCCACAACGTCGCCGCCCGGTGTCTCGCCGCCGCCTTCGAGCGCGAGAAGGCTCAGGTCACGGTGGTCGACCATTTTCGCGAGATGGTTCACCCCCTCTTCGACCGTTCGAGCCGCGCGCTCTATCACACGCTGCTCCGACGGGCCCCCTTCCTCTGGGGTCTCGGCTACGCGCTCGGCGACTGGATGCCGAGCGACTCGGTGCTGACTCTCGGGGTGACCCGCCTGGGCACGCAGCGGCTCGGCGCACTGCTGGAGCGCCTGGCGCCCGATCTCGTCGTCACGGTGCATGCGACACCGGCGGTGGCGATCTCCTCGCTGGCCCGCATGGGCGCACGAGTACCGCCGCACACCACGGTCGTCACCGACTTCGTCGCGCACAGCCAGTGGATCGCGCGCTCCATCGATCGCTACTGCGTCGCCGACCCGGAGGTGCGCCACGAATTGATCGCGCGTGGCATCCCGGCCGAGCGCGTCCTCGTCACCGGCGTTCCGATCCGTCCGGAGTTCTCCGAGCCCGTCGCGCCGTCACCGGCGCGCAAGGACCTGGGCCTCTCGACACGCGCGCCGGTGGTCGTCGCGATGGCGGGCTCTCAGGGTGAGCTCGGTCGGCTGCCCGACATCGCCCGCGCGCTGGCCGCGATGCGCCGGCCGCTTCAGGGATTGGTCGTCGCCGGGCACGATCCTGGGCTGAAGGCCACCCTGTCGCGATTGACCGAGGGCACGACAATCCGCACGCTCGGCTACGTCGACGACGTCCGGCACCTGATGGCGGCCGCGGATATTCTCGTGACCAAGGCCGGCGGCATGACCATCGCCGAGGCGATGGCCGCCGAAGTTCCCCTGCTGCTCTACGGTTCGCTGCCCGGACAAGAGCGCCGCAACGAGCGGTTCGCCGCGCGCGCCGGGATCGCGCTGGTCGCCCGCAGCCATTCGGACCTGAGAGCGCTGCTCGAACGCGCCCTCGACGACCCGGAGCTGCTCGCGCGCCTGCGCGCGCGGATGCGCCGCCTTCGCCGCCCCGACGCGACCCGGCGCATCGTCAGCGAGGTCCTCGACCGCGGAGCACGCGTCCGATGATCGCCGCGCGGCTGGCGCTCGGCGCTGCCGCGGGCTGGGTCGCGTACGCCTGGGGCGCTCACCTGCTCACGGGAAGCTGCGTCTGGCGCGGCCCGGCGACCCGGCGCCGCATTGTGCTCACGTTCGACGACGGCCCCGACCCCGCCTGGACCGAGCGAACCCTCACGCTCCTGGATCGGCAGGCGGTACGCGCCTCGTTTTTTCTGGTCGGCGAGCGCGCGGCTCGCGCCCCCGAGACGGTGCGCCGGATCGCGGCGGCCGGCCACGAGATCGCCAGTCACGGCTGGTCGCACCGAAGTCTCTGGCTCTGCGGTCCACGCCGCACCGACGACGAGATCGGCCGCGCCAGCCACTTCCTCGCCGACACCGTCAGCCGACCCATCCGCTATTTCCGCCCGCCCTGGGGCATGGTGAATGCCGCGATGTTCCGCGCGCTACGCCGCCACGACCAGCGCTGCGTCTTCTGGTCGATTCAGCCGGAAGGCTTGCGCGCAGTGCCGGCGATGCGCCAGATCGATCACGTCACGAGCCGGGCCCATCCCGGGGCCATCGTGGATTTGCACGACGCCGAGGGCTTGCGGGATGCGCCGGAGCGGTTGCTGGCCGCGCTCCCGCAGATGATCGCGGGACTACGAGAGCTGGGCTACGAGTTCTCGACGGTGGGGGAGTTGCTCACGTGATCTGCTCTACTTTGGCTGGGTCTTGATCGTACTGTAGACACACACGGGCCCAAGCCGCGGGGCCGGTTGCCGCCCGAATCGGGCGTACCCATCAAGCCTCAGAGATAACTCAGGACTCCCCGGATCGCTGTCGAGCCCCAGCAACTCAAAAAGATCGAAGATGTAGTGCTTGCCCTTGTACTTGACGATGCCGGTGTAGTTCTGCAGGGATTGTGTGCTTCGGCAGAACCCGCTCGTAGTAGAAGACATTTTCCTTGCCGTCTTTTGGATTGTTGTTGATGTCCACGCGGTAGTACTTGAATTTATCAGTCCCTCGATAGTGCTGACACGATGATCTCAGCGTTCCTCGGCTCGCACTTGTAGGAATCAAAAAACTCCGAGGCCACATTTGAACAACGGCGTCTGAACGGTTGCCAGGCCGGATCGTCGTAACTGTCAGCTTCAAGATCCGGCGCGATCAATTCGACATCGTTCAGGCGTCGAAAGTCATCCAAGAACTGCTGGCAAAATTGGGCGCTACCCGACCAGGTTCTGATCTCGAATGTCCGCCGGCCTAGAGTGCGTTTGACGCCTTCCGCCTTGTGGGCCTCGCGCGGCGGCTCCTGCGTTCGCCCTTCGATAGGAAGAAGAGCTGACAGGCACAAGACGAGGGCGCTCACGATGCGGAAGTGGTTGATCAGCTCACGCACAAGAAATGCATTTCGCCATGGCACGAAGTTCATCCGGTCGTCCTGAGTGCTGACGGTCGAGTCGCCAACGGATGCAGCGTCGCAAGGCCGGAGGAATTGTGCGGGTGCGGACCGAAACCTCTACGACGTGGCCGTCCCGCCCGGGCTGCATCACCACCCGGCTCGCGTCGCACCCCAAGCGCTGCGACGTTTCCGCGGAAACGTACGCGCCGCCCTCCAGCACCGATTGCCCCGGCGCATCCGGGTCCGCCAGCACCGCCGCGTCCACGTGCACCACCACCTGATAGCGCTCGCCCGTCGCGCCCGGATCGAGGCCGTGATGCAGCGCCGATTCGGCGACCAGGGTCAGCGCGTCCGCCTGCTGTTGCTCGAAGGTCGGCGCGTGCTCCTGGACCAGCGGCGTTTCCGCGGAAACGTCGCCCACGAACGTCTGCCGCTGCTGCTGATAGAGCGTCTCGCGGGCCGCGGCCAGTGTCCGCATGAGCGCCGCGCCGGCCTCCGGCGCCAGCCGCCCGCGGATCACCACCATACCGTCTGCGTCCTGATACACGCGGAGGGCGCGCCGATGGTGGCGCATGGCCGTCTCCTGCATCTCCGCGATGCGATCGACACGGCGCCAGCCGCGCACGATCTGCTCGACGTGGCAGGCGGTGCCGGCGCGGCCGACCACCAGCAGGCGCTCCTCGGTCTCCGGTGTGGCGACGCGGGTGAGGGCCCGCACCTTGGCGTACGAGAGCTCGCCCCGCGCGAGGGCCTGCGCCAGTCTCGGCAAGGTCGCCAGGGCGCGGGCGACCCGCACCCGCTCGCGCGCGGCGCCGATGTCCAGTCCCACCCGCCAACTCAGCCACGCAGCGCACGAGGTGAACCGCACGTTCCAGCCACAGCGCTCGTCGAACTCGCGAATCAGCTCGAGCAGGCGCGCGGTGGCCGCTTCCAGATGCGCCGAGAGCTCGGCGATCTGGTCGCCGAGACGGTCGAGTCCCGCGTAGTCCACATGCGGCGGCGTGCGAGTTTCCATGACGACTCCCCCTTTCGCTGCAGCGACTCTACACCTCAGTTTCGGAGGCCTCTGGAGGGCGCCAGAAATGACGATCGCGGCGTGCCTGGCAATTGCGCGCGAAGGCACGAACGCATCGCCACGGAGAGCTTCCATGGCACATAGATGGTCACTTTCAGCGAGCGCAGACGCCGCACCGCGTCTGCACCGCACAACGCTGTCAAGAGGAAAGAATGCAGCGAGCCAGAACGCAGAGCCAGCGTCTTGGATTCGAGACGTGTATCCAGAAAGTGACGACGCCGGGCGCTACGCCGACGAATGCCGTCGCGACAGAAACTTCAAGAACTCCCGCCCTTCGGCCAACCGGCGCTTGCAGACGTCGAAGTCGCGCGCCATCTCCTTCAAGAAGCCGAAGATCTTGCGGGGGCGGAAGTAGAAGCGGCGGTAGAAGCGCTCGACCGAGGCGAAGATCTCGTCGCGGGACAGGTGCGGATAGCCGAGCACGCTCGTCTGCGTGCCGCCGGCGTCTACGAGCTCGATACGCTCGAGCCAGCCCTGCTCGATGGCCTCGCGATGGAGCGCGGTGCCGGGATACGGAGCGGCGAGCGAGACCTGGAGGGAGTCGGGATCGATGTCGCGTGCAAAGCGGATCGTCTCCTCGATCGTCTCGCGCGTCTCGCCGGGGAGGCCCATGATGAACGTGCCGTGGATCTTGATACCGAGCGACTTGGCGTTCCTGGTGAACTCGCGGGCGATGTCGAGGCGGATTCCCTTCTTCACCCGGTTCAGGATCTGCTGGTTTCCCGATTCGTAGCCGACCAGCAGCAGCCGCAGGCCGTTGTCGCGCAGCACGCGCAGGGTCGACAGCGGCACGTTCGCTTTGGCGTTGCAGGACCACGTCACGCCCAGGTGTCCGAGCCCGCGAGCGATCGCCTCGGCGCGCGGCAGATCGTCGGTGAACGTGTCGTCGTCGAAGAAGTACTCCTTCACGTTCGGGAAGTGGCGCTGCGCCTGCGCGATCTCGGCCACGACGTGCTCGACCGAGCGGGTGCGATAGCGGTGGCCACCCACGGTCTGCGGCCAGAGGCAGAAGGTGCACTTCGAGCGGCAGCCGCGGCCCGTGTAGAGCGAGACGTAGGGGTGCAGCAGATAACCGATGAAGTACTGCTCGATCACGAGGTCGCGGTGGTAGACGTCGACCACGAACGGCAGCGCGTCCATGTTCTCGAGCGGCGCGCGCTCCGGCGTGCGGTCAAAGTGTCCGTTGACGCGATAGCTGAGCCCGGCGACCGACGGGAGCGGTCGGCCCTGCGCGATCTCCTGGATCGTGAAGTCGAACTCGTTGCCGGTGACGAACTCGATCGCCGGTGAAGCGGCGAGCGCGCGCTCGCGCTCGACGGCCACGTGCGCGCCGACGAAGCCGATCCGCAAGGTCGGGTTCTGGCGCTTGAGCGCCTCGGCGACGCCCACGTCGTGCGTGAACGACGCCGCGCTCGTGTGGAGCACGGCCAGCTCGTACTCGCGGGCGAGCGGCGCGACGTCGTCGAGCGTGAGACCCGCGGGCGGCGCGTCGACGAGGCGACTGCCCGGCACGAGCGCCGCGGTCTGCGCGAGCCAGGTCGGATACCAGAACGAGCGGACCTCGCGGCGGGCCTGATAGCGCGCGCCGGCGCCGCCGTCGAAGCCCTGGAACGAAGGTGGATGAAGGAACAGCGTCCTGAGGTGGGCGGCCATTCGCGCCTATCTTATCTCATTCACCCACAGGGCACGGCCGCCGCTGACGCCGAGGAGCCGGGCGCCCGGCAGATCGGCGATCATGCTGCGCCCGGGGCTTCGCACGCTCACCACCCACACGCGCCGGCCGCTCGTCCACTCCCGGCGCAGCCGGTCGGCGTCCCAGAACACGTCGCGTGACTCGGGCCGCGCGGCGCCGAAGCCGAGCACGCTCTTCTGTCCGTCGACAATGACGGGCCGGCGGCCCGAATACCATTCGAAGGCGCCCGAGTTCTCGATCGGCCCTTCGTGCGCCACGACGTCGTCGGGGCCGGCCTGCTGGGCGAGGTTCAGGGCGAGATTCCGCACGGCCCGGTTGCTCGTGACGACGCCGAGCGAGCGGGCGACGCCGGGCATCGTCGCCAGCATCGTGGCGCTGACGATGAGGACGCCGAGGCTTCGCTGAAGCTCGGGCGAGCGCACCCACACAAGCACCGCCGTGAGTGCCAGCGCGCAGAGCCCGAACGTGATCGCGGCGCTCAGAAAGACGGGCCGGAACTCCTGCCACGGGGGCATCGGCGGAGGCAGGCCGGCGACGGCGCTCTTCATCGTGGCGACGTCGGTCACGTCCATCACGCTCTCGAGGACGCCGGCGCCGCCGGCGGTCCAGATCGCGGCGCAGCCGAGCGCGGCGGCCGCAAAGAAGACCAGATGACCCGCGATGAGCCGGCTGCCGCTGTGGAGCTCCCAGCCGCGCGCGGCGAGCAACGCGATCGCAAACGACGCCGGCAGCCCGTAGTGCGGCAGGCGAAACGGTGAGAGCGCGGTGATTCCGAGGACCCCCAGCGCCCACACGGCCAAGACGACCCAGCCGGTCTCGGTCACGTCGCGCCACGCTCGGCGACGCGCGAGCGACCAGATCGCGACGGCCGCCGCGGCAATCCAGGGCAAGGTGCTGCCGACCGCGACCGCGAGGAACTCGAGCGCGGTCAACGGAACGTCCTCGTCGGCGAAGTGCCGCGCGCGCGCGATGTTCAGCACGTGATTGTCGAACGTCGTGTACCAGCCGAAGCCCGGCGTGCGGAGCTCGGCGCCGATCCACCAGCCGAAGGCGATGAGCAGGCACGCGGCGACGCCCACCCACGGAAGCCACGCCGAGAGCGGCCGGGCGCGCCCGACCAGGGCCAGTGCCAAGCCGATCGCCAGCGGCGGCACGAGGGCGCCGAGCGGGTCCTTGGCCAAGGCGGCGCAGCCGAAGAGGGCCAGCCCGGCACCGCAGAACCCGCGCCGCGCGTCGCGGATCCCGATCAGGCAGAGCGCGAAGCCGCCGGCGAGCGCGGCGACGAACAAGGTCTCGGGGCGCACGTAACGACCGTAGGCAAAAAATCCGATGCCGGTGAGGAGTGCGACGCCGGCAACGAGGCCGCCGCGCGGACCGAGCAGGTGGGAGCCGAGCCACGCGGTGGCGCCGACGGCGGCGAGCGCCGCGAGCGCCGAGACCGCCCGCGCCGCCGCCTCGCTCTGGCCGGTCATCGAGGAAAGCCCGGCGATCAGCACGTAGAGGAGCGGTGGCTTGTCGACGTAGCGGACCCCGTTCAGGGTCAGCGCGAGCGGATCGTGCGAAACACCGAGCTCGCGCGCGATCTCGGCGTGCATCCCCTCGCCCGGATCGTCGAAGGGCGCGCGGCCCAGGCCCGTGAACAGGAGCGGCGCCGCCACGACCATCGCGAACAACGCCGCCAGAAGCGCCGCGAGGCCGGGCGATTTCAGATGCGCCCGACCCGCGTCAGAGGGCCGCCCCGATCGCCGCCAGCATGTTCTTCTCGACGGTCTGATCGTTCGTCGACAGGACCTCGTCCTTGTCGATCCACAGGATCCGCTCCCGATTGAACAGGGTGCGCTCCACGGAAACCGTCGTCCGACTCGGGCCGGCCCCCTTGAGACGGATGACCAGCCGATGACGCGCCCCCTTGGCGTAGACGCCGTAGTCCTCGCCGTTGACCGAGCGCGATTCGGTGTTGATCCAGCCGTTGGCCTGATCCTGCTTCTCGATCTCCCAGCCCTGCTGCTTGAGCACCGACTGGGTGACGCTCCAGACCTTCTCCGGCGCCGCGGAGAACGTCTGTGAGACGGGCTCGCCGGCGATCGACGCCGTCGCGAGCGCGAGCACGAGCGCAAGAACACCAAGCATGCGTGTCATCGTTGCATCCTCCAGCTGAGCTTACGGTGATTCGAGCACGCCGCCGCGCAGCCGATAGACGGCGTGCGCGCCCACCGAGGCCTCCGGCCGGTGACTCACAACGACCACCGCGGCGCCGGCGCGGGCCCGGCCACGGAGGGCTTCGAGGATCACGGCGCCGTTGGCGTCGTCCAGGTTGCCGGTGGGCTCGTCGGCCAGCAGCAGCGGCGGCTCGTTCAGAACCGCGCGGCAGAAGGCCACGCGCTGCTGCTCCCCGCCCGAGAGCTGCGCGGGGAAGTGGTCCATGCGATCGTCCATCCCGACCTGCTGCATGAGCTCGACCGCCCGACGGCGCGTGACCGCCGTGCCGGAGCGGCGCACGTAGCGGGCGGCCAGCAGCACGTTCTCGAGCGCCGTCAAGGACGGAAGCAACAGGAACGACTGGAACAGGAATCCGACGTACCGGCCGCGCGACCGGCTCTTGCCGGCCCGCCCCAGCGCGCTCACCCGCGAGTCCTCGAACCATATCTCGCCGCCGTCCGAGTCCTCGAGGAGCCCGAGCACGTTGAGCAAGGTGCTCTTGCCCGAACCCGACGGCCCGGTGACCACGACGAGCTCGCCGCCCTTGACGGTGAGATCGACGCCCGCCAGCACGCGGATCGCGGCGCCCGACGGCGCGCGATAGGACTTCACCAAGCCGGCGGCGCGCAGCATCAAGCGCCCCGGCGGATGGCCTCGGCCGGCGAGAGCGCGACGATCCGCGCCGTCGCGTACATGGCCGCCGCCGCGCCGAGCAGGACCGAGAACACGAAAGCGCCGCCGAGCAGGCGCGGCGAGAAATAGAAGAGTTGCTGGGCCTGCGCCAGGTAGCGGTCGATGAGCCAGCCGAGCGTGCGGGCCAGGGCGATGCCGCCGAGCCCGCCCACCATCGTCACCGCGAGCGATTCGGCGAGCACCTCGCGACCGAGCTGCAGATCGGTGGCGCCGAGCGCGCGCTTGACGCCGAAATCGCGGATGCGCTCGAAGACGGCCGCCGCCATCGTGTTGGCCAGCGACAGCCCGCCGATGACGAAGGCCAGGGCGCCGATGCCGACCAGCAGCGCCGAAAAGAACGCGGTCGACTGGCGCAGGAGCCGGCTCAGCTCGCTCGGGAGCTGCACGTTGACACCGGGCACGCGCTCCTTGATCCGCACCGCCACCGCGTCGGGATCGTCGCCGTCACGCCAGCCGACGGCAGCGCCGGTGTTCAGATCCGCCGCGTTCAACGACATCGCCCCGGAGGCGAGCACGGTCCGGAGCAGCCGGTCCTTGGCGACCCACTGGGCGCGGGCGTCCGCGATCGACACCATGATGAAGCGGTCCGGCGCGGTGAGCATCCGGTCCAGCACGCCGACCACCTCGTAGTCCTCGTCCTCGAGCGCGATGTGCGAGCCGACCGAGAGACCGCGCGACGTCGCGAACGAGGCGCCGACCACCGCCACTTTGTGATCGCCTTCGCGGAGGAACCGGCCGCTGCGGACGGGCAAGGAGCGGTAGTGGCGGTTCGGCATCGGCACCGACAGGTCCATGCCGAGGACCAGCTCTTGGGTCAGCGTCATGAACTGCGAGGTCGAGGGATCGAGCGGCAGCATGATCTGCGCCTGCACGCCCTGCACGCCCGGGACGTCGGCGATCGCGCGGATCGTCGCGGCCGGGAGAAGCCCGCCGGCGGTGAAGCCGGTGCCCATGCCCATGCCGCGGCCGGCGACCGAGATCTGGCCGAGCACGAAGCGGTCGCCGCCTTCAATGAAACGCACGATGCGCTCGCTCATCGCGCCGAGCGCGACGAGCCCGGCGACGCCGATCGCGATGCCGACCACGGTGAACAGATAGCCGTGCAGCACCAGGGCGGCGCGGCGGCGCACCGCGTTCACGGCGGCGGCCCGACCGGATTCACGACGGCCGCCATCTCGGCGCGCTCGGACTCGAGCCGATCCTGCGAGCAGAACCAGCGCACGAGCGGCGACACGAAATCGGGCATGCGGCGCGGCGCGAACGTCTGCAGCACGAGCAGGGTGAGCAAGACGGGCGCGGCCGCGGTCGCCTGTGCGGCGATCAACGCGCGCCGCGGCCGCGGATCGCGCCGCCAGAGTGCCAGCTTGTTGATGACATGCTGGATCGCCGAGCTGCCGATCGAGAGCGCCCAGAGCGGGGGCGATCCGGCGTATACCGAGGCCGCCTCGAGGGTGGCCTGGTGGCGCACGCGCCGCCGCTCACCGAAGAACGGCTTCACCACCGCGCCGGCGAGCGCGCCGGCCTCGAGCGTCCAGCGGATCAGGACCCGGCCCGCCAGGTAGCCGCCGATCGCGAAGCCGTCGCTGAGCGGCCGGAAACGGCTGCGCTCGCGCACGCGCGGAATCGACGCGACCGGCACCTCGTGGATGCGCCAGCCGTGCGCGACGCCGGCCACCAGCACCTCGGTCTCGAATACGAAGCCGCCGCGGCGCGGGCGGATCTCGTCGAAGAGCTCGATCGGGTAGACGCGAAAGCCCGACTGCGTGTCGCGCAGCTTGACCCCGCACGCCCAGTTCACGAAGAACCCGGCCACGCGGATCGCGTTGAGCCGATCCGGCGGCAGTGCATCCGGATCCGGCTCGTCGAGCCGGCCGCCCACCACGATGGTCCGCCGGCGCGCGTGCGCGGCGTCGAGGATCAGGCCGAGGTTCCCAGGGCTGTGCTGCCCGTCGCCGTCGAGCGTCACCACCTCGGTGGCGCCGCGCTCGCGCGCGGCCGCAATGCCCGTGCGGATCGCCGCGCCCTTGCCGCGACGGGACGGATGGCGGATCACCTCGGCGCCCGCGCGGTGCGCCACCTGCGCGCTCTCGTCGCGCGAGCCGTCGTCGACCACCAGCACCGGCCCGTAGGCGCGCGCCGCCGCGACGACGCTGCCGACGGTCTCCGCCTCGTTGAAGACCGGGACCACGATCAGCGCGGTCATGCCGCGCGCACCCGTGGTCCCGCGACGACGATCGCGATCTGGTTGCCGCCGCGCGCCACCGCGTGCACGAGCGCCAGCCCGTCGCCGGCTTCGCTCGCGGCGGCCGCGACCGAGCCCGCCGCCAGACCCGAATGGCGGCTGGTCGGGAGGCTCAGCGACCGCTGCGGCGGATGGTGCGGCGCCAGCGCGCGATCGAGCAGCGCGCGCTCCCACTCGTCGCGTGGCCCATCACCGTTCGCCGACGTGAAGACGACGCCGATGTGCTCGGCGGCGGCGCCGGCGCTCGCCAGCGCCTGCCCGATCGCGCGCGAGCGCGTGCCTCGCCCGACTCCGTGCGGGCGCACGGCCAGCGCCCGCCACGCCTCGCCGACGATCTCGCCGAGGATCCGGGCGCCGCGGGCGCGCGCGCGGTCGAGCGACTCCAGCACGACGAATCCGGCTCCATCGCCCCGCACGTCGGCGCCCGCCCCCGCCTCGCGATACGCCTCCACGACCATGCGCGGCGGCTCGTCGGCGCCGCCGGCCAGACACGCCTCGATGCGGCCGGCGCGCACCGCCGCCGCGGCGCGGGCGATCGCGAGCTCGCCGCCCACCGTCGGCACGTTGAGCGTGAGCGAGAGGTCCTTCGCCGACACCGCGATGGCCGTCGCCGCCGCCATCGTGTTCATCACGGTGTGCGGGAACAGGAGCGCCGAGAGGCCGGGGATGCCCCGCTGCAGGTAGTCGTCGACGAAGCGGATCGTGGAAACCATGTCGCCGAACTCGGTGCCGACCAGGAGCGCCAGCCGGGTGTCACCGGCGAGGCCGGCCTCGGCCAGGGCCATGCGCCCGGCCGCCACCGTCATCTGGCACACGCGCGAGAGCCGTCGTGCTTCCGTATCGTCGAGCAGCCGTGAGAGGACCGCGCTGGCATGTCCGTCGACGATGCCGGCGCCGGTGATGACGACGCGCCGGCCGCTCACCCCGTGCGCCTGAACACGAGCGTCACGTTCTGGCCGCCGAAGCCGAACGAGTTCGAGATCGCATGCTCGACGGCCACCTCGCGCGCGACTCGCGGAACACAGTCGAAGGGAATGTCGGGATCGGTGTTCTCCAGACGCGCCGTGGGCGGGATGAGCTCGTGGCCGAGGGCCAGCACGGTCGCCACCGCCTCGAGCGTTCCGGCCGCGGCCATCGTGTGGCCGATCATCGATTTCGTCGAGCTCACCAGCAGGCCGCCCTCCCCGAAGACCTCGCGCAGCGCGCGCGCCTCGATCCGGTCGTTCTGCGGCGTGGCGGTGCCGTGCGCGTTGGCGTAGCCCACGTCACCCGGCACCACGCGAGCCTCGGCGAGCGCGGCGCGCATCGCGCGCACCATCCCCTCCCCTTCCGGGTGCGGCGAGGTGACGTGAAAGGCGTCCGTGCTCATGCCGTAGCCCGTCAGCTCGGCGTAGACGCGCGCGTCGCGGGCGCGGGCGCGCGCGGGATCCTCCAGCACCACGAACGCGGCGCCCTCGCCGATCGACATGCCGCGCCGGTCGCGATCGAACGGACGGCACGGCGTGGGATCGAGCAGCTTGAGCGTGTTGAATCCCATGAAGCAGATCCGCGTGAGCGCGTCGACGCCGCCAGCGAGCGCGATGGACACGACGCCGTCGGCGATCAGGTCGGCGGCCATCGCCAGCGACGCGGCGCCCGAGCTACAGGCGGTCACGACGGTCTCGCGCGGGCCGCCGAGACCGAGCCCGCTGCCGACCACGTCCACGTGCGAGGAGGGAAAGCACGAGGCGAGCACGCGCGTGAGCGGCGCGGCGGCCCCGCGCGCGCGCTGCCAGTACCATGCCTCGGCCTCGAGCATGCCGCCGCCGACCGCGCCCACGATCAGCGCGGTGTCCGCGCGGTCGCCGCGACCGATCCCGGCGTCGTCGAGCGCCTCGCGCGCGGCGGCCAGCGCGAGCCGATCGGCCCGCGAGCGCCGGGGTGAACCGCCGACCGAGTCCGGAACCTCGGCGCCGATCCGGCAGCGGAAGCCTTCGGTGTCGATCAGAGTGAGTGGGCGGATCGCCGAGACACCGCCGCTGATACCCTCCCAGAACGGCTTCACGCCGGCACCGAACGGGCTGACGACGCCGAGCCCGGTGACGGCGACGGGCTTCACGCCCCGGCGGTCCTCGATGCGATAAAGCGGGAAAGCGTGTCGAAGGAGGTGAAGTGGGGCGCCAGGTCCGCCGATTCGTCCATCGCGATGCCGAAGCGCTCCTCGATCGCGATCGACAGCTCGATGAAGTCGAGCGAGTCCAGACCGATCGAGCTCTCGATGCCCTTGGGCAAGGTCGTCTCGAGGGTCAAGTCGACGGCGCGGCGCGGATCGAACTTGAGCCTCGTCACGAGGATCGTCTTGAGCTCGTCGAACACTTCTTTGGGTTCCATACCCCTCCTAGTGCCAGTAGAGTCCGGCGCGGCGGCCGCGCCATTCACCCGTCACGCCGATCGAGCCGACCGCGCCGTCCTCGCGGCCGAGCGCGAGCGCGATCAGCGGCCCGCAGGCGAGGGTCTCGCCGGCGCGCGTGCGCGCCAGGGTCTCGAGCGCAGAGGGCACCCGGGGCGCATCGTATCGCGTACGCAGCGCGCCGGGTACCAGCAAGGCGCACACCGCCGCCTCGACCAGCGGCCGGCCCACGAGCCAGCGACCCCGCGCGAAGAGCTCGGCGCAGTCCTCGAAGGTCTCGACCGCGAGCACCAGCGCTCGCTCGCAGCGGCCGCTTTCGAGCAACCGCGTCGCCTGCCAGAGCCCGTCGATGGTGGCGGCGGCTCCGCCGATCAGGATGCCATATGGGCCGGTCAGCCCGAACTCGATCGCTACCTCGCCCGACATCACGCTCGGCGCCGTGTACGGAAAGTGCAGCGTGCCCGCCATCGCCGGCCGGACGGTGTCCGCGGCGACCCACGCCCGGTTCGAGGCGCCGTAGGCGCCGCCGGTCACATAGATCAGCGCGGTCTCGCTGCCCTTGATGACCTCGCGCGAGATGCCGTTGTCGCGCAGGAGCGCGTCGACGGCCGCCACGCCCAGCAGGCACTCGCGCGTGGCGCGCCTGAAGCGCTCACCCTCGAGCTCGGGACGGCCGAGCGCGATCACCGTGCGGCCGGCGGCCGCGGTCGCCGCGCTCGCCGGGAGCGCGCGGACCCCCGCGCCCCACCCCGTGAGCACCGACACCGCGTCGACCGTGGTGCCGGCGATCATGAATCGCGCGCCTCCAGCACCAGCGCCGCGTTGCAGCCGCCGAAGCCCAGCGACGTGCTGAGGCTGATCCGCGGCCGCGCGGCGCGCGGCGTTGCCATCACGAGATCGAGCTCGCAGGCCGGATCGGGTTCTTCGAGCCCCAGCGTATAGGGCACGACGCCCTCGCGTCCGGCCAGCAGGCACATCACGGCTTCGAGGGCCGCCGCCGCGCCCATCGTGTGGCCGACCGCGGCCTTGATCGAGTTCACCGGAATATCAGACGCGCGGCGGCCGAGCACGCGTTTCAGCACGTCCGCCTCGATCCGGTCGTTCAGCGGCGTCCCTGTGCCGTGGGCGCTCACGAAATCTACGTCGGCGGCCGTCAGCCCGGCCTCCTCGAGCGCCTGGCGGGCTGCGAGCTCGAGCCCCCGCCCGTTCGCGTCGGGTGCGGCGATGTGCGAGCCGTCGCTGGCGCTGGCGTGTCCGAGCAGGCGCCCGAGCCGCGGCCCTCGCGTGGCGCCCTCGCGCGTCATGATGACGAGCGCCGCGGCTTCGCCGAGCAAAAGCCCGCTGCGCCGGCGATCGAACGGGCGCACGCGCTCGCGCGTGAGCGAGCGCAGCGCATCGAAGCCGCGCATCACGAACCGGCAGAGCGCGTCATAGCCGCCGGCGACGACGACGTCGACGACGTCGGCGCGCAGGAGATCGGCGCCGTGGCCGAGGGCCGTCGCGCCGGCCGCGCACGCCGCGCCGACCGTGAGCACGGGACCTCGCGCGTCGAGCCGATGGGCGAGCGCGTGAGCCGGGCTGTCGTAGAGCGCGCCGGCCGCGTGGCGCGCGCGGCCTCCCGGCGCCATGGCCCGCTCCAGCTCGCCCACACCGCCGAGCGCGGTGCCGAGGACGACGGCCACGCGCGCGGGCTCGGCCGAGATCGGCGAGCGCGCCAGCAGGTCCTCGGCGGCGGCGAGCAAGAGCTGGGAAGCGCGGCAGCCCACGCGGCGCGCCGCGGGCAGCGCGCGCAGCTTCTTGATCTCACCCCCGCGCCCGACCCGGAGATCGTCGACCGGAAAGCGCTCGATCATCGAGATGCCGTCGCTGCCCGTGATGAGCCCTGACCAGAACGCGTCGAGGTCGGCGCCGAACGGGGTGACAACCCCGGCGGCGACGAGGCTGACGGGCTCGACGGTGTGGCTCATAGGAGCGGCGAGTAGTACATTCGGAAGGCCCGGATCGGCCCGGGCTCGGTGTCGTAGAGGTTCGTCGCCCAGAAGCGACGGGCCGTCGGATCGAAGGTCATGACGCCGGGCCCGTCGGGGTTGTTTGGATCCCACACGAGGAACTCGATGCTGCCGTCATTCTTCGGAGTCGATTCGTAGGCCACGACCGTGTGATTGAGCTCGGGCTTGGGCCAGTTGGTGACGAGGAGCTGCACCAGGCGTCCGGCCCTGAGCTGTTCGACGATCTCGTAAGCGACACCCTCCTGCTGCGATCCGTTCACGGGAAAGGTCACGCGCCAGTTCGTCCAGTGCACCCAGGTCCAGAATCGCCCGCCGAGCCCTTCCTTGACCGCGCTCTCCTCCTGGCGCGAGAACTCGCGCAGGTTGGCGTAGCCCGGGATGACGACGCGATCGTCGGGCGGCAAGGTCGCCGCTCGAGCCGGGCGCGCGACTACCTGCTTCACCCGTTCGACGTAGCCGGCGTGGTCGGTCTTCGCCAGGGTCGGATCGAAGCGCGCGAACTGTGCGAACTGGCGCACGGCGCGCGCCAGCACGAAGCAGTAGTGGGCGTAGATGCCGGGCTCGCCGGGATGCCGGGCCGCGATCAGGTTCGGGAACGCGAACGTGTCGTTCCCGAACGAAAACGAGGGCGCCCGCAGCGGAGACTCGAGGCCGAGCGGCGGGCCGCCATTCCTGGCCGGCGCGCTCGCGCACGCTGCAGTCAGGACCACCAGGCTCACCACCAGGGCTGCAAGGCGCGAGTTCCCGATGAAATTCAATGTCTTACCCTAAATGGCGGCGTCGCCGTTCGTCAAGAGCGCGTGTTATCCTTCGACCCGGTCGCTGCATGAGCCGAACGATCGCGGCCCTGTACCGGTTCCTCTACGCCGCCTTCCTCTCGCGTCTGCCGGAGCCCGCCGCGGTGGCCTTGGGCCAGAATTTCCTGCGCGTGCTGCCCATCGATCGGCTGAGCTGGTTTCGGTTGGACGATCCGCGGCTCGCGACCAGCCTGGGCGGGGTTCGACTCGGCAACCCGATCATCCTCGCCGCGATGTACTACGATCCGTCGATCCTCGGGCGCGCGATGGGCCTGGGCTTCGGCGCGGTCACCGCGAAGTCGATCACGATCCAGGCGCGTCCCGGCCATCCGCAGCCCAACTTGGTCAGGACGAGCACCGACGCCGGGCCGGGCCTGGTGAACTGCAACGGATTTCAGAACCCAGGCCTCGACCGATTCCGGGCCTCGATCGCGTCCCTGCCGCACCGGGTTCCGCTGATCGTCAGCGTCGCCGGCGAGACGATCGCGGACTACGTGAAGCTCGTGCGCGAGCTCGGCGCGCTCGGCGATCTGGTCGAGTTCAACATCTCCTCGCCGAACACGCGGCTGGTCTACGAGTGGAGCCGCAAGCCCGGCGAGCTCGCGACCCTGCTCCGCGAGGTGCGGCGCGCCACCGACAAGCCGCTCATCGTGAAGCTCTCGCCCGACTTCGCCGAGACCAACGAGCGCGAGATCATCCCGACGGCGCTCGATGCCGGCGTGCGGATCGTCAACTACGGCAACACCCGGAAGGTGACGAATCGGCAGCTGTCGCAGGGTGAGGGCGGTCTCTCCGGACCGGATATCTTCCCGACGACCCTCGAGAATTTGAAGCGCACGCGCCGCGTGTTCGGCCGCGACTTCGAGATCATCGCCACCGGCGGCGTCGACTCGGCCGACAAGGCCGTGACGCTTCTCGACGAGGGCGCGACGGCCGTCGGATATTTCACCGGATTCGTCACGCGCGGGCCGATTCTCGCACGCTTGATCCTCGAGCGCCTCGTCGCGCGAGGCTGAGCGCGCCTGAGGGGCGCCGAAAATGCTCACAGCTTATCCACTTGTCCACCACTATCCACAATCGACAAAATCGCCCCATCTGGCGCGGGCTCGCGAGGGCGTCCGCAAAATATGCCGGTCTATTCGTCCACGGAGAGCACACCTCTGCAGAATCCCCGATTCCACGCGGGTGCAACCCGCGGCGCGCGCGTCGCTCGCGCCTTTTTCGCGGACAAACGAGGCCTTGACACTGAAATCACGGCGCTCGTAAGGTTGGCGGGCCATGGCCCTCGATCACAACTTCCCTGCAGCACCTCGGTCACCACGACCGGCGCTTTCTGGAGGTACAGAGCACGATGGACGGCAGTAGCAGAAAACCACTTGCAAAGGTGGAAGGCCGGCGACGCCTCCGCATGAGCGGGGTCACCGTCGCCTGGCGCGGTACTCCCAATCTCGATGACTGGGTGGCGTACATCGTGAACGGGACCCGTTCGAAGAAGCTGATCCTGGCCGATCACTCGTCCGAGCGCAAAGTGAAGTCGCTGCTCTCGCGCCTGCAGACGCTGCCGAAGAAGGAGATCGAGAAGCTGGCCAAGAGCTAGGTCGTTCCGGGCTAGATGATGCCCTTCTCGGCGAGGCTGACGAACCGGCCGCGCCCGATCACCACGTGATCGTGGATTCTGAGGTCGAGCAGGCGCGCGCACTCGACCAGCTGGCGGGTCAGCCGGACGTCCTCGCGGCTCGGCGTCGGATCGCCGCTCGGATGGTTGTGTAACAGGATCACCGAGGCGGCCGATTCGAGGATCGCCGGCTTGAACACGTCGCGCGGGTGCACCAGGCTCGCCGACAGCGTGCCCTGCGAGATCACTCGGTCGTGAAGTAGACCGTTCTGCGCGTCGAGCAGCGCGATCCGGAACACCTCACGCTTGAGATCCTCCATGAGGGGCCCGTACGCTGCGTAGACCTCGTTGGGGCCCGAGAGGGTGACCTTCGCGCCCGGGATGCGAGCCCGCAGACGCCGGGTGAGCTCGAAGGCGGCGACCAGCCGGGCCGCCTTGGCCGGCCCGACCCCCGCGACCGTCGCGAGCTCGGCCACCTCGCGCGCCGCCACGTCCGCGAGCGAGCCGTAGGCGGCGAGCATCTCCCGGGCGACGTCGGTCGCGCTCTTGCCGCGGATGCCCGAGCCGAGTTGAATGGCGAGGAGCTCGGCGTCGGCGAGGGCTTCGGGCCCGTTCCAGTGCAGGCGCTCGCGCGGAAGCATGAACCTGTCGTACGCGAGCGGCTCGCGAGGGTCAATGCGGCGTTTCGGATACGATCGTGATCGTTCGGGCCTCGTCGCCCACACCGGCGATGTGCACGTGGATCGCGTCCGGCGGCAAGAGCGGCGTGAGCTTGTCGGCCCACTCGATGATCGTCACCCCGTCGCCGCCCATGAGATCCAGCAGTCCGAGATCCATCAGCTCGGTCATGCTGCCGGTGCGGTAGGCGTCGACGTGATGGACGACGACGCGGCCCCGATATTGGTTGACCAGGACGAAGGTCGGGCTCGTCGCGCGCACGGTCGCGCCCAAACCGCGCACCAGGCCCTGGACGAAGCACGTCTTGCCGGCGCCGAGCTCACCCGTCAACGCCACGACCGCGCCGGGCCCGAGCCTGGCGCCCAGATGCTCGCCGGCGGCCTCGGTGGCCTCGGCGCTCGTGCTGACGATCTCACGCTTCGTCGGCACGAAGTCTCCGGAACGCCTCGGGGATGGCCGCGATGACGTCCCGCGCGATCAGCGCCTCCTCGCCCATGCGCTCGGCCGCGACGTCGCCCGCGCTGCCGTGCAGGTACACGCTCGCGCGGAGCGCGGCGCCGGGCTCGATCCCGCGCGCCAGGAACGCGCCCAGCATGCCCGTGAGCACGTCGCCGGTCCCGCCGCTCGCCATCCCCGGATTCCCCGTCGGGTTCACGAAGACCCGGCCATCGGGCTCGCCGATCACGCTGCGCGCGCCCTTCAAGACGATGTGGGCGCGATAGCGCGTCGCGAACGCGCGCACCGTCTCGATCCGGTCGCGCTGCACCTCGTCGACCTTGGCGCCGAGCATGCGCGCCATCTCGCCGGGATGCGGCGTGAGGCACCGAGGGCCCGGCGCGTCGCGCAACAGATCGAGATGCCCGGCCAGCGCCGTCAGCGCGTCGGCGTCGACCGCCATCGGCTGGTGGAGTTCGTGGACGAGCCCGCGGGCGACCCGCGCGGTCTCGTCGTCGAGGCCGATACCGGGACCGATCGCGACGGCGTCGCGCGAGGCGGCGAGGCCGAGGATCGCCTCGCGCGGCTTCTCGGGCAGCGCCTCGGTCATCGCCTCGAGCACGAGGCCCGCCACGACCGGCTGCTGGCTCGCCGGCGTCGCGACCGTGACGAGCCCGACGCCGCTCCGCAACGCCGACAGCGCGCCGAGCGCCGCCGCGCCCGTCTTGCCGAGTGAGCCGGCGATCAGCAGCAGATGGCCGTAGGTGCCCTTGTGCGTCGCGCGCGCGCGCCGCGGGAAGTGGGGCGCCACGTCAGAGGGCTCGAGCAGGAACGTCGTGACGCCGCGCGCGACCTCGTGGTCGGGAACGCCGATCGGAACGACGGTGACCTTGCCGGCGAGCTCCGCACCGGGCGCGATCACCAGGCCGCGCTTGAGGCCGGCGAACGTCAGGGTCAGCGCCGCGCGGATCGCGGGCCCGGTGTGGGCGCCGGTATTCGCCGAGAGACCGGAGGGAATGTCGAGAGCGACGACGGGCCGGTCGCTCGCGTTGATCAGCTCGATCGCGCGCGCGGTCGCGCCCTCCGCGGCGCCGCGAGAGCCCGTCCCCAGCAACGCGTCGACGATCACGTGGGCGGCCGCGAGCTGGAAGGCTTCGTCGTCGGCGAAGGGGCGAGGCTTGATCCCGGCACGGCGAAGGTCGGCGAGCTTGCGCCCGGCGTCGCCCCCGATCTCCGCCGGCGGATGAGTGAGCAGCACGGTGGGCCGCGCGCCGCCACGCTTGAGCCAGCGCGCCACCACGAAGCCGTCGCCGCCGTTACCTCCCTTGCCGCAGACGACGGCGACCCGGGCGCCGCGGCGCGGCGCGCCGAGATCCGGGAGCGCGGCGAGGATCGCCTCGGCGGCCCCGCGGCCGGCGTTCTCCATGAGCGTCGCCCCGGGAATGCCGAGATCGGTGATCGCCCGCTGATCGAGCCGCCGCATCTCCTCGGCGGTGAAGACGCCCAGCACGACTACTTCCCGGTGGGGGGCGAAACCGCCTGCTCGAGGAAATCGGCAAGGATCGGGACGTAAGGGTCCCGCCAGTCGGTGCGCGCCGCCTTCGGCAGCTCGATGTGCAGCGCGCGCCGCGGAAGCCTCAGGATGCCGTCGCGCTTGGCGGCGGAGGCGGCGTAGCGCACGGGATTGGCGGGCTCGACCAGGATCTGAAGCCGGGGCGCGTCGCGATGCGCGCGCAGGTACGCGTCGCGGATCAGCTCGCAGAGCGTCCGGAGCCGCGTCGCCTCGTCCAAGTCGACACCGACCGTCGCGATCTCGATCTGGTTGACCGCGTCACGGTGGTTGTTGCCATGGATCTCCGCGTAGAAGAGGAGCGGCCCCTGCGCCACGTCGCGCACGCGCTGCTCGTAGGCGACGTAGACCTGCCGGGCGCGCTCGGTCGCGACCTCCTCGGAGGGCGGCCGACCCGGTGATCCCTCGAACGGTCGATTGACCTGATAGCGGCGGCCGTCAGGTTCGAGATTGAACCCGGTGGCGATGACCACGCCGAAGCCGGTGCGGCGTCCGAGCTCGGCAGCGATGTCTCCCGTGCGGGCATCCGAGGCGCCGTGGGGCGCGGCGATCACGACGCCCGGGCGTCCGAGCTGACCCGAGATCTGGCCCGGTAGGCCCTCGAGCGCGGACAGCGTCCGGGAGGCGGTGCACCCGGACAGGACGAACGAGCCGAGCGCCACGCTAGTGGCCCACTTCACCGATCGCCGATCTGAGTCCGGATGAGCCCGGCGAGCTCGTCGGCCATCGCCTGGATGCGGGCGCCGTCGGCGCCCTCGATCATCACCCGGGCGAGCGACTCGGTACCGGAATACCTGATGAGGACGCGGCCTCGACCGCTCATCTCCTGCTCGAACGCGGCACGCCGCTCGGCGACGCCGTCGATGGAGTCGATCGGCGGCTTGGAGCGCACCGGGACGTTGAGGAGCACCTGCGGGAACTTGGTCAGACAGGAAGCCAGCGAGGCCAGCGGCTCGCCGGTCTCGACCGCGACGCTCAGGAGCGAAAGCGCCGAGAGGATGCCGTCGCCGGTAGGAGCGTGGTCGAGGAAGAGGAGATGGCCCGACTGCTCGCCGCCGAGATTCGCGCCGAGCCGCTGCATTTCCTCGGAGACGTAGCGGTCGCCGACCTGCGTCTTGACGACGCGGATGCCACTGGTCTCGAGAGCCTGGTCGAGACCCAGGTTGGCCATGACCGTGGTCACGACCAGGTTCTGCTTCAGGCGCTGGCGCGAGGCCATGTGGCGCCCGGCGATCGCGAGCGCGTAGTCCCCGTCGCGCATCTCGCCGGTGTGATCGATCGAGATGAGCCGATCACCGTCGCCGTCGAACGCGAAGCCGATCGAGGCGCCGATCGCGCGCACCTTCTTCTGGAGCTTCTCGGGATGAAGCGCGCCGAAACCGGCGTTGATGTTGATCCCGTCCGGCCGCGCGCCGATGGTCAGCACGCGGGCGCCGAGTCGGCGGAACACGCGGGGCGCCACCCGGTAGGTCGCGCCGTGGGCGCAATCGAGCGCGATCGTGATCCCGCCCAGATCGAGCGGGAAGCAGGCGCACAGGAACTCGACGTACTCCGTCTCGGCCTGGTCGTAGTCAATGAGCTCGCCGATCTTCGCGCCGCGCGCGCGGGGCGCCCGATCCGGTGCCGCGAGCCGTTGCTCGATCTCGGCCTCCCACGCGTCGGGAAACTTGGTGCCTTCGGAGGAGAAGAGCTTGATGCCGTTGTCGTCGAAGGGGTTGTGCGAGGCGCTCAGCACAATGCCGCCGTGCGCCTCGAGTTTTCGCGTGAGCAGCGCAATGCCGGGCGTGGGCAGGACGCCGACGGAAAAGCAGTCGGCGCCCGAAGATAGCGCGCCGGAGATCAGAGCCGTCTCGAGCAGCGGACCGGACCGCCGGGTGTCGTGGCCGATGACGATCCGGGCGTGGCTGACGCCGTGGTCGACCTGGAGCGTCGCGACGAGCTGGCGGCCGACGCGGAACGCCAGTTCGGGGGTCAGGGGCTCTTCGTTGGCGACACCGCGGATACCGTCGGTCCCGAACAGCCGCGTCATGGAAGACACTCCGCCCATTATAGGGTGGCCCCCGCCCGCCGAATGCGTTCGGCGACGCGGACCGCGTCGATCGTCTCGGCCACGTCGTGGGCCCGGATCAGCGCGGCCCCGTGGGATACCGCCACCGCCGCCGCGGCCAGCGAGGCCGCTAATCTATCCTCGGTGCTCGGCCGTCCTATGATGGCGCCCAGAAAAGACTTTCTCGATACGCCGACGCAGAGCGGGCGGCCCAGGCCCGCGAGCTCCCCGAGGCCGGCCAGCACCGCTGCGTCCCATTCGTCCCAGGCGATCTCCTCCCTCCTGAAGAACCCGATCCCTGGGTCCAGCACGATCTTCTCGTCGGAGATGCCGGCCTCGCGGGCACGCTGGAGCGCTTCGCCAAGGAGCGCCTTCACCGCCGCGACCGGCGGCAGACCGGAGGGCGCGGCCTTCGGGAAGGCCATCAGAATGGTCCCCGCGCCCCGCTCGCGCACGAGGGCCGCGAGCTCCGCATCGCGGAGGCCTGAGATGTCATTGACCACGCGTGCGCCGGCGTCGAGGGCAGCGCGCGCCGGGCCAGGGCGGGTCGTATCGGCCGAGATCGGCACGGGAACCTTGGCCGCGAGGGTCTCGACCGCTCGGGCCAGGCGCTCGCGCTCCTCCGCGTCACCGACCGTAGCAGTGCCGTAGGGGGCCGTGGAGCGCGCGCCGACGTCGATCAGCGCCGCGCCCGCGTCGACCATGGCTAGCGCGGCCGCGAGAAGATCAGCCGCTTCGGTGTGGACGGATCCGGCGTGGAAGGACTCTGGACTCACGTTGAGGGCGCCCATGACGGCCACGGGGAAGCCGCGGCCGAGGACAACGCCGGCGAGGCTGGCTCGATGGTCCATCGAGCCGTGCGCCGCTACGCGGGCGCGCCGGCTTCCTGGAGGGGACGGGTGCGCAGGATGCGGGCGATCTCCTCACCGTCGAGGGTCTCCCGCTCGAGCAGGGCGCGCGCCAAAGCGTGCAGCTTCTCGATGTTCTCCTGGAGGATCTGCTTGGCGCGGCTCGCGGCCTCCAGGACGATCCGCTTGATCTCGCCGTCGATGAGCAGCGCGGTCTCTTCGCTGTAGTCCTTCTGACGCGCCACCTCACGTCCGAGGAAGATGTGCTCCTCGTTCTTGCCGAACGTCAGGGGGCCGAGCTTGTCGGACATGCCCCACTCGCAGATCATCTTGCGGGCCATCTCCGTCGCTTTCTCGAGATCGTCGCCCGCACCGGTCGTCTGCTGGTTCAGCACGATCTCCTCGGCGGCCCGGCCGCCGAGGAGGATCGTGATGCGGTTGACCAGGTAGTCCTTCGAGTAGTTGTACTTGTCGTCGACCGGCAGCTGCTGCGTCAGACCGAGGGCCCGGCCGCGCGGGATGATCGTGACCTTGTGCACGGGATCGGTGCCCGGCAGCACGTCGGCCACCAGGGTGTGGCCCGCCTCGTGGTAGGCGATCGTCCGCTTCTCGGCGTCGCTGATGATCATCGAGCGCCGCTCGACGCCCATCAGGACCTTGTCCTTCGCGCTCTCGAAGTCGGACATCTCGACGAGCTTCTTGTTCTGCCGCGCGGCCAGGAGCGCCGCCTCGTTGACCAGGTTCGCCAGGTCGGCCCCGGAGAAGCCGGGCGTTCCGCGGGCGAGAACCTTGAGCTCGACGTTCGGGGCCAGCGGAATTCGCCGGGCGTGGACGCGCAGGATCTCCTCGCGCCCCTTCACATCGGGCCGCGGCACGACCACCTGACGGTCGAAGCGTCCAGGCCGGAGCAGCGCCGGGTCGAGGACGTCGGGCCGGTTGGTGGCGGCGATCAGGATGACGCCCTCGTTGGTCTCGAAGCCGTCCATCTCGACGAGGAGCTGGTTCAGGGTCTGCTCACGCTCGTCGTGGCCGCCGCCCAGGCCGGCGCCGCGATGGCGGCCGACCGCGTCGATCTCGTCCATGAAGATGATGCAGGGCGCGTGCTTCTTGCCCTGCTCGAAGAGGTCGCGCACCCGGGAGGCGCCGACGCCCACGAACATCTCGACGAAGTCCGAGCCGGAGATCGAGAAGAACGGCACGTTCGCCTCGCCGGCGATGGCCTTGGCCAGGAGCGTCTTGCCGGTGCCGGGAGGCCCGACGAGCAGGACGCCCTTGGGGATCTTGCCGCCGAGCTTCTGGAATTTCTGAGGATCTTTCAGGAAATCGATGATCTCGCGGAGCTCTTCCTTGGCCTCGTCGACGCCCGCGACGTCCTGGAACGTGACCTTGTTCTGCTTCTCGGAGATCATCCGCGCCCGCGCCTTGCCGAACGAGAGCGCCTTGGCGCCGCCGCCCTGCATCTGGCGCATGAAGAAGATCCAGACGCCGATGAAGAGGAGCATCGGCACCCACTGCAGGAAGATCGCGTACCAGGGGTTCGAGTCCGGCGGCTTCACGGCGATCCGGACCCCGCGCCCCTTGAGCGTCTTGATCAGCTCGGGGTACTCGACGATGTAGGTCCGCTGGGTCTGGGCCGAGTCCTTGAGCGAATAGGTGACGAGGTTGCCGCGGATGACGACCGACTCGACCCGACCCTGGTCGACGGCCTTGAGGAACTCGGAGAAGTTGGGCTGTTCCTGGCCGCTCTGCTGGGCCCCCTGGAACACCGTGAAGAGGAGGATGACGATGAGGCCGATCACCATCCAGAGGGCGAGGTTCTTGTAGACCTGGTTCATATTGGCCTGCCCATTATACCCCTTCGAGTGTAGCGACGTGGGGTAGGTTGCGATAGAGCCCGTCGTAGTCGAGTCCGTAGCCCACGACGAACACGTTCGGGATCGTGAAGCCCACGTAGTCGATCGTCACCTCGGTCTCGCGCCGTCCGGTCTTGTCGAGGAGCACGCACGTCCGCACGCTCTGGGGATTTCGGGTCTCGAGCGCACGCGTGAGCGCCGCCAGAGTGTGGCCCGTGTCGACGATGTCGTCGACGATGAGCACGTGCCGGTCGGCGATGTCGACGGTCAGGCCGGCGACGAGCTGCACGGTGCCGGACGACGTCGTCCCCGCGCCGTAGCTCGAGGTGCGGACGAAGTCGACGGTGAGGTCGATCGGGAGCGCGCGCATGAGGTCGGCCACGAACGGAATCGCGCCTTGCAACACGCCGACCAGCACGAGGCGCTTGTCCGCATAGTCGCGCGCGATGGCGCCGCCGAGCTCGGCCACGCGGGCCGCGATGTCCTTCTGCGAGACGAGCACGTGACCCGTCCGGGGCGGCATCTCACCGGGCGGTGACGAACGCCGACAAGGTGCGCTCACCGGCGAGGATCTTGTCGGCGGCCAGCCGCGCCGCCTCGCGCGTGCCGTAGGAGCCGATGCGCACGCGGTAGCGCGCGCTTGCCGCGGAGTCGACCTCGGCCACGTACGCGTCGTGGCCCGCCGCGGCCAGCCGTGCGCGCAGCGACTCGGCGGGCTCGCGGCTCTTGTAGGCGCCGACCTGGATCGTGAACGCGCCGAGCGTCGACGCGGGCGGCGGCGCCGCGTCGGGCACGGGCACGGGCGCGACCGCAGGCTGCTTGGCCGGCTTCACGGGCTTGACGGGCGGCGGCGCCGTCAGCGGCGCCGTCAGCTCCTGATAGAACGTCAGCGCCGGCGTGGGCTCGGCGGGACGCGCGGTCTTCGTCTCTTTCGTCGCCGGGGCGACCGCTGTCGCGGGGCTGCGCGGCCAGAGGCGGCCGGCCACGACCCCCGCCGTGAAGGTCGCGCCGAGCACGCCGAGACAGCCGAGCAGGAACAGCCCGGAGGCGAGCCGGCTCGGCGCGCGCCTGCTGCGTCCGCCCGCCATCACATGCTCTCCGGCGCGCTCACGCCGAGGAGATCGAGCCCGTTCTTGATCACGGTGCCGACGGTGGCGCAGAGCGCCAGCCGCGCGAGCATCAGGCGCGTGTCGTCCTGGATGACCCGGTGGTTCTTGTACCAGGCATGGAACTCGGAGGCGAGCTGCTGCAGCCAGTAGGCGACCCGGTGGGGCTCGCGCGCGCGGGCGGCGCCCTTCACGAGCTCCGGGAACTGCAGGAGCAGCTTGATCAGCGCCAGATCCGCGGGCTCCGCGAGCGCGCTCGTGTCGATCTCGGTGAGCCGCGGCATCGCGATCCCCTGCTCGGCCGCCTGCCGGAAGATCGAACGGATGCGCGCATGCGCGTACTGCACGTAGTAGACGGGATTGTCGCTCGACTGGCGCGTCGCGACCGCCAGGTCGAACTCGAGCGGGCTGTCGTGGCGCCGCGTGAGGAACGTGAAGCGCGCGGCGTCCCGGCCCACTTCCTCGAGGAGCTCTTCCATCAGCACGAACTCGCCCCGGCGCTTGGACATGCGCACGGGCTGGCCGTCGCGCAGCAAGGTCACGAGCTGCACGATCATGACCTCGAACGTGTCGGGCGGATGACCGAGCGCCTGCATCGCCGCCTTCATCCGCGCGACGTAGCCGTGATGGTCGGGACCGAGCAGGTTGATCAGCCGATCGGCCCCGGCGAACTTCACGTGATGGTGATACGCGACGTCGACCGCGAAGTAGGTCGGCTCGCCGCTCGAGCGTCTCAGCACGCGGTCCTTGTCGTCCCCCGCTTCTTCCGACTCGGACGAGCGGAACCAGAGCGCGCCGTCTTGCTCATAGCTCAGGCCGCGCGAGGCGAGCTCCTGCAGCACTTTCTCGGGCAGGCGTGCGTCGCGCACGTCGCGCTGCTCGGAGGACCACACGTCGAAGTCGACGCCGTAGTCATGCAGCACGCGGCGCTGCTCCTCGACCATGTGCGCGACCGCCCAGCGTCCGAAGTGCTCGATGCGCTCGCGCTCGGGTGCGCCGTTCAGCAAACCGCCGCCCTCGGCGCGATACGTCTTGGCCAGCTCGACGAGGTACTCGCCGGGATAGCCGTTCTCGGGCAAGGTCGCCGACTCGCCGAACTCCTGACGCACGCGCGCCTCGAACGAGCGCGCGAGCGCCTCGAACTGGTTGCCCGCGTCGTTGACGTAGAACTCGGTGGTCACGCGGGCGCCCTGCGCGCGCAGCAGCCGCGCGAGCGCATCGCCGATCGTCGCCGCGCGCGCGTTGACGATCACGAGCGGGCCGGTCGGATTCGCCGAGACGAACTCGAGACGGATCCGCTGACCGGCCTGGCTCTCGCCGCGACCGTAGTCGGCGCCGGCCGCGAGGATCTCGCGCAGCGCGCCCGCGCACCAGGCCGGCGCGAGAAAGACATTGAGGAATCCGGGCCCCGCGACCTCGAGGCGCTCCACCTCGGCCATCGGCGGGAAGTTCTTCACGACGAGCTCGGCGATCTGGCGGGGCGCGCGCTTGGCCGCGCGTGCCAGGACCATCGGGGCGTTGGTGGCGTAGTCGCCGTGTTCCGCCTGACGCGGTATTTCCCAGGCGCAGTCTTCGGGCTCGGGCAGGCCCGCCTTCGCCAGGGCCGCCCGCACTCCCGTCGTCAATCGATCGGTCAGTTGCACCTGCGCATCAGGGTACCCGCGCAGCGCCGCGTCGTGACGAAGAAAAATCGGCTATGTTATTGCGCGTCGTGCGAGCCACCCTTCGTCACTACCGGGAGCTGATCCTGGCCGGCACCTTCGCGGGGCTTGCCGCGTGGGAGCTGCTCGAGATGTTGCTCCTCGAGCGGCGGACCGACACCTCGCTGTCGCTGACGCTCGTCATCCACTCGCTACAGGTCGTGCTGATCCTGGGCGCCACGGCCCTGGCGCTCCGGGCCTGGCGCGACAAGACCGCGCGCGAGCGCGCGCTCGCTGCGCTCGTGCAGCAGGTGATCGTGGCCCAGGACGAAGAGCGCCGGCGCGTCGCGTACGACGTCCACGACGGCGTGGCCCAGCTGGTCGTGAGCGCCAAGCAGCACGCGGACACGGCGACCGATCTCTGGGCGAGCGAGCCCCGGCGCGCGGCGGCGGAGACGGCGGTCGCCGCCGAGCGCCTGGGACAGGCCATCGCCGAGACGCGCCGCATCCTGGCCGCCCTGCGGCCGCTGGCGGTGGACACCGCCGGGCTGGCCGGGGCCGCGCGCCGGAGTCTCGACGACGTCGCTCGGGACACCGGATGGTCCGTGAGCCTCGTCGAAAACCTGGACGGCGCGCGCCTGCCGGCCACGGTCGAGGCCGCGGCGTTCAGAATCCTCCAGGAGGCGCTCTCGAACGCCCGCAAGCACGCGGGCACCTCGCGGATCGAGGTCGTCCTGGCTCGCCAGGCGGACCGGTTCCATCTCCATGTGCGCGATCACGGCGTGGGCATCGCCGACCCGGGCGAGGCGCGCGGGCTCGGGCTGGCGAGCATGCACGAGCGCGCGCGACTGCTCGGCGGCTCGTGCGTCGTCGAGCGGGCACAGGGCGGCGGCACGCGCGTCCACGCCGAGCTTCCTCTTCGCCATGGCCTTGCGACCGCATCCTGATCCCGCGGCCACGCGCGTCCTGATCGTCGACGATCATCCGATGATCCGCGAGGGGCTCCGGAGCATGCTCGAGCCCGCGGGGGTCGACGTCGTCGGAGAGGCCGGCACCGGCAACGAAGCGATTCGCCTGGCCGCGAGCCTGGGGCCCGAGATCGTCCTGCTGGACCTGGAGCTACCCGATCTCGACGGGCTCGCGGTGCTCTCGAAGCTCACGGCCCTCGCGCGACCGCCGGCGGTGCTGGTCATCACGATGCACGACGACCCGGCGCTGGTCCGACGCGCGGTCGAGGGCGGAGCCTCGGGTTACGTGCTCAAAGGCGTGGGGCGCGGGGAGCTGCTAGCGGCGCTCGAGGCGGTGCGGCACGGCGGATCGGTCGTCGACCCGTCCCTGCTTCGCGCGACCCTGTCCGAGCCCGCAGCCGCCGAGCCCTTGACCCCGGTCGAACAGGAGATGCTACGGCTGGTCGCGCAAGGCCTGACGAACCGCGAGATCGGCACGCGTCTTCACTGGAGCGTCGGCACCGTGAAGAAGTATCTGCAGCGAACGCTCGAGAAGCTCGAAGCGTCCGACCGCACGCAGGCCGCGGTCGAGGCCGTCAAGCGCGGCCTCCTGTCAGGTACGCGGCGATGAGCACCGCGAAGCTCACCACGACCGCCGCGCCAAAAACCCGCAGCGATCGATCGATGTCCGCCACCTGCGGCAAGTCGCCGGCGCCGAGGCGATAGGCTCCGGGCTTCTCCAGGACCACCCCGAGGGCGCCCGCCATCGCGGACATCGTCCAGCCGGCGTTGGGGCTCGCCGTGCGGCTGCGGTCGCGACGAAGACCGGCGAGCGCGCCGCTCCCGGATTCTCCGACCAGCGCGGCGCCGGCGACGATCGCGAGCCCCGCGAGGCGCGCGGGAATCAGATTGAGAACATCATCGAGTCGGGCCGCGACCTTGCCGAAGTACTCGAGGGCTCCCGTCCGGTAGCCGAACATCGCGTCGGCGGTGTTGGCGACCCGGTACACCGCGGCGCCGGCCAGACCTCCGACGAGGAAGAATATCGCCGGCGCGATCAGGCTGTCGGTCAGGTTCTCTGCGACGGATTCGATCGTCGCAGAGGCGACGCGCCCGTGGTCGAGCTCGGCCGTGGGGCGGCTCACCAGGTGATGGCCGACGGCGCGACGCGCCGCCCCGAGGTCGTCTCGCCCGAGCTCGCGTGCGACCTCGCGAGCCGCTGACACCAGGCCACGCAGGGACAGCAGGCATGTAAGGGCCACTGCCTCGAGCACGAGCCCGCCGACTCCCAGGCGATCCGCGAGCGCCGACACCAGCCAGCCGGCCGCGCCGGCGAGACCCGCGACGCCGACCGTGAGCGCGGCGCCGCCAACCAGCAGGAATGCGCGCGAGCCGCGGCAGAGCCGGCGCTTGCCGGCACCGAGCAGCCGGCCGAGCCACGCGACGGGATGATAGCGGTTCGGCGGATCGCCGAGGGCGAGATCGAGCGCGAGTGCCAGTAACAGGCTCAGGACCTGGGGAATGGCAGACCCGCGAGCTTGGCGACGGCTCCGACGTCGAGCGCCTGCGCCACGGCGTCGGCGAGCATCTCGTACCGGTCGCCGGTCGGAGCGCCCCAGCGCGGGTCGGGGGCAATCCCCTTTCGCTCGGCGAGAAAGTAGAGCAGCGCGCAGCGCAGCGGGTCGCTTGCGAAGAGGCCGTGAAGGTAAGTCCCGACGACCATCCCCTGCGAGCTCACCGCTCCATCGCCGTCCGTCGCGGGGCTTCCGCGACGCTCCACGACGGTGAACGGCGCGAGTGAGCCGCGGCTCGTCCGACCGGAGTGGATCTCGTAGGCCTCCAGCTCTTCGCCGGCCGCTCGCGCGAAGAGCCGCGAGGCATCGCCCACGCGCGCGCGTACGCGGACGGTCGTCTTGCCGGGCACGAAGACGGTCTCGACCGGCAGCAGGCCGAGGGCCTGCGTTGCTGCCGCGTCGGATTCGACTCGCTCCGGGTCGCTCACGCTGCGGCCGAGCATCTGGTAGCCCCCGCACACGCCGATGACGGGTCGTCCGTCCGCGGCGGCGCGCTGGATGGCGTCGGCCAGGCCGGAGGCGAAGAGCCAGCGAAGATCGGAGACGGTGCTCTTGCTTCCCGGCAGCACGATGACGTCGGCTGCGCGAATCTCGTCCGCGGCGCGGACGAACCTGACGTGCACGCCGGGCTCGGCGGCCAGCGGCTCGAAATCGTCGAAGTTCGAGATCAGCGGCAGCCGCACGACGGCCACGTCGATCGTGCCGGGAGCGCCCCATCGCGCACCGTCGTCGAGGTCGAGCGAGTCCTCGGCGGGCACGAGCCGCGAATCGAGGTACGGAACGACGCCGAGCACCGACACACCCGAGCGCGCGGTGAGCTCGGCGATCCCAGGCGCCAGCACGGTCGGGTCGCCGCGGAATCGATTCACGATCAGGCCGCCGACCCGCGCGCGATCCGGCGGGTCGAGCAGCGCCAGGGTGCCGAGCAGCGCGGCGAAGACGCCGCCGCGATCAATGTCGCCCACGAGCAGTACCGGCGCGTCGGCCAGCCGTGCCACGCGCATGTTGACGAGGTCGCTGTCGCGCAGGTTGATCTCGGCGGGGCTCCCCGCGCCCTCGACGATCACGAGGTCGAACGCGCCGCGAAGACGGGCGAGGCTCTCCGCCACGATCGGGAAGAGCTCCGCGTGCATCTGCTGATACTCGCGCCAGGTCGCGCTCGTCACCGCGCGGCCGCGCACCACCACCTGCGATCGATACCCCGGCTCCGGCTTCAAGAGGATCGGGTTCATGTCGACGCTCGGCTCGACCCGCGCGGCCGCGGCCTGGGCGGCCTGCGCCCGGCCGATCTCGCCGCCGTCGAGCGTGACCGCGGCGTTGAGCGCCATGTTTTGCGACTTGAACGGCGCGACCCGATAGCCGGCGCGCGCGAAGATTCGACAGAGCGCCGCGGTGAGCAGGCTCTTGCCAACACCCGACGCGGTGCCCTGCACCATGAGGCACGGCGCCGCTGCGGTCATCGCCCGAAGCGGACGCTCAGCCCGGCGCGAAAGGCGTAGTCGGGGCCCGGGCCGGCGAGCGACGTCTGCCCGGCGGCGTCCAACGCCACGCGTGGAGTCACGAAGAATTGTACGCCGGCGTCGAAGCCCAGGGAGTCGCGGGCCCGGCGCTCGGCCGCCGAGGCGAAGAAGAGCTCGGCGAAGGTCGACCATCGCTCGCCGATGTCGCGGCTCAGAGCCGCAGAGACCAGTCCCTGAGCGCGATAGCCGCTCGGGCGCTGCCCGACGCCGGCGACGCCGGCGTTCGCGTCCAGCCCGAGCTTCCACGGCAAGCTGAAGCTCGCGAGCGCGATCAGGCCGAAGTCCGGGGTATTGGTCCCGTGCGGCGCGTTGGCGATCGGGAACGTGACGAACGGCAGGATGGCCAGCGCCGGCCACCAGCTCGCCTCGCGCGCGTCGAAGAAGCGGTACTTGGCCTGTAGCGAGATGTCGCCGTTGCCGGTGTCGTCCTGCGCGCCGCGCGTGATGACCAGGGGCTGGCCGTCGAGCCGTAGCTCGATGCGGTCGGTGAGGCCCGCGCGCAAAGTGAGATCGAGCGTGACCTCTCGATCGGCGGTCTGCCCGCCGATACTCGTTCGCGCGTAGCCGGCGCCGGCCTCGATCTGAAATGCTCCGGGCGGCACGGTGGTCGCGCTGGTCGAGACGCTCGGCCGATCGGTCACGATGCGCTGCGACTCGTCGGCGGACGCGACGGATACGCCGAGCGCCGCGGCCGCGCACACGGCGACGAAGCTGCGCGGCACCGCCATCCGGTCAGCGGCCCGTGTACCGCCGCCGGAGCCCCTGCCAGAGCTCGGTCTTGTCCCAGCGAGGCTCTCGCAGGCGTTGCCACGTCTCGTCGAAGTACGGACTCGGGAACAGGATCGTGATCATCTGCTCGCCGCGACCGTTCCAGAGCCTCAGACCCCATGTCCCGGGCGCACACGATCCGCCCTCGGTCTTGAAGAACGCGGCCCGCGCCACGCGCCGGATCCGGGCGAGCTCGGCGCTGCGCGTGCCGTGGTGATCGTTGACGCACAGGTGGAAGTGCCAGGTCCCCGTGTCGATCGTCAGGTAGCCGTCGAGCATCGTGACCTTGGGCGGGCTGGCGAACTGGATCTCGTACGCCGCGCCCTCGATGAGCGGGCCCGCGGTGATCACGGCCCAGTGCTCGGCGAAGAGCTCGACGAGCAGACGCTCGACCGAGTCGCCGGCCACCGCCATGTCGTGATACTCGGTCGTCGTCCCGTCGAGCCCGTGCTCGATGGTAGGCGCCATCGGTGAGCATACTACTGCAGGTCGAAGACCACCGGCAGCCTCACCCGCAGAGGCCGCGGCACGAGGCCCTTGGGAAACGGCTGCGGCGCGAGGCTGCGCACGGCTTCGAGCGCGGCCTCGTCGAGCAGCGGATGCGACGATGAGCTCGTGACCGAGACCGTGCTGATCGCCCCATCGGGCTTGATCGAGATCTCGAGCTGCACCGTGCCGGTGAGCCCGCGACTGCGTGCGGGCGGCGGATAGCGGAGCGCCTCGAGGATGCGCCGCCGCACGGTGGCCAGGTAACCGCCGTACTCGGCGCCGGGCGCGCCGCCGGCCGGTCCGCTCGGCGCCACGCCGGTCCCGCCGCCGCCCGTGCCGACGCCAGGAGGGCCACCTGGCGTCGTTCGGCCGCCGCCCGGCTCGATCGCCGCCGCGTTGCGTTCGCCGCTCGCGTCGCTGGAGCTCGAGCGCGCCTCGGGCGCCGGAGTCACCTCGCTCTTCGCGACGACGTCGGGGACGGATTCGCGCGGCGGCGCGATCGTGACGGCCGGCACCGGTTGACGCGGCTCTTCCGCCGGCGGCGTCACCGGCGCGGGCTCGCGCGCGCGCTCGGGCTGCGGGGCCGGCGCGGGAGCGGCCGCCGACGGGATGGAAGCCGCGTGCTTCCGGCTGCCGCCCGACGGGGAGGGCGCCACCGGCGCGGGCTTCTGATCGACCGGGGCCTGGCGCTCCGCGATCGTCTCGAGGTCGATGAACAGCGCAGCCGGCGGCGATTCGCTCGAGACGACAAAGATCAGGGTAGCGAGAGCGCCGCCGTGAGCGGCGAACGAGCCGAGCAAGGTCGCCAGTGTCGCCCGCGGGATCACGCGTACTCCTCGATCCAGCGCCGGATCCCGATATCGAGCGCCTCGCGCGCCGCCCGCGCGACCACCCAGCCGAAGTCGCTGATCGGCCCGCCGAAGCGGCATCGCGGGCCGCGGCCGGTCGCCGCCACGACCACCGCGTCGGTCGACGTGCCGCTGGCCGGCAGGCCGTCGTCGCACTTGAGATCGATCGCGGCGAGCAGCGCGGTCTTGACTTCGGTGATCGTCATCGCCGCGTTGACCAGCGCCGCGGGCTCCGGCGCGCCGTCGACCACCACGATCGCGTTGATCGTCGACGGAATCCACTCGGCGACGGGTGTCTGGCCCGCCGCGATTCGGTTCGAGAGGCCGATCGTCACCGCCGCGAGCGCGGTCAACCCGAAGGCGCTGGCCTCGGCGATCACCGCCTTGTCCGTCCATGCCGACGTGAAGAGAGCGACGCACGGCCCGCGGATCCCGCGCCGGGCGGCGAATCGCGGTAGCAGGCCGTGCGTCTCGGCCTCGGGGATGTTCTTCCGGACGTGGAGGTTCACGATCGCGCTTGCGCTGGTGAACCCACCGCCCACGAGCGCCGAGGACAGGATCGTCATCGGCTCACGCGCCGTGACCACCACCGCCTCGTGATCGACCGCGATCTCGATCCCTTCGATCACCGCCACTCCTTCACCGCCCGGGAAGTCTAGAACGTCACGCGCAGTCCGGCCAGCGCGTTGATGCCGAGCGCCGGGAAGCCGCGGACCTCTGAATAGCTCTCGTTGGTCAGATTCTGGATGCGGCTCCACAGATCGACCGACTGGATGAACGCGAACCGGTTGAACAGCCGATAGGTGCCACCGGCGTTGACCACCGTGTAGGCGCTATTCCACCGGTACCCGCCCAGGATCGGCACGAACTGCTGGCTGACCCACTGGCCCTCGCCGAACAGCTCGAGCCGCGGGATCGGTCGCCACGTCAGCCTGAGGTTCAGGCGATGGCGCGGCTCATTCGGCAAGAGGCGGTGCGTCTGCAGATTCTCCGTCTCGGTGTAGGTGTAGTTCAGCGACGTGGTGAGGTTGTCGAGAATGTCCACGTCCGAGTAGATTTCGTAGCCTTCGGAGCGCGTCTTGCCGAAGTTGGTCCCCTTCACGAATGGTGGCGTGGCGATCGGCACGAACCCGATCAGGTTCTTGACCTCCTGGTTGAAGTACGTGAAGCCGAGCCGGATCCGGTCCTTCCACAGCTTCTGGTCGATGCCGACCTCCCACGAGAAGCTCTCCTCGGGCTTCAAGGTCGGATCGGAGAAGCCCGGAAAGAAGAGGTCATTGAAGGTCGGCGCACGAAAGCCGGAGCCGGCGCCGCCGCGGATCCGCGTGCCCCACTCGCGGATCACGTACGAGAGCGAGCCGCGCTCGGTCCAGTGGGTGCCCCACTCGCTGTTGTCCTCGACGCGAAAGCCTGCCGACATGAAGAGACGATCAAAGAACCGAAACGTCTGCTGGAAGAAGGCCGACTTGGTGTGGCTCGAGCCGTCGAAGGCGGAGGTGCCCTGGGCCTCGCCGTCCTCCGTGCGGTACTCGAGCCCGACCGAGCTGGTCGACCACGGCCCGATGTGGAAGTGGTTCAGGAGCTCCGCCTCCCAGCGCTGGACCTTGAAGCGCCCGGGAAACTCGCAGAACGGGGGGAACGGGCATTCCTCGGCCGCATCGGGTGCGTCGGTGAACGTCTGCATGCTGTGAAAGCGCCCCAGGCGCAGGTCGGCTTCCCACCACTCGACGGGCTTGGTGTGGCCGTTGAGCGTCATCACCCACGTCTCGGTGACCTGACGGGCGTTGCTGTCGATGATCGGGTCGTTCGGCAGCACGAAGCCGGGCGTGCTGAGGAACTTCACCGGCACGCCGATCTGGTTCTGAACCCAGCGCAGGCTGAAGGCGATCGAGCTGTTCCAGGGGAGCGAGACGCCCAGGCGCAGGTTGACTGCGTTCTTGTCCGAGCCGTCGTTCTTGAACTGGCCGTTCGATTCCAGATGCGAGATCGAGCCCGCGTAGTCGAACAGCGAGTACGAGCCGCTGAACCAGCCCCGGCCCGTGTACGTGTCGTAGTTGCCGGCGCCGCCCTCGACCGTCGCCGAGAACGAGCCCTTGCCCTTCTTCGTGATGATGTTGACGACGCCGCCGATCGCGTCGGCGCCGTAGAGCGTCGACTGCGGCCCCCGGATCACCTCGATGCGCTCGATCAGGTCGGGAGAGATGTCGGACAGATCGGCTTGACCCGTCGTCGTGCTCTTGACCCGCATGCCGTCGACGAGGACCTGCACCTGGTTGGAGTTCGCGCCGCGAATGCTGATGCTCGAGGTCTTGCCGAGGCTGCCCGAGCGGTGAATCTCGACGCCGGGCACGGTGCGGAGCACATCCTCGACGGTCTCGATGTGGTAGCGCTGCACGTCGTCGCCGGGGACGACGGTGACCGAGGCGCCGAGCTGCTCGGCGCGCGTCTCGAGCTTGGTGGCCGTCAGGACCACCGGGTCGAGGTCGCGCGGCGACGGCTCCTGGGCGGAGAGCATGCGCGCGGGCAACAGCACCGCGAGAAACAACACGAGACGGACGATCCAGAGCATGGGCTTCACTCCTTCTTCCGCGAAAGGGTTGGAAGCTGTCGCCCGGAACAGGTCTCCTGACTCGTGGATCGTCGCGCGCGCCCAGCCTTCCCGTCCGCGCCGATGCGGACAGTGGCAACTCCCGGGGCGCTTGCTCCCCACTCACAGTGGCGGGTCCGTGCCGGCCTCGGCCTCGTCCAGGCCTCACCGGCTTCCCTTGATCCGGAGCGAGCTGTCGAAGGTCTACCGCGTCTGTCGCACCTCCTTTCCGTCGGCACGCCAGGTGAGCCGCACGACCGGCCGCCGCGTCGTCTCGCTTTTGTCGACCACGACCTCGCAGCCGAAGACCGACGCCAGCAGCGCGTCCTCCAGCACCGTCTCGGGCGCGCCGATCGCCACCGCGCGCCCACTGCTCAAGAGCAGCAGACGATCGCACACCTCGGCGGCCAGGTTGAGGTCGTGGGAGACGAGCAGGATCGACATGCCGCGGTCGCGGTTCAGCCGGCGCAGCAGCGCCGCCGTCTCGACCTGGTGGCGCAGATCCAGATGCGAGGTGGGCTCGTCCAGGACCAGGAGGCGCGGCTCCTGCGCGAGCGCGCGTGCGATGACCGCGCGCTGCCGCTCGCCGCCGCTCAGCTGCTCGAGCGGTAGCCCGGCCAGCTCGAGGACGCCGGTGGCCTCCATCGCCTCGCGCGCGATCGCGCGATCACGCGGGCTCTCGAAGTAGCGGCCAGGGTCGTGCGGATAGCGCCCCATCAGCACCAGCTCGCCGACCGTGAACGGAAACTGCGGCAGGAGGCCCTGGGGCACGACCGCCACCCGGCGGGCCAGCTCCGTGCGGGACAGTCGGCGGACCGGCGTGCCCTCGAGAAAGATCTCGCCGGCGGCGGGCTCGAGCACGCGGGTCAGCAAGCGGATCACGGTAGTCTTACCCGAGCTGTTGGGGCCGATCACGCCGACGATCTCGCCGGGCGCGATCGCGAACGAGAGGTCGGAGAGCGTGAACGGCCGCGCCCGACGCTCGGCCGACGGCGCATACGCGAAGCTGACCGCGCGGAGCTCCGCCGGCATCAGAGGTTGACTCGATAGCGGGTGCGCAGGAGGTAGATGAAGAACGGCGCGCCGAAGAAGGACGTGATCACGCCGACCGAAAGCTCCGCCGGGGCGACGATACTGCGCGCGATCGTGTCGGCGAACAGGAGGAAGATCCCGCCGGCGACCAGCGCGGCCGGTACCAGCAGCCGATTGTCCGATCCCAGGAGGATCCGGAGCACGTGCGGCACGATGAGCCCGACGAACCCGATCGGCCCCACGAAGGCCACGACGCTCGCAGTGAGCAGCGCCGCCGCGAGGAAGATCGTCAGCTTGAGCCGATCGGCGCCCACGCCGAGCTGCTGCAGCGCCTCCTCGCCGAGCGCCATGAGATTGAGCTCGCGCGCGTGCGAGACCACCAGCGCGAAGCCGAGCGCCGAGAGGAGCGCGAAGAGCCCGAGCGCGCCGGAAGGAATCGGCGCCAGGTTGCCGAGCAGCCAGTGGACGACCCCACCGAGTCGGTTGAAGTCGAGCAGCGAGATCACGACCGTGATCGCCGACGAGAAGAAGATCCCGACGATGACCCCGGCCAGCAGCAAGGTCTGGACCGAGAGGCCGCGCCCGATCGCGGCGATCAGATAAACCGCGCCCGCGGCGAGGAGCGCACCGGCGAACGCGAAGGCGGTGAGCCCGAGCGCCTCGCGCAAGGTCAGGCCCAGGCCGAAGCTCTGACCGATGACGACACCGAACGCGGCGCCGGCCGAGACGCCGAGCACCGACGGCTCGGCGAGCGGGTTGCGCGTGAGCGCCTGGAAGGCGACGCCCGCGACCGCGAGGGCCCCGCCCGCCAGCACGGCGGCGGCGATGCGCGGCAAGCGGATCGACAGGGTCACGACACGCTCGACCGACTCGGGCGCGGCGCGCCCGGACACCGCGGACAGCACGGCGCCGGGCGAGAGCTGGGCGCTGCCGAGGAACAGCGCGACGACGATGGCGGCGAGCAGCACCGCCGAGAGGACACCGAGCACGAGCGCCAGCCGGCGCGCCGGGCTCACCGGAACGCCTCGGGGTGGATCGCGCGCGCCAGCTGCTCGAGCCCGTCGACGAAGCGCGGCCCGTAGCGATGGATCAGGTCGCCGCTGACGGACATGAGCCGGCCCGACTTGACCGCCGGCAGCGAGGTCAGACGCCTCCACTTCTCCATCTCGATCGCGCCGGTCCCGGCGCCGTGGTTCGCGAGCAGGATCACCTCGGGGTTCCTGGCCACCGCGGCCTCGAGGCTGTAGCGCGGCCAGGCATCGGGATCGTCGGCGGTGAGCGACCGGCCGCCGGCGATCTCGATCAGCTCGCTCACCATCGCGCCGCGCCCGGGCACGATCAGCGGCTCGGGCCACAGTACGTAGAGCACGCGCGGACGGGCGAACGGCTGCACCGCCTTACGCACGGCGTCGATCCGCTGCTCGAGTCGCGCCGCGAGCGGCGCGGCCGCGCCGTCGTGCCCGGTCAGCTCGCCGAGCCGCCGGATGAGCGACGTCGCGTCCGCGACGTGGTGCGCGGCGACCAGATAGACCGGGATGCCGACGCGCGAGAGCTGGGTGAACGTGTCCTCGCGCGTGCCCTCGCTGGTAGCGATCACCAGATCGGGCTTGCGGGCGACGATCGCCTCGAGGCTCGGCGCGACCATGCCGCCGACCGTCGGCTGCTGCCGCGCCTCGGGCGGAAAATCGCAGAAGTCGGTCACGCCGACCAGCACCGCTTCTGCCTTCAGTGCGTAGATGATCTCGGTGACGCTCGGGACGAGCGAGACGATGCGCCGCGGCGGCGCCGGCAAGGTGACGTCGCGGCCGCGCATGTCGCGGGTCGTGAACGCCGCGACCGGCGGCGGCGCAGCCAGGAGTCCCAGCATCGAGGCCAGCACCGCGGCCGCGAGGCGCCTGGTCATTCCGGCGGCTCCGATTCGCTGACACCCGCGCCCTTGAAGGTCGCCATCTCGCTCCACACCAGCGCGGCCGCGCGCGCCAGGTGCACGAACAGCGCGGCGCCCGTTCCCTCGCCCAGTCGCAGGCCGAGGTCGAGATAGGGCTCGAGCCCGAGGTGTGCGAGCGCGCGCGTGTGGCCGGGCTCGGCCGAGCGGTGCGAGGCGAAGAGCGCGTGGCGCGCGGCGGGCGCGAGCGCGACCGCGATCAGCGCGGCCGCGCCGGCGATGAAGCCGTCGAGGGCGACCGGCACGCGCCGCGCGGCGCCAGCGAGGATCACGCCCGTGAGCCCGCCGATCTCGAAGCCGCCGACCTTGGCGAGGACATCGAGCCCGGCGCGCGCATCCGGGCGATTGATCTCGAGCGCGCGGCGGACCGCGGCGAGCTTACGGGCCAAGGTCGCATCGTCGACGCCGGTGCCGCGGCCGGTCACGAGCTCCGGCTCGGCGCCGGTGATCGCGGCGGTGATCGCGCTCGCCGCCGTCGTGTTACCGATCCCCATCTCGCCCGTCGCGAGAAGATCGGCGCCGGCGTCGATCGCCTGCTCCGCGAGCCGCGCGCCGGTCTCGATCGCGCGGACCGCGTCCTCGCGGGACATCGCGGGCCCGAGTGCGATGTTGGCCGTTCCCCGCCCGATCGGGCAGGCGACCAGATCGGGCGAGTCGCCGAGCGGCGTCGCGACGCCGAAGTCGGCGACGACGACTCGCGCGCCGGCCTGGCGCGCGAGCACGTTCACCGCGGCGCCGCCGCGGATGAAGTTCTCGACCATCTGCGCCGTCACGACCTGAGGGTAGGCGCTCACGCCCTCGGCCACGACGCCGTGATCGGCCGCGAACGTGAAGATGACGGGCCGCGCGACTTCCGGCGGTCGTCCGCGCAGGACCGCGAGCCGCAGCGCGACCTCCTCGAGCCGGCCGAGGCTTCCCGGCGGCTTCGTCAAGCTGTCGAGATGGCGCCGCGCGGCTCGCTCTCCGGCGCGAGTCGGCGGGGTGATCGCCGCGAGCAGGCCGGCAAGCTCGGTCACGGACGCACCGGCGGCGCCTTCACCGTGAGGGGAATACCCGCCACCATCAGCACGACCGTGTCGCAGACGGCAGCGACGCGCTGGTTGACGCGGCCGAGCAGGTCACGAAACCTGAGTCCCATCGCCGTTTCCGGATGGACGCCCGCGCCGACCTCGTTCGATACCAGCGTGATGCTCGAGCGCCGGCGGCCGATGAGGCCGGCGAGCGCCTCGGTCTCCTCGACAATCGCGTCGTCGTGGTCGCCGCGGAGCAAGAGGTTCGAGACCCAGAGCGTGAGGCAGTCGACGACGATGCCGTCGTGGTCGTCGTCGAGGTCGCGCAGGCACGCGACCAGCTCGCACGGCGCCTCGAGGGTCGACCAGCGCGGCGGACGCTCGGCGCGATGGCGGGCGATGCGCTTGGCCATGTCCTCGTCGCGCGCCTCGGCGGTCGCGACGAAGACGATTCGCCTGTCGGCCGAGAGTCGTTCGACCGCGAAGCGGCTCTTTCCGCTCCGCGCGCCTCCCACGATCAGTAGTGACGGCGCCACCTGCCCGGATCCTCCCTCGAAGACCGGTGAACGAATCGCGCCCGGGCAGGTCTCCTGGCTCTCGGATCGTCCTACTCCCCGCGCCTTCCCGGCCTGGCGGCCAGTGGCACCTGCGGGTTTCGTCCCCGATCACAGTGACGGGGTCGCGGCGGCTTCTACCGCCTTCCCTGGGCCCTCTTGGGCATCCCGCGCGCGAACAACGCCGGGAACCGTAGCAGAACCACTGCGCGACCGCAACCGCGCGACCGTTCGGAAACTTGACATTGCCAGGGGTGGATGGGCAAATGGGGCAGCCCAAGTGAAGAATTCGAAAGATCCGAAGAATTCAGTGGTGCGGGCCTCGCTCACGACGGGGCAGGCCGCGACGCATTGCCACGTTTCGACGCCGACCCTGAAGAGCTGGATCCGCGAGGGGCGGCTTCACGCGTTCAAGACGCCCGGCGGTCACGCGCGCATCGCCGTGAGCGAGTTCCAGCGCTTCCTCGAGCGCCATGGGATGCCGACGTATCCGATGCCTGCGGCGCCCGCGGCCGTGCTCGTGGTCGACGACGAGCCTCACGTGGTCGACATGCTCGTCGCCTTCCTCACCGACCACCCGCGCGGGTTCAAGATCGAGACGGCCACCGACGGCTACGAGGCGTTGATCAAGCTTGGCTCGCTGCGGCCTGCGCTCCTGATCCTCGACGTGATGATGCCCAAGCTCGACGGCATCGAAGTCTGCCGCCACCTCAAGAGCAACCCCGACACGCGAACGATCCGGATCCTCGGCGTCACCGGCTATCCGGAGGGCGTCCCGCAGCTACTCGCGGCCGGGGCCGACGCGGTGCTCAAGAAGCCCCTGGCGCTCGACGACGTGGAGAGCCATCTGGGCCGGCTCCTCGACTAGATGCCGGGCAGACGACCTGGCGCGTCGATCCTGATCGTGGACGACGAGCCCGAGGTCGCGCTGCTGCTGGCCGAGATCCTCGAAGAAGACGATCATCGGGTCGATACGGCGGACAACGGCGCGGCGGCGCTCGACAAGCTGCGCGACGGGCACTACGACCTCATCATCAGCGACCTCAAGATGCCGCAGCTCGACGGGCCGGGCCTCTATCGCGAGATCTCGCGCCGCCACCCGGAGATGATCCGGCGCATGGTCTTCGTCACCGGCGACACGCTCGGCCCAGACAGCGCCGACTTCCTGCGCAAGAGCGCGGCGCCGACGTTCGGCAAGCCCTTCGAGCCCGACGACGTGCGCCGGGTCATCGACCAGGTGCTGCGCGTCGGGTGAGCGCGATCAGCCGGTCATGTTGGTCTCGAGCTCGCGGATGCGGCGCGTGAGATTCACGAGCATCTTCTGGGTCAGCTCCGGCACTTCGCGCAGGAGCTGCCAGAAGTTCACTCGGCTGATCACCAGCACGCGCAGTGCCGTCTCGGCCTTCACGGTGGCCGAGCGCGGCTCGCCGTCGAGCAGGCTCATCTCGCCGAAGAACTCGCCGGGGCGCAGGCGATGGCGCTTGTGCATGGACAGCGTTACCAGCGCGGTGCCGTCGATGATGATGAAGAACTCGTCGCCCGGCTCGCCCTGTCGAGTGAGCACGGTCCGCTCGGGCACCTCGACCACCTTCGCGATGTCGGCGACGGCGCGGAGCTGACGCAGGCTGCACGCCTCGAAGATCGGTACGCGCTCGAGATATCTGATCTTTTCGTCGCGGGCGGTGCGAAACCCCTCGAAGTCGCCGATCAGTCTCATGACGTCTTGGTCTCCTTCGCCGCGTAGCTGACGGCCAGCCCGGCGCCGGCGTCCGACTGGATCCCGTAGGGTGGCACCGGGTAACGGAGGCCGTTTCTGTCGAGCGCCGCCAGGCCCTCGAGCGCCTTGGGCACGAAGCGCGGCGGAAGCGCCATCAGGAGCTCGTCGTCGGCGACGCCGCCGTAGCGCCGTTCGGCGTAGCACGGGATCGTCAGCGCCGGCTCCCCGGTCTTGAGCGCCTTGCCCCAGGAATCCGCGCAGGCCGATTCGCCGACCGACGTGAAGGCGAGCTTGCGATAGCCGGTCCACTGCAGCCCGTTGATCAGGAAGATCATCTGGCCGGGCGTGCCATAGATGAGGCAGATGTCGGGCGGATCGAGGCGTCCCGAGGTGAGCGGCGAAACCGCCATGGCCTTGTAACGGCCGTACGGGACGCAGTCCATCGCGTGCTGGTGCTGACTCGCGTCCTCGATCGTCTTGAACCAGACGCCGGCCATGCGCTTGCCGGAGAGCCACTCGTCGTCCTGGGGCGAGAGCCCGATGACGGCGCCGCACTGCGCGCCGATGAGGTCGGCCATCGTGATCCCGACGGTCCAGCCGAGCTGCCGCGCCTGCGCGACGATCTGGTCGGTCGTGTGGCGAGACTTCGGGCGGCGGATCTTCGGGATCGCCTCCATCGTCTCGACGGTCTCGAAGAGCTTCATGCCGATCGGGATCGAGCGCAACCGCAGATAACGGTTCAGTCCGTCGACGAGCTTGTTCCAGTCATAGGATTGCATGCCATGCTCCGCTGCTGAGAGTTGACCAACTATAGCGCCGCTAGTACCCGCGCAGCCGCTCGATCTCGCGCCGCTCGCGCTTGGTGGGGCGCCCGCTCCCCGCCTCGCGCCGCGCCGGCGGCACCTGGCGCGGCCGCGGCGGCTCCGGCGGCGTCAGATCCTCGAAGAGCGTCTTGGCGGCCTCGGCCGAACCGCGCCGCTCGCCGATGGCCGCCACTTTGAGAATGCGGCGATGCCCGCGCGGCAGCGAGACCCTGATCAGATCACCGGCCCGGACCTTCCGGGCCGGCTTCGCCGCCTCGTCGTTGACATCGACTTTCCCGCCGTCGCACGCGGTGGACGCGAGGCTCCGTGTCTTGAACACCCGCGCGGCCCAGAGCCATTTGTCGACGCGGATCGAATCGGGCGAGGCTTGCACGCGGAGACGGTATCATAGCGGCAAAGGAGCCCTCACCATGACACGATTCGTCGTGCCGGCGCTCGTGCTGCTGCTCACGGCCGTCGCCTGGGCCGCCGACGTCGTCACCATCGAGGACTGGAAGACGCAGAAGCTCGGCGCCAAGGGCATCCAGGATGGGTGGCTCGGCGGCCAGACCTGGGGGCTTCCGCAGCACGACTTCACCATCGAGGAGAACGACGGGCACCGGGTCCTGCACCTCAAGAGCAAGATCGAGAGCTCGACGATGCGCAAGGACATCAAGGGCAAGGTGAACCTCAAGGAGACGCCGATCCTGGAG